>Ga0075858_102_pt1 | contig 312014 bp, 330 predicted proteins | sample RifGroF2_FD_67960 | JGI IMG/M metagenome (GOLD analysis project Ga0075858, IMG submission 67960) | Microgenomates bacterium GW2011_GWF2_45_18
TTTGAGCCAAAGCTCGATGAGCTGTCGTTCCTGAAAAGTGAGTTGTGTGGCCATATCCGAAGTATTTTACGTGTTCGGATTCGTTTTAGAACTTACGATAGTTGTTTGGCGTCATATAGCCTAGAGATTAATGTGGTCTTGTTTGGTTGTAATACTGTACCCAATCATGTAATTTTTCGTCAAACATTTGTACATCATAGATTGCCGTATCAATCTCATAGTTAATAAACTCATCTTGAATTGTCCAGTTGAATCTCTCCACATAGCCGTTTGTTTTCGGTGATTTTGGATAACTCCAAACGTGTTGTATGTTTTCAAGCTCTTTGATCGCTTGATCAAAATATCCTTTAAATTCACTTCCATTATCTGTTTGAATGGTATGAATGTGGTACTCTACTGAAGAAAGTACTTTCTCAAGAAAAACTTTTGCATTGCTACTTGAAAGTGAATCTGTTCGCATTGCCCATGATTGTCTCGATTTGAGCTCAATACAAGAGAGAAAATAGTAGTTTTTACCTTCAAAATACACCTTTATTCCATCGAGTTGGAGGTAGCCTAACGCAATATCTTCTTGTTTGGGACAATACTTTACTCGAGTTATTTGTTTTGTATTTCTTCTTTTTCTTCTGACATATTTTCTGGTATTGAAGAAAAACTGATATCGAGTAATAACTTTCCCAATCCACGAAACTGAATACTGTGGCATATTATTTTCTTCGCAATACAGATCGAGAAATGGCTTCACTTTGTACTTTGATAATCTTGGATATTTCTTCCTCAACTGCTTAATAAACCCAAGTACTTGAGATGGCACCACCATTTCTCTTACCTTTTTTGGTCTCGTTGACTGAGGTATTAAGCTACGTAATTTTCTTCTTGATCTATTGAATGCCTTTTTCCATCGAAATGCACTCGCTCGACTTACTCCAGGAAATGCTAAACACACCGTTTCCCAGTTCGTCTTTTCTAAAAGCTCAATAACATGGAGTTTTAATTTGGCTTTGTCATGCGCATCAAAGCTCAGCGCCGTGTTAATGGTGGTCATAAACCAACGATACTGCTTTTCTTTTGCTATGGGGAAATTATGTCTGATTCTCATGGCTCGCTTCGTTTGCCAAAGTCTCAAATGTATCGTGACCTAATCAGCACACGCACTAATGAGAGGTTGGGGTTTGAGGAGGTTGCGCTTGAGTTGCAGAGACCTCAGCTGATTTGGCTTTTTCGATCGGATTCAACAGGTTGTAATACCAAGTCGAGACAATCCGCATCAACTTAAAGCCTATGCTAAACAAAAGCGCAGTGATAACAAACAGTTTTTTTCCTGCAGGTAGAAACATAAACACCAAAAATGACACAATTGGCAGCGTGAGTTGGAGACGCACCACCTCATTTCGCGAAACGGGGAACGGAGAACTCACAATTGCGAGTGTTTCCAAAATCGCAATCAGTACAGACTGAATCACATTCAGGATCATGTGTGGATGTGTTAAATCAAACTTTCCCATAAACAATAAATTAAACGGTTGATGAACGTTGGGCATCCACGGATAGATCAAATGCAGATCTTCCCCACCAAGCCCTGTGGCAAAAATGCGCCACAACATGAGTGCGATCATCACCTGAATCGCCAGCGCAATCAACTCAGAAATGAGGATTTTTGTATTTCCCTTCAACAAGGATTTCATTTGTTTTTGAAGCTCGATGGGGTGTCCACTCAACGTTTCTTGCAGTTCTTTTGTTTTTTCACTGATCTCACGTCGCTCTTTTTCGGTCCGCTCTCCCGAAAACGAGAGCGGTAACATGAGAATACGAACAATAACCGTGAAAATGATCACCGCGACACCCATATCTTGCACCGCGTTCGGAAGCAAGCCGAGAAACCAATAGATTCCCACCAAAACATTGAGGAACGGTTGATAGATGATCGAAGTGAAAAGTGCGCCAATCACAAGGGTATTGTACTATGAAATAAGTTTCGTTGTCGAAACCCCAGGATTCTGTTGGTAAATAATCTCCGCTCTCCCACCGATACTCGCCATCATTGCCCGCTTTTCTTCAAAATGGGGGGTGTGAGACGAAACAACAAGAAAATCGGGATGAATGTTTTTCAAAAATAACAAACGCACCTCAAACATTCCAAAATCTTCGGGTAATAAAATTACCCGATCCACGAATCCCAACTCTTGAATCTGCGCAACCCGAATCTCTTGCGATTGAATCGGGCGCCCTTCCCCCTTGAGCTGTCGAACGCGCGCGTCACATTCGACACCAATGATCAACTCATTATCTTGACCACCAAATGTTTTCGCTCTCAATAAAAAGTTTCGATGCTCTTGATGAAGAAGGTCAAAAACGCCGGTTACAAGAATACGCATGCAGATATGGTAGCATAAACAGTATGGAAACCATTACTGTTACAAACATTAATATCCATATTCAGAAAGATAAGGAAACTCAAGTTCTTGAACAAAAATTATCCGAACCAATAAACCGTAACGTAGCAATCAAGATGTTGCGAACACAAGAAGAGCTAAACGATGCTGAAATGATCATTCACAACTCAACAATATCTCCAGAAGAAAAATGCACATTACTTAATCAAATCAATAAACAGCAAATGCTACTTGAGAATCTTCATGCACATGATTTTACATTTGACCATTTTGGATTAAGCACTCAGTCGCGAGATGATATTGAAGAAACAAGCATTCATATGCTCGAACTTATTGACAAAGATTCTGGATACATGCATATTGCACTCCTCCTCAACTACGGATCTAAAAAAAGAAGTGTTGTGGCAGAGGTCTTCGTCAGCGACCGCGCTTATTTTCAAGATGTGTATCCTTTAAACAATGTGAGTCGCGATACACAGGCTGTTGTAAAAAAGTTTCTTACCAGCGATCTCGAACAGTATATCGAGATAACACTCACTGCTGGAAGAAAAGTGCTTGGACATTCTGAGCTTGTGTGTAAAAAAGAAAATGGAACAATCATCGCAATGGGTCTTTTACATCCACTCAACTATCAAATAGCGAGGGAACAAGAAAACCATTGGCTTGTCGAAACACACGATCGATCATATATGTCGGGTCAGGGAAACCATGCCCTTGAAGTTGCCCGTGATGTCAGAGGTCTTGGATTCGGGGAATTGCTCACCGCACTTGGAAATCATATTGCGTATAGTCTCGGGGCTACCGTAAGAGAGTTTCCAACCGATGCAACAGCGACAAAAGCTGAAGATTCATTTTATGTGAAAAAGTTTGATGCGGAAATTGTAGAAAAAGATGGAAAAAGATATCCAAGTCTTAATCTAAAAAATGCGGCGAAGAATGAACGGATGTTTTTATCTCCCTTTTTAAATTTGCCATAACCTTCACACTCTTTTCATAATGTCCTGAAACGCCTTCATCACTCCAACGTCTCTTTTTGTAGGATGAAAAAATGCCTGGTGTTGGAAAATTAACTCATTCGATATCGATGAACTCATGATAATTTTCTGCATTGATCGAAAAAACCATTCAATCCCACGGGGGAAAATATTTGTCTGTTCAACAATCCTCGCTGTATTTGATTGATCGGGAATCGCGTTCGCAAATATCGAGTGCATCCAGGTGTTTTTTTGCAACAATCGCTCAGAAAGCTCAAGCGGACATGCGATTGGTTGCGCTTGAATCAACTCGCGCGCCGAGTACAGCGTTTGTTTTTCGAGTGGTAGTTCAAGCGTTGACTCATCCATCCACAAATTCGTACAGGCTTTTTTTTCAAGCTCCTTATTCGCAAGATCATTTTTCCCACGATAGAGCCCAACGAACTTCAAAAAAAGAACAACAAGAAAGCGAGTCGTCCACATCAGTCCTTTCCGAGTAATCACAACAAAATCAAGATCATCGTAGGATTGCACTGCTCCCGCACCCAAACTCCCCGAAAGCAACACTCCCCGCACACCCCAGACTCGTGCAATACACAACCCTACGGATCGCGCGTATTCCAATTTTTCTTGAAATTTTTCTCTATCCCGTATTCTTTTCTCTGCCCAAGCGCTGGTACCTGGAAAAAAATAATACTCGCGGACTTTTGTTATTTTCTTCGCGCGCTCTAACATAACGAGTGAACGCGAAAGTTCGGCGCGAGAAAACGGTTTTTCGGTCTGCGAAAAACGAAAAATCTCTTCAAACGTCAAAGGAAAAGAAAACACAGCAGAATATCCAAGCGCCTTGATGCATGCAGAAGAAATGCGAGAATTCATTTATTGAAGTCCATAAAACTGAAGGGTCTTCACAATACCAAGTTGTGCCGTTGCGAGCGCTGATTCTGGCTCAACACCATTCACCGCCACGGCCGTCACCGCATCCTCAAGGTATTTTACAATTCGATCATTAATCCCCGTGTCGTGCGTGTCGGTGTTTGCGTACCATGATTTTGCCTGAGTTGTGCTTGAAACAACTGCCCCAACAAATGGATCATCTTTTAACTCATCCAAAAGATCTTTTCGCGCGTACACCTCTCCAAATAGTCTTGGTGTTTTTTCTAACGCAGATCTGTACATTTTCGTCTGTTGCTCTTTCGAAGATAAAAACTGAAGAAACATCCATGCGCCATCTTTCTGTTTTGATTCTCGCGACACGCCTTCGACCCAGTAATTCGCATAGTTCACGGTTGTCGTTTCAAGTTGTGGCACCGGAGCCATTCCAAAATCCAACGATGGGCTTTTTTGTCGAATCTCAAATGCTCTCCAAGAAGGCGCAAGTATCATTGCAACTTTTCCATCAGCAAACGCGGTCACCGAGTTGGGAAGTGTTGCATCCCACACTTTATCGGTTGTGGCAAATGATGTGTAGTATGTTAATGCGTCAATTGCGGATTGAGAACTAAAATCTTTCATGTCCGCACCGTTCTGCATCATCAATAACGCGAGGATTTCAGAAAAATGATCAACATTTGTTGAAAGACCAACCGCTGCACCAGCACGTTCGATCTTTTTGCTTGTGTCGGCGGGTAATCGAAGCGCGGTCGCAGACTCACTAAATTCTTTCCATGTTGTTGGGGCTTCAAGCCCCGCTGTTGCAAAAGCTTGCTTGTTATAAAAAAGAACAAGCGAATCATACTGCAAGGGAATTCCCACCAATCCATCTTTTGTTTTTAAATCGGTGAGCGCAACCGGCAAAAATGTTTGATCAAACGTCAGCGAAGTAAAGATGTTGCTTGGAACAACAGCCAACTGAGACTTTAGCATTGGAACCCATGTTGCATGGTATCGAAAAACATCGGGCCCTTTCCCAGAAGAAATCGCGTCTTGCAACCGTTCGCGATAATCTTTTGAGGATTGTTGAACATAGCTCACGGTAAATGTGGGGTTCTTCTGCTCGAACTCCGCAATCAATGGTTGCATGACAGCCGAAGACTCCCACAATCCCCAGTAGGTGATTGTTTTTTTTGTGGATGAGGGTTTTTTATCTGAAGTCAAAGATTCAAGTGGACCCGCATTGGGAGATTTTGAAAAAATACCAAAAATCTTATCTGCAACAAACGCCAACACTCCAAAGAGTAATACAATTCCTACAATGAGTGGTAAAAATCGAAAAGGAGATTTTTTAACATCATTTGGAGTTGCATCCTCTGCGATTGGCTTGGGTTGCTCAACGTTGGCGTCTGAAAGGGGAGCATCTGGAATTGGCGCAGATTCCACAGGTTGCGATGGTTCGGCGGGCTGCGGTGCTTGGAAAGGTTCTGGAAAAGACTGCGGTTGTTCGAAGGGTTGAGGTTGTTCAAGTGGTTGCGGTTGTTCGGATGATAATGGCTGTTCGGATGGTTGCACAGGCATCTCTTGTTGGGGAATCTGCTGTTGTCGTTCAATTGGATATTCGAGTGATGGCTCAATTGGTTGAACGTCGAAGGTATCAGCAGGAGTATATCCCGCAACAACCGGCGGTGTTTTTTGATCATCAGAAGAAAAAACATCGACAGGAATCGGGAGATCTTGCGCGATGGATGGTGCGGACGAAAAAGGTTCTTGTGGTGCGGGAGGTTGAGGCTGCACTTCAGGTTGCAACTGTTCAAGCGGGGCCTTCTGTTCCGACGTGTTTTGAACTGTTCCCTGCCACGATTGATTGGGAACAGGTTGTTCTTGCGCGATATCTTGTGAACTGAGCTCTGCGGTTGGCGCATCTTCACCAGTTTCAGTTTCTACAGGAGACGAAGGTTCGGGTATCGCGGGATCCGCTTGCGGTGAAGACATTTTTTTCAAGTCTTCATTCATGGTGCGAAGCATCTCATTTAAATCGGAGGAAAGTGGGTCTTGATCCGAAGAAGACTTTTCGGGGGCGGATTCATCAACAGTAGGAGGGATTGGCGCTTGAAACACATCAGTAACAGAAGTTGATGCATCATTCCCATCATCTAGCAATTCAGGTTCTTCTGCCTGAGAAAGCGTTGCGGGAAGAATTGGTGGTGGAAGGGTTTGGGCATCGTCTGGCATAATACACTCGTACAAACAAATATGATCTCATTTGAGCATACACAGTTCATGAAAAGATTACAAGAATATCGTCCGCTTGTTTTTGGAGCATCCGTCGCTCTTTTTTGTGTGTACCTCTGGGTTGAACTTGTTATCGGAAACTCGATAAAGATACTTCCATTTGTCAGCATAAACACTACTCGAATCGGCGGGCTCACTCCACAAGAAGCACAAACGCGTCTTGAAGATGTGTACAATCCAGAAAAAGTTCGCATATCGTTTGTCATCGAAGTTGACGGGGTTGCGTCTGATTCGGCGATTGCGACAATGTCGGCAAAAGAACTTGGGCTTTCCTATCCTATAGATCATTCAGTTACGAAAGCATATCAGCTCGGTCGATCGGGTTATTTTCTTCGTCGCATTCGCGAGATCTTCCAAAAATCTCACACGATCTCGCTCCAACCCGAATGGGATCGTGAGCGCCTTGATACGGTCGTCGACTCACTCCTCCATCAATACGAACAACCGTACACCCCATATTCTGTTTCGCTTGGGAAATCGGGATATTTTTCCACACTCGAGATTGAAGCAGGCACCTTTGGAACGACCAGCGATCTCTTAAAAACAACCGAGTCTATTATGCAAGCAGTTGCACATCTTGATCTGGACACAACCGACATGCATATTCCTCTCGCGTATCACGCACACACCCCTCTCACATCCGAGGAGTACAAAACACTTCAAGAAAACGCAACGTATTTTGTTGGAAAATCTCCCGAACTCATCATTTCAAACAAACACGCGAGTATTTCTGATCAGGAAATGATTTCTTTTCTTCATCCAAGGGGTGGATTGAACGGCGAAATACTTTCTCACTATATTGAGGAACTCAAAAAAAACATTGATCAAAATCCCGTTGAGCCTGTCTTGGAAATAGAACAAAATATCGTAGTGACATTTATCCCTCCCGAAGATGGTATTTCATTACATTCCACGCAGGCGGTGCTCGAACTTCAGTCCGCATTAGAAAAAATGGTATCGGAAAAACCAAAAACACTCGATGCAATTACGCTTTCGTTTCAATCTACCCCACCTACCCGCCCTCTCGAATCGACAAACACATTGGGAATCAAAGAGGTGATTGGGACAGGTGAGTCGTACTTTCATCATTCCATTCCCAATCGCGTTCACAATGTTAAACTCACATTCGATCGCATCCAACACGCGCTCATTCTTCCCGGAGAAACGTTTTCGTTCAATGCAACTGCTGGGGAAATTTCGTCACGCACGGGATTTAAACCCGCCTACGTTATTTCGAAAGGACAAACTGTGCTTGGAGATGGCGGTGGCGTATGTCAGGTCTCAACAACCGTTTTCCGTGCAACGCTCGATGCAGGACTTCCCATCGTGAAACGAAAAGGACATTCATATCGGGTGAGTTACTATGAAGAAAACTCAAAACCTGGATTTGACGCAACGGTATACGCACCCAGTACCGATTTTCAATTTGTAAATGATACTGCTCATGCGATTTTGTTACGTTCGTTTGTGGACACCGAGTTGCTCTACGCGCGCGTTGAGTTCTGGGGCACACAAGATGGCCGTGTAGCTGAAATTCAAAATTATAAACAATGGGGCGCTTCGCGCCCCCTCGCCACTCGATACGTTGACGACCCAACACTTCCCGCAGGAAAACTTCGACAGATCGACTGGTCGGCGCCAGGATTAAAAACATCGTTCGAGTACGTTGTGAAAAAGCCAAACAGCGACGGAAATCTCGAGGAGTCGCGCCAAGTTTTTTCGACCGTGTATCAACCGTGGGCGGCGGTATACCTGCGGGGCACGGGGAATTAAATCAAAAATCGCGAACACCTCGCATATTTCTTACAACAAATCGTGAATCACGGGAAAATCTACTTCATCAATTCTTCCATCTGAGCCTCGATCTCCTCTGCGCGCTTCTTTGTGTTTCCAAAAATAATATATGCGAGCATGTGTTGCGAAAGCAGGTTTTCCGAGATCACAATAATACCTTCTTTTGTTTTTTTGTTATAGAAAATTGGTTGCAATCGATCAAGAACCTCAGTAAACGTGTATGTTTTTTTTGGATTTAGTGGATAGTTATTGTGAGACAACACGCAGGTGTCGTACATAAAATCTTTGTCAAACAATTCAACCGCCGTCTGATACACATGCGTTCCACCTGTTCGTCGCACGTTCGATTCGGTTGCAAACACCATCCCATTTTTTCCATACGCAAAATCAACATCATAAAATCCACGATATCCATTTTGCGCATATCTTTCGCCGACAAAAAAACCAACATCCATCATCATTGTTGCGAGCTTATCCGACACAACGTCATCACTGATCTCAACCCCTCCAAAAACACCGTTTTTGGAAATTCTCATTCCACAGTAGTACAAAAACTCAACTTTGCCAGATTTTTGTACCTTAAACTCCACATTTGGGAATCCTCCACCAATCGAAGGATTCACAGAAATAAACTGTTCGATGATAATGGGAAACTTATCCCAGTATTGATCTTTTCGGAGGTATGTGAGAATCGCGAGTTCCGCTTGATCGTAATCTTGCGGAAGGTCTCCAGGACGGAAAATTAACACCCCCGCGCCCGAATGTCCCTTCGACGTCTTTAGAACGGCACCGCCTGTTTTGAGATACATTTTCGTTGCGATTTTCGCTGCATCGACTATTCCACTACACACGAAGCCATCCGACATGCGCAAATCTGGTTCAACGGCCGCGCTTTGTTGCACAAGCTGTCGAAATCCAGATTTACTCCCATAAAAATTGACTGTCCACGCATCCTGCGCTTCGGGTGCCTCTGGCGTATAAACCGAAATTCCCTTATTCCGTAATGCATGAACCAACTCTAAAAATTGCGGAGAGGTTGTATATGACATTAACGTGAGCTTTTTCACCGAGTTTGCCCGCTCCACAAGTGTGTTCATTATTTTCGGATCATGAAGAATATCGTCACAAATGACTCCACTATGTTTTGCAGGAACGAGAATTTCCAGAGATTTCGTGTTAAACAATGTGGTGTAATACTTGTGAAACTCGGAAGAAACAGGTTTTGGCATCACAATGGTGATTCTGTCCTCTTGAGCAAGAGAAAAAAGATCGCGATCACCAAGGTTCGCGTTTTCCTCAATTTCATGTGCGCGTTCGGTGGGATCAGAAATACTGGAGATAAATGGCCACACGTCTTCAGATAAATTGAAGATGTAGATTTTTGCTTCGTAGTGTTTCGCGGCTGGATTTTCGGATCCAGACTGCGTACCTAGAGGTTCTTCTTCTTGTTTCATCACAGAAAAATAGCATACAGTATTTTTTGAAAAGTAAAAGATGGAAAATCAATCTTCGAATCAAGCGCTATACATCATCCCGTCTGCAAACTCATAAAATACTCTGGATGACTTGTATTGCCCACTCTCTCGCTCGTTCCAACTCGCCATTAGAAATCGGGCCTGTTTTACCCTTAACAATAAAACCTTCGGGGGGCAAAACAATCTCCCCACCTTTTTTCTGCAAAACATCGGCGATCTTTGGTGCAGCGTATCCAATAGTTTTCAAAAGTGCGCGAAGCGCGAAGTTCTGCTCACGTTCAAGAAAGCGCGTATCAAAAACCGCAACTTTTTTGTGAGTGAGTGCGCCCAAAGGAATCGCATCTAAAAACATTTGCATGCTAGGTTTTGCTCTCCCTCCATGCGTTGGAGAGCCAACAATCAAGAGGTCTGCTTCCAGCAAATGTTCTTGGGTCACATCTTGAACATACATCGCTTCAACCTTCATTTTTTGTCCGAAACTCTCTTTTTGTTGAAGAAGCGCATCCAACATTTCCAGCGCGATCTTTTTTGTATTTCCATACAAGGAGTCATACACAATAAGAATGTTCATGTCATCCTTTCGCTAAACACGCGTTCTTATCGTATAATACCAGACATGGACAAAACCTACGATCATCGACTTGAATCAAAAATATATGCTCTCTGGGAAAACGCGCACGCGTTCGAACCACAAGGAGATGGAGAACCATATTCCATACTTCTTCCCCCACCAAACGCGAATGCCTCACTCCACGCAGGACACGCGATGTATGTGATCGAGGACATTCTCGTTCGATGGAAAAGAATGCAGGGATACAAAACGGTCTGGATTCCAGGAACCGATCACGCGGGATACGAATCACAATATGTATATGAAAAACACCTCGCAAAACAAGGAAAGTCTCGATTCGATTTTGATCGTGAAACACTGTACAACGATATTTTTACTTTTGTACGCGAAAACTCGGGGTTGATTGAAGATCAATTAAAAAAACTTGGCTTCTCGCTTGATTGGTCGCGCAAAACATTCATGCTTGATTCTCACGTAGTTGAAACGGTATACAAAACATTCGAAAAACTCGCGCAAGACGGATTGATCTATCGCGACCACTACATCGTGAATTACTGTCCAAAATGCGGAACAACATTTGCCGACTTGGAAGTGACCTATAAAGACCAACAAGATCCCATGTATTACATACAATACGGCCCATTTGTGATTGCAACAGTTCGACCAGAAACAATGTACGGTGATACCGCGATCGCAGTTCATCCCGCCGACCCACGTTACTCTGCATGGATTGGGAAATCAGTTGAGGTTGAAGGCCCCCTCGGCCCCACAACGCTTCCCATAATTGCAGACGATGAAATCGACATGGCATTTGGAACCGGTGTAATGAAGGTGACTCCCGCGCACGACCCGCACGACTTCGCGCTCGCGAAAAAGCACCACCTGCCAGTCATCAGCGTGATCAATACAAGAGGAAAAATTGAGTTGTCTGCAGTTTCAAATCTTTCAAATACAAACGCGCGCGCCGAAACAACATCAACGGTGCAGAATCTTTCAACCGCAGACGCGCGGAAAAAAGTTGTGGAGTATTACAAAGAAAAAGGCCTCCTCGTAAAAATAGATGAAAAATACACACATCGTGTTGCGGTATGCTACAAGTCGGGGCACCTCATCGAACCACTTGTTCTTCCAAACTGGTTTATCAAGATGAAGCCGCTGGCTGAACCCGCCATCAACGCCGTACGAACAGGAAAAGTGAAGTTCTTCCCCACACGCTTTGAATCGCAATACTACGAATGGTTGGGGAAATTTATTGATTGGCCGATCTCTAGGCAAACGGTCTGGGGAATCCGCATTCCCGTGTGGTACTCGACAACAGAAAACCCCGATCTCGCGATAACCTATTTGTCAAAAACAGGCGAACGAATAACGGGAACGGCGCAAGAATTGCTCGCAACCACGTCGCTTGAAGAAATTGCAAAAGGACTTCAACAACTTCGCGCACCAATCACAGCAAAATATGTGATTTCAAGTACAAAACCATCGGATGAATATTTACCTGAAACGGATACATTTGACACTTGGTTTAGTTCTGGCCAATGGCCACTCACCACGCTCAAATATCCGGAAGGTGAAGACTTTAAAACCTTTTATCCAACCGCTGTGCTAGATACGATGTGGGATATTTTATTTTTCTGGGTTGCTCGTATGATCATGTTGGGGCTATACATGACCGGAGAGGTTCCGTTCAAAACTGTCTACCTCCACTCCATGGTCACCGACGAAAAAGGGCAAAAGATGAGCAAATCAAAAGGGAATGTAATAAATCCCATTGAAATCGTTGATCAGTTTGGCGCCGATGCGTTGAGAATCTCGCTCGTCGCGGGAAGCACTCCCGGAAATCCAATCGCAATGAGTCGAGAAAAGGTGAAAGGATATCGCAATTTTTCAAATAAACTGTGGAATATTGCCCGCTTTTTTATCATGCAACAAGAAAAAGGGCTTGAAGAGTCTGGTGATTCTTCTGCGATAGTCGAAACATCCGCACAAATTATTGAAAAAACGAATACCCTTATAACATCGGTGACCAAAAATCTTGATCGCTTCCGGTTCTCGGATGCGGCACTAGAACTGTATGATTTTATTTGGAACGATTTTGCGAACACCGCGCTCGAACAAGCCAAAGAATTCATGCACCAAAAAGAAACATTCGAGGTATTTTTCGAGACATATCTCACTTGCTTAAAACTTTTGCATCCATTTATGCCATTCGTCACCGAGTCTATTTGGCAAGAACTTGGAACTGCAAAGCTTATTGATCGCACACTGCTCATTCAAACAGCGTGGCCTACCCAAAAACGCGCTAAAATGATCAAATGAGTATATTGCAAACGCGCTATCTGTTTCCACTCTTTTTACTGATCGTGGGGGGTTCAAGTGTTGTTCATATAAACAGCGCGCTAGTCGCACGATATCAATTTGTAACAACAAGCAATTCACGCGCGTTACACATGTTAGCAGAAGTGGGATATGAACAAAGCGTAACGAAACTTCGTTTTGCTCATCCAGAATTCTTCCACAACACGCCACCATTCACACGTGAGGTTGAAAATATTCTGAAACAAAAACAAGAAAACTGGAAAACCATCTTGCAAGTTCAGCCAACAAGCGAAGAACCCCTTTCAACACTCGCAGAATTATCGTACCAACTCAAATCACCATTAAAAGCAATGGACTATTCGTCACGATATCTCAAGTTGCATCCAAACGGAGATCGGGCGGAAGAAATGAAAAAGATTCAAGAACTGCTTCGGGAAAACGAGTAACACGCTACGTGTTATTTTGCCTTCTCTTCTTCCTTTTTCACACCATCAGCATCCAACTCTTCATCTTGCTTACCTTTTGCTGCAATCTCAATGTCTTCAAGAGTTGGGACGACTTCTTCAACAACTTCTTCTTCAGCATTTGCTATACGCACAAGAACTTCGGTTTCGGGAAGAAGAACCTCAACCTTTGTACGATCGTATGGTAAATCGGCAACGGTGATCTCTTGACCAACCTCAGAAAGAGTATCAATCGAAAGAACAAACTTTTCTGGCAAATCCGTTGGAAGCGCCTTAGCCTCAACTTCATCGCGTAATGTTAACAACACCGCCCCCTCTTTCACCGCGGGAGACTCTCCAACGATCTCGATCTCAATTTGTGCGGTAATCTCTTCAAGTAAGTTCACTTCTTGAAATGAAATGTGAAGAAGATCTCCCGTCACAGAGTCGTATGCAACTTCCTTAAACATAACAGGTTTCTCTTTTAATGATTCGACCGAAAGGTACAACACTCCACTATCTCCAACTTCTGCATATGTTTTGCTCGCCAATTTTGTATCGACTTGAATCGCGGTTGTGCCCTTTTCCCCATAAATATTCGCAGGAATAAGCCCTTTAGAACGAAGCTGTTTTACTTTTTTTCCAAGCAAAACTCGCTTTTCAACGGATAAACGGTGTTGTGATGATGTCATACGGTTCCTTTCGAAGAATGAGGACAGATTCTAGCATCCCTATCGAGAAACTTCAACCGCAACAAACTGATGCGTGCGCATCGTTGAAAAGAACTCCACACCGTTTGGAATCACCGTCCCTTCTGGTGCGATTTTTTTCAGATGTGTGGAGGGTTCAATTCTGATTGAAATTGATTGCGGATACTGTGCGACCCCAGCCTGTTTCTGCATAAAAAAGGCATACGAAAACACCCCAGAAGATTGCGCGCTTGACTCCATTTCTTTTGCAGGAATGGTATACGAAAAGCTGAGTGCTTTCGTTGACTGAATTGGCACTTCAAGATACGCGCCCAACACTTTTTTTCCTTGTTCAACTGTCTCATATGTTGCGGATGCCGATAGTGGCTCACCATTTAACAAAATCGCAGAATGCGTGGCGGTTGGCGGAACATACATGCGGACATATGTTTTATATATTCCTCGAGGCCACGCCGTTGAATATGACAGGTTTTCCAGTTCGAGCGTGTGCGTGTGAACAATCTCGTTTGGATGAATGAAAATCACATGCGTCCCCGTGCGCTTGATCGATTCGTTCGCCTTGTTCACCCCAACATTTGCCTCGACCACATAGGATGTATCAACAATACACATCTGCTCGGTAAACTGTTGTGGACAAAGCGGTGTCAGCACTCCCCCATCCCACCCAATTGATCGCAACACCTCCTGCTCAACGGGGTTTTTTGAGTACAGATACATCTGCGACTCTTCCAAAGATAGAAGTATTTTTGAAAGAAGTTGCGACGCCTGAACGTTGTCAAGACTTTTCATTTTCTGCACAATCTGTTTCATTGTTTCAGAAAAATAGTCCTGTTTTGTCGACCCTTCAAGACGAAAGTTCACCTCTGTTCGATCAACAAGTCGTTGCATAAAATTTTCCGCTTCCACCGTTTCGTTATTAAAACTTGGAAGAGAAACCCCCTGAACAAGATCTAGGAGTGGAAGCACCGCATGCGCGTTTATCGCAATCACCCCATCAACAACGACACCCATCTCTTTTTCAAAAAACCACGAAATTTTTGTTGCAGAACTTGGGAAATCAGGTGACCAGTTTGCGTCGCGCAAATACCATTGAGATTCCTTTAAAAATTGTGTGAGGTCCGCTGGCGGCTCAACCTTACCTTGGAGCTGTTCATCTAAAGCATACGTGTCAAAATACTGAATATCCAACACCTTCCCCTTCTCCACCACAACCATCATCACCCCCTGAATAAAACCTCCTGTCGGCCGCAACTCCATTGGATTTTGCAACACAACAAGATATGTTCGTTTCTCATTTTTTCCCAACATGCTTGGAAGAACAGACAGAATGTGTGATGTGGTGTATGTCATTTTTCGCAGTTTTGCTATCTCTTTTGCCAATAACGGAATTGATCCGTGCGAGGATTGATATTGGGTGAGTTCCGACAAGAAAATGCTAGAATCTTTCGAAACGGAATCGAGCGTCGTTTGAAGTGATTGAAGCGCGTCTATATTTTGTTGCACCCCCCCTTGTTGAACAACATTTGGAAATAAAATCGAAAGAAACAAAGATCCCGCGTCAAGAGAGGCGCTCGCCGAACCCGCATACACGCGCGCGATTTCCTCGGCAAATCGCATCGACCGAGATCGATCTTCAATCCACGCATCTTGCCCAACAAACACACTTATTCTTCTCAAATAATCCGCATACCAGCCCACCATCGAAATACTCGATTGAAGCAACGCGACATTTTGTTTTGTAACAACATAGGTTACCCCCTCCGTTGACGAGCTTTGGAGTTGTTGAATCCACCGTATTGAACGCTCAGAGACAAGATAGAACAGGAGTAAAAGACCCACATGAACAAGCAGAACACCACCCAACACACTCAAAAAAAGAGCTCGCATTTTTTCAAACGGCGTTCTTACGCGAAAACGCTTTTTCTTGGTTGAAATGATTGGAGGGGGTTCAAATGTGGATTCTTCAAGTTTTTGAACTCGAGTTGACTCTTGAAATGAGAACTGCATTCCCGAATTTGTTTGCTGACCCACCCCATCACCTTTTTGCAAAATTGACTGCAACACCGTCTTTTGTTCACTGTGAATCGAAGAGCTCTCATTTGAATCCAATAGAATGGGATGCTCTACGGGAACGTGAGAAAAGGCTGGGATGCGTGGCGGTGTTGGTGAAACTAGATACGATTTTTCTGCGTGCTTAAAAGGTGTGTGTGTAACGAGTGGATTTTCCGCCCCCCCCAACCCTTTCTTATCACCATCTTCCTCAACCAGCCCCTTTTCGCTACTATCTTCCTCGACCACCTCATCCTCAGCAAGCGTAATGTTTTTTTTGCTCGGAGCAACAATCGAGTGTGTTGACCGAACAATCTCTTCTCCCCCTCCAACTAAAATCGTTTCTTTCTGCACTCCCCGCTCTCGGATAATAAACTCCGCACACGACTGTATTACACCAGCATCATAAACATTCCCACGCAAAATAATTGGAAAAACATTTTCAGGCTTATTCATTCCCTCTTTTGAAAAAACATAAATAATCGGGCATCCAAACTCGCGAACAACGTTTTGAATAACCCGTTCTAACACAAAATCAACACACACCAAGAGATATGGCGGAACTTCAATCGTTCGAATAAAGGATCCAAGGGTTTGCTCATGTAAAAATACCCCAACATATTCGCTAAACTGTTTTGTAATTTGATTTGCCAAAAGAGGTGCAACAAGATTATCTTGTTGAGAAAGAATAAGTACAGGAATTTTTTCCTGTGAGATTGTGCGAGAAATCAAGGTTTTCATGGCAGGCAGTTCTTCCCTTGTATCGTACTCAATTCGGAAATAAATAGCAAGAAAGGATATTTATCAAAGAAACAGAAATAGCGCGATATATCGGTCAAATGCGAATTACAAATCTTTCACGTTATTTGATTGTGGCCCCCACATATTATTCACGATGAGCGTCTAAAGATTGATTCACCAATCTATCTGCCTCTTTGTTCATTTCTCTCGGAACATACTGAAATGAAATAGTAATGTTCTTTTCTATTAATCGCTGACACATCTCCCACACGCGTTGCGCAAAAGAGAGAAGGTGAGGTTGATTAATCTTGTATCGCTTATTAAGCTGTTCAACGACGAGTTGGGAATCTTCATAAAAATACACCCCTTGCTTCTCGGGAGAGTGGGGGAGTTGCTCAACCCATTCCATTCCCGCCAACACCGCTCGGTATTCGGCAGTATTGTTCGTTTCAACCCCAATATACGACGATTGTTCAAACACCACTTCTTTTTTGTGAGGATCACGAAACACAATCACACCAATTCCCGCATTCCCAGGGTTCCCCCGCGAACCACCATCTGTGTAAATCCAGTAGTTTGGCATATCTTACTCCGCAACTTCACTGCGATCAGCCACCTCAATTGGCTTTTCCTCGGTGGGGGATTGCCCTGACTCCTCAAAATACCCCGCAGGAAATACCGTGAGTCGTCGAAATCGTCCCTCACCAGAAGATTGCGTTTGCACACCTTCATTTTCCGACATGAGCATATGAACATATCGACGCTCTTCGGATGAAAGATAGGGGAGTGTCACAGGTTTTCCTGTCTCCAACACTTCATCGACAGCCTGTTTGGCAACATCTTCGGCAGTAGCAAGGCGACCTTCTTTATAGTGATTAATATCAATCGTCACTCGAGTATCTCCAAGTTGTTCGCGCATACCTAACCGCACAATTGCCTGCAAAGCTTGCAATGTTTCCCCCCGACGACCGATCAACACCCCAGACCCTTCCTCGGGAACCATAATGTGAACAATCACACCATCCTCAACATCTTCCTGTTCAATGGTGAACTCTTCAATTCCTAAAAATCCTAACAGTTTCTCTAAAAATGAGCTTTCGATCATATATTTCCTTTCATTTTTCAGCACGGGTGATAAACGCGCGGACTTTTCTCGCATACTCGGAAAGCGCCCCAGGTCCGCTCACATACCACTGTTGCGCAATACTATATAGTGTTGAGACAACCCAATACCAGGCTAAACCACTTGGAAACTTCATCGCCATAATTCCCGTAATGATTGGCATCGTGAAGATCATTTGTTTTTGCATTGTTTCTGCCATTTCCAACATGTCATCTTCTTTTTTGTTTTCTTGTTTCACTTTTTTTACTTTTGACGCATTAGGAATAAGATCGTGTTTTTCGGCACCAGGCAAAATCATAACGCTTAGAATGAATTGTGATACTCCCGCAATAACCGGCAACACAAAATATTGATCTGGTTTAGAAAGGTTCATCCAAAAAAACTGCATCACCCCAACCTGATCTCCTGCTTTCAACACAATGTCTAACGCCTGATAAAGCACAATTAAAATAAAGAACTGCGCTAAATAGGGGATACACCCACTTACAGGATTGATTCCCTCTTTTTTATAGAGTTCAGCCTGCGCTTGTTGAAGTTTTGTAGGTTCTTTCGCAAATTTCTTCTTTAATTCGTCAAGTTTTGGCTTAAGAAGTTGCATTTTTTTCTGAGACTTCATCCCCTGAATTGAGAGGGGGAGAAGAAGCGATCGCATAAGAAGAGTAAAAAGAAAAATAGACACACCAAAACTGTGCGTAAACGCATTCATTGTGAGCAACAATGAAACGAGCGGATGTACAACTGCCTCAAAAAATGAACCAAACATTATTTACCAACATTGAATAAGTCGTCGAATACCATAAAACAATCCCCGCATTGTACCATATTTCTGTATAGCAAAAATCGCATATTCACTACAGGTGGGTGAATGCTTACATGCGGAAGCATATCCAAAAATAGTTGAGATAAGAAAAGAAATTGGTTTATTTACACCTCGATAAACCCAAATTCCACCGATTGCAATATATTGAAAGATACTCATATACTTCCTAAAAGTTTTTTCAAAACTATTTCCATATCTGCGCGTAATGCTATATCTGTTGTATTTCGCCGCACAATACACACAATCTCACCCATGAGAGAAGATTGGGTGAGTTGCGAATACGCATAGTGCATGAGCAAGCGTTTAATTCTATTTCTTCGTGTGGCTAACAAACACACCGTTTTGGGCACAATCGCAACACATTGAAAAGGGTGGGTTGTTGGACGATAAAGAACATACAGATGTTCCCCAGACACATATTGTGGGTTGCATTGAAAAAAGGTGCTCCCGCGCAACAAAAGTTTATTTTTTTTAGGAATCATGCGATCAGTATATCAAGATAACATGCGTACGCGAAATTGTTTGGCGGATAACCTACACGGAAAGTTTTTTTCGACCCTTTGCGCGACGACGTTTAATTGTTGCGCGACCATCATGGGTATTCATTCTACGGAGAAAGCCATGCGTTCGTGCGCGCTTTCGTTTTGCTGGTTGCCATGTACGAACTGTTTTTGCCATAGGAATGGATTCTATCAGAGTAAATCACAGATTACAATGTGGAAAACTCACCCTTGATATTCGTTTTTTTCATGCGTATGATTGTGGAAAACTATCGAAGTTTCTTGAAGTAAATCCACAAATCGCTTGCCCACAAAAAAGGATGGAATGACTGCAGAAGATCTTTGGAAAAGAATCCGAGACTCTCTTGAGGTGACGCTTTCACAGGGCTATTTTTCGATGTGGATTAAACCAATTCAAGCCATCTCTTTACATGAATCACCTGAAAAAACACTTCTCACCATCTCTTCTTCAAGTTCATATCACTTAAAAATGGCCGAACAGCGTTTTTCAGCACAAATATTAGAGGCGGGAAAACAAATTCTTCCAACACTCAGCGATATTCGATTTTCGTTTGAACATGTTGGGCAAAACAACATGCTTCAAAAAAATTTGGAAAGCGATGCTCCCACAAGAGAGCATGGTAGACCTACCGAACAATCCGCACCGCTTTTCTCCTCGACAGAGTCTTCATATTCTTCGGCGATCCGTCGCGCAGGGCTTCGAGAAGACTACATTTTTGAAACGTTTGCCGTTTCGACAAGTAACGAAATGGCACACGCCGCAGCGATCGCGGTATCTCAAAATCCAGGAAAGGCGTATAACCCCCTCTTTTTATATGGAGGGGTTGGGGTGGGGAAGACACATCTTATGCAGGCGGTCGGCCACAATATTTTAAAAAAAGATCCTAATGCGTCAATTGCGTATATCACAGGAGAGCAGTTCACGAATGAAATCGTTGCAGGCATTCAGCAGAAAAAGATGATCCAGTTAAAATCTCGCCTACGCAACTATTCCGTTCTCCTCGTTGACGATATCCAGTTTATCGCTGGGAAAGAGGCAGTTCAGGAAGAATTTTTTCACACCTTTAACGCAATCGCACCACTTGGAGGCCAGATTATTCTCACAAGCGACCGCGCCCCGCAAGAAATCCACCCCTTAGAAGATCGACTTAAATCAAGATTTGAAGCAGGATTGATCATCGACATCCAACAACCCACATTTGAACTCCGCACCGCCATCCTTCTCATCAAGGCAAAAAAACTTCAGCTTAATCTCCCCATGGACTGCGCACAAAAAATTGCATCGGTGATAGAAAGCACGAGAAAACTCGAAGGGGCGCTCGCCAAACTTCATTCTGAACACATGCTTTTTAAAAAACCAATTACACTTTCTCTCATAGAAGAAATTGTGGGAACTTCCCAATCCGTTTCATACTCAAAACAAAAGGTTCACCCCCAAGACGTCATTCGCGCTGTAGCCGAACAGTTTCATATCACCACAAAAAGTTTAAAAGGCCCTGCGCGATCAAAAGAGTTGGTGCGCGCTCGACATATTGCCATGTTTCTCCTTCGCGAGGAAAGCGAAATAACGCTTCAAGATATTGGAGAGATGTTCAACGGAAGAGACCACACGAGCGTTATGCACGCGGTTGAAAAAGTGAAAACACAAATAACTCAAGATGAGGTAATGAAAACGCAAGTGAACGCCGCGATATCCACAATTTCATTCGCATCATCCACATTTCAAGGGTAGGTGGATTGTGCATATGTTTCTCTTTTATGGGGAAACTGTGAACAATGTCTGGTGCGCGTATCCACAAAAACAAAACTTATCCACACAATCCACAAACTTATCCACAATATTTTTTCTGTTTCGCACACGAAAAATGTACGAACTATTCGAGGGCGTTTTCAAACCATTTCACTTTTCCACACTACTACAAATACCTACTACTTCTTTCTTTATCTATTATTAGATACAATGCCACCATGAAATGCACAGTGCTTCAGGAAAATCTATATAAAGCAATTTCTGCAATATCCCATTTTGCTCCAGCAAAAGCACATATTCCGATTCTTTCGAACATTCTTCTTCAATCACAAGAAGGAAAACTATTGTGTTATGCAACGGATTTGCAAGCAGGATTGCAAGTTGAAGTTGGCGGGAAGATTGAATCAGATTTTTCGATTACTGTCCCTGCAAAAATATTTACGGAATTTATTTCTTCTATCGGCTCAGGGAAGATCATTTTAGAGATTCAGGATCAATCGCTTATTATTCAGGGTGAAGGAACGAAAACAGTGATTCAGGGGGTCTCTGCGAAGGAGTTTCCAAGCTTTCCAAAAGAGAAAAAGAAAATCTGCACGATCGCAAAAAAAATATTTTTACCGGCTGTCCAATTTGGCGGGGCATCTTCTGGCATGGACGAGACGCGCCCTATTTTCTCATCACTTCTTTTTCGAATATCGCAGGGGGAACTTATTGCGGTGAGCACTGATGGATATAGATTGTCAGAGAAACGAATTGCTCTTTCCTATGAGGGGGAACTCGCAGATCTTCTTATTCCAGCGCGACTTGTAAAGGAGGTTGTGCGTTTGTTGGACAAAAATCTTGAAGGAAATGTTGAGCTCGCTCTTTCTGAAGACAATGTTCTCCTTTTTTCATTTGACGAATGGAAAAGTTTTGTGCGGAAAAATGAGGGGGAGTATCCTCCGTACCAGAATATTATTCCAGATCATTTCGTTTCTTTTGTCGAATGTGACGCAGATGTATTGCAAAAAAACTTGAAAACGGCGATGGTGTTTGGCAAAGAGGGTTCTGGGATTGTAAAGTTACATTTGTCGGAAAACAAGCTCCGCATGAAAACATCAACAACAACAGGAGAGCACGTTTCCGACATTGACGTTGGTTTTTCTGGCGAAGATGTTGAGATTGCGTTAAATGGAAAATATTTAGCGGAGTTTCTTCAGCTCGCTCAGGGGAAGCAGTGTAGAATCTCCATTCTCGAACCACTTAAACCAGCAAAACTTGAAATTGTTGACGACGCATCTTTTCTGTACGTTATTATGCCGTTTAAAGTGTAAAACTTTTTATATGGTGGCAGACGCCCGTTGTTCGCTCGCTCTTTTTTGTAATATTTCTTCAGGATCCGTTGTGATAAGTTGGTGCTCTTGTTCGCTCGCGATTACGCGAATGGCAACGTGACTTTGTCCAGCAAAAAAGAGTCCCTCTCCTACATCCGAGCCCATAAGAAAGCGCCTTTCCCCCTCACTGAGATAGAATACTTGTGTGAGATGGGGGATTGCCGCGCTTGACTGTTTCATGAGGAATTGGATTGATGAGTTAGTGACGATCGCTTTTCCGTATTCATTGTTCAAAAAATCCTCAACATCTTGAGTAATTGTGGTGATCCCGAGATAATATTTTCGCGCACGTTTCGCCATTGCGTGAAGGAAGGATGCACTATCTTGATAGCGCATAAAGTACCACGCCTCATCAACGATAAGAATGCGCTTTTTTAGAGAACTACGAATACGCGTCCAGATAAAATCAAGAATAATAAACATTGCGATAGGTCGAAGGGAATCTTCCATTTCTTTTACAGAAAACACAGTCAGTTGATTTTTAATATCAATGTTTGATGCTTGATCAAATATTCCAGCAAACGAACCCGACGTGAATTTTTCCAGTCGTACGGCGAGCGATTGCGCTTCTGGCGAACTGATCGCTTTTAATGTCTGGAAAAGATCAACCATCTGCGGTGGTGTGCGCGATTGTGTGTTTGAATCTGGGGTAATTCCCTTTTTCTGGTATGTCTCAACTAGCGCGCGGTCTAATATCGCATCTTCGGTTGGGGAAAGTTGTCCAAGCATCACGCGTAACAGCGAATGAATGGAGATGATTTTCATTCCCAACTCATTTTCACCTTCTTGCTTTGAAGAACTTAAGTCAAAAGGATTGATTTTTTTATCTGAATCGAATGAGAATTGAACGTATTCACCACCCATTGCTCCGCACAGTTTTTCGTATTCATTTTCTGGATCAAGAACGATTACTTCGGCGTCAAACATGAGCTGTCGCAAAATTTCCAGTTTAACGGCGTACGATTTTCCAGCACCAGATTTCGCAAACACAACCATGTTCGCGTTTTCCATTTGGAACCGATCAAACACAACAAGCGAATCGTTATGTTCGTTAATTCCATATAAAATCCCTCGATCGCTGGTGAGTTCGGCGGATGCGAAGGGGAATGTTGTGGCTAGGGAAGTTGTGTCCATATTTCTCGTGATACGTAATTTATCTACTCCCATGGGCGTGGTTGTTTTAAAGCCGTCCTCGATTTGTAAGGATGCTATTTTACTCACAATTAACAGAGAGCCGAGGAGCGAGCGAACCTTATTCGTGATTTTATTTAATGCCTCCAACGAACTGTCGCTAATGGTGATGTACAATCCAAACTGGAAAAAACGCTCCGCACCTTTTGCGAGCTGTTCTTGAATAAGTCTCGCGTCTTCGAGTTTAATTTCTGTGTTGATGTTGCTTAATTTCCCTTGTCGAACATCCGAAGAGATCTCCGCTTCCATTTCTGTGATTTTTCTTCGAAGATCATCCAAGATTTCTTTTACTTCAATCGGGAAAATGTGCATTGAGATATCGAGTGAGTGGGGAAAATTAATAAGTGGCGCGAGCCAGTTTGCGGGGACGGTTCTGGGGTATCCTGCAACAAACAGGGTGCGAATGTAGGTTGAGTTGATTTTTTGATAGGTAAAATCAACCTCGATTGCTTCTGGGGCAATAATATCTTGAATACTTACAAGCCCCGCCGAAAATGTGCGAATTTGATCATCGAGCGACGCTTGCACGCTTTTTCCTGCAGGCGTTGTGATGTTTGTTTGCGCTGAAGATTTCCCCTGAGATTCGTTTTGGCGAGTGTTTACATGAGGTGTTTTTTTTGTAAAAAAGGGGAGAGAGATTGCCATAATGTCATCTTAGCAGGTTCGTGTGATATCTCGCAATGAATTAGCGCGATTGAACCACTGGACTTGTGTACGCCTTTGAACTCTCCACAATTTGACCATCAGAAGATCCTGGATTGTAGATGGTGTAGAAAATATGAATAAGTTCTTGAGTGTTGAGTTGTTTAACAATAATTCCAATGCGCGCAAGTTGTGAAATAATGTGATCGCGTTTTGGTTCAAGATCGGTTTTTGCTTTTTCAATAAGTTGCGGAATGTTAATTTGTGATTCTTGCGTTGATTTTTGCTTTTTAAATGGAAAAGGTGATGTTGGAAGGATTGAAGAAAGGGTGCTCGATTGATATGAAATGACAAGATAGAATTTTTTATCCAAAATGTTTCGCTCTTTCACAAGTGTGGAAACAAACTCTCGATACTGCGCGATTTGCGCGCGTTTTTGTGGGGCGTGTGTTCCACGCTCGGTTTCTTGAAGATGTCCCAAATAACCCGAGATGTCTTTTTTTTGTGATCGAATGACAATTTGTATTGGAAAAGAAAGAGAATTGAGAATTCCCGCGTATGTGTAAATCATCGCTTCTTGTTCTTCTTCAGAGAGAAGATCAAAGTTAACCGATGATGCCGACATCACCATACTTGCCGTGCCATCACGAAGTAAAACGAGATTGTTCGTAATATCTAAAACATCAAGAAATTCTTGCGTTGTTGATGAAAGGTGGTTGGAGGATGAGTGGGCGCTCATAGTGGTAGTTTAGGAGGTTTTCGCGAGAAATTCTAGCGGAGGAATAATGGTGTTATTTGTAGTGAGTGTGTAGTTGTTAAATTCGAGGCCGTTTTTTTCTGTGCGAATACTAAAAGCTCCATTTTGTAGGGGGGATGTAATAAAGAATTGTCCTAATTTGTTCGTTTTGACTGCGCGCACCGCGATGCCCGTTTGATCAACAATTTCCACAATTGCCCCATCAACAATTTTACGATTTTGGTCGAGTACCATTCCAACAACAACGTTTGGTTGTTTTGGAGTTGATGGGAAGGGGAGACTACTATTTGTTTTCACCGCGATTTCCTGTTGGGTGGTAGTTTTAATCACATTTTGTGCAAATGTGTGCAGCGTTTGTGTTGTTTCACCACGTTCTTCTTGTTGTTTTGATTTGTTTTGTGCCGCCTCAAATACGGTGACTTTTCCCGAAGGTTTAAGGAGGACTGATGAGGGTTGATGTGATTGTTTTTCAGCCGTAGATTGTTGGGTGGTAATAGGTTGGGTTGCTGGAGGAATAACGCGTTGTATTTGTGCATGAGGCTTGGATTGTTGTAATGTGATAGGCGTTTTGTTGTTATGAAACAGTTGTGTGATGTTTTTTGAGTTCACAAAAAGATCATTTGGCTCAGACTGTGTTGAAATGGACTCAAAATACGCGCGAACTCGTTCGGAGCGTCCGATTTTTTGGTCGAGAAGGGGTTGCGATCGATCTCCTAATTTTTGTTGAATATACGCGAACGCATCTGGAATGCGGATTGTTTTTTTCCAGTAAAATTTTGTTGGTTTGTATATCGCGTGTAGGAACGCAACAACCCATTGATCTAGGGGGCGTTCTTCGAGCGGAACAAACGCAAACGCCGCTCCTGTGCCAATAATGATAAACACGAGAAAGAGTTTGAGTATGTTTGGAAGCGCGATCGAGTACACGAGGAGCGCAACACCAACCGATCCAAGTAACTCGAAGAATTGCTTGAGCGTCATGTTTCCAATGAGGTGAAACTCGTACGCAGTGATATTCTGCGGGACAGGATGCTCGATCATATACTTTCATTGTAGCAGAAAGGTAATATGCTCATGCGAATAATATACTTTCATATGGTGGGGAATTATTCTGTTTGGATTGCGGAGGTCATCACCTCAATGGTTGCGGAATTTCCTTCGGCGTCCATTGCTGTTCCTGAAAAAATAGCGAAAGGCATAATGGTGTTTGTTGATGGAATCGTTTGATATTCAATGCGCATTGTAAAAAGTTTTGAGGATCGCAATTCTTTTGGGGTGAGTAGTTTTCCGGAAATCTGGTATGAAAGAAGGGAGTATTCCCCATTCTTCATTGAAGAAATCATCTCTGGAATTGAACGCACATTTGCATGACCGCCATCAACTGGTTGATATGCGACGTTGTGAATGAATATTTTTCGAACATATCCTTGCGAATCAACAAGAACGGTTGCTGGGTTGTTTGTTGTTCCTGTATGAGAAAACGAATATCCTGAAAAGGAAAGAGAAAAAGGAATAGAAAAATAGGTTGCCTGCTCTTCGATTGTTTGGGTGAGTTCACTTTCCCCCTTCAAAAATTGAATATTGGAAAGTTGTGGCGCGAGCTCTAATGTTGGAGAAAAGAGCGCGAGCGCCTCTTTTGCCAGAAGAATCGCTTCTTCTGTGCGCACGGTTTGCATTTCGGTTTGTGGTGGAATATTTCCCGTATACCGTATGGTATTTGTTTCACTGTCATAAAAAAGGGAATACCCAAATTCTTTTTGTGTCCACAATGATGTTGATGAGCTTTTTTCCATATTCCACGCTATTGCGAGTTCTTGTAGTTTTGTGAGTGAAATGGGGGGGAGACTGTTTTGGTTTTGATAAATAGGGAGCGTTTTTGGAAGGGTTGGTGTTGGCCCAATGTATTCAAATGTTTGAATATTTTGTTCCTGTGTGAGTGTTGTTTGAATGCTGGGCTTTTCGGGAACAACGATTGGGGGTTCACTGGGGAGTGGTTGCCTGTTTTGTAACAGGGTGAGAATGAGTTGTAAAACAAAAACGAGGATTGTTGCGAGAATAATGAATGTAATAAACCATCGTTTCACCGGAATTTGTTTTTTTATTTGGATGTTTGTATTCATTCTTCCTCCTGTTGTGCGCCTTCGGTGTTTTGCGATGCGTCGGGGGAACAAGAAGATGTGACATAATCATTTATCGCAACGTCCGGATCGGGAACGGCCTCAAGAATATTGATCCCTAAGGCTTCATAATGAAGGTGATTCCCGGTGGAATTTCCAGTTGAATCGGTTTTTCCAATAAGATCTCCAACTTGTATAGACATGGAACTGTTTTCTGGCATTCCAGCGAAGTTTAAAAGGTGGGCAAAAATAAACACAAGACCGTCGTCGGAAAGGAGAACGACATGCTTTCCATATCCTGGGTCAAGTCCATTACCCTCTGCATAAAACAGCGCTTTACCAGAAAATGGGGCGTACACAGGTTCATCTGCTCCAAGCACAATGTCGAGCGCAGATCCAGGCCCAGAAACATATTCTCCAGATATGTTTGGAATTGAGGATGTGTACACGGCGTGGGGATCTCCGTTAGTGTAGAATTCCCCCAACTGCGTAACTGTTCCACTTACAGGCCAGCATCCCACACTTGCAACCCCTTGACCGTGAAGTGTTGAGGTGGGGTCAAGCATCATAATATCCGACTGATTTGCGGTGTTTGCGGTAAAAATACGAACCGCGATTAACGCCGGAATGGTGATTGCCATTCCAGATGATGCTGAAAAGATAGGTGATTTGCTTGCAATCGAAGCGCCGACCGAACCCAACCCACTTGCTCCACCCATCGCCCCCTGTCCTCCAACCGCTCCTGCAACTTTTGAGCCACCCGCAACTCCCGCACTCGTCGCTCCCCCTCCTCCGCCCCCTCCACCCAAAAATGACATGAGTTTCATTGCCCCCATAGCCATTGCGAGCAAACCACTTGCTATAAGTGCAAGCAAACTCAGCAAGATTTTTACAAGCTTTCCCAATCGGGAAACAGTGTTGAGAAGAAAATCTTCTGTGGCCTCTCCAACAATGGGAATTTTTCTTAACAACTCAGCATATTTAAACGTCTGGTCTAGCGCGGGAATTGCCCCCGCTCCCCCAGGGATAAAAGTGAGTGCGGTGGTAAGTGCTTTTTTTCCAAGTTCATAATCCGCTTCGTTAAATTCTCTATTTTGCGCTGTGCTTTCTCCAGAAATTGCAGGAAGCGCGCCAAACGAATCTGGTTCAGAATAAAAGAAATCAAAATCTTTACCAAAAAACTCACCAGCCGATTCAAGAGAAGTTGAACCATGATAATACGCGAGAAAACGCTGCCTTTGTTCTTCGGTGGCCGTTGCCCACGCGTGTTGGGTGCCCAAAATTTTCCCCATTTTATACTTGAGTGCACGTTGTGCAGAGGAGAATTCTCGACGTTCCCTCTCATTTTCTTCTGCTTGTAGTTTTGCTTGATTTTCAAGTGCATCTCTTCGAATGTACATTCCGCGAGACACAATGCGATATCCCTGAAGAAAAACATCTTCCTCAAGTCCTTTGAGTGAGTTTTGATCGAGTGGGAGTGGAGAATGTACTGCGTTATTGTGTGTGTCACGCGCAACACTGTTTCGCACGAGTCGAATATATGCGCTAAATGACTCTGCCCAATCTGTATCATAAATGGTGTGCAAGAAGGGGAGAATGCGCGACCGTTCTTCGTCGGTTAATAAATCTTCAAAAATTCTCTCAAATTGTTTTATGTTAATCGTGTCGATGGTGTGTCCAGAGATTGCCAAGGTTTGGAGTCGAACCATAATTCTACGAATGTCGGACTCGGGAATGTTTGCTTTTTGCAAAAGTTGTTCAAGTTGTTCCTCCATAAAAGCTGTTGACGCTTGAGTGGTCCACCCAGCTTTTTCGAGTTTTTTCTGATCGATGTTTTGAAGAACTTTGCCCGCAGTTTCATCTTCAATAATTGCTTTTACAAGATCCTCAATCTTGGGAGGTTCAACGTTATTTTTTGCAAGCGAGGTGAGCTGTGTTTTGAGCGACAGTTGAAAATGTGCATCAAGTGAGAGTCGCTGCAAACATTGGATGTACAGTTTTTGCCGTCCGTCAAACGAGGTGAGCGTGCGAATCAAATCTTCACCGGTGAGTTGTGATAACTCAAATAAAACTATATTTGAGGTTGCGGGAAGGAGGTCGCTGATAAACTTTTCGCGTTCTTGATCGTCGGTTATGCCGTATGAAATCGCTAGTCGTGCAAGAAGTGACTGTCGAACGAGGGTAACCTGATTCCGAAGCTCTCTGTCGGACTTTAAGATGTCTGTTAACGAAAGATTTTGTTTTTCTTCTTCTTTTTCTCGCTTTTCTTCTTCTTTTTTGTCTTTCTCTTGCATTGCGGGGATCGCAATCCCAGCGGATCTCGGTTGATCGCCTGCCGCCACAGGTTGTTCCCCAACCGCCGCCTTTTCTTCTTCGGTTTGTGGCGATCGCAATTCTTCTTCTGATAAATCATGCGCTTCCCGCGCAATTTCAATAAGCGTTTCAGCCTCGCGCAACTGTGTGAGAAGATCTGAAAGTTTTTGATCGGGAGAGAGGCGACGTTCTATACTGTATTCTTCAAAAATTTCATGCCCGAACAAATCATGATCGACTTTTTTTGGAATAATATAACGAATGGTGAGAATGAGCACCCAAAGTTGATTAAATGACAACCTTCCCAGCGTTTGATCGTCGGGGTGATCAATCATCTCGCGAAGCATTGCTTTGTATCCACCGGAGGTTTGAATGCGGGATAAAACGCCCAACGAACGATCCGCGAGATCATATGATCGCTTCATGTAGTCGCGCAACGCATACGCGACCTTACTTATGTTTTCATCTTGAAGGTGTTCGCGGGTAAAAAATGATCGAATTGGCGCGCTATCCAGCATACGCGTATTGTACCGCATTTGATTGTTCGGTTGCTGCGGCAGTAGGTGTGTGTGCGGGCGATGATTTTGTTGGAGCGTCTGTGCAGTTTTCGCAAATGTATCCCATTGTTATGAATGGGTTGTACGAAACTCCCGCAAACGATGCGATAAAGTTGTCAACTCCAACGTAGCCGTGCGAAGTTGTGGTTGAAAAAACGCCGTCTTTCTCTTGTTTTTCAGCTCCTTTACCTAATGTGTCCCTCATTTCGCATGCAAAACACACATCGCATTCGCCAACTCCACCATCAAGGTGTTTGTAATGAAACTTTCCATCGTTGCACATTTTACATGTTCCATCGTGCCACGCCGTTTCCCATCGTTTGGGTTTGTTGTGATTGATGATTCGAATTTTTTCGTCGAGCGTGAGTGATTCTGTTCGAACGGCGCGTTGAAACTCTTCAAGCGAAGAAAAGCGCGATGGAATGCCCAAACCAAGGCTGTTTGTAGAAATGGAAGAAGCAAAATTGGGATTTAATCGTGTTATTCCTCCGGCTGATCCTGCGGTACAGTCAACAACGCTCACAACCCTTTTTAACACATGACTCATTGAGGTATTTTGAAACGAACTAAAAAGGGCGTTGCGCGCAGAAACAAGCGCGGTTCCTTTATGTGATTGAAACACTTCCGGTTTTGCAACTTTTTCATATTGTTCCCATGCAACCGCGGAATCAAACATTTTTTGTTGCAAAATCGTGTTGAGCGCGACCTCGGCATTCATAAGAATAAGCGCCTCGGCTTGATCAATAGAAATGTGTTTTTTCAATAACAATCCCCACACATCAAGAAAAATATCTGTGAGAAACTGTGATGACTCAGCAATAATCGGTTGATAGATCGTTCTAAAAAGATTCATCGCCTCTTGTTGTGCGACCGCGAGTTGCGCAATCTCCTCGGCGGGAAGCGCGTTTGTGAGAAGTGATGAAAAAAACGGCTCAACCTCTTCATATGCGAATGGGGGGTGAATAATGTGCGCGCGCATGATTTCCGATTCGGTGGGCGCCGAAGATGTGCGAGATGCCGAAGCCTCCCCCACCCCCCACGTTTTCACAAATTCTGATATTGCTTGCGCGTGTTCTTGATGGGAAAAATCGTTGAATGCTTGATGAAGTAAAATAATCCACGCGTCTTTTGTGGGGAGATAGCAGACACGATACACATTCCAAAATGATTTTCCCTCTTTGTAGGTTTGCGTATTAGACGGATACACCGCGAAAACTGGCGGGCCTATGAGTACGGGGGGGCGCTCGTTGGCATCTAGTCCGAGTCCCGCAAGCGCCTCGGTGGGAAGGGGCGCGGTGTACCACCCCCAACCCTCGGGTGGGGTGGGGAGAGGTTCATCTTCAGATTGCGCGAGTGCGTTAATATACGTGTGCGCAACTTCCGGTAGATTTTCCGCAATAAACTGCAAAAGTTCGAGCGTCTCGATAGCAAGGCGTTCCTCTTTTTTATATCGGTCCTCAAACGGATTTCCCAAGGCAGATTGAAAATTGGGATTTCGTCTTGCGTACTCAATCGCCTTTTTGCACTGTTCGCGGATTGTTCCACTATACAAAGGCAGTGCGGCATCCCATTTTCCCTGTTCATTTACAAGCGGAATCATTGCGGTTTCATGAAAGGGAAGGTGGAGTTCTTCTTTAATCGCCGACTCAAAAATAAACTGCAGGTGAAGAAAAAACTCATGCTCGATTTTTTCCCAATTTCCCTCATGTTTCCCAATTAATTCTGCGCCTTTTGAAGCCCATGCGTGAAATAGGTTGAGAAGTGCGACGCGCGTGAGTTGAGAATATTCCGAGGTTTGTAGTGCGCGTTTTTCAACGGCTTGACGCAGTTTTTTTGTTTCAGTTCTAGATAATTGTGGTTGAAGATGTTCTCGCATGTGATCTTTCTGATGTGATTCTTCGTGCGAGCGAGGAAATCTATCAAACGATCACAGGAGCAGTGCTGTGCGTAGCGCTTGAATCCGAAGCCCCACACGATGTCTCGTTCCTGGCTTAGGTGTTGCTTTCGAAAAGCGACACCCACACAGTTGCGGTACAGCCCGCGATTTACACGCGGTTCCGAGTAGATCCACTATGATCGAGTCGAGGAAAGATTGCAAGAGGGTGATGTGCGTTTTGTGCGCGCGTGCTTTGCGCGCCTTGAATCTTTTTCGAACCGCCCCTTGATTTTCCAGATGATTCCCTGATATGAATAGATACAGAAAGTGAGGCGAATATGGCGGATGACGGAATGGATGCAAGATTAGCCGAACAACAGGCGGAAAGTAAAGCGCAAGATCAAGCATCACAACAAGAAAAACAATTAGATCAAGATGAGCAACGAAACGAATACATTCAAAAATTAGTACAAACCGATCAAATACAAACTCAATCTGATAGTACATTTTCAAAACCGTTGAAAAGTGGCGATCACCTGTATTACGTAACACAAGATCAGGATCCATACATTTTGACCGGCGGTCGTGTATTTGTTCACGCTTGGCAAACAGAACGCGCCAATCAGCGAAAACAAAACTTTTCGTATGATGAATTAATTTCTTGGACGACGTTCATGAAAAATCACCTCGACTTGGTTGGGCGAAAAGGAGGAGATGACACAACTGAGCTCGATCAAGAAATTGAGTTGTTTACTCAAGACGATTTATGGATGCGAACAACGCTCGAACTTCAAGTGTTACTCGATAAACAAACCATACTTCAAGAGGAAAAACAAAAAGGAGTGATTTCAGAAATTCAGTACTCTGAATCTACCATTGATTCGCAAATTAAAGACAAACGTCATCAACTCGCCACAGTCGAAGAGCAGTTATTTCAACGATACGAAGCAATATATTCACCTCAGAAACGATTGCATATTGAACCCGAGTTGTTGAACACACTTCTCCCGCAAATCGAAGCGCTATTTGCTCAAGAGGGGGAGGTTGATATCACGGCCGTGCGCGCGATGTTGCTTTCTTTACATCTCGACGAAGCGGCCGTCGATTCGTTTCTCAAAAGCCCCGCAACACTTTCATTTCGAGATCGACTTGGATTTTTTCTATTGGGTCAGACGGATCTTCGTGAACAATCACCGCTCGGAGAAAACCAGAAGAAATTGATTTCGCTCATCACCGAAGATCTCAAGCGCGTTGCCGAAAAAGTGATGACACAAAAAGGAATTCTTCCAACCGACACCATCGATATTGCCGTAGACAAATTTACCGAAGGGATGCTTCCTTCTCAAAAAGCGTGGATGGAGCAACGCGTCAAAATACTCGCGGCGGGCTCGTTCATTGCAGGAAACTCTGATATTAAGGCGCTGTTAGACTTTATCATTTCTGGACAAACGTATGGTGGACACATGGAAGGCCGGGATGAGTTGATGAAAAAAGGGCTTCCAACGGTTGGAAAAGAACATATTGTAAAAGTAGCCGATAGTCCCGAACAGGCGTTTTCGGTCGTTGAACATTCATTGAAAAACTTGTGTGAAGACTTTTCCGATGCATCCGATGAGGAGGGAAATAAAATTTTCTCTCTCATGGCAACGCATAAAGATCAACAGAAATTCATGAAGAAGAAAGAGGGGTCGGAGGAGGAAGAGTTCGACTTTACTCTTTATAAAGAGTGGGTTATGAACACATTTCTGTATCTTATCCGCAATGATGGCTACAAAGAAAAAATTGAAAAATCAGTCGCAATATCGCTTTTTGATGCAGGTTTAAGGGAAGTTACGCAACAAAAAAATGACGGATCCCAATCAGAGGTGCGTTTCGATACCGCCGAACAAGCGGGTCGAGAAATGAAGCTCAGCCTCGAAGCGATCGAGCTCCTCCTTCAGCGCGCCAACGCTTGGAATGGAGTGCAAAAAGAATAGAACAGATGTGGTAAAATAAAGATATGTTTCCAAGTCCAGAAAGCGTTCGATATCCAGAGCAAAGTAAAATACTTGCGCTGAGGAATTCAAATTTTACTCTCGAAGATATTAACGAGATCGTTGAACTTTCAAGATATATACAAAATCCTGCCATTCCCTACAATGCTGACCAATCGGAAAGAATTGCACAGCTAATTACACAATGGAGAACGGGACACCCAGCGCCTACTACAAGTTACGAGGCAACGGTAAATGAAATCTTTGATCTTCTTGAGTATTACTTATCACAAAAATCCGTACCCCAGCCTTCAGAAACTGCGCCTGAGCTTGAACCCCAAACTGATAGCGAGCATCTTGGTTCAGTAGAAATAGATGGTGTGAGACTTACCCGAGAAGAATATTTTCTCTATCTTGAATCAGTGGGATTCGTAAACAAAAAATTCCGAGATGATAATTCTAAAACATCAGAAGCCTATAATAATGAACTTTCTGCGTTATATCAATCAGTAAATAAGGTATTGAGTTTTTGGAAAGTGATCGCTTCCCAAGGACCAAATCAGTTTTTAGAAGCAAGTATCGCTCAATTGGAGAAAGTTTTACATCAGTTCGAGAACACAAAAAAAGAAACTCCTCCAGACAGCGAGGAGAGAAGGCGTCAACTTGTTCATGATATTGTTGCGAACATTAATTCGAGAATTGGGGATGAAAAGTACAAGCTTGACTATTCCGCTCTCCGATTTGATCAACAGGAGGGGTTAAATAAGAATGAGCAAACTTTCCTCCATAATTTTTTCCGTTTTTTGTTTATGGATGTGTTCAATGAGCGTATTTTAAATAATCCAATTAAGGATGAAAATGGATATCCAAAACTACATTCCGATGTGAATTTGTATGATATTACGATTGCAATGGTTGTGGGTATGGATGGAGAAGAATCGACATATTCATTATTAAAATTACTTGATAACATTTTCCCAACAAACATCATAAGATCAGCGTTTGAAGAAAAGAATTCGGGGACGTTTGGCAATCGTTTGCTATTCATGCATAAATTACTTTCAATGGAAAGAAAAATTAATAGCATTCCTTTTACATTTGATTATTTCAAAAAGATGTTTGGGTCTACGAATTTAGGTGGAATACTTGATGATCCGACATCGAATAGTTACTCGCATTATTATCGAAAATTTCTGATGAGAGCAATGAATAGACCCGTACTAACAAAAGGCTCTCCTGCATTTTTTGCTGAGCCAGATGAGATGAAAACTTTTAAAGAACATTTAGGGGAAAAGGATGATTTTTATCTTGGTGTGTTCATTGATTATTTTTCAAATCATCTTGAAGCACATACCGCAATGACAATTCAAAAATATCTTGCACAGGGAAGACTTGATCTAATTGAAAACTATCTTGATGACCAAAAATCGACAAATAAAGGGAAATATCGAAAATTTATTACGCCAATAAAACAGAGATTAAATGAAATCATCGATGCTCTTCCAGAAGAATACGATAAGAAATACATTAAGGAGCTAGCCAAATGGGCTTTTGTTTTCGCATCATACAGATGGTCATGTAATTTGGGTAAATTGAGGGCAGACCCTGCAGCAATTCTCGGGGATGAATGGGGACGTGTTAATCATGGATACATGGAATACAAAATGAAAGAAGACGCAAACCGAACGAAGCGCGCAAGAAGAACGATGAAAAACTTGTTATACGCCCCACTCATTTCATTAGAGCAATATCTCGGAGTTAAAGTTAAGCTTCCCATTTCGTGTATAGAACTAGTATATCCTCAAGAATATGATGAAGAAACAAGAAAAGATCTTCGTAAGAAATTTCATAAAAAAGTGTATCACGAACAGACAAAAACGACTACCGATTTTACTGATGAACGAATTCTTAAACACACAATAGGAATACGCTTTAATCCAGACAAACTTCCAAAAGACTTTGATCCTGTGCTGATGAATGTATACAAAAACATGAACCGTAAATTGATCATTCTGCACAAATACGATTTTTCCGAAACACAAGAAGCAGGAATCGTTAAAAATGTGGACACTCAGAGAGCTCGATTGAGCGCATGCGAAAAGATTCAAAGTGGATCGCTTGTTAAGATACTGGAGAATCCAAACATATCAAGAAAAGAAATATCTGAGATTGTTACTTTATTGCGAGTCATTACCGAGATTGAATCCAGCAATCCTATCTTCAACGAAATAAAGAAATCACTTCAAGAGAAAATTTCAGAGATTCAGCGTGGAACTCCCAGTTCATATCCGAAATTAAGTGATTTGTTGAAAGAACTTGCTCGCACGCCACAAGCAACAGAAGTTTTGTATGCTGAAATTGTATCAAAAGAAACAAGATTACATTTTACGCAAAGTGAAAACAATCTTCCTGCCCATTTAACCGAAACACTCGCAGTTGCGGAAACAGTATCTATGGGTATTCCAAGGGAATGGGTAATTTGGGAATCCATGAACGATAACGCGACGAAAATTTATTCAGAGGCTATGGAATATGTGGCGGCGTTTGCAAAAATGATGTTGTATACAGACCACAGTCCTTTTCCCGATCCATCGGTAATGTTGGGGAAGGTTTCTTTAAAAAAGACCGCCTTACAAGCGTGGACAAGCGAAAAAGTTCAAGAATATGTGCATTTTACTGACGAGTGGATTAAACGTGCATCAATTCAAATCAGTGGGATTAATACTGAGGAAACGAAGAAAAAAATTGAAGAATTCAGCAAAGAACTCGAGTTACGATATACCTGCGCACCTATTACGAACAATGAACTTGCATTGAAGACTACGGTTGAAGGAAAAAATCCAGATGACGGAGATGGTCTTGCATATATCATTCAAAATTTGGGGCAATATTTCTCGACGGCGTTACTTGCCGGACAGCCGGAAGATGGTGACAAACGACTTTCCTTCTTTATGGATATGTTTAGGGGTGGACATGATCTAAAAATCCGTCAAGAATTTCAAGAATTTGTTCGCAATGTGAATAAAAAATCAAAAATGAAACTAGGTGAATATAATTTTTTTACTGCTATCGTGATGTCGTTATTCGAGCTGTATTTGGATGATTTTGAACCAGACAGAAAAGATGATGAGTTTAATTCAAAAGAACTGTCACATATCGCATTAGCACTTGCTGATCCAAAAAATAAACAAATAGTGGAATCAGTCATTCCTTTGTTAAAACGAATATCGGAGGCTGGAGAGCAGAAAATTACCGAAAAATCCTTAATTCTTGGGCCAAAGGAGCGCGTTTTTGTTCGAAAGCTGTATCAAAGAATTATTCAAGAATTACACCTCTTTTTTAGTACGAAAGGTTCCCAAGCGGATATGCCTTCTCAGTTTGTGAAGGATCCTGTAAATGATGTTATATATCTATCTCCTTCCTATTTGGATCAAGAGCTTCGTTCACGAAGAATTATTGGGACAATTCAATACTTCAAAGATTCGTTATATGAAAAACCACTCCACTCAGAAGAAAAAGACGGAAAAGGACATTAGTATCATCCGTTAACTACGTGTTTGCAAAGATTTTATTATCGAATTGCTTGTGCTATTTCAGATCTTCAATTGGAATATCTGCGTAGCCCTCTGGGAATGAAGTTTGTGGTGCGTCAGTGTATGTATTTTCAACTCCAGAGCTTGTCTTCGATTGAAGATTCTTTTCCTGTAATCCTTTATAAACGCGAGTTCCATACTTCCCACCTCCCATAAACACACCATCTTTCATCCATCCTGGGGTGGACTTCACAAACTTCGTTCCACCTGCCAGACCGCCGGCGCCGGGGATTCTGCTCCATTCCATGCCGGGAATAATCTTGTCGCCTTCCCAACCTTTAGTCAAATTCTTCTGAATTTCTGGGATGTATTTTTCAAAGAAGCCTTCTTTGGCTCCGGACATTTCCTTTGCGATCTTGATGGAGGAGGGGAGCATCATGAGAATTCCGAGTGCGATCAGCGCTTGGGTGGCTCGCACGGCCTCCTGTGTGGAGGCGTTTCTTCCATCTGAAATCAGTGGGGGCATAAATCCACCAGATGTTGATTGATATCCGATATCGCCTTTTCCAAATCCTCCAAGTGTCATCGCGAGTAACAGCATCACGAGTACGACGGGGAATGGGAGAAGGCGACCGATCATATTCTTGATCCACTGCATAAACCCACCCCCTTGCTCGAGAAGCGTGTTCAGCGCAAGCTCGATTGGTGAAAAAATCAAAGAAACAAGAAAACCAACATACGACTTTACCAGTTCAAACCACGTTTGAATGACAACAAACAGCAACGCAATGGAAAGGACAACATTCATCAAAATATTTGAGGTGAGCGAAAGCGCAGAAGAAAACCATTTAATCACTTCTGGCCCAGAAAGGACGCCGTCGACCATATCACCAACGCCGCTACCAATTGTTTGAATCATGGATCCGTTTGTGCCGCCACCATTCCATACCGCTCCCCAACCGATTGCGAAGATGCTTTGCGAAAATGCGATCTCGGTTAAGGAGACTTCGACTCCGCCGATTTTTGGATTGTTCATCAAACCAGAAAAGATTCCAACAAATAAGTACATCGTCACGTACATCAAATCAACAATTAATCCGGCAATGGCGTAGGAAAAAGTTACAATGATCAAGCTGACAACAACGCGCGGGATTGCGGTTGCAACGGTCATCACGGCTTGGCCGCCGAGTTTTTGGCGGAAAATAATCGCAAACCCAATCACCACAAAAAATAATGCATAAAATCCGTATGCGACGTTCAAAAATGTTTTCCAGATTGGAAGAATGGGGGTGAGACTCGCAAAACCAACGCCTCCCACACTTTGTGCGTACGCGGGAGGTGCAAACTTTGAGTGTTGCGCTAAATCTTGAACGTATTGGCCAACGCCCGCGGGGGGAGTGCGATACATAAACGCAATTGCCCGACCAAATCCAGAAATCGCGCTGTCCTTTGATCCACCAGTCGTGTTTGCAATTGAGGCCATATCAAGTAAGAATCCGGTTTTACGCCAACACTCCATAGAAAGGGAGCCTGTTTGCTGACAATGATCATATGCAGACTCAGCTGAGTCCATCGTGGGAAAATTGTATTTTTCATCTTCTTGTGCGTATGTTGTTGGAACAGAAACAATAAGTGACAGGAGAATGCCCGAAAAAAAGATCGCTCCCATTGTAAACACACTAATAAATCGGCGCATACTCACCATAATGGTTGTATTGTATCGTGTATCGCGATCTCAAACAAGAACGCGGAAAACAGTTCGCTGGAAATGATAGAATATCGATATGCGCACGCGAGGTATTTTGTTGATGATTGTCTCTTCGAGTTTTCTTGTTGTAATGGCGTTTTTTCGTCTTTCTTTTCCATATTCCGCGCATGCGGTGGTCGAAAAATCCATTCCGTTTATTTTTCCTGGGCCCGATGATGCGTTTTTGAACTGTTCTGGTGATAAAGAAGAATGTTTTCGAGAGTCCGCCTCACAGTACATTATGACGTGCTCTCCAGAAATCAAGTTGCAGGCGCAGGTTGATCCTGAAAAAATCAATGAACCTATTATGATTGACGGAACAGCAACAACACTTGCGGAATATTGTGGAACTGATCCAGAAAATGCAAACTGCGTGTTCAATCCCGTAAGTGGATCGGTGACAAGTCTTGTACCGAAGTCCGCGAATACCTCACTGTATCGCACAACACAATCTTCGGGGAAGGTACTGAAGGGGAGAACGGAAAGTCTGGAAGGTTTTTTGGCGGGAGATGCGGATCCCGAAACGATATTTGATGCAGGTCCATCAAGAAAAATCCAAACCGTGCAACAAAACTGTTCACAGAGTATTCGCTATCTTCTTGCGGTTGAATCACTTTGCCGAGAAGAAACGCAGCAAGGCGAGTTTTCCCCAGGGTTCCAGACGCAAAGCGTTATTGATCAATTTTTGAATCAATTTAGTCAGCAGTTCCAAGGGTGTTCACTTAACGAAAAGATTGGAGATACTTCGTACGCTGAGTTGTTGAGCGCTGTTCGAGAGCGAGCCGGCGGTGAAGGAAAAGAGGAGTTGTATTGTCGTTTACCCGAATACCTCGATCCCGACTCTGCGGCAAATAATGACTTGGGAAAGAAGCAGGAATACATTGATAGAGCAAGCAAAATAGACAGTCTGCGCCCAATCTTGGATCGCGCGTTTTCAAAAGGATACTTGGCAATCGCCAATCAAAAAGGAACGGTGTATTCGGTGATTCCCGTGCTAATTCCTTCGAGTTTGGGATTGTATGAACAAAACTTTCCCGTGCTTTCTGGTTCAAACAATGTCGGGTTTAATGGACCGCTTCGACAATTAATGAGTATGTATATTACTCAAAGTCAACTGATGGCGATGCAAGACCAACAAAATCTTGCACAAGAAAAGATTGCGCAAACCATGCGTGCAATCGACAATGAACAACTTGATATAAGTGCGTCTCCGTACATTGATCCAAATTTTTGTTCAAATCCAAGTACCGACGCGCAAAAAATCGCGTGCCTTTTTGCAGACCGCATAAATGCTGGAATTGCCAACAATGAGTTTGAAGGACCGGATGGAAATACAACCTGTACATTTTCACCTACAAAAGCCGATGCGGAAACAGCAAAAAAACTGTATTCATCTACGAAGCCGAACTTTTTAACCACACTGTTTTCCTTTTTTTCACCACCCGATGAATCGTTTTCTGGCACACCTGTTGTATCGCAACCTCAGGTACAAAATGATTCCTCAATTCGTTCGTTTTTGCTTGTTCCATGCGCCGATTTTTGTTTGATTCGATATACAGAAAAAGCTTTGTTTGGTGCGATGGCGGACACAAACTATGCTTCAAACATCGAACAACACATCAAAGAAGGAAACTATAAAAGCAATGGCTTTTTGCGATTGTCTGGCATTGCTCCAAAGATCACCTCGTACGTATCCGAAAAAACTTTTCCTTCTGTTTCTGGATCTCCTGTAACAATTTCTGCGGAGATTGTGCCAACAGGAGACGCAAATCCGTTGATGTTTGGAGGATGGCTTGCTCAGTTGTTTTATCTTTACACCGCGGGAGTGACCGCGGATGTAGATTCGCCAGCAAGAGCAGAAACATATCCCACACTTGAAACATACTGGACATCATTCAAAAGCGAATCATCGCAGTCAACGGGGACATTTGAGTATTGTTCAGATTACAAAGATCCGAATGATGAAAATGCGTGGATCACTGTTGACGTTCCCACGATCCCAGAAATTAAACAGCTCGCCTGTTCCACTGCAGAAAAATACAACGTTCCCGCCTCGATGCTTTGGGGAATATTTCAAATTGAGTCGGGATATGACAACACAAATGTGAGTTATATCAATATTGCATCGCGCCTCGATCCTGATGTAACAACCTACGCGTGTTCTTTGCAAACAGATGGAAGTTTTAAGCCATTAAATCTCATGGTCAACGATTGTCGTGTGAATCTTCCCGAGTTTTTTCCAGATGCGAATCCTCCGCTTTCGGCGCTCCCCGCAAATGGCGAGTCAGAGTTTGTTCGGGGAAGAAATGTGTGCGAAATCGAAGTAGCGTTCGATGTGATTGCGCAAAGTCTTGCGACCTACAGTAAGGCGAAAACTTTCCAATATCCCGCAGGATCAGCGAAAGCGGGAACGCCAAATTGGTACTGGTTGGCTGGTCAGTTTGGTGTTGGCGGAATTATTCAAGAATTTAAACAACAAGAAGAACCATACAAATGCGCCATCCCCGAAGGTGGTCCGTATGAAAAATGGGCGCATGTAAGCGGGTGTTATGAAAATCAACAAACGCTTTCTGGGGCAAATGTCGATTACTGTACTTGTTTAGTTGAAAACTTCCCATTGGATTGTTCAAGTTTATAACGACAATCGTTCGGAAGTGCGATGTTTTTACGGTTGATAAATAGTGAACTGCATGATCGAGGTGACGCCGGTAAAGTTCGACAAAAACAGCATAATCAACCACGAAGAAATGGCAACCAAAATTCCCAGTAGTGCGAAAGAAAGCGTTTTCTTTCCCGCCTCGGTCATTTTTGGGTTTCCCCCGCTAAGTAAAAAGGTGAATGCGCCAACAATTAACATAACAAATGATGATAATCCGACTGCCGTGACCGCAATGTTTAATACATTTCGCACCACACATTCTAGTCCAGAAAGCGTGGGAATTTCGTATGTTGCTGGGCCGTTTCCTAAATCCATGGTGACTTGTTGAACGCAGCCTTTGGAGGCATTCCATTCATCGAGCTTTGTCTGAGCGGAAATTGTTGCGGGTGTTACAAAAGAAACGGAACACAGAACGACGAACGCAATACACGAGGTGAGCAATTTCATATGTGTAGTTTAACATACGAACGACCGCTTCTGCATTCGCAGAGATTCGCAAGATGTTTACTAAACCGATTCGAGTACCAATTTGAGTACAAAAAGGCCCCGTTTTTCAAGCGGGGCCAAGGTTTTCAAAATGTATGAAGTGAGTGTGTATTAGAACGGTCGTTTGATCTGATCGCCGAGGTGAAACACATCAATTCCAAAGAAGTACGCGACAACTTGCATGAGCGCATATGAAGATGCAACGATTGCGAGTCCGACCAAGGAAGCGGTGATTTTGTTTCGAGCGCTTTCGGTCTTGCTCTTGTCGCCACCGGACATAATCCACTCAATACCGCCAATAACAAGATATGCGAACACCAAAACAGCCGAGATTAACAAGGCCAAATTGAGAACACTTGTAAAAAGCAACCCAATATCCGTGATTTTTACGTTTCCATCATTGACTGGGTCAATGGTAATAGTTGGCTTTGCTTGTGCGAGAAGTGCGAGCATGTATTCCTCCTTAGACTATGTGTGCATTTTACCTTGTTTACGTGTTCGGTGCAAGCGGGCGGTGTTTCCCGCGGTTTCGCATTTACAGTACGTAATATTTGTCTTTATCCCAATCAACAGGTTTTAGTTGGTCTTGTTTAAGCGGTGTTTTCTCGTTTCCATCCTTTATTTTTTCTAAATTGACGATATTGAGTCCAAAATACCATTGAATAATTGCAAAAATGGCGTACGCAGATGCGGTAACCGTGAGCCCAATAATGGCATTGGTGATCATTTGTTTTGCGCTGTCGAGCTTTCCTTTGTCTCCTCCTGCAAGAACCCACTGTAATCCACCGAAGACTAAATAGAAAAATGTTGCAATACCTGCAATTAACAACAGCGTTCCTGTTGCGGATCCAACGTACTTCCCCAAGTCAAAAATATTCACAACGGACCCTTCAACTTGCAGGCCTCCTAAAATATCAAGTCGTTGTGTGATCATATCTTATTTCCCCAACAATCTTGGAAATACAGGTTGAAGTAGGCTTAATCCAAAGACGCTTTCCACAAACAACGCGATCGCTGCGACACCCGCCAACACCCCAAAACCGACGATGGACTGCATGATCATTGTCTTTGCGGAATCAATTTTCCCCTTGTCGCCTGCGGCACTCGTCCATTCCCACCCCGCGCGAAGCAAGTTAACAAGAACCATGATTCCACCAAGAACGACCAGCGTTTGCCACAACACCGCAATATATGTGGTGAGTACAAGCGCAGAACTCGCAGTATCCTTCACCGTTTGAAGTTTTGTGGGAAGAACAGGATTTGTGATCGCTGCTAAAAGCGTTGTGTTCATCAGCATCCTCCCCAAATATTGTTCAAGATGAGGATGGGATTCAAGATATCTATTCCAAGAACCCCACCGACAATCCCAATGATCGCCTGCGAAACAATCACGACCACAAGTCCAATCGCCCCGTTAATCATTGATTGTTTTGCTGTGTCGATCTTCCCTTTTTCGCCATTCGCGGTAATCCACGTGAGTCCCGCGAACACCATGTACACCAAGAACATAAGTCCGCCAAGTGCAGTGAAAAATCCAAGAAAAACAGAGATGAGTGTTTCAAGTGGTCCAGTTGCAACTGCAGAACAATCGCCACTGAAATTTGGGCTCAATTTTTCACTTGCGCTTTTCACAAATCCAGAGAGAGGATTTGTGCTTGCTTCTAGTGCTAGTAACTTCTGTAACATCATTGTTTCCTTATGGCGTGACTAGTTTTGGATTGAGGAAGTACGTGGCGTTTCCAAACAACACCCATCCAATAATACCCATGATAATCGGTGCAGAGACTAACAACAACAACCCCAATATGCTCATGTTGAATTTTTGCATCACTTTTTCGTGTGTTTTTGTATCACCGTTCGAGGTGATGTACTGAAATCCTGCGAATACAATGTTAAACAATGCGATTAAGCCACCTACGACTGAAACAAAGACCATCATATTATTGATGAATAGAATGATCTGTCCACTTGTCCCATAACCGTCTAACGGTGAAGGTTGTGTGATTGTTCCAAAAAATCCATATAGCATAGTCATATTGTACCATTAGATCGCTGGGTTAAGGATGTCAAATCCTGCACCGAAGAATACGAGTGACAAGATCTGAACAATCCAATACGCCCCGATTACAAGGAGAAATCCAATAAGCGCGGTTTGAATCGTTTTTGACCCTTTTTCGAGTCCTTTTGGATCACCTCCAGATGCGACAATGGTGATTCCACCAAACACAAGCATAACAAAGATGATTAACCCACCAAACAGAAAAATGTTTGGTAAAAACACATTGATAATGCTCGCGGGATTGGGAAATTTTGAGTCAATAGTTGCCCCAGTATTCGAGTTTAAGATGAGTTCTTGTTTGAAATCAACGACGGCAAGCAACGATCTGGACATACGAATATCTTAGCATATTTCAGAAAATCTGAGGGGGTTGCGTGCTTGTTTGTGTTTCTGCCGAGCCCGATGCCTGTTGCGCCGTTGAAGGCGAGGGTTTTGGGGTTGGGCTCCCCTGCGTTGCAACGTCGAGTGCGATCGGAAAAGATGACAACTCGTCTTGTGTGTATTGACGGCGTTGATCAACATCGCGAATCGTGTTTTTGTCAATTGTGTCAGGTAATTTTTTTGTTTGTTCTTGAATTTCGGCAGGAAGGGTATATTTTTTTGCGTTTATCGACAGAGACACCGCGATCCACAGAATAACGGTGATGATACCAATAATGCCAATCATGGCGTATTCTCGACTATGCGTTACATATGCCAAGAAAGATTGATCTTTTGGAGAGCGTATTTTTTGCGATGTCATAGTTCAACCTCGTCTTGTTTTTTCTTGATGGTTTTTTCAACTGGTTGCCCAACAAAAAACGCGTGTACTTCTAACGACGCATTTTGAATGCTCACCTCATCTGCGTTTTTTAGCGTTGCGATGGATACAGATTGGACCTTCATCATGCGATCGGCCTTTTCCACTGCTTGAATAAACGATCGGATTTGGGGATAGGTCGCGAGAAGGCGGACCTGAATAACCGCGGAATGAATTTCCCCATTTTTTTCTGGGGCGGGGAGATTTTCTGGAATGGATGCCATTTGAATAGATGAAAGGCGGATTCCTTGATCGGAACCAATGCGTTCAATCCGTTTTACCACCTCTTCGATCTCGGGAGTGTTTGGAATGGTGCGATGGAGGTTGTTGATTTGCGCTTTTAATGGCGGAAGTTCGGTTGAAAATGAAGAAAGTACCGAGATTTTTTCTGACAACAACTGTGTTGTTTTTTGTCGATCCTCGATTTGTTTGAGGAGATCGGACATGGTGAGAAGCGTGGGGCGAATTGCAAGCGTTGCGAGTAAAACAATAGACAGCACCGTCGCGGTAAGTTCAAGTGTTGTGCGCGAAGAAGACTGGTTTACGAGTCGTTGTGCGGTTTGCTCCGCAATACGCCGAAGGTCGTAAAACGTTGCCTTCGCTTGTTTTTTTGGGCCAAACGATTGCGGTTGAGGTGCAGAAAATTGAGAAGGAGAGGTTGAGCCGACTGTTTGTGGTGCGTCTGTCATGATTTTACCTCGAAAGAAAGAATGAACTGATATCCCATCTCTTTTTCATCATCGTTTCGAACTTGGGAAACCGAAAGTTTTTCAATTTGCGGTGATTTTTGAAGTGTGGTGACAAGAAGCGCAATATCATCTGCTGAGTTTGCAATTCCCGCAATTTGAAGTTGGGCGCCTTTTTGTTGAATAGTTTTCAGATATACGTTGCGAGGTATCTTTGAACTCACAACGTCAAGAGCGCGAACAATAGAACCTTGCTTTTCTGTTTGAGAAAGAAATGTTGTTTTTTGTTGGATTGCGCGAACATCCTGCTCCATTGTTCCGTAGGAGGAGACAATCGCCGATTTTTGGACGAGGGTTGCGTTAAGATCGGTGAGATCTCGGTCGAGCTTGAATCGAGAAGCGATACTCAAGATAACGATAAACTCGGTGAAGATGATGAGATGTTTCCCAACCGCAGAAGACCAACTCAGCAAACGACCTACGGGCGTGTCAAGAAAAGGATCTTTTGGAAGTAAGTTGATGGATTGGACAGGTTTTGTATTCATCGCTCCTCGGCAGGAAGGGTACATGGCGACCATGTATTTATGTATGATACTATATCTCAAAAGATTCTGCTATGAACTTCACCCCCCAATTTCAAGAAGAACGTCAAAAAGAGCGCGTGTTTGTTCACGATCTTCGATCTGGGGATGTGCGCGCGGTTGAGGAATGGTATCGCCTGTATAAACAAAAAATGTTGCGATATGTGAATCAAAAAATCGGCGATTCTCGTGACGCCGAGGAAGTCATGCATGATATTTTCCTTTCCTGTTTAGAAAGTCTCCCTCTTTTCCATGGTCAGTCGATGCTTTGGACGTGGATGTGCGCAATCGCGCGACACGAGATTGCCGATTATTTTCGCAAAAAATACGCAAAAAAATTGATCAAATCGATTCCACTTATTGATGCGATTTTACCTCTTGTGGGATCACGTTCGGGGGAAGATACACAAAGCACAACCGAGGAAATCCAACTCGCGCTTCGGGAGTTGTCGGATCGCGATCGCGAGATTTTGCTTATGAAGTACATTGATAAACTGCACGTGAGTGAAATCGCGAGAAAGTTTGGTGTGAGTCTGAAAAGCATGGAGTCCTCACTTTTTCGAGCGAGAAAATTATTTCGATCGTTATACGAACGCTCCTGTCGCAATGCGACCGAGGCGGTATTCATGGAAAACACAAACGCGTGAAATAAGCGCGAATACTCGACGAATACATCATGCAGGAAACAACATCAAAAAGAGATAAAAACAATCGAGAGGCAGTCTTCCTTTCTCGTTTGCGCGAACTCGCCGAAGAACAAACGATTCTTTCAAAAACATCGCCACTGCCCGATTGGTCTGCCCCTCTGGCAAACTGGATTGAAAAACGCGCGTATTGGCTTATTCCCAGCATCGCATTTTGTTTTTCGATGGTGATCTTTTTGTGGAAGTATCCAACCTTTCTTGAAATGGGAGCACACCTGCGATGAACTTCAAGATGAATCTCATGCGCGTTCTTCCGCTTTTCTATAACCCTTTCCTCACCTTGCAGGGGGTGCTGTTTCATCCGTACAAAACATTTCGTGAAATTGCTCGAGAACATCGGTGGTACTGGGTTGCTTTTCCTTCTTTACTTTGGATTTTTGGGTTTTTGATTTGGCGTATGCTGTTTTTGTTTGGTGTGTTGCGATTTGGATATGCAATGAGCTGGATTTTTTTGTCGCTCTGGTTTACGATCTACTGTTCAATGTACCAAGTGTTTGTGTTGTATCTATTGGTGAGATTTGGAGATGTTAAACTGCAGATGATGTTACGTAAAAAAGGAAAACATGAAGGCGCAAAAATATGACACAGGATGCTGATTTGTTGGCCCGCGTTCAGCGCGCGATCGATCCTGACGTTTTTGCGCGTCTCTCGCAGATGCAGGTTGCATTTGTCGATGAAAACGGAATCGAGATTGGGCAAACCTCGGTGATTGATGCGCATCTTGGTGAAGCAAAACGTCATCGCGCCGCTTCGGTCTTTTTATTTTCTGACTCTGGAAAAATGTTGATGCAACAACGAGCAAAACAAAAAATTGTTGGTGGTGAGCTGTGGTCGAACACGATCTGTGGGAACGCCCGCCCCAGTGAGTCAAGTGAGGCGTGTGCCCACCGACGGTTGCGGGAAGAGCTGGGAATTGAGGGGGTGGTGCTGGAACAGGTGGACTCGTTTGAGTATCGCGTCCCATGTGATGCATTTTTTAGCGAGTGGGAGTTTGATACCGCGTTTATCGGCACATATTCAGCAGAACCAACGCCAAACCCGCAAGAAGTGATGGGTTGGGAATATCTCTCGTTTGATGTTATTCAGAAACAGCTCGAGGATTATCCAGAAAAGTTTTCCCCGTGGTTTCGCGTATTTATAAAACGACCGAAAATTCTCGAGATGTTTCACGCTGTATCTAGGCAGATTGTAGAAAAAGAATAGCGCGTGGGGGGTTTGTATGCGAAAAGCAACTGTTCAATCATCATCTGATGTTGCATTAGTCAAGTATTGGGGGAGAAAAGACGAAGTATTACGTCTTCCAGAAAATGGAAGCATTTCGTTGATTTTAGATTCGCTGTATTCACAAACAACGGTTGAGTTTCGCAATGATTTGTCGCGGGACGAAGTCACCATTACCGGTCTATCGGAAGAAGGTGAAGAAACGCGCGTTTCAAAACACTTGGATCGTATTCGCGCATTGGCGGGAGTTCAAACGCGCGCAAAAGTGAACTCGGTAAATAATTTTCCTCCTGCGACGGGATTGTCGAGTAGTGGATCGGGATTTTCTGCGCTCACGCGCGCTGGGTTGCTGGCGGCGGGTTTGGATTTGAATGAGCGTGAGATCTCAATTTTGGCGCGACAAGGATCGGGAACGGCGTGTCGATGCAGTTGTGGAGGAATTGTTGAGTGGAAAGATGGCGACACATCCGAAGCGTCATATGCGGAGTCGCTGTACGCTTCAGATTATTGGGATATTCGAGATGTGATTGCGGTTGTTTCCACCGGTCGAAAAGATACTTCTTCAAGTGAAGGACACACGTTGGCGAAAACCTCTCCGTTATATTCAACTCGATTAGCAAACATTCCCAAAAAACTCTTTCAAGTAAAAGAGTTGTTGGCAAAAAAAGCGTTCGAGGAGTTGGGAGAGGTTGTCGAGCAGGAAGCGCTCGAATTTCATAGCATTTTATTTACCTCAACGCCATCGCTTTTTATATGGTTGCCAGGAACGATCGAGGTTATTCGTGAGGTTCGTGCGCTTCGTACAGAAGGAGTGCCCGCATATTTCACGATCAGTACGGGATTTAACGTGCATGTGCTGACGTTGCCGGAATTCGAATCAAAAGTTGAGGAACGGTTGCGCGCATTACCGTCGGTTATCAATATTTTAAAAAGTAAAATAGGCGATGCGCCAAAAGAACTGCAAACGCATTTGTTTTAGGACTGTATATGAACAAACCAATAGATCATATCGCGATCATTATGGACGGAAATCGTCGGTGGGCACGCGCACATTCTCTTCCCGAAGTTGCGGGGCACGAGTTTGTGGTGAATCATGTGATTGAGGAGCTCGTTGATGAATGTGTAGCGCAACATATTCCATATCTTACATTGTGGGCATTTAGCACAGAAAACTGGAATCGGTCAACACTCGAGGTAAATGCGGTGCTTAATCTTTTTCGCAAAGCATTTGAAAAAAATGTTCAAGATCTACACAAAAAAGGTGTGCGATTGCTGATGATTGGAGATTTGTCGCGTTTTCCCGAGGATATTCAAAAAAATGTCGCGCGATGGATTGAAATGTCGAAAGATAATACAAAAATTACGCTGATTATCGCGCTGAATTACGGTGGTCGTGATGAAATTGTTCGTGCGATGAAAAAACTTTCTGTTGAGAACTTTCCACCCGAAAAACTGCGCGAAATATCAACCGATTCATTTGGGGAATTCCTCGACACCGCGGGAGTTCCCGATCCCGATCTCATCATTCGCCCAGGGGGTGAAAAGCGCCTGTCTGGGTTTATGCTTTGGCAAAGTGCGTACGCGGAGTTGTATTTTTCTGATTTGATGATGCCCGAGTTTCGCACCGAGGCGTTGCGAGATGCAGTTCAAGACTATGGGGAACGTAAGCGGCGTTTTGGAAAATAAAATTTCGGAAATACCTCCAGATTTTTGATAGAATAAACAAGTGAGAAAAACATCCATTTTTGTTGTGATCTTTTTTGTCCTTTTTTCGTTTTATTTTTCCAGAGGATTTTTTGTTCGTGCGATTGATTGTCAGGGGGACGCAACCTGCACACAACTCTCTCAAGACATTGAAAAACTTCAAAAAGATTTAGAGGCGAGTGTGAATGCAACAACACCATTGGTTGATGAAGTAAAAAAGCTTGATGCGCGAATTAAATCAATACAGTCAGCAATCTCATCAGCGAAAAAAAAGGCAAACGATCTCGCGATCGATGTTGAAAAACGAGAAGCCGAGCTTGGTCAGACCTACACAGAACTTGCGCTCCGCGTGCGTCGACAGTACATGCAAAAACGATCAACATCAGATTTGGAGATATTTTTCAGCAATACCTCCTCGAGCACCACGCGCGCACTCGCGTATCGTGCGAGTTTGGCAAAACAGGATGAACAAAAAGTGCATGAGTTGGGTGCAATAATCATTGCACTAGAAGAAGACAAAAAGCGATTAGAACAAGAACAGAAGCAACTCGCGGGATTACAGGTACAAATCGACAAACAGGCGAGTTTTTTCAAGCAGGAAATCGCAAATGCCGTTTCATATCAACAATCGTTGCGTGGGAAAATCGCGGAGTTTTCTGCGAAACAGCAGTCGATTTTGTCTGAAAAATCGGGAACATTTCAAACAACCGTTGGAGATGTTCCACTCGCCGATGATTTTAACGCATCGCCCGCGTTTTCCCCACCGTTTAGCCCCGCATTCGCGGTATTTTCGTTTGGTGCCCCCCACTTTAACGGGCTTTCGCAGTACGGCGCGCTCGGGCGATCAAAAGAGGGGCAAAGTGCGGATCAGATTTTACACGCCTACTACGGCGATGTTGAGATCAAAAAAGATTATGATCAGAACACTGAAATTTGTGTCGGCTCAAGCGCTTCAAACTGCGAGCGCATGTCGATGGAAACCTACGCAAAACGCATTTACGAAGTTCCCAACGGTTGGGGCGATCAAGGGGGAATGGAGGCGTTGAAAGCGCAGGCGGTTGCCGCGCGATCCTACGCGTTGGCGGACATGCAACGGCGAGGGTACATTTGTGCAACAGAATCGTGCCAAGTGTATAAATCTTCAAACAAGGGCGGGAACTGGGAGAGCGCAGTGAACGCGACGGCGGGCTGGGTGCTTATGAAGAACGGAAAACCGTTATGGGCAAAATATGCCTCAACCGCGGGAGGATACATTGATGCATACACCGATTCTGCATCCACAGGGCATCGAACGCCGAGTTTTTGGGATACAAAAAATGGTCGCGATGGATGGACTTCACAGGCATTCGAAAAAATTGCGGGGAGTCCGTGGTTTTACAAAGCGTGGTACAAAACGCGAGGGGGTGATTCCTGCGGTCGTTCGCATCCGTGGCTCACACAGGAAGAAACCGCGGATGTTCTCAACGCGTGGATTGTGCTTTCAAACACGAGTGAGTCGCGTATCTCGCCTCTTGGTGGATGTTGGGGTGGGAATCCGTACTCGATGAGTGAGTTGCGCGATCGTGCGAACGGATACGGTGGCGCGGTGACAAGCGTGAGCGATGTTCATGTCGAGTATTCAAACGATGGATACACCGCCAATGTGATCTTTCAAACAAACAAAGGTGAGGTTTCGATTTCTGGGTCTGAGTTTAAAAAAGTGTTCAACATCCGCGCGCCTGGCAACATTTCGGTCAAGAGTGGGTTGTTTAATGTAGAGAAGAGATAAATTAATACAACTGCATGTCTGGATGCGTTGATGGAATATAGAACAACGCTCCCTGCGGATCGGCAGAATAAAACATATTTTTGATGTTTCCGGTGGTTACTTTGTACAACACCCCCGCGAGTGACTGTCCCCAAGAATTACCAAGTTGTGAGGTAAGAAAGTCGGTGGGAGGACTCCAGTTTTCTCCTGCTATCGATCGGCCTATATGGAAAAGCACATCTTTCCAACGGGGAAGTTTAAACAAAACGTGGATATCAAGAACGGCTCCACGCTGACCTTGATTTGCCTTTGCAATTGTTGAGAGAATGAGTGATAAAAGATTTTCAGTTGAAAATGCCACCCATACTCCCAAACGAAACTCGGGGCAATCGAGGTTCGATTTATCTTGCTGGAGTGTGACGATTTCATGAATGATCTGTTTTAACATCGTTCCAATTTCTTGCCCACCATCTATAATGTCGGTGATAATTTTTGAGTTTTTAAAGTATTCCACTGGAACTGCGCGAAGCGAACGAGCTTTTCCAGTAGGAATAATTACTCGGATTTGCTTTTGAATATTTGTGAAAATGTACACTTCAGTATCAGAATATTTTTCCATTTTTACATAGCTGAGCTGTTGTTGTTCACATCGATGAATAAGATAGTCAGCAATATGAAATCCCGATCGATAGGCTTTCCCACTTTTTCCAAACGGCGTGCGATCTCCAAGCGGTGTCACAATGTAGGAAATATCATTCTGATTTGGGTCGGGAATATCGCGTTCTAAACATGTGTCAATTAATCTGCGGACTTCAGTTTTGTAATCTTCTGGTTCAATCGCAACTGTTTTTTCAAGCAATGCGTTCCAAGCATGATTTGTGGCGGTAAACCGATCTCGCAGATCGGAAAAATGTGAAAATAAACTCCAAAGCATTTTCCAGCTTAAAAAACTTCCCGTTGTAACCTGTTCCCAAGTTCGTTGTTCCGATGCCAAACAAGGGTGGACTTGACGAGGAACAAGAAAGGTATCATTCGCCATAACCGCTAATCCTGTCGGCTTAAGATGTGCTGGGATCTCCTCTGAGATTGCGTATGCTCGTAAAGAGTCTGGCCAAGTGGAAACTTGCTCAAAAGAAGTGCGAAAACACTGCTCAATTTGTTTCATAACGATTTGAGATTGACATTCTTGTTGACGTGGAGGCTGTTGTCTCTGTGGTTTTGGTTCTTGAGGAAGTGGTTGAGGAAGATCGTTGAGTGTGGGTTCAGAAAACGGTTGTTGAGTTGGAATGGTAATGGGCGCGTCGTTTAGGCTGAGTCTTGGGAGTGGAACAGGAATATTCCCAAACTCAGGAGGAAGCGTATCAGGATCTTCTAGTGGTTCCCATTGTGGTTCTGAGGGAAAAAGAAATGGAAGAAGTGGGAGACCAAAAGGAGTCAATAAGTTTCTAATCATTTCTTCTGCAAGAATTGCTCCACCAAGTTTCAGCAAACCGCGCCTCGAAAGTAAAAGTGGTGGTTTTTCATATCCACTAAAGGATGGATCCGACGTCTCTATCTTCTCAATATAGACTGGTGCTGATATCTCAGTTCGCTTTGACATAGCCTATAATGATACCATAAGGGTCAAGACTTGAGATATGAGAAGAATCAGTGTTTTATGTCTTAAAACCCGATCTTATTCACTATGAAAAATGTCACAGTGGAAACCGAGGCCGCGAGCACCGCGCCCCAAGCCAAATCGACGAGCGTGACCAAAAGTGGCCAGTCTTTCGCGACTGCCAAGTTTGTTAAATCGTAAGTGGCGTAACACACAAATCCGAACAGAGCGCCAAAAAGAAGTGCGTGCATCCATGAATTTTTTTCCATCGCAGGAGTGATCACAAACACCACGAGTCCGGCAATAAAAATCAAATAAAAAATAATTGCGGCAATCCAGTTCACATCAGATTTCATTAACGATCCGATTTGATCTCGATAAAAGTTTTTGGATACAACGCCAAGCCAAATCATGTCGATTGCGAAAAAGACGGGAAGCGCGATGAGGCTAAGTTTCAAAAACATGCGTTACCTCTTCTTTTTAGTATTGTATAGATTGAATGGCGGAAGGGGAGGGAATCGAACCCTCGTGGAGCTTGCGCCCCCAGCGGTTTTCAAGACCGAGCCGATAGACCGCTCCGGCACCCTTCCTTAAATATCTGTGACCACTTATATTGCGCGTCGCAGTCGATAGTATACAACATTGTAAGCCGTTTGTAGGATCTGCGCCGTATGCTGTGCGCATGATTCTTGATTACATTTTTCCCAAAGTCTGTCTTTCGTGCGGGAAATGGGGCGAATATCTGTGCGCAAATTGTAAATCAAGTGCAAAATACTTTGATTTTTCGCTGTGTCCAATGTGTGATCGACCTACTAAAAATGGAAAAACGCACGATGTCTGTCGTTTACCTCTGGGCTTGGATGGATTTCTGTGCTTTTCGCAGTACGCGGAGCCCGTTTCCACTGTTGTGCATTCCATTAAGTATGAAGGCGTTTTTGATGCGATTCGGGAACAAGAAAAAACGATCGAGGAGCGGTGGCCTGCGTATGCGCCCGCGTTTGATTCGATCATCGCGATTCCCATGACACCTCGAAAAAAACAATCGCGTGGATATAATCAAGCGGAGTTATTGGCGCGAAAGCTTGCTGAGTTCTTGCGCGTGCCACATGACAGTTCCGCGTTGATCAAAATTCGCGATACGGTTCCGCAGATGCGCTTGTCGAAAGCGGAGCGAGTGCAAAACAGCGCGTTGAAGCAATCGTTTGTGTGTATTTATCCAAGCAGAATTCGAGGAAAAACCATTGCGTTGGTGGATGACGTCGCAACCACGCGCTCAACCTTGCTTTTTGCGTGTCACGTGTTGAAAAAAGCGGGCGCGCAAGAAGTGTGGGGCGTGGTGTACGCGCACGCGTATGGATAGATATATGAGCTTGAGTTAAGTCTTTTTCTAGTAATATTATTTGATATACTCTTATGAATAGTAAATCAAGGGAGAATTCATATGAATAATCAAGAGGATGGTCAAGACAAGAGAATGGCAGAAATGTTACATCAAGATCAAGTGAGAGCAGGTCTTGATGTTATTTTAAGAGCGATAACTCCGGCGGGTGTTGATCTGACTGATGAAATGGCTGAGTAACTATTGCAATTGTTAAGAGAAAAAACCAATATGGGTGTAAACGGTTTTGAAAAACTCAAAGAAGGTTTGGCTACCATGGGGTTGGCTCAGTCTATGGATGACGACGACTTACCTACTAATGAGGGTTAAAATAGTCTTGAAAGAAATTCAGACGTACAATTTTTCATTTTGGTTAATTGTTCAACCTTTTGTGGAGATGCGCGGGAATGACCCGCGGTCCGCAGGAGCAAATCATCATCTTCTACAAGCGTAGTGTCTTTTTGAATAGGACGAGTGGTGGAGAAACAAACCGTTCTCGTTCTTCTGGTAGAAAGGCTTACGCGGTCGCCCTACCAATGCGATCGCAGTCACACTGACTGTGTTCCCACCCTGTTCCCTCCATCAGTGAGAGAGAAGAACAGAATGCCTTACGTTCACGCAAAAGCGAGGACGCTTGGAGCTGGAGAAAGGAAGGAAGCGATGCTTGCCAAAATGTCTCCGGCTGTCTGTCGAATTGATTTGACAGTTGTGTTTTTGATGCTTTTACGGTTTCATCAAACCGGCTTGCAGATGGTAAAGAGCCCGCCACGTCGATTCAATACATCCCCTGATTCGCTGAGGAGCCTCCCTTGGCGTTTGACCGCCTCGAGGAGATTCTTCGAGTGACTGGGGGTATTATAGCATGAAGAGAAACACGTCTAGTTTTTAGAGTGTTCTAGATGCAATTTCACATTTGTCAGCTAAAAGTAAGGCATTTCCGATATCGTATTTTCAAGAAAGGAGGAAATATGGCAAAAATGATGCAAAAATTGTTACGATATAAAGATGCTCGGAATAAAAACCGCGGTAGCATATTATCATCGCTTTCTTCGTCTATGGAACCCTGGGCAACCGAGTAGCAAAGATGACGCTTTTTTCATCTCAGCGTTGTATATTTCACTTGCGGGAATGTGTGGTTTGTTCTTTGTTTCGTTGGCGTATAGGATGCATCTCGAAATAATTAGCGTTTTAGTTGAAAAAACTGCGTTTTCTATAGGTGAGATTGCATTGATAGGTATACTTCTTATTGTGTTTTTGGTCAATATCAAGCAACACAAAAAAGAGGCGTCCATACTGTTTGTGTGCTCAATCTTTATTGTTGCGATATACCTTAGCTCTCGTTGGGGCGTAACGACTCCTCTTGGACTTTTATTCTACGGATTTGCAATCTCTGTCGCAGGATTGCTTTTTGGATCGCGGGCAACGCTTTATTGTGCAGGAGTAAGTAGTATCGCGATTCTGGGAATCTTTTTTATTCAGTCGAGCGTGTTTCCAGATCAGATGCAACTTTGGAAACGACAACAAACGATGATTGGTGACGTGCTGATGTATGTGACGCTACTTGTTTTAACAGGGGTTAGTTCGTGGATGCACGCGAGAAAGTCAGAAAAACAGAACGTTCAGTTGCGTCACCAGCGCGATGATCTCGAGGAAGAAGTACAAAAAAGAACACACGCTTTGGAAGAGTCGAACAAAACACTCTACGATACATTCGAATCGTTTCGACGAGAACAAATTCGATCGTATCGGGAAACAAAAAATTTAGTTGCTGTTGGAAAAGTGACTGCGGGACTGGTTCATGATCTTGTAAATCCATTAACTTTTTTAGGAAATATAACGCGGTTTTTGAAAGAAACAGAAGAAACAAAAAGAATTCGAGAGGGAGTTCAAGAAATTTCTGATCTTGTCATTACGACAAAACAGATGATGAGCAATGACTCAATTGAGGAAATCTTTTCTGTTAAAACAGAGATCAATAAAATCTTACGATTATTCCAATATCAATCGCATGCATTGGGAGTGCGGTTGTGCTTTGAGACTCAGACGAAGGCAAAGATAAAAGGATCGGCGGTTCGGTTTAGAGAAATTATTGCCAACATTTTGTCGAACGCACTTGATGCGTATGAAGAGAAAAGTGATATAAGAATTAAGAGTATATCGATCGCATGTATTAAGAAAAACAAAAAGCTTGAGATCTTAATTGTTGATCATGCGGGTGGTATTCCCATGGCTATCCGATCAAAAATATTCAATCCGTTTGTTACAACAAAATCCTTGAAGGGTGGAACGGGACTTGGGCTTTCGTTGGCAAGGGAGATTGCGGAAAATGAACTTCGAGGAAGATTAGAATACGAATATTGCGATCCAGATGGTTCCAAATTTATACTAACTCTTCCCATGTATACCAGTCAGTAATCAAAACCTTCTATGTTGAGAGAGAAGTAAACAAACAACCTCAGTTGTAAGAAAAATGTCATTATGTGCTGATATGGTATGGGAATGACATTATTGAAATTGATATTCCCAGAAGACCATGATTAATACGCTTTTCCGAGAACTTCTATTTTCTCTTGAAGAAAATGGATTTGCATCAGCTCATCTATCTGAATCTCGCTCCCAAACCAACGTCATTAATCTCCCAACCTTCTATCCCATTCCTATTGCTCTCGAATTATTACAGCCGCACAAACAAAGCATCCCTAAGTTATATGAAGAACTACAACGCATTCTTCTTGATCAATTTGATCCACAAACACAAACGTGCAACTGGCTTATTCGCTCCTTGAACTACAATCTTGCTTCACAGCAGTATCCAGATGATCTTGACGATACCGCAGTTGCTTGGATCGCGCTTGCTTCAATTCAACAATCTCTCGATCCGAAAAAGCTTGCGGTGCTTACGCAAACGCTCATTTCTTGTGAACAATCCGAGGGTGGTCCATACAGCACGTGGGTGGTTAATACTGAAGATTCCGTATGGAACGACTGTGATCCTGTGGTGAATGCGAACATTGCGCGCATGCTCACAAAACTCGGAGTGAATGTTGATCCGCTTCACGAGTGGATTCTCTCCGCAATAGAAAAGAATATCGCATCACCATATTACAAAGGAACGCAAACACAAATATATTTTCTCCTCCGATACTTTGAAGCTTGTGGGGAGTATCTATCCGTCGCATTTTTAATAAAGTATCAAACAATTAATGCTGAAGTTATTACGCAAGCGAGAAAAGCACTCAAAACATCGATATACGACGGAGAAAAACTCATGTTGATTTCCGGTCTTGCTCGAGTTAAGGAAATTGAACAGGATTTAATTGACGAAATTCCTACCCTTAAACCCGCTTGGTTTCCATTCTGTTTAGATCATCAAAAAAGTGATGGGACGTTTTATTCAGGTACCAAACTTCTTGCAGAAGTATTTTTACTCGACGTGTTGCATTCTTTGCAATCAAAAACTCAAAAAGAAGAAGGTGTTCCCGTTCCTCAGCGATGGAAAAAAATCATCAGCTTACTTCCACAGATGATTGCGGATTCATATCAGGAAAAAATCACGCCAGTTCAGCAAAAACAAATCCAAAAACTACTCGATCTACTACTAAACGCATGGATTGTGTTCACCGCCTTTGATGATTTGTATGACAAAGACAACGACACGATTGACTTTCATACAATTCTCCCCAAGTTGGATCGGATGTACGCAATCTCTCATGATTTGCAGATTCAATCACTCGTTTCACAACAAATCGCGCGTTGGCTCGCGCATCTCAAAAATCACAACAAGCTTGTCGGATTCTTATCATTTGAAGCACTGATTCTTGCACAAATACTCCATGTACCACATTCACAAATAAAAGCATGTCTTTCGGTTTTAGATCTCTACGAATCAATTTCTCAACTCCATGATGACCTCCATGACTGTGTTGAAGATTGGCGTGCAAAAAGAAAAACAAAAGTCACAACATATCTTTTCCGACATGTTTCCGAGAATGGCACATCTCAAAAACTATTCAAGATCATCGAAAAAAAAGCAATTCCACATTTTCTCACTGTGATGACTAACCGTGTGCAACTCGAAAAAGAACGGTTTTTATCTGTCGATCTGCTCAATAATCAACCTTTTCTTCAGATAATTTCCGATCTCGAACACCTCATCGACCGTGCCCGCACCAATCTTCTCGATCAAGATCTCTTTCTTGACCAATTCTTGCGAGATGATGCGTAAGGCGCTATGCTAGTACTATGCCTGACGCCCCAATGACTGCAGTAAATCAAGTGCCATCTGCGCCACAACCTTCCAATCTGCAAGAAGAGGAGCTCGTTGTTGGCTGGCAGTCCATGAATCGCGTCTTCAAGAAACGCTCGCGCGAGTACTACACCTCGATCGCGACAATCGCGTTCCTCGTGAGCGTGCTGTTGTTCTTTTTCAACCTCTACATGTTGATCTTTGTCATCATTGCGCTCGCGTTCGCGTCCTACGCGCTTGCGCTCGTTCCCCCAGAAATGGCCGAACATATCGTCACGAGTTATGGCCTGTATACCTCCGATCGGTTTTACTCGTGGAGCGAGATGGAGCGCTTTTGGTTTTCAAATAGACTTGGACATCGACTGTTGTCCGTTGAGCTTAAAGGAAAACTCGTGCGACGCGTGACCGTTTTGTTGGGTGAGGTGCCCGAAGACGACCTGCGCGCCATTTTTCAACAGTTTTTGCCCGAACACCGCCCCCTTCAAACCGTTTTCGAGAAAATGGTGGACTGGTTCGAGACACATTTTCCCATGGACGCAAAAGAATAGGCACGCATTCAAGGACACTTTCTGATAAAACGGATCCCCTGCGAAATCGCGCCTCTCGGTGTATAATGCAGATCACGCCCTCATAGTTCAATGGATAGAACATCGGTTTGCGGAACCGACAATTGTGGTTCGATTCCACATGGGGGCACATATTTAGTTTTTGAATGTGCGTTTTATGACTGTTTTGCGAAGGAGGGGTGCTTGGAGTGGTTTATCAGCCAGGTCTCGAAAACCTTGGGCTCCGCAAGGGGCACGCGGGTTCGAATCCCGCCCTCTCCGCCAGCGATTAAGAGAAATAGATAATCGATTGAGGAGAAAAACCAATGGATTTCACCACTCTTCCCGACGAAAAAGACTATCGATTCGCGGCGATTCTCAATAAAAAGATCGAAGTGGGAAAATTAATGAATGCACTCGGTCACATGACCGCTGGATTATCGGGCAAAGTTGGTGATGCAGAAAAAATGGTCTTCCTCGATTACGTAGATAAGGATGGTGGCACGCATCCGGCAATTTCACACTTTCCCTTTATCGTTTTAACCGCAGACAACTCAAATATGATAAGAACGATAAGAAACGAAGCATTGGTAAGAGGAATTCCCTTCACAGATTTTACAAGTACGATGACCGTTGGAACTTCTCAACAACAGGTTGAGGCAACCGCGACAACGGCAGAATCAAATCTCGAATACTTTGGCATCGTTCTTTTTGGAGGAACACAAGAATTAAAAGAATTTACGGGGAAGTTTTCTCTGTTTCGATAAGAAGGCGATTTTTATGATAACTACACTTCCTCAAAGAAATGTACCTGCCAAAATATCAGAATGGCTGACTCGATATTTTCCTGCCGAAATAATTGCGATTATTGGAGCCATGGCAGGTGGATTACTTACACATTACTTTTTTCACAATCCCGTTTTAACTGCTCTCGGGGGAACGTGGGGAGAAAATATAGGATACTATGGAAAGATTTTATATTCCGATGTTCAGGCTAGAAAAAAAATGGATGAAAAAATTACATTCATCAGCATAGTTAAAGTTTTTCGTAATGCTATTGTTGAATTTGGTTTTGCAGAGTATCTTGATAGTTTTATAATCAGACCATTCGCGATGTATTTTTTCCCAAAGTGGACTGGAAATGTTGTGCTTGGTTTATTTTTAGGTAAGATTAGTGCGGATGTTACTTTTTATTTGCCAACGATCTTTTTCTACGAACTCAGAAAGAAATATTTTAAGGATTAATCACGATCATACAGACCCGAACATTCATAAATAGATCATCCTGTGTTCTTCATAACGTGCTACCAAGTTCGTCATGCTACGATATATCTATGAAAAACCTCATCATCAAACTTTGTGTAGCGGTGTCATATCTCGCGATGATATGGGTGAATTATCTGGCCAACGCCCTCCCGATCAACAACCGCTCCACCGGTGCCATCTCGGACGCCTATCCTAATTTGTTTGCTCCTGCGGGGATCACCTTTTCCATTTGGGGGCTCATTTATTTTTTGTTGGCTGGATATGTCATTTTTCAATTCACCACGCGCGGTCAGCAAAAAGAAAAACTGATCGCGAAGATCAATCCGCTGTTCATTGCGACCTCACTGATCAATATGTTGTGGATTTTTGCTTGGCATTACGATTATATTGGCGTTTCGGTGATTCTGATGTCCGCGTTTCTTGTGCTCCTCATTAAGATTGCCGATACACTTCGCACAGAATCAATGACCGCGCAAGAAAAACTGTTCATCTCCACACCTTTTTTTGTGTACTTTGGTTGGATCACTGTGGCGACGATCGCAAACATCACGGTTTTTTTGGTGAGCACTGGATGGACAGGATTTGGAATCGCGGATTATATCTGGACAAGCGCCGTTCTTCTTGTTGGAACGTTGATCGGCATTCTGCGTCTGCGCAAAGATAAACAGATCGCGTATGGCTTGGTTTTTTTATGGGCGTACCTGGGTATCTTGCTCAAACACACAACAGCGGGCGGTTTTGATGGAAAATATCCCAGCGTGATTGTCACGGTGATCGCATGTCTTGTATCACAACTAGTGTTTATTCTCAGATTGCGTAGTAAAAACTAAAGGAGACACTTTCATGAAAAATCAAATAGATGAAAACGAATGTTGTCCAAAATTTGATCCAGCGCCTTGGAACGAAAAAACATTTCATTGGGACAATAAAAAATTCATTCAAGATCGCGTGAGAACATTTTTTTATATTCCCCTTAACTTTGGTTCGGTGATGACGCGATCGGTGAAAAAGATCGAGGACGCGAAAGCAAAAATGTTGGAAGGCGTGGTGTTATCTGAATCTACGTCCAAATGGAACATGGATCTGTACATCGCCGTTGATCAACACATTCACAACGCGGAAAACACAACGATGAACGGAAAGTTTGTGAGTAAAGTCTACGAGGGAAGTTTTCAAAATATGGGGATCTGGATGAAAGACTTTGAACAATTCGCGCAAGCAAAAAAGCTTTCTCTCACAAAAACGTACATGTGGTACACCACGTGTCCTCAATGTGCAAAGAAATATGGCAAGAACTATGTGGTGATTGTTGGAAAACTCGCCGACTAATGGATTAATTCGCGCTTTTTTTCAATCTCAATACCGTGAGCAGAAGTGGTAATCCAACTCCAAAAACACCATACACGATCCAAAAATGTGGAATGACGCTTTTCCCATACAGTTCATAATAATATGATGCAGAAATTCCCGTGAGCGCAATCAAAATAAGATGTACAACTTTGAACGCGAGGAACTGACCAAACACAATCTGTATGGTGTTTGCCCCAATAAACTGCATCGCGCGTTGCATTTTTTGTGGTGCGTGTTCGAGAAGACGTGCGCACGCATAGGCACAGAAAAATCCAATGAGAGAATCAAAAATCATAGACGGGTGATGTAGCGCGAGATTGGGAAGATATGAATACTGGTGGACTCTAAACAGCAAATACACGATCGCGCACACAATAAAAATCGAGAGACGTGTTTTTGTGAACGATATTTTTTTAAATCTTCCTCCGCGTTGTAGACGCGCGATCATCATTCCAATCCAGATCAATCCAACTCCAAGCAACACATCTTTTGAGATTCCGATCAACTCAGTTTGTGTAAACACCGCGTACTCCCCAATCAGCAATGAAATAATCGGAAAAAGATGAAACGAGATGTGAACTCGATCAGCAACACGCGTCCACAGAAATAACGCGCACTCAGCGACAAAAAGCACAGGAAGAAACCACGAGGCACCAACAAGAGGATCGGTGTTTGAACCGATGATCATTCCAAAAAGATATCGCGGAGAAAAAACTTCTGCAGAAACAACGAGACGCGCAAGGTACACCAAGAAATTCACAATCAAATATGGCAGATATAGTCGGCGCAAACGTGAAGAAAAAAACTTGATCGCTGATTTTTTCTCAACTGATCGTTCAACCCACAGCATCCCCGCGAGATAAAAAAACAACTGAACGTGGAAAAGGTACAACATTGCTCGAAACGGGGCGTCGGTGTGCCCAAGCACGATTGCGATAATTCCGATCGCACGAATGTAATCCCATAACGGAATGCGTTGGAGGTTCATATCGCTTATTATGCCCGAAGATCTGCGAATCTGATATACTTCGCGTATTCGAAAAAAGATTATTCGCGCACAGCCTATTCTTGTAAAAGAATCCTCGCGCTCCCATAGGCTAATGGATAGACCATGAGTTTCCGAAACTTAAAATGAAGGTTCAATTCCTTCTGGGAGCACTTTTTGTTAAACGAACTCAATCTTTAGGAAGCGTATCGAGATATTCTTGTAATAATAATGCTGCAGCAATGGCGTCGATTTTTTTATCTCCCCGTTTCATTTTTTTCATGCGATGTGCTTCAACGGATGAAAGTGATTCGTCGACCTCGACCCATTTTACAGGATGCGTATATGAAAAAGATTGAAGCGTTGATAGAAACATACGCGCTTGTTCTGCAATGCGACCGTCGGGAATTCCGATAAGCACAACATCCACTTTTCGTGTTTGAATGAGTGCTTGAATATTTTCGGTTGCGCGATCTGTTGGAAAGACTGCGAGCGGTTCTGCAAACGTTTCAATGTTCATCGCAGTCCCAACGCGAACGGTTCCATAATCAATGCAAAGATACTGTTTCATGTCGCAATCTTACTCAAGATTTTCCAGTTGTGCAAATACAATTCCGCGTCGAAGGTACGTTCCGGGGGGCGTACAGGTGATCAACTTGAGTTCTTTTGTGTCGTGACGCTGAGAAAGAATGTAGGTATCGTCTGGTTTTACCTCCATTTTATTCGTGACGCGGTAGGTGTAGGTGATGCCGTCGTAGGTCACGATGATTTTGTCATCCTTTTTTAACTGCATGATCTTGGTGAAAATGGAAATGTATCGGCGCGGATTTGATTCCGAAGGATTGTAAAAAAGTTGCGATACGGAGTGTCCAAAGATCACCGGCGACCCAAGCTCCCCCGGATTCGCGGTACCAGGGTACTGAATGAGCGATTTGTCGAGATTTAATCCACCAATATTCACCATTGCGTTGCTGATATTCAAGCTGGGGATACTAATGGAATATTGTTCTGCTTTTTCTTCGTCAACCTGTGGAATTTCTTTCCATGGAAACCATTGCGAAAGATTAATGTACTCAAGTTCTTCCTCGATTACAATTGGTCCGGACTCGCGTTGCTGTGTTTCAACGGGTTTCGCGATGGTTGCAGGGGGAGCTGTTTGCGTTTGAACGGGAGCTGCGGAAAGATACACCTCTTCTTTTGCCGATGAGATCGGAGAAATGAACAACTGATATGACACAATCGGCCACACCACATTTGCGAGCAACATGCTTCCAATGGTGATTAAACTTGCGGGAAGGATCGCTTGCTTGTTAAACAAGGAAAACGCCCGAACTGGCTTTGTTGGCGCGGTTACGGGTGGTTGCGTTGGTGTTGCTTTTCGGTACACTTTGATGGGCATAGGCAGTTTTTATTTCTCGTGTTATTTCTCGATGGTGATGGTGATTGCGCTTGCGTCCTTTGGCAGTCTTCCAAAAAGCGTTGGAAGAACTGCGGGAGATCGTGTGAGCTTGTGAGATTCTATTTCTTTATACGTCGACAACAGCGTGCTGACTTGATCGGGCGTTCTTCCTTGAATTTGCGGAAGAAGGCGGTCGATTGCGAACTGTGGTTGGATTTTTGCGCGAACCGCGAGTCGAAGCTCGGTGCCATCCTTGATTTGTTTTTGTGATTGATCCACGGCAAAAACTTCAACTGAAGTAAGATCAACCGATCCTTTTGCGATTTCCTCTGCAAACAACACTTGAATAATTTCAAGCATCGCATCCTGCGACAGCGTCGCGGATTTGCGCGCGATCGTCATGGACATTTCGAGTTGCGTCGTTTCATCTCCAAGATCGTGCGAGGTTGTTTTGTCTTTTACCTCGGCAAGATCAAGTGAAATTGTGTTTTGTTGTTGGGTAGTCGGTTTTTCGAGAAGCTCTTTTTTGAGTTGTGATTCAAGATTTGAAAGATCGGTTTTTGAAACAACTTGAATTTCACTACTTGAACCACCAGAAAACGCTTGCGCATTTGATGCGATAAACGAGATTTTGTCGAAGTTTGCAACCGTAAACTCGGTTCCCGATGCGACGTTGTAGTTTGGTCCAATCTTTGTTGCCACAACTTTTACTTCCGCTTTCCCCGGTTGAATCGAAAAATCTGAGCCTGAACTACTTGAGGCGATCTTCACATCCTCGGTTGTGGAAAATACAAGTCCACCTGCTCCCGTGAGTTTTGTGTCTTTCGGGAACGTTTTTTCGCTCGAGGTGCGATTGTATAGCGTGACTGTTCCTGAGGAGCTTTCGCCAACTTTATCTTTTCCTGTGGTTTGCGCATCTTTTTTTCCATCCACAAGATCCTCAACAATTTGTATGGGAATTGAGGTTTCTCCAATCACGAGCGTCTGAGCTTTACTATCAATAGTCGCATCAATCTCTTTCGAGATAGGTTCAAGTTTGAGTTTGATTGAAAGCGAAGCGCGCAGTGATGAATCAGCATAGACATATCCACCACCAATCGCGAACAAAAGAAGTAACGGTAAGCCAACAAAAAGAAGCAGTTTTTTTACTGGAAGCCGTTTTGTTTGAAGTGCTTCGACGAGTCCTTCGTTTACATCATCTGTGCGCATACGATTCACGTGCAGTTTTTGCGTTGTTTTTTGGAAGATGCGCTGTATGAATGCCGTCGAGTTCCTTTGTAAACCGCGGAGAGCGTGCTCTTTGCGAGGTTCGGGGACAGACTGAATATTCATATCTTCTTGCATGATGTCTTCTGAAAGTTCCTCGTCTGCTGGCATTTGTGTTTGTGTCGGCTGCCAAGGTGGAGGTAAGACCTCTGACTGCAGATTGTTCTGATTAGAAAAATCAGGAGTCATGAACGAACTATCCTGCTCGATTTCAACAGAATACTTTGGTTGAGGAGGCAGTGGAGGAAGGGGAAGCTCTTCTTGAGCAGGAGGAACGGGTTTTGGAAGTGGCTCATCTTGTTCATCGGTAGCCGTGAGAGATTCAGATGCGTTGTTTTGTGCAGTTTGCACGGGCTCTTCTTGAGAAGGATCCAAAATGCCAAGCGCACGTGCAACTTCTGAACCTCCCGCAACACAAACTGCGGAGATCATCACGCGTGGCTCGAGCACCTCGACCTTCGGAATGTGCGCAAAAGGAAAGGACGATTTCCAATCATGCGCAAGAAACGTTTGTTTTTCTTCTTCAAGCTGTTCTTGTTTGAGTCGTTCTGCGCTCAATAATATTCGAGAAGGAAAGTGCGCTGTTTTCATACGCGCAAAACCTTCGGAAAGATCCGCGACTGCATCGCCACTGCGACCAATAAACTCTTGTGCTTCGATTTTTCCTGCGGTCACGAGCGAGAGTTGTAGTTGCGATTCGCTGTAGCGCAAGAGAAAAGCGGTTACCGGCGCACCCTCAATATCCTGTAAATAATGGGTAAGTGCTTCGTCAGTGACAACAAAACCAATTGGATTGAGTTGCAACTCATCTTTTAAGCTTTTGATTATTTTTTTCTTTTCATTTTCGATTCCCGATGCGGTAACCCAATCGGCGCGCAGACCCAGCATCACATCATCAACCTTGCTCGCTTCCGCTCCGAGCTCCTCGAGTGCAACGTCCGCAGCTTCAACGGCATCTTTTGCGTCTTCGCCTGACCACTGAATGGGGCTACTGTACTTCAAAATCTCGACGCCATCGAGCCCCGCCATCCACAATCCGGCGGTTATTGCTTCAGATCCAATTTCGAGCGCGAGAAACGTTCGAACTTCGTCTTTTTTTTGTGTACGCGAAAAAATGGAAGGGAGATCCATAGATCCATTAAAGCAGGAAAATGGGTGCGCGTCCAATTTACGCAATGTTATGCGCGACCTTCATCTAGCTCAATATCATACGGTTCTAGAATCACATCATTATCATCAGCTATTTCAATTTCTGAAATGATGTCCAATAAGACTAAACGAATTTGTGACAGCTGATGCAGATAACATATTTGATTTTTTTGCTCCTGCGTCAATTGTTGCGAATCATATCCGAGCGAGACAGCCAAAGTATCGAACGATGGTTGTTGTTGCGTAATGCGCTTAGCCAGTTCTTGAATGACCCTTTTTGCAATCTTTATCCAGGTTTTGCTTCGTAGATCAAGCGCGTTTTTTTGTTTATTGTTTTCTACTAAATCATAAATATACGTTTGATATCCTCTATATAGTCTATTTATTTTCCCAGGATTATCGATAATTTTATCAAAGGGAATAATTGATCCAAATACGGTCACAGTTGCTTCTCGTGTTTTTTTCTCAACTGGATCAACTTCAATCCAAGAACCAATGTAACTAGGTTTATCTGTAGGAATACTGCCCGAGGGAAGCACCATTTTTGTGTATGTTTGTACACCACTAAATTCTGCATAGTTTGACAGAATTGTTTCTAGCGCATCAAAAAACTCCATAATTTCCTTAGGTGTTAATGCGTCAGCGAGGTCCTCGATCCATTTTGATCCAAGTAAATCCCAACCCCGAACGGAGTCTACGGGATATGTTTCATACAATAAACAGACCAAGTGTTTGTGTGAATCAATAAAGGATTGTAACTCTTCATTTTTTACCCGATCTTGAAATTGAAAAATGTATTTTAATAGATCATTACCAGACCACTTTTCAGAATGAAAAATCATTTCTTTTAATAAAAATACCGATAAACTCTCTCTACCTGCACCCCAATCTCTATAAAGGTGCTCAAATAACTGCACTGTTATTGGAGAAAGTCCTTCTCGAGCAAGTCGAAGAGAAACGGCAGCTCTCAGATATTCTTCATATCGAAGATCTTTTTGAACTTCGGGAAATTTCGTCAAATCTTCCGTAGCTTCCCTTACTTCTAACTCATCGCGATCCCAAAACAATCGATCTTTTAGAACATACCGTAAATAAAAGATTCCTAATGGGCCAAAAGCTTTCCACTTCCGAATGAGCAGTTGCATGAAAGAGCCGTCCAAAGGTAAAACTTGATCGTGATTGGCGTTCTGCAATAGATTATGTAATTCTCTTGGAACTTCTCCAATATTAAGATTTTGAGATACTTGGTTCATTTCTTTTCGTTTCAATTCATCCACCAATGCTTCTCTCATAAGATTTTGAGCATAGTGAGATACGATCAATTGATAATCTGAACATAGCCTAGAATCACTCATAAGATATCCGTGCAGTTGTTCAATAACTCTCTCCCAAACATTAATAAATGTGGAAAGCTGAGAACGAATAAATTCAAAATCAACAGTAAGTTCTGTATATTTTTTTCCATTTTGCATCGCTAGGAATTTGGCATCTTTTTCAATCCGGATAAGCTCGGTTAGGTGTTGAAAAACATCGTAAACATATAATGGAACATACTGAATTGTCTCGCCAAAAGTATCGTCACATACGTCAACACATTTTCCAGCAGAATCATATTTAAATCGATACTGACGACTATGTATTGTTCTTTCTTCCTTTGCGAGAGCAAAAAAACGCTCTTTTTTCAGATATTCTCCTATTTGAAGTTGAAACTGAAAAAATGATGTATGAACAGGATCTCCTGGGGGCAAATAGAGTATTTTTTTAGCTCTCTCTACATCGGTGTCAACCCTATCGAACATACCATATAGTTCACACGCCTGAATAACCTTTTGTAAATGAGTCCCTTGAAACGTTTCAAGTATTTTATAAATAAACTCAAGTTCGACTTGATTTTCTTTAGATTCTGCTCCTGTTTCATTTACTGGAGAAATAGGTTGACCCACATCTTCCAAAACTGTTTCAGATTTCACAGAAACAGGATTCTTTTTCTTTCCAATCAATCCTCGAAAAAATTCACCAATTGGCATAAATTCATGATATCACATGACCTTGAGATACAACTTATGAAGCGCTCGCTTGTGGCAGTGTCCAATTTCGGAAGCACTACATTACGAAACCATTTTGATATACACTCTGCGCCGGCCCGTGCCCACAGACTCTTCCTTGTACAGCGAGATTTTCCCAATTTCTTTTGTGTTCAATACATGAGGCCCGCCGCACAGTTCTTTCGATACCCATCCGTTTTTTGGATCATGCCCGATGGTGTACACAGAAACTTCATCGCCATATTTTTCTGTGAAAAACGCAATCGCGCCGTCTGTTAAAGCTTGATCTTTCGAGATTATTTCATGATGAACGGGGAGCGCTTCTTCAATCTTTGCATTAATCCACTCTTCAACAAGAGCAATTTGTTTTGAGGTAAGTGTTTGCGGATGTGAAAAATCAAATCGTAATCTTTCAGCAGTGATATTGGAGCCTTGTTGTTGCACGTGCGTGCCAAGAATTTCGCGAAGTGCCGCGTGTAATAGATGCGTCGCAGTGTGATACTTTGTTACAACTTCCGAATGATCCGCGAGCCCACCTTTAAACATTCCCTTGGACGCCGTTCGAGATTGTTCCTGATGAAGTTCGTACGCTTTTCGAAACGCCCCATAGTCCACCTGCTGCCCACGTTCGCGCGCGATCTCCTCGGTGAGTTCAAACGGGAAACCGTAGGTTTCGTAGAGATAAAACGCATTTTCACCAGAAAGTGTCTCGTATTTTTCGAGTTCGCGCAGTCCTTTTGTCAACGTGTTTTGGAATTTGTGTTCCTCGAACAACAACGTATCAAGAATGTGTTTTTCGTTTTCCTTGAGTGAAGGGTACGCGTCCTCATATAACTCGATCACCGCCTCGGCGACGTTCGCAACAAACACACCCTGAATCCCCATCATCAATCCATATCGCACGGCGCGACGAATCAGCCGGCGCATCACATATCCCTGTTGCTTGTTTGATGGAACAACGCCATCACTTGCGAGCATCACGCTGGCTTTGACATGATCGGCGATAATGCGAAACTCGCGTTTATGTTCACCCTCATATGTTTTTTTCGAAAAAACCTCGATTGCGCGAATAATTGATGAAAAAGCGTCGGTTTCGAACACATCCCGCTTGTTTTCGACAGCCGCGAGGATCCGTTCGAGGCCTCCTCCAAAATCAACATTTTTTTGCGGGAGCTCTTTGAACGATCCGTCTTCCTGTTTTTGAAACTGCATGAACACACTGTTTCCGATTTCCATGAATCGACCGCAATCACAGTTCACATGACACGGCTGTTCTGCAAAAGGCGATTGCTCGTGGAGTTTTAGATCATTTTTTGGATCAAAATCGAAAAAGAGTTCGCTATCCGGACCCCCCGGCTCACCCGCGGGCATCGCGGATGGCACGCCCGAACGAGACCACCAGTTTTTTTTCTCGCCGTAGGTGAAGATGCGTCCACCTTGCATCCCGAGTTTTTCCGCGTCGTCGGTGGCGTTTTCAACGATGATATTTTTTGTTGCAAAAATCGTTTTCCAAATGGCAATGGCTTCTTCATCACGCGCAACATCATCATTTCCCGCGAACACCGTAACGTATATTCTCGATGGATCGAGCTTAAGTTCATCAATCAAAAAAGAAAAAATCCAGGAAAGTTGTTCTTGTTTAAAATAGTCGCCCAGCGACCAGTTCCCCAACATCTCAAAAAACGTGGTGTGTCGATTGTCCCCAATCTCTTCAATATCCTGAGATCGAAAACTTTTTTGCGAGTCAACAACGCGTTTTCCTTGCGGATGAGGTTGGCCAAGAAGATATGGAATAAGCGGTTGCATTCCACTGCTGGTGAACAATGTCGAAGGGTCGTTCTCGGGAACCAAGGGGGCGGAGGGGATGATTGTGTGGTTGCGATCTTCTGAGGAGAAAAAGCGAAGATAGATTGCGCGAAGTTCGGCGAGCGTCATGAGGGGATTATATCAGAAAACAGAACATCTTATGTATGTTCAGGCTCCGATAATTGAGTAGGTAACAACGTAGTAATAAAAGGGGATCGAAGTAAAAGTAAAAGTGAGAAGGCAAAGTTGTAGTCACTTATTTTTGAAGCGATATGAATGAGTTCGTGTTCAAGTGTTGTGGTGAGTTGAGGAAGTATTTGGATTGACATACCAATCTCATTTAATTTGGTGTTCGCGTAGCCATGGGAATTGACAGAAGAGAAAAACCGATATGTAACTGGCATTTTTCCAGACGCAATATCTTCAAGGTTGCCAAAAAAAGTGGAAAACCAAAGTTTTAGATCCGAAACAGATTGGAGAGATTTTATGTGTTTTGAGAAAAAAGGAAGAAGTGCTTCCATGGAACCTATACGAGAAAGGTTATTTTGCATTGTTGACACAAGATCTTTCGCGACTGTTTGCGCAATATGTTCGAATACGTTTAATTTTTCTTCTCCTATTTCGATTGATAATTTTTCCCAAAGAATAAGATCGTCTACGGAAGGGATTCCAGCATCGTGCAAAACTTGAAATATGGGCGAGCGAATTGCTTCTGGGAAGTATTTTTCTTCATATTCACAGAGTATATTTGCGATAAACGCAGTTTGAGGATCCGTTGATTGTAAAGAGTCTCCATGCTTTGGCCTACCACTTAACACACCGCTGTCTCCAAATGCTTGTTGAAAAGCAATACGAAGTTTTGAGTTTGGAATCTCGAGTAATCCTAGAAATTCTGGATATTGCTGTAATTCAGACACTGGAACATTCAATAAATGAACTTGCTGTAGTATTTTTACGATGACTGATAAAGGGATTTCCTGTGTCTGAAACATTTCAATAATGAGTGCTTTCAGTATATCGAAGTTAACATGATTTCTTTCTTGAGTATCAATAATATGTGCAAACACATGATATGAGAACATGAGTGGTAATTTTTGTTGTGTAGGAATGATAAGCCCACGTTCATACAGTGTTATTTCCGGTTCATCTATCATTGCAAGCTTTGGCGAATGACATATGGAGGGCTGATTTTCACGAAGATCAAGAATATACCGCTCTAAACCTCGGTGTTGCTGCACTCGATTCCTAGGATCTGCGATAGTCACCAAAGCTTTCCAATCAGATATAGATTGAGAATCGGTGCTATCAAGTAATATTTCTGTAGCACTTCCATTTCTATTTTGATTGGCCCATTTCATTTCATATGACAGTTTTTTATACGGTCTTGTGCTTCCTTCGACAGTTCGATTAACTATTTTTTCTTTTGCAGATGCTTCCCAATTGCGAGACAAAAGCCGAAATTTCCACTTCGATCGTACTGCCGACGCAGCCAATAGTTTTATGGCTTCACCATATCGACCTCTTTTTCCCGTTGAAGTCTTTGTTTCTTCTCCAAGCATGAATGTGCCTCTAGTTGAATATCCCGCTCCATCATCAGAAAAACGCATTCCAACAATTGGGGCATCTCCATCAAATGTAATCAACTCTTCTTTTGTCATCCAAACGTTCCCTTTCGCGGTCTTTACTTGATATTCCTCAACAACCTTTCCTGCGTCTAAATGATTTTGCAAGATATCTGATAAAAGTCGAATTGGGTTTTCCCATATTCCTTTTCCATACTCAATGCCAATTGATGTTTCGAGTTCTTCTATTCCAAAATTTTCTTCTTCTTGATTACTATCATCAGGATTTCTTTTAAGTGATGTTGTTTGAAAAAAGTTTTTGTATTGAGTGATGAGTTGAGAATTATCGACGCCAATAGGAATGATAAGTATTCCACGGTAGAAAAATGAATGATCAAATAATTTTGACGTGAACCCAGAGAATGAATCATTTACTTCATCGTTGTAATACTCTAGACGAATTGGAGGAGAACCTGAAAATGTTATGGTATCTCCTCGAGCAAGATTGTTAATTGTGACATAGAGTCGAGATTGAGGATGATCACCTACTAAATCTACAGAAAATACTTCTGATTGAAATAGCGTTTCTTTAGAAAACATTTCAACAGAACATTTCTTCTGATCCCGATTAAAAGAAATAATATAATATTCACCGTTATCTGGAATTGAGTATGTCTGAAGAGATTCCAACAAAGGAAAAATGGTGGAAGATTCGTCCGAATATCCTACAATTTGATTTAATCTTGAAGCAATTTCCCCAAGTTCGATGTGCGTTATTCTAGAATCTTGCGCTTGTAAAACGAGCGCGCGAACAGCACTCTCAATAAGATCATTTTTTGTGACGTATTCCTGAGGTGAAGCCCTTTGAGATAAATCGACTTCATCTATTGTGAAGATATGCGCTTCTGGTCTTTTGTGGTTTAGTCTTTCTATTTCGTGTTGAGAAGAGCGGATCGTGTTAAAAGAAGACTCTTTTTTTAGTAGTGATTGAACCGAAATCATTGATAAAAGGATTGAGAGCCTTACACGCTCGACAGATTTTTCTTCGGTGATATTTGGAGATACATCTTGAGATATATAATCACGATCCACACTGATGGTGAAGGTGTTCGATTTTTCATTAAAAGAGATGCTTCCTGTGGTGTGTCCGAAATTGATATCCCAGTTTGATTTGTTAAGAAATGTTTTTTGTTCTTCGCTGAACTGAAAAGTTGAAGCGACCAGTTGAATTGCCTCTTTAATATATTGTTTCCCTTTTTCCAATAGGATTTCATATTGTTGTTGAGACTGATCTTTTTCTTCAGTGAGAGATTCTAAAACTACGTTCGGAGAGTAGAACATGGGGAGTTCAAAATTTTTATTCAATTTTTCCACAAGATCTGCAACCTGCTTCGCAGGTTTTTGTAATCCAACGGCTATCCAAGTAGGCGACTCCTTAGGTTGCATACTTAGGAGAAGTCTGACTTCCACAGGTAACTGATCTGAGTCTGAGCAAATGATAACTTTTTCGGGAGATATCTTCTCAAAATACTTTTTGAGTGCTTCAGCGTGTTGTGCATTTCCCGAAAGATATTGTTCTTCTTCAAGTGAAGATGGAGTACTAAACATTCTTCCGTAATACGTTCGAAGTAAATCGACATCAACGCAATCAGACCAAGCTCGTGTAATATGGTGAGTAATCTGTTGTTGTCCTGTAATATGCCTTCTATCTCGCCCCGAAAGAACATCTTTTGGAAATGAATAAGAAAAGAGAGTATTCATAGCGCCATTGTTCAACTCTGATACATATAAACCTTGAACGTAGTGTTTCGTTGCGAGATTTGAGCGTGAAACCTGCAGTTCAGTATCTGGAGTAAGATAGGAAAATTGATGTTCTGAGTAATCTGTTACCAAATTGGAAATCGGGAAAAATGAATCAATCATTTGGGGTCGATCGAAAATGATCTCGGTGTAACTCCCAGAAGGCAAGTCGGATGGTCTTGTTTGTTGTGATTTTTCATGACCTGTGAGCCAGACGCTTCGATTTGATCCAAGTGTTGGACGTGCATTCCATGAATGGTGCTGTGCTGAGTGCCAATCATAATATGATGATCCGAATGTGATGTTTGCACCGAGATTTCGTAGATAAATCATTGAGATCTTTGCACCCTGACCAAACGTGCCACGATACCCACGGAACCAGTCTGTTTTCGTTGGCAAATATTCTGCGATAAGTTTTGGATCATATCCCAATCCGTTGTCTGAAAATCTCACTCCTAGTAAATTTTCTTTTTTCATCTCAAACAATTCATGATCGATCCAAGTATTTGTACCTTCTAAACTGACGAGTACCTCAACTTTCGGTTTGACATGCGGAACGGTCTTCAACTTCTCATACAACGCAGGGTAATCTGCGGGTTGAATGTTTGGGATTCGAAAGTTGTGTTCGGGGAACGAGGGAAATAGATGAACAAATGTCCAAATGGGATTCAAATACCCTCGAATCATTGAGTCTGATAGTACTTCTGAAGTTTCTCCATATGCTACTTGTACTAATTGCTTACAGTACGAAAACGCACACGCATCGAGATGGTTTTGTAGAAGATCGATGATGCACTGCCGAACTGTCCAATGCTCTGTCGCATAGTTCTCGGTTGATGAAAGATCATATGAAAACGGTTCTTCAGATGAGTCTCCTTTGTTTTCAAAAGAAGGTGCAAATTTGGCCACTTCCCCCTTTTGGAGTCTTTGAATATTTTCTTGATCTAGTACCTTTAAGATTTGCGAAGCATAGTGTTGGCGAATATGCATCAGTAATATATTCAACGCTGTTGGACGAAGGGATAAAAAACGAACTAAATGACTTTCAATACTTGCAGTTGAATACAGAAAAAGAAAATCGCACATTGCCAAAATCGATTTTGTGAACTTCTCATCATCTTCTTGGATTTGAGTTGATTTTTGATGAAAGAAATCCAATATACTTTCCGCCGTACGCGACAATTGCACTCTTAAAAGCTGATTGTCTTGATAATCATGTTTGAACGCTTCAAAAGCATCGGCAAAATGAATAACAACTTGTTTTCCATTTTCCGTTTCTGGATTAAGAAAATCCCCAGATTGGTGATATCTTGCAAGGTAAAATAGCGTGGCAACGGAAATCGTCTGGTCCGAACAATTGAGATTGCGCAACACTTGTCGTAATTCGCGGATATTTGAGACCCGAATTGCCTCTGGTCGTAATTTTTCGATAAGAAACTGACAGATTACCTTTTCTTGCACTTGAAGAAGGAGAGGTTGAACATCCAGAAGCGATGATACATTTCCATTCTTAAATCTTTGAAAGGGAGGAAAACACTGCTCAAGCATGATAAGTTGTTGAGCCGGACTAACACTCGCCACAAACTGCGCCAATTTATTTATTTTCCCAGGGGTCAGTTCGTTTCTTAGCAATTCCGGAACTCGTTCTTCTGCAATTCTGGGGATTGCTTGACTCGAAATTTGTTCGAGGTAGTCTTCAATTTCAATGAGACGATTCTTGGAAAAAAAAGTTAAGAGAGAAATGAGTTTATTTTGAGTCTCGTTCGGTTCTTCATCTTTAACGGGATTTGTATTTTTATATGCTGAAATAATTAACTGAAGAATTCTTTTCAGGTAGTCTCTAGCCAAGTAATAGTTATCTTGATGGTGGTCGTTCAAAATAGTGCTAATCACATAGCGAAATTGTTTATAATCACCTTTTTCAATGTTATTTTTTAATACACGGTACAACAGCTCGAAAGAAAGAGCGCAATCTTCTTTTCTGTGTGCATAGTGAGGAATTGCCAGTCTTTGATCGACAAGATGATGATGCACACGCATACGTGTTTCAAAGGCAATATAATCTGTAGCATGCCTTTTATTCTGTGAGATACATGTTTCAGTGAACGAAATTGGATTTAATGATGAAAGCGCTAATCGTACGGCGTGTTCTGCGGCCCAATATGGTAATTTGTCAATAATTGAAGCGGCGAGGCTTTCTTTTAAAGAAGAGTGTTCGCGATTTCCTTGGACTTCTACCATAATAGTGACTCACTTTTTATTCCTTCTCAAGAAATCGCATTAAATCCTGCATCATCTCGTTTTCTTTTCCCCAAACCTTCGCCTGCTCGACAACCTTTTTCCCCTTTTCTGTGCCGAACAGATACATCCCCGCAATTCCCAGCGCCATCCCAAGAACGAGGCCGGTAGAAAAATTCCCACCGTCGAGTTTTGTTTCTGCGCCCAATCGTGCGACAGAGTCGCTGTTTTTTTCTCGGATGCGTTGTTCGAGATCATCAATCAGTTGAACGGTGGACAGCGATGATGGTGTTTTAAAAAATGGCTTCTTCATATGTTCATCTTCAGTTATTTCTTCGATTAGTCATCGCTATCTTCATTTTTCTTTAAGTACGACACGAATGTTTCAAACACGTGAACGCCACTTTTCACACCGTTCATGAATCCATGCAGGTTTGTAAGAGGAACTAAAAAGCGCAGAGAGGTGTGTTCCATCACATCAATTAAGCCGTTGATGCGTAGCATTGTTGCGCGTGCATCGCGAAGCGTGAGGAAGAGTTGAATTCCCAAGACGACAAGGAGAACCGCAACAAGCGAACTGATAACGGTGAGAACGATAACGTACATATCCATATGTTCCTTTCAATAATGATTACGAAATGATCCGATCTGTATCCCCCGAAAGCACCTGTTGAGCGACTTCACGATTTACCTCACGAGGTTTTGAACCATCTTGTGGGCCGACAATTCCCGCAATCTGCATTTGATCCACAATACGTGCCGCGCGGTTATATCCAACAGAGTATCTTCGTTGCAGAATCGAGGCTGAAGCTTTTCCGGTTTCGACCACAAACTGAACCGCATCGCGGAAATGTTCATCGGTTTCCCCTTGTTGTGCACCGCCAGATGATGCTTTTCCAGAAAACTTCGTGAGCACTTCATCTTGATATTCGGGTTGTGCGCCATTCTGTTTGATGAATTGCAGCATGGAGCGAATCTCTGCGTCGGAGACGTAGGTGCCTTGGATACGCGTGGGCTTCGCTTGATCGGGGGGAATGTACAACATGTCTCCACGGCCGAGCAATTTTTCTGCTCCTGGCATGTCCAAGATCACGCGTGAGTCCATCATAGAAGACACATTAAATGCGATACGTGCGGGAATGTTGGCTTTGATCAATCCCGTGATGACATCTACGGAAGGGCGTTGAGTTGCAAGAATAAGGTGCATGCCGGTTGCGCGTGCCATCTGCGCGAGTCGCGTAATGGAATCCTCAACATCGGCTGGGGCGTATAACATGATATCGGCGAGCTCATCAATCACGATCAATATATATGGGAGTGCTTGAAATCCCGCGAGTTCGTTGTAGCCTTCAATGTTACGCACGCCAACTTCCGCAAACATTTTATAGCGACGGTCCATTTCCGCTTGCGCCCATTTAAGTGCGCGTACGACTTTATCGGGTTCAACAATCACAGGTGTAAGCAAATGGGGAATATCGTTGTAGCCCGTAAGTTCGACGCGTTTTGGATCAACAAGAATGAGTTTTACTTCTTGTGGAGACGCGCGGAATAAAATCGAGGCGAGGAATGAGTTGATCGCAACGGATTTTCCTGAGCCCGTCGCACCTGCAATAAGAACGTGCGGCATTTTTGAGATATCCGCGACAACAGGCTGTCCCGCAACATTCAGTCCTAACGCAACCACGAGTTTTGATTTTGCGTTCTTCATGCTTTCGTGCGCAAGCATTGGGCGCATCGTGACGAACTCGGGGGAACGGTTTGGAATTTCGATTCCGACATATGATCGACCAGGGATAGGCGCTTCGATGCGAATTTGACCTGTGGGAGCGGCGAGTGCAAGTGCGAGATCGTTGGCGAGCGCGGTGATTTTCGATAATTTTGTTCCGAGCGCAATCTGGAGCGCGTACTGTGTGACGGCTGGACCTTCGTTGACCTCGCGCACCACGGCTTTGATTCCAAATGATTCCAGCGTTTCTTGAATGACATGTGCATTTTGCTTCACATCACCGCGGTCGGCCTTCCCACCGTCTTTTGGACTCAAAAGAGAAATTGGAGGATACTGCCATACCACCTGATCTGGTGCTTGTGTGGGGATCCCACCTTTTTCTTGAGAAGATGTTTGTAATTTTGGTTGATTCACAATGAATGATTGCTTTGAGTCAGGATGGAACTGCTGTTTCTTTTCATCGCGAATTGTTTTTTCATCCTCTTGATTTTTTTGTGTTGCGTTTGAGCTATTCCGAACAATAAAGTTCAACGGTTGTGATGATTTTTTATCATTCGACAATCCGATCTTTGGAAGTGAAAACGACGCCGATTTATCTTCAGAGTAAAACTCAAAACTGTTAAAGATAAACGAAAAGATTTCTTTGATCGAGGTGTCCGACATAATCACAATTCCCGCGACGATTCCTGTCACAAGCACGGTGTACGCACCGATCGGTTGGATTGAAACGGCGAGAGAACTAAAAATCATGGATCCGAGCGTTCCCGTTTCTATAATCCCCGCGATCGCTGTGGTGAGGAGTAATCCTCCAAATAACACCTGCGGTTTTGCAAATGACCACTTTGCCCCAGTGAGCATGAGCCCCGCAGAAAAGCACAGGAATGGAACGATGGTCGCCACCAAACCAAACGTTGATACGAGATATTGATTGATAGGAAACAAAAGCGACTCTTTCACAAGAAAAGAAACGATCAACAAAATTCCTAATGCAAAAAACACCAGCGATGCGAGTGAGTACACCGTTTCGAGTCGCAAACGCATCTTCATCACTTGTTTTTTTCGTCCACGCTTTTTTGGCATAAGATCATGATAACACTCTTGGCATAAAAGAGGAAAGGATGATTCAGCGTATTTGTTGTGATGTGGGTGTGTTTTTTCTATTCTCCCACAAACACCGGCAAAATAAGAGGCTTCCGTTCGATGTAGTCTTCCACCGCTCGCGAGAGTTGTCGTTCGATTTCGCGTTTGAGCTGTTGCTCCTGCATATCCGCGTGTTTCGTCAAGATTTCTGCGGTTGTATTTTTGATCAGTGTGATCACTTCATCTGCATCACGCATAAACACAAATCCGCGACTCACAATCATAATATTTTTTGTTTGATAGGTGCCCGCGCTTTCGGGAATGATCACAACAATCATGCCTTCTTCTGCCATGCGCTTGCGATCCGCGAGGACGCTTGCGCCGACGTCGCCAACGCCAAGACCATCAACCATCAGCTCTTTCAGATCGATCACATCACCAAAAAGAATTTTTCCGTCTTTGAGTTCAATAATTTCTCCATGTTTGGGAAGCAAAATCGACTGATCATTATATCCGAGTTCATTTGCCATGTGTGCAAACTGCACGCGGTGACGCTCGGTTCCACCAATGGGGAAGACGTATCGCGAGTTCAAAAGTGACAACAGCAACTTTTGTTCTTGCTCGCCAGCGTGACCCGAAACATGAAGACCGGAATCAATATCGGAATACACAATGTTGATACGATTTTTTGCGAGTTCATCAATGGTGGAGTACACATTCGATTCATTTCCCGGAATGGCTTCGGTGCTGAACACGACTTTGTCTTTTTTCGAAATGGTGACAATGGGATGCTCTCCAAATACCGCTCGAACCAGCGAAGATCCCGGCTGCCCCTGGCTTCCCGCAATAATGACGCATAGTTCGCGATCTTGATACTCGTTCATTTTTCGCTTATGCACGTACATTCCTTTTGGAATGGTGAGCAATTTAAGATCTTCGGCGATCTTCACATTTTGTTCGACCGATCGACCAATAAACACCACTTTTCGTTGATGTGCGTGCGCAACATTAATCGCTTGCTGAACACGATGAAGGTTGGAACTCATTAATGTGACGATAAATTTTCCTTGGCAGTCCTCGATCTCGCGTTCGAATGTAGCCTCAATTGAACTTTCTGAAGGGGACCAATAGGATCGTTCCACGCGCAGACAGTCCACTAAAGCGACCGACACGCCTTCGCGACCAACCAGCGCCATCGAAGCGAAGTCGCTCACTTTGTGATCTACGGGGTTCATGTCAAACTTGAAATCGCTTCCGTGATACACGATTCCTTCGGGCGTGTGAATAATTAAATGGCGCGATTCGGGAATGGAGTGTGTAACCGCGATAGGTGTAACCGAAAACGCTTTTCCGAGTCGTACAGGCATAAATTCTGGATAGGTTTGTACTTGTTTTTGGATTTCGTGATCGCTCAAACGTGCTTCCGCGAATGCGGCGGTTAAAATTGACCCGTAGATCGGGAAATCTTGCTTGAGCATGGGGAGGATGTAGGGAAGTGCCGCGATATGATCATCGTGTCCGTGGGTGAGACACATACCCACAATGGTTGCTCCTTGCGTGAGTCTTTTTTGAATGTATGACACATCGGGGATTAAAACATCGATGCCGAATTGAGCGATTTCTGGAAATCCAATTCCGCAATCAACGAGCAACATTTCATCTTCGTATTCGTACACGAACATGTTTTTTGTGACCGATCCGATTCCACCAATGGGAAATATCTTTAATGAACTCATAGTTCTCCTTGTTTTATGTGCATGCACGACGTTGCGTGCGCGTTACGCGAATACAGTATCCTCAATCATTTCTGAAATGGTGTTGAGTTCTTGTTGAGAATCAATATATTTCAAGATTTTTGGAATTTTTGTGAAGTCTTTGATAAATGCATCCATCACTACACCTTGGCGTAGTGCGGCGGCGGGGTGATAAAACGGCAACACGTATCGCGTTTTGTTGGCGTATTGAACGCGATGCAATCGCCCATGCACTTGACTGATTTTGACATCGGGAATGAACTTTGCCATGCTGAATCTGCCAAGCGTGACGAGGAGTTTTGGTTGAATGATCTCGATTTCCTGATCCAAAAACGGTTTGAATGCGGCGATTTCCTCGGGGAGCGGGTCGCGATTGTCCGGAGGTCGCGTTTTGACCACGTTGCTAATGTACACGTCCTCACGTTGATAGCCGTTGTTGTTGAGTTCGCGCGCGAGGAGTTTTCCTGCGACGCCCACAAACGGTTTTCGCTGGATCGCCTCGTTGCGTCCTCCCGCCTCGCCAATGAACATGATTTTTGCGTCAGGATTGCCGTCACCTGGGATGATGTCCTCGGGTTTGCTGATGAGGGGGAGCGAGCCTGCGAGCGACTCCATCTTTTCCTTGATTGCGAGGAGCGCTTGGAGTTTGGAGGAGGTTATATTAAGGGTGGTAGAGGTCATATTGATTGATGATAGTGTACAACATTTCGATTTGAAGTATGTTGTAGGATTCCGCTGTATTTATATTGTTGTTCTTAAAAATGGATGAATCCAGCCGGTTTCTTCAGAAAGATACTTTTCGAAGGCGATCAGATTTTTTTCGCGATGGTCATGGGAATGGTCTTTTTGAATTTCTTCTACATATTCTTGCAAATCGTGAAAAAATCGGGAGAGAATCGCATGTTTTCTTGCATTTTCGTGTTCAACATATTGTGGTCGTAGTTCGTGATATCCACGTAAAAATTCAAGGTGATCCGCCATGAACACAAGATCGCGTTCCGCAGGCGCGAGTTGCAAACCATCCCAATCAACAATGCATAAATCTGTTGGAGATTTTACGAGGATATTTCCCGGAGCATCACCGTGTGTGAGCACGAAGGGTGTTGATGATGAAGATAGTGCAGATGTAACGCGTTGGAATGTGTCCAAATATGATTTTATTTTTTCGATAGAGTTCGAAATAAGAAGTGCAAGCCTTTTTTCGAGTTGATTATTTGTTTCTTTTATCGCGATCTTCTTGAGATGGTCGAATACCTGTTTAGCAAACTCAAATTGAAAATCCTCTGTTGAAATTTCTTCTTTCACATGTTCAATTACTTCTTCTGTTTTATTATGCAGTTTTGCGATCAGCTTTCCGAAAGTGAAAGCATCATATTCGTATGATTGTGGTGCATCAACATACTCAAAAAGCGCGATCAAGGATCCATCATTAATCACAAAAGGCATATTATTTTTTGTGAGAATTGGTTTTGCCATCTCGTTGAATCCAACATGCGAAAGAACCATTGTTACAGGGAGACTTTTTTCAACTTGATGGAGGAAAAGAGGTTTTGAAATAACTTTACAGAAAAACCGCTGATTTTCAGTGTGAATAATATACGTTTCTGCAACAAACTGACGTGGAGCATCTGTACTATTTTGAATACAAATATCGTAAGAATCAGAAATACGTTGTAACAGCGGAATCATTCGTCGTTTTCTATCAACTCCCTTACTTCGAAAAATCTCGTCGTTGGAATGCGGGTCGGCCTGTGAAGCTACCTCGTTGAGGTCCGCCGGACGATCGGTCGTTGCGTGGGCGGAATCCGCCACCACCACCACTTCGATTCCCACCGAATCCTCCGCGATTCCCACCAAAGCCCCCACGATCACCACCACCGCCAAATCCGCGACTTCCACCCGTTCCACTACCACCGTTTCCACCACCGCGCTCCGCAGATCGTTTTTTGGCTTCCTCTTCTTGTTCGACCGTCAACATAGTCAGGTTGTTTCGTCCCATTTCGTCGACCTCGGTTAATCGAACGTGAACTTTGTCACCAATCTTCACGAGTTCGTGGGGATCGGAAACAAACTCAACGCTCATGCGCGATACATGCACGAGTCCGTCGCGCCCAGGTAAGAACTCGACAAACGCGCCGAAGTTTTCGATGCGTGTGACCGTTCCATTAAACTCGTCACCGGGTTCAACAACGCGCATCATTCCAGAAATCCATGTTTGCGCTTTTTCGATTGATTCAGCATCTTGTGAAGAAATGTTTACAATTCCAAACGTTTTATCCTCGTTTTCATCCACATCAACTTGTGCGCCGGTGACTGCAATGATGTTTTTGATCATCTTGCCCCCTGGCCCAATCAATTCACCGATGCGTTCAAAAGGAATCTGCAACTGCACGATCTTTGGTGCGAATTCAGATAATGCTTTTCGAGGCTCAGGAATACATGCGAGCATCTTTTTGAGAATGAACAAGCGACTCACTTTTGCTTGCGCGAGTGCGTCGGTCATGATCTCAAGCGTAATGCCTTTGACTTTGATGTCCATTTGAAGTGCGGTGATTCCATCGGCTGTTCCCGCGACCTTGAAGTCCATGTCGCCCATGTGGTCTTCCATTCCTTGAATGTCAGAAAGAACCACAAATTTCTTGCCATCGGTAATCAAACCCATCGCGATACCCGCGACTGGTTTTTTGAGGGGAACGCCCGCTGCCATTAACGACATAGTGCTTCCACAAACCGAAGCTTGAGAAGTTGATCCATTCGAGCTCATGACTTCCGAAACCACGTGAATGGTGTATGGAAACTCAGCTTGAGAAGGAATCATGGGAAGAAGCGCGCGCTCTGCGAGTGCCCCGTGCCCAATCTCGCGGCGTTTTGGAGATCCAATACGACCCGCTTCGCCGCTGGCGAATGGGGGCATGTTGTAGTGATGAATGTAATGCTTTTCTTCTTCACCTTCCATATCCTCGATCAATTGACCAAGGGATGGCGCTCCGAGCGTCGTGAGCGTCAACACTTGTGTTGCGCCTCGTTTAAACATCGCTGATCCGTGTGTGCGTGGTAAAAGATCAACCATACAGGTGATCTCGCGAACCTCGTCGGTTTTTCGACCATCTGGGCGCATTTTATCTTCCAAGATCATTCGGCGTGCTTCGTCGGACATTAACTCATACAAAAGCGTTTTCAACTCGCCTGCGTCTTGCGTGTCGTCTTTTGCGACAATCTCAGCGACAAGCGTGTCCAGCCCAACAGGCTGAAGTAACGCCTCACGTTTTACGAACTCAACAACTTCTTTTGCGTATTTTTTCTTGAGTTCGTTTTTGAGTGCGGTGTTCGGTTCGGCAACAACAACTGGAAGTTTTTCATCGCCAATTTCCAGTCGCATCTCTTCGATTGCGTCTGCGATCTGCGCGATGGATTTTTGTGCGATCTCGAACGCGCCGACCATGGTCGATTCGTCAACTTCTTTTGCGCCTGCCTCGACCATCACGATTGCTTCTTTTGTTCCGGAAACAATCAAATCAAGTGAGGACGTTTCGAGTTCTTCGTAGGTTGGATTGATGATGAACTGTTGTGTTTCTGTATTAAATCCAACGCGCACGCCACCAACTGGTCCTTCAAATGGAATTTTTGAAAGGGTGAGTGCGGCCGAGATTCCGACCATCGCGACCATATCTGGGTCGTTCACACCATCAACCGAAAGCACGGTTGCAACAGCCTGAATTTCATTTTTCAAACCTGAGGGGAACAGGGGGCGGATCGTGCGATCAATCAATCGACCTTTTAAGATCGCTTGATCATTTGGTCGTCCGTCGCGCTTCACCCAGCGAGAACCTTTGATGCGTCCACCTGCGTAAAGTTTTTCAATAAACTCGACTTGAAGCGGGAAGTATCCAATATTGGATTCTTTTCCAATAACGACCGTCGCGTGAACAACGGTGTCGCCACAAGTTGCGAGCACCGCACCCGATGCTTGTTCAGAGAACAACCCCACTTGAAGGGTTATGGATTTATCACCAACGGTGATAACTTTTGTGTATTGGTTCGACAATGATGCTTTGATAGCCATATGTCTTTTGGAGAGATTAAGATTCAGTCTTCAGATCTATGATTTTGCGGATTCCCGCGCGCTTTTTTATAAAGCGAAAATCATACATGCGAACACTCAATCTTAATGTTTCTCCGTTCCTTTCTTTATATTTTTATACAAAAGGGGCGGTTTTCCGCCCCTTATTTTATTATTTCGAGAGCCCAAGTCGCTCAATGAGTGACTTGTATCGCTTTTCGTCACGTTTTGCTAAGAAATTTAGCAAACGGCGACGCTTCGCGACCATTTTCAACAATCCTTTTCGAGAATGAACATCCTTTTTATGTTTTTTGAGGTGTTCGGTGAGTTCAGAAATCTGATTGGTGAGAAGTGCGATCTGGACTTCGGGAGAGCCTGTGTCTCCGTCCTTGGTCGCAAATTCTTTTATGATTTTGAGTTTGTTATCTGTTGATAACGACATAATTCCTCCCTTGTCTGCCGAGAGACGCCTTGCTTACCGAGCGAGCGCGTTCAGAGCGGAAAAGTATCTTGAAATCAAGAATATGGCGATTATAGCACGAAGACGGGGATTTTGAAATAACAGCTCTTACTCAACCTGTGTCGCACCTGTGAAAATCTTTGGTTGAAGCCAATCGCTTGGAGTTTGTTCAGTTGGTTGTGCCGTGGGACGTTGTTTTGTTTCTTGTGTGGGGACTGATGCAATATGTTGAAGTTGTTGAATCTTCATGTCTTCGGGAGTTTGAGCCTTTTGTTGTGTTGCTTTTGTCTGTTCTTCGTGGAGTTGTTGGGTGAGCTCTTCAACTTTTTTCTTCTCGGCATCTAAGCGGAGTTTTGCCTTTTGCTCGGGAGTCACAGAAGGAGGACCAACTTTTCGAACAGGAAGCGGTTGTGTGGGCTGAACGGTTGGGCCGGCAGATCCTGCGCTAGGAACAGAAACTTTTGTTTTAAGCGCTTGGGCGAATGCGTTTGTTTGCGAAGAACTCATGATTGGAGTTGTGGCGACCGAAGATCGTCGTGCTCCTGCGCGCAACAGTTTTGCGACAACCTCAAAGGTTTCAGGAGAAATGGAAAGCGACTGTAAATGATTGGTCACAAGTTCAATCGAGGAAAGGATATTTGTTGCGATGTCTTCACTCAGCGTGATTCCAAAAAGAGGGAAAAGCGCAATCATTTCTTCAGAAAGCGAACTTTTTCCTGTCACATCAATCATCATTTTTGCAAAAGGAGTCTGTTTTGTTAGAGAAAACTGAACGGTGAGTGTTTTCATGAAGAGCGCGGATTCTTCTTGATAAAAATACTCAAAATCTTCCATTGAAGACGCGCCGAACAAAAACATCACATCTGCTTCTGCGCCCGCGTAACTGTACGAAACTCGGGAAGGGTCGAGGGCGGTCATGCCCGATTTTGGTGCGACGATTAAGTTGAACGTCGAGCCATCTTCGCTCATGGTGTAACTTACTTTGTCGACGAATCCATCCTGATATGGAAAGCTCATCACAAGATTTTTATTGCTGATTTCTTTTTTGATTTGATTCACTCCAACCAGATGCGAGTAGGCAACGGTCATATCGGCGGGGGAGGCAATCACCACATCGTGGTTTAATGCCTTGAGTCCAAGATAGAGAGAAAGTGCGGAGGCAACATCGTCGTACTTGGGCGTTTTACCAATTAAGATGAATGATCGTTTTGCTGCTCCCAACCCCTGTTGTAGAGTAACGAGGTCTTGAGGTTGAATCATGCGGGGGATTGTATCCTATAACTGCTGGAAAAGCAAGCTTTTACTCTATTGGACGCATAGCCTTTTGGATTTCCATATCCAACAAATCAGGTCTTGGAATAATTACATAATCTGGGTTTTCCCAACGATCAGAGGCACCAAATCTTTTCATTGCTTCATTCTCCATTCCAAATAGTTGCAATGAACGTTTTAACCGCCAATTCTCTGGGTGGTCTACGCAATTAACATAGTCAGGGTATACTTGAGCATACATTGTTCCTAGATGTGTCAATCGTTCTGGGGTAATAATCACATGACATAATCCGTATTTAAAGAATCTTCTTATGATTATATCTAAACCAGCTAAACCACATTCTTTCAATGTTCCCGAGTCTACTAAAAGGCTAGATAAGGGATTAATAAAGGACATTATGGGATATCTTGTTCGGGAAGGATGAAAATAATCCGAAATATGGAGACCGCCCTCAGATAATTGTTTCCACTCAGGCTCATGTTGTTTATAATCAAACAATAATTGAGATTGACCATCGTCACTATCTAAATCATAGGAATAACCTTCAAAATTGTATCCTTTTGACGTAAGTTCTGGAATTTCCCCATCTGCTGCTTTTGCCGATATACCACATAGAGCGGGTACAAACTTTGCGGAAGCAACTAAAATTCCTGGGATATGAGACGTAAATAGTTGCACCGCCCGTCTTGCTTCGTGTAATTGGCTCTCGGAATGTTCGTCTTTTTGAGTATCAATTATACGGCTATCAACTTCTTGAGTCATAACCGTATTATACACGTTCACCTTGGCATAGAAAAAAACGTTAGAGAATCAAAAGAATCTTTACTCATCCTTCACCCGAAACGCCACCAGCTCATCACCGATCTGGAACTCTCCGAAGCGTCGGAACACGACCCCGCACTCGGTCCCCATCTTGGCAACTTCGATATCATCCTTGCCACGTTTCAAGGAGGCGATCTTTGGGTCGGCGTAGATCACACCGTCGCGTCGCAGGTGATACAGTTGCGTGCGTGTAATTTCGCCCGATTTCACCTTGCATCCCGCGATCTTGTCGCCTTTCATCTCGAATAGCGCGACAATTTGAGCAACTCCCAACTCTTCCTCATCGATTGTGGGCTCAATGAGTTTCAGCACTTGTTTTTGGAGATCTTCCAGTAAATCATAAATAATCGTGTACGTTTTGATCTTTACGCCATGCGTTTCTGCGAGTTTTGCTACCGAACTGGGGATTTTTACGCGGAATCCGTAAATGCGCGCGCCCGTTGCTTCAGCCAACAACACATCGTGTTCGCCGATCTCACCAATCCCGCGACCAACGAGTTCAATTTCTTCGGTTAAACTCTGCTCAATTGCTTCGAGTGTGCCGGCAACATCAGATTTCAACAATAGTTTAATTTGTTTTTTATCATCTTGATGTTCAAACGTGCGTTCTTTTTGTATGTGAACCGCTTCTGCTGCTTTCCCAGACAACACTTGGATGCCGACTTCGGGAACCGATTCCCATCCAATAATCTCAACAGGCATCGACAGCCCAGCTTCATTGACAGTTTTTCCAGTATCGTTCACAAGCGATCGCACTTTTGCGTCAATTGTTCCTGCGTGAATCGAGTCACCAACGCGCAGAGTGCCTTCGCGAACAATTACCGACGCGATTGAACCTCGATGTGTGTCTAGTCGAGACTCGATAACGACCGCGTTCAGCGGCGCTTCGGGGTCGCCCGTGAGCTCTTTCATATCTGCGGTGAGCAAAATCATCTCCATTAACGCGGGTAAACCGTCGCCAGACCGTGCGCTCACAGGAACCACCACCACATCTCCTCCGTATCCTTCTGCGTACACCTCGTGTTCTGCGAGTTGTGCCTTCACCATTTCAGGATTTGCCTCAGGAAGATCCATTTTTGTTATTGCAACAAGATATGCAACGTTTGCGGATTTAATATGCTGAATTGATTCAACCGTTTGTGGTTTCACCCCTTCGGTTGCCGAAACAACTAAAACGACGATATCGGTGACCTGAGCGCCACGAGAACGCATTTTTGTGAACGCTGCGTGTCCAGGGGTGTCGATCCATGTGATTTTTCGACCTTCGTGATCAACTTGATACGCACCAATGTGTTGCGTGATGCCACCAGACTCACCTGCGGTGATTTTTGAATGACGAATCGCATCCAGTAAAGACGTTTTCCCATGATCAACGTGCCCCATAACCGTAACAACTGGTGGTCGTGATTGTGTTGACATGTTTGTACCTTATTCTTGCGAGTACGTTTTCTTTTTGCACCGACGCTCGCGTTTTTTTAGCGGACGCTACTCTAAATGAACTACTCCGAACGCACGCTATACCGAAACGTCTTGTTTGCGAACGGGAAGGAAGGAGAGCGCATTTTCGATTTTTACAATCGATTCTTCACTCACTCCCCCCATAGTTTTGATTTCTTCGAGGTGATCGCGCAATGCTTCAAACGTCGTCCAGGTTTTTTCAACGAGAAGATCTCGAGTGTCTTTTGAGAGCCCGATTTGATCAATCTCGTATTCTTCTTCACCTGTTGCGACCGTGGCTTGTTGACCACTTAATGATTTGATTGTGATTTTGTACCCAGTGAGTTTCGCAGCGAGGCGAACGTTTTGTCCTCCACGGCCGATCGCGAGACTGAGCTGATCATCTGGTGCGGTGACAACTGCGGATTTTCGTTCTTCATCAATTTCAATGTTTAAGCTTTCCGCAGGAGCAAGTGCGCTGGCGATGAAGACTTTTGGATCTTCGGAATATGGAAGGATGTCGATTTTTTCGTTATTTAATTCTTTGATGACTTCTTGAACGCGAATTCCTTTTTGTCCAACGCAAGAACCAACGGGGTCAACACCAGAATGTGTAGAAAAGACGGCGAGTTTTGTACGGATGCCTCCCTCGCGAGCGATGGCCTTAATCTCGACCGCTTGACTTGCAACCTCGGGGACTTCTCGTTCAAATAGTTTTACAACGAGTTCTTTTGCGCTTCTCGAAACAATAATGGTCTGCCCACGAAGCGTTTCGCGAATTTCTTTGATATACACCGTGAGACGATTGTTCATACGATAAAACTCACCGCGCATTTGTTCTTCGGGTGGCATGAAACCTTGCCCGCGACCAATATCCAAGATGACGTTTTTTCCATCAAAACGGACAATCATGCCTGTGATGATCGTGTCGATTTTCTGAGTGAATTCCGAAATAATCGCCGATTTTTCGGCTTCGCGCACCTTTTGGAGGATAACCTGTTTGGCGGTTTGTGCCGCAATGCGCCCGAATCCCGCAGGAGTGATGTCGGTTTTTTTCTCACCATCCATCTCGTAAATTTTTGCTTCGCCGGTAAGTGGGTCGATCTGGCCAAGAAGGATTACTTCTTCACTGGGATCTGGATGATCTTTGCGATACGCCGCGACAATCGCTTCCTCGATCGCTGATAAGACAACGGTTGGTTCAATTTTTCGATCACCAGCAATTGCGTTAAGCGCAAGAGCAAAATCTGTTCGAATAGGGTTGTTTAATGCCGCCATATTCCTCCTAAGAATAAAAAAGGCGGTTTCCTCACCCGCCCCATTTCATTACCAATTTCTGGATGCATCGTACCACAAGAAGAAGGGAAAGGCAATTGAGGGGCGAACGAGTTTGAAATCTTCTAAATAATTAAAGTCTCATCAATATACGAAGGCATGGATATATCAAGAACATAACTAATAGATTTACCTTCACGGGTAGATATCTCCGAGACAACAAGATCGATTCTTTTTTGTATTTCTGGTGTAATATCTTTCAACTTGAAAGTTGGTGATACATAAATGCCTGTTCCAACGACAGATTTACCAATTATCAGAAGGAGTTGAGGTGGAACATAATTTTCATTTTCATATCTCTTCATGTTAATCCTTGGTGGCCTGTATTATTGGGTCAACCCTCACTTACTCTCAGTTTGTTGGCTTTTCTTCCGGATGTTGCCAATTATATAATTTCATTCTTTGAGCTTCTTCGAGCATTGCAATATGCGCCTCAAGTTCCTTCCTTTTTACAGGGTCTTTTGTTTCATTGTATAACTTCAATGCCATCGTTTTGAAATGGTTGATATCGTTAACCTTTATCCATTTTTTCGCCTCAGTATTTCGAGCTAATTTTGCGGCTTCTTCTTTTTGTTTATTTAACTCTTCTTCAGTAGGTGGTGTAATGGGTTTTCTTTCTTCTTTTTCGGTGGGTTGTGGTGTGGGATTTGTTTCATCAAATGCCATAATAATTCTCCTTCGTCAATGTGTATAACCGTCAACATCTTACTCCAAAAAATTTGTTTTTCAATATGAAGGTAAAGAAAACCCACTCTTTTCCACCCTCACCCCCTCCGCCTGCGTCTTCACCGGCACCACCTGTCCCCCAACCGCCTCGATCGCTTTCGCCACGGCTTCTCTGGCCTCATCGGGTACAACGGCAATCATACAATCACCTACTCCCGCGCCACTCAGCTTCGCCCCCCATGCGCCAGCGCTCCGAGCTGCGTTGCACATTGCGTCAAGTTTTTCGCTACTTACCCCAAGTTTTTGCAGTTCGATTTGATTTTCGTTCATTACATCGCCAACCGTTTTCCAATCACCCGATAAAAGCGCGGGTTCAGCCTTTTTTACAATGGTTTCGATTTCATCAAAAATCTGCGAAACTCGATCGGGATACTGGGCTTTTAAGTCTTCAACCTGCGTGACAATCGTCGCGGTATTGGTTTTTACTCCCGTATATCCAACCATAAGCGGAATTTGTGGAACATAAAGTGGACGAATTTCTTTTCCACCTGTGAAAAAATACACCACGCCTCCGCACAACGCAGAAGCGATATCAAACCCGCTCCCCTTTTTCGAGACCTCAAGCACAACGCGATATGCCATCTCAAAAAGTTCTTGCGATGACAAATGTGTTTGATACAGTTCATTCAATCCGAAAAGCGTACTCACCGTACTTGCGGATGAAGATCCAAATCCAAACTCCGATGAAAACTGCGAAGTAGTCTTCGCCGCAATTCCTTTGCACATTGAAGGAAAACGGTCAACGAAGCGCGCAGTAGCATGCTCGATAAACTGTGCCCCGAGGGGAATTTCTCCAGTTGTTAACTCGGCAAACGACTTTTGATACGCATTGATTTTTACATCTGGTGCGATCAATGAAAAAATACCGTCGTTTGATTTTTCCAAGGTGACAAACAACCACTGATTCACAGCAGTAACAATTGCGGGATGATTGTGCACAACAGCGTGTTCCCCAAAGAGAAGTAATTTCCCCGGTGCTGAAACAGTGATGGCGTTCATGTCGATACAACTTCCGTTCCTCGCGTGTCACATCTTGCTTCAACGAAAGTAAAGCCCGCAGTGGTTGTCATTGATTCAAGTTTCTTTTTATCCGTGTGATATACCATGAGTACTCCCGACCCTTCCTTCATTCCTCCTCCGCCACTGATTTTTGCAAAACCGCCACTTTTTTCGACTGCGCGAATAAATCCACGCGTTTTTTCACTTACGACTCCAAGTTTTTCCAAGAGATGCTCGTCTTTTTGAAGGCATTCGAGGATCTGCGTCACGTCCTGATTCTCAAATGCGCGCAAAGATAGTCGCGTAACCGTTTCAATTTCCTGCAAGGCTCTCATTGTTTCATCACGAGCAGTTTGAAGTTGAGATCGAACATGTGCAATCATTTCTGCAGTTGATTCGGCCGGTTTCCCCGTTTGAATTAAGTGTAAATTCTTTTGAATGTTCTGTGGAACATTTTTTGAAATGGGCTTAATTGTTCGAGATGTTTCGGATTCCTTCTGAAACCACACTAATCCGCCATGCAAACACGCTGCAACATCACCCCCAGAAGGTTTACCATGAGCAAATGTTTCACAACGCAACGCAGAATTAAAAATGGATTCTCGATCTTCGGATAAAGAAAAATATCGATGAAGTCCTGCACATATCGCCGAGGCAACCGATGCGGAGGATCCAAGCCCCGACCCAATGGGGATAGTTGATGTAATAGAGATCGAAAATCCGCTCGTTCTTTTTTGGATTTTTTCAGCTTGTGAAAGAACAACCGCGATACATAAAAAAATAAACGCATGCGGAGAGTTGGTAAACTGTTTTAAACACGAATTATCAAATGATGAAAAAAATATTTGGTATTTTCTTTCCGCTTCTTTGAACAAAAGGAGCACTTCATTCAATGAAAGTGATTGTGTTTGATCTTGAAACAGGACTTCGATTTGATCATCTTTTCGATCATGTATTGTTGCTTCCGATCGAACATTGAGTGATGAAAGAATAGCTGGAAAGCCATGCACAACCGCATGATCGCCCATAATGAGTATCTTTGCGGGTGAAGAAGAAATGATCGGCATGGGGAGATTATACCCCTCGATTTACGTTTTATGATTCTTTTTTATGAACCAGCAATCTCAGTATTGCAATAATCGCCATGCCCATAGCGAATGCTTCGGGTTGATCTTTGTATGTGAACTGCTGCTTTAATACTCCATCAAGGATAGTAATTGCAATACTAATTGGAAAAGGACCAAGTAAGTCAGCAACAATCAATAACCAAAGTTTAAAAAGTCTTGTCGGATTTTTTTCAACGAATAGCAATTCTAGAACGGGACCAGCGATATACAATCGTTTTAATTCAGACATAGTGGAAGATTATAGGATATATTCTCATTTTTTCAAGTTGGGGATTTTATTCAACTTGACCAAATTGCTTAATTTCAACTGGTAAAAGTTTCACTTCAACCACAGCCTTGTTTTCAACGATCCACTCGCTTACCACTCCCTGTTTCGTTTTTGCGCTCCATTCTTGATCAAAAATAAAATTCCCATGCGAGTACACAATCCAGCCGTTTTTGTATTGTTCAAGAGGTTGTGTCCAATGCGGGTGGTTTCCCGCGACAATATCGGCACCTGCATCAACCGCGAGTTTCGCGAATTTTTTCTGTCGTTCAGTTGGGTGATCTGTGTATTCTTCCCCCCAATGCACCATCACGATAACAATGTCCGCTTTGTTGTTTGCTTGCACTATTAACAAAGGAAGTGTTTCCTCTGAAAGTTGTGAGAGATCTTGATATTGTTCCACATCGTTAAATGCGAGAAACGCAATGTTCGTCCCTTTGACATTTTTTATCACCATGGGAGTTTCTTTTGATCCAACAAAAAGAATATCGTTCCTCTGGAGAATCGCTTCTGTGAACAGTAGCCCTTCTTTTCCCTGATTCATCGCGTGATTATTGGCCACGCTTGCAACATCAACTCCGCTCAAGGTGAGTCCCGCAATCATCTCTTGGCGTGTGCAAAACGTCATTCCCGAATCGGTGAGCGCGCATGGATCGGAAAATGGTGATTCAAGATTAATAAATACCACATCCGCGTTATGCAAGGTGTCTGCAATTTTTTCAAATGGCCACGTATACGAGTTGTTTTGAATTGAGCGCGTTTGCACAGAACGTCCCAACATAATATCGCCAGTGATGAGAATGCTGATTTTTTCGCTTCCTTTTTCTCGTTCCGCAAATGAGGGTGTAAGCTCTTTTGTCTCAAATCCATATTTTTGAACAGACTGCGGAAGTGAAAAGAGAAACACAAAAAAAGCTGAAACAATTCCACACAGAATCAAAAACCAAATGATGCGTTGCATCCGCATAATCAACATAGAAGAAGTGTAACACGAAGAATAGTGTCTTCTTTATTTTGATGTTCGAGCGGAGGCGGTGGGATTCGAACCCACGAGACCCTTTCGGGTCGAGGTTTAGCAAACCTCTGCCATCGGCCACTAGGCGACGCCTCCATGTACCTCTGAGATTGTATCATGGGAGAGAGGATTTGGTCAGGTATTTTCGTCAAAATTCGACGAGTTATATGATTCGAACAAATCCAATTCCAGCATTTTTTGCCGCTTCCTGATCAAAAATGCTATCTCCGATCATGAGCCAATCAGTTGGTGCTTGAGAAAGATTTGTTGATAACAATTGAAAGCCCTCAGGATTCGGTTTTGTGAAAACAACATCGTCGCGTGTCGCGATTTTTTGAAACTCGTTCGAAAGATGTAACTCGGCAAGTACCCGATCAATCACATTTTTTGGATTTGAAGTCCAGATAAATTTTGGAACAGGACTTGAATGAATGATTGAAATCACATCTGCGTTCGGAATCACCCCACGATAATGCGCGTACTGATACTCAGACTCGAACTTTTTGAGTTCATCTGCGAGGTTGGTGCCATATTTTTGAATGAACTTTGCTTGGACAATATAGTTTACGTTTTTTTCATCGATCTGTTCACCATCCGATGCAAAGGAACGCAATATTGTTGCAATTCCATGTGCCCAACCCGACCAATCCATATCGAGTTTAGCAATCGTCTGATCAAAATCAAAAATGAGATATTTTGGGGAGTATGTCTGAACCTGAGAGGATAAAGAATCCATATGTTACATTCCCATCAATGTCATCTGCACACCAGCATTTTTACTTTGTGCAAAACCAAAATCAACCTGCGCTTCGATCAATCGATTCCATTTATTTTTGAACTTCACCAATCCTTTTGAGCGACCAAAGTCATAAATGTCGCGCGTGATCTCTACATCTTTCAAACAATACGACGAAAGTTTATCAAACTCTTTCTTTTCATAATACGTTATTGCGTCAAGGCCAGAACCTGATTTTTCCGTTCCAAGTGTTTGTTGCGCAATCGCGTTCAGGCTCACTCGATGACCAGTCGAATCTTTTACACGATCCAACAGATCAAGAACAGGCCAATCTTTCATTGAACCTGAATAATAGGGGCGCATTGTTTCGAGGTCAAAGCTGATGATATTAAAGCCAATCAGAAGATCGGCGCTTTCCAGAATTGGCCAGAGTTGAGGAAGATCTTGTTCAAAAAATCCTTTCATTTCCCCTTTTCCGCTGTATCCATCGCGAATACAAATACCAACAAAGGAAATGCCGAGGCGGTCGGGAAAGTTTCCGCCGACTTGATCGAAGGCTTTTTTTGTTTCAACATCGAGAATCACTTGTCGCATGAGGTATAGAGTATGAGATTTTGAAATGAGTTGCAAGGGGAGTATTGTCTGTTGATATTTATTCAGCCAACTGGACCTGTGTTCTTCGAATTGTAATCATTTTGTCAGAAACAAGTGCTTCAATGATTCTGCCGAACCTGACGCGATCGTGAAGCGCATACACATTTGAGATCGTTTCCCAGAGCATTTGCATCTCATGTGGATGCTCGCGGAGAAGATCGATGATTTTTCCTCGGAAGTAACGATCGGTTGTCTCAAAACGTGGATTTTTGGGATGATTGGAGGGTGATCGCGTCTCGTTCGCGCGTTTTTCTTTTATTTGATCTGAAAGGAGTACAGAATATGACATAAAATCTTGAGCTTTTGCTCTTGTATTAGCCGAACAAAAATTTTGGATGGGACAGACATTGCACTGTGGAGTTTTTGATCTGCATACGAGTGATCCAAAGTCCATCAACATTTGATTCCATTGATCGCCGTTTTTGTGTGGAACGATGTTATCTATTTCTTTCGCGAATTGTGCGGGAGAAATCGTAGAAGTGGTTGTTGTAAATTCAACACCGTAGAAAACTCTCAAAAAGATTCTGCGGATATTTGTGTCAATCACGCCAACATCATGTTGAAATGAAAACGCAAGAATGGCTCGCGCGGTGTACTCGCCGATTCCAGGCAGCTTGAGAATGTTATTTAAAGTAGATGGGGATGTTCCATTGAGTTGTGTTGTGACTATTTTCGCAATTTCGTGAAGGAACCTTGCGCGTCTGTTGTAACCCAACCCTTTCCATTCAATGATCACTTCAGAAAGTTTTGCCTCGGAAAGCGATTTGAAGTTTGGCCATCGTTGAATGAACGCGAGAAACTTGGGAAGTACCCGATCGACTTGGGTTTGTTGAAGCATGAACTCCGAAACAACCACAATATATGGGTCTCGAATTTGCGATGAAGTAAAGTATTGATTGGGAGACCTGTCCATCACACTTTGTGAATCTGCGTTCCAACTCAACACCTCGGAAATGGATTTTTCTCTCCATGGAAGGTGGCGACCATTGTTTGAAAACCAATCAAGTAGGCGTTTTTGAATCTGTGTTGTGTGTGATTCCATGCGTGAGTATCTTACAGAAGATTCATGAGAGCGTGAAGACGGTTAACCGCGGTTGTGCGAATAAACTCATGTTGTTCTTTTTCGGTCGCCAACGATCCAACCTCTTGCCACAGAGCGCGCCCAACGGCGAATCCAGTGCACCCGTTTTTTAATGCGATCTCAAGCCCACGCAGGTACCGTTCAAATGGTGTTTCTCTTGAAAGAATAATCCAGGGGACTGATGAGGCTGTGGTGATTGCGTTGCATCGTTCCCCTGCAACAACAGGATCAAAAACTTCATCAGCTAGCATGGGGAATTGAATCTTTAAAACATCGCACAAGGAGCCGAACTCGTGCACCATTTTGAGTTGTGTTTTTGGAAACTCATGGACAAATTCTTCCCGAGATTGAGTTTTTGGATGATACATCACGGGTTCAACAAGAAAAACGCTTCCAAGTTGCCGAGTTCTGCGGAATAAACTAGAAACATATGCTCGTTTTTCTTCTGCGAGTGGCTCGCTTGGATGATAATCCAGAAAAAATTTCACCCCTGCGCCCCGTGCAACGATGCGTTCAATTCCATCAAGCGCGAAGATTTCAGGAAGCGTCTCGGGATCTTTGCTATCGTACGAGAATCGTTCAAGCGTCATTAATAATCCACAACTCGGATCTCGTGCTGACAAACTGGAGGTTCCATATTCTTCGTCGACAAGTACTCCAGAACACACAGGAGAAAAAGCGCTCATGCAGGTTTCCTTAAACTGTTCCATCGATTTTCGTCCAAAACTATCGAGCGCATTGACGCCTAACATGGAACTTAACGAGCCTCGATGATCGAATGCGCAAATCGCAATTTTCCCCGATTGTGTTTGTAAAGAACGAAGTTGTATTTGGTTGATCATTCAATCATTATGCTCGCATTGACTTTTGATGGCAAATTGGAAACAATGGGCGCAACTGATTTTATTCATCAATAAGGAGGATCATGTCCCACACCCTTCCCACACTTCCATACGCGTATGACGCGTTAGAACCATTTATCGATGCGCAAACGATGCAGATTCATCACACAAAGCATCATCAAACATATGTCGATAAATTAAACGAAGCGCTCGCCAGTTACCCCGATTTTCAAGAGATGACGGTTGAACAGCTTCTCCAAAATCTTTCAACCCTTCCGAAAGAAATTCAAACTGCGGTGCGAAATCATGGTGGGGGTCACGCGAATCATTCACTGTTTTGGACGCTTATGTGTCCTGCATCCAATCAAACGGAATCAAACATTGCTTCCCCGCTGAGGCAAAAAATTTCACAAACCTTTGGTTCACTTGAAGAAATGAAAAAACTGTTCACTTTGGAGGCGATAAAGCGTTTTGGAAGTGGGTGGGCGTGGCTCGTCCTTGATCATGGTGAGTTGTCGATTATTTCAACTGCCAATCAGGACTCGCCGTTGCTCGAAGGGAAAACGCCGTTACTGACAATAGATCTGTGGGAACATGCGTATTATTTGAAATATCAAAATCGACGACCGGAATATATCGAGTCTTGGTGGAACGTGGTGAACTGGGAAACGGTGAGCAAGCGATATCTCGAATCCATTTAAACGCAAAGTTCGCGAACAACCTGAGAAATCAGTGTGCCGTCGGCTTGTCCTTTGAGTTGTGCGATTGCAACTCCAATTACTCCCTTGAACGAAGGATCGGCGCTTGATGCAATAATGTTTTGAACTACCGCGGTGATTTCTTCTTTACTCATTTGTTTTGGAAGAAAGGACTCAAGAATGAACAGTTTTGTTTTTTCTTCTTGCGCGAGTTCTGTGCGTCCCCCTGCTTCCATCTGCGCCACCGCCTCGTGTCGCTTTTTCACCTCTTTTTGAATCACAGAGATAAATTCTTGATCATTCACTTCACGATGAAGATCAATCTCAACATTTTTAATGAGTGAGAGCATGTATCGAAGTGCATCTAATTTTAAGGCTTCGCGTGCCTTCATTGCGGATTTTAATTCATCAAATAACCGCGCTCGTAGTGGTGATGGGGTGTCGTTCATGGCGACATTGTACATCCGTTTCTATGATACAATCAACTCATGTCACCTGCGATTTTCGATTCGTCCTCGCTCACGCAAAAAAACGCGTCTAAAGTGAAACCGTTGAATGTGCCTGCAAAATTTTCCTCGACCTTTGGAAAACAACGCGATCCAAATGAGTACAGTTCGGTGTTGCGCGCGTCGGAGCCAACAAAGAATGGATTTGCTTCTTACGCTCCCTTACCGGTGGGGCTTTCGTTTGAATCTCAGCAGGAAAACGAACACGTTCTTTTGTTTTTACGACAGCATCCCATTGTGAATGTCCCTTGGATGCTGATCTCGATTGGAATGTTTTTTGCGCCATTTTTAATTGAGGCGGTGATTCCATTTGTTCAACAAATTCCCGCGCGGTATTTTTTTGTTCTCACTCTTTCGTGGTATTTGCTCACATTAGGGTACATTTTTGAACGTTTTTTGATGTGGTTATTTAATTCGTTCATTATTACCGACGAACGCATGATCGATATTGATTTTTACTCTCTCGTGTACAAACAAATGGATTACGCAAAACTCGACAAAATTCAAGATATTTCAACACAAACGGGTGGGGTGTTGTTTTCCTTGCTTGATGTCGGGAACATTCTCGTTCAGACGGCGAGTGAGGTGCCAATCTTTGTATTTGATAATATTTCCCACCCTTCTCTTGTGGTGAAACTATTAAACGAACTCGTTCAGGAAGAAGAACGCGAATCGTATGAAGAAAGGGTGAATTAATGAACGGATCATCTCCCGCACCCATCGACACTCTTATCCAATCGTTTTTGGGTTCTCCACCCACCTTTGATACATTCCTCGCGTTAATCAAGTTTTTTGTGTTGATTGCGTTGACATTGTATTTGGTGTTCGGACTGGTCATTATTCGACAGATAAATCAAATGAACAGTACAATCCGCACAAATATTTCATTTATTTTGCAAATCGCCGGATGGGTGCATCTAGGACTATCACTTGTCGTGTGGTTTATTGCATTTGTTGTGTTGTAATCCGTTTGCCAACATTGGCGAAAGGAAATTATGCGCCTCGATTCTTCCAGAGTTGTTGGAGTTCCGAGTGAGTTGTATTGGTCGGATGTGTTCGAGAGACGCGAGAATTCTCAAAGTCTTTCGTTTGTGTTTACGGTGCGTGACAAACCCGTTTCGGTGAAAGCATCAATATTACGCGAGCTACAAGTTTCAAGCCTTCAAAATCTTGAGCATCTGCACTCGATTTTTCAGAGAATACTCGCACAATTTCCCGAGATTGTTTCATTGTCAGCAATCTGGGTTGACACAGAATCCAAGAAGATTTGTGCTTGGAGTTTTGGTGAAGGATCATGTGTGTGTTTGCGCGAACGCGTGATCAAACGCGTTGTTCAATCTGATGTTTTAACCGTTCGACAAGGCACAATGCTTGAAAACGATATCTTTTTTGCAATGACATCTTTAGGGATGATTGCTTTTCCGTTTGATGCGATTCAATACGAACAGGGTTCGGTTGATGCCTTAGCGGAATACGCTTCGCCGATTCTTCTTTCTCATGCACAGAATGCAGAAATCGCGATCGCAATACTGTCGACAAAAGCGAACATCCAGACAGAACAGAAAACTGAAACCTCACAGTTTGTTATTCAAAACGCGCATAGATTTACAATACTATCATTCATAAAAGTACTTCGAGAAAAAATACAAAACCTCAAGAGAAAGCGTTTTTCTCGTTTATTTTTTATTGTTCTTGGGATTGGACTTATGGTTGGGGGTATTTGGGGCATGTCAGAAGTGCGACAACGAAAAATACAGCGATCGTTGGATCCGATGCGTTTGGAATACGCACAGATTCGCAATCTTGGAGAGGATCAACGATTTGAAGCGAGAAAATCGGCTGTTGAGTTACGTACAAAACTGATTTCTCTGGCGGAAACATTTAAAAAACAATCACTTGAGTATAAAACGGTGATGCAGTTCTCTCGCGAAGTTGACGCGTTTGCGTTAGAACTATCGAAAAGCACAAAAATCGAGAACCCAGATGTGTTTTATCAATTCGCATTGATTCAACAAAACTTCATTGCGACTTCGGTTGATATTTCAGCAGAAAACGAAGCGGTTTTTTTTGATCAATCTTCAATGACGGCGATTCAGATTAACCTTGATACAAAAAAATCGCAAACAATTAAAATCTGCGATTCGCTTCCAATACAAGATGTCGCGATTCACGATTCGCATGTCTTTGCACTGGGGAATGGAGTGTGTGTTGATGGAAAAGCAATTGAGTCGTCGGCAAGCGCGTGGAAAGCTCCGACTCTTCTCGATTCTTTTGGATCTGCGGTGTACGTGTTCGATCGCGAAGCGAAACAAATCTGGAAGATAGCGGATATTCTCGGCGTTTCCGCGGTGACAGAATGGATGAGTAAGGCGCCCGCTTTTGATTTTTCAACGGTTCGTTCGCTCGCGATTGACGGGGAAATTTGGTTGGGTACAGATCAGGGGCAGATTTTTCGGCTCGTGCGCGGTGGAGGTTCTCAGTTTAAACCAACCGAACTAGAGGAGGCATTTACTTCAACGGTGTTCGTAGCGGTGCGAGAGCAGGTTCCACATCTCGCAGTTGTTGAACCACAACAACAACGTGTGGTTGTGTTCGAGAAATCAGGAAAGTTTTTACGATCGTTTTCATCGGAGGCTTTCGCTGGTGTGACGGGTGTTGATCTTTCAAACGACGGTTCACGTGTGGTGCTGAGTGCAGGATCGACATCCTACATCATTCAGTTATGAGGTAGAATATCCCCATGATCGCATTAATTGAGAACGCACGCGCAAAAATGGAGTACAGCTTTGATGAAGAATTACAGGCTGGAATTGTGCTGTCTGGTGGTGAGGTAAAAATGTTGCGATCTCATCGGGGAAGTTTGGTTGGATCGCATGTGGTGATTTTGGGGAGCGATGCGGTACTGGTGAACGCGCAGATTCCCGCGTATCCATTTTCTCGTGAAGAAGAGTACGATCCGAAGAGGTCGCGTCGATTATTGCTTCATAAAAACGAAATACTAAAACTTGCTCAGGCGATCGAAACAAAAGGTCTTTCGGTTATTCCCGTCTCGATTGGTATTTCAGGGCGACATCTTAAAGTTCGAATCGCGATTGCTCGTGGGAAAAAACAATACGAACGTCGTGAGGAATTAAAGCGACGCGATATGGATCGCGAGGCGTTACGCGAACATAAAATGCGTGTGAGATAACGTCCTTCACTCAAGGGTGATATAATAATCGGATGAATCTTCCCAACATATTCATTGCAATTGGTATCCTCTGTGTTTTGGTTGAGTTGGGTTTAGGTGCTGTAACGGGATTCGATCTTCTTCTTTTGGGATTTTCCTTCCTTCTTTCGGGAGCGGTTGGAGCGACCTTTTCTTCATGGCAAGTTTCCGTTGTCGCAATTTGTATTATTGCGCCACTCATGATTGTGATTGGTCGAACCTACACGAAAAAATTCATGCAGATCACGACGAAAAAAACAAACATCGATTCTCTCGTGGAAGACGAGGGAATTGTGGTGAAAGAAATTCAACCGAATCAGGCGGGTCGCGTTCGCGTTGGAACCGAGATTTGGCGCGCGACCGCCGATGAAGCATTGGCTGAAAACGAGCGCATTCGCGTTCGATCGATTTCTGGCATTACGGTACACGTAGAAAAAATAAACCTAAAAGGAGAATGATGGAATATCTTACTATTTTACTTGTATTGCTTGTGTTGTATGCGCTCATTTCTTCGGCGAGAATTATTCGACAATATGAGAAAGGTGTCGTGTTGCGCTTAGGAAAGTACACAAAAACAGTTGATAGTGGCGTTGTTTTCTTAATTCCTTTTATAGAGTCGGTGCTTCGCGTTGATATGCGTGAAAAAGTGATCAATGTTGAACCTCAAAAAGTGATCACGAAAGATAACGTGACAGTTACTGTGGATGCGGTGATCTATTACAAAATTGTTGATCCGGTGAAAACGGAGTTCGAGGTGGAAGACTTTGGAGTTGCGGCAACCACGCTCGCGCAAACGAACTTGCGTAACTTAATTGGGGATAAATCGTTGGATGAAACCCTTGTTGCGCGCGACATTATCAACACCAACCTGCGAGAAGTGCTCGACGAAGCGACGAACTCGTGGGGTGTGAAGGTGACGCGTGTTGAGGTGCAAAAAATTGATCCTCCTCAAGATATTACCGACGCAATGTCTCAACAAATGAAAGCAGAGCGCGAAAAACGCGCGAGTATTCTTGAAGCCGAAGGTGTGAAACAAAGTGAGATTTTGGCGGCGGAAGGTCAGGCACAGGCGAGAATTCTTGAAGCTGAAAGTCAAGCGCGATCCCAAATTATGCGCGCTGAGGCGCAAGCAGAATCCTTGAAACAGATCGCCGAGTCGGCCGAAAAATATTTCACACCAAAAGCGCAGATGCTGAAGAAACTCGAAGTGACCGAAAAAGTGATGGTTGATTCCGCAAAGTGGGTTCTTCCTGAATCTCACGATCTGGTGACGGTGCTAAATCTTCATGGAGATGAAAAAACGACGCCCCTTCCCATTCGAAAATAAGGTACGATAGTGGTGGTATTCGAAATACAAGAAAAGGAGAAAGATGTTCAAATCATTCATTGCTCCAATTCAGTCTTGGTTGTTAACGCACCAACAGTGTGTGGGATGTGGAATGCCTCTTAAAAAAGGATTGACGCGCAAAGGAAAAAACGGTGCATCGTTGATGATCTGCAAATGCGGGAGAGGGTATATCCAAATGAGCAACAACCAGTTTCGTCGTGCGAAGATGAGTGAGATGAGCGATTAAACGCAATATGATACGTCGCCTTTTTGCATTATTTTTTGTTGTGTTGTTTTTTGCAATTGCAGGTGTGGTGGCGATGTATGTGTATCTTTCTCAGCCGGTGAGTACATCGAACATTGAAACGCGATTTGTGATTGCAAAAGGAAGTGGTGTGCAAGCAATCGCAACACAGTTGGAACAAAAGAAACTCATTCGATCTCGATATGTGTTCCGATATGAAGTGATGGTGAATACGCTCGAGAAAAAACTGCAAGCGGGATCCTACACACTTTCTCCATCGCAAACGCCACGGGAGATTGCGTACGCACTTACTCAGGGGAGTGATGATATTTGGATTACGTTTTTGGAAGGATGGCGGGTTGAAGAAATTGGTGAGGAAGCTGAACGCGTACTAGGTAATGAATTTTTCTCTCTTTCTGATTTTTTATCGATTGTCGCTTCTGACGAAGGCTTCCTGTACCCCGACTCCTATTTGGTTCCTCGTGAGATATCTGCTGAAGGATTGGCAAAGTTGTTAAAGAAGACTTTTTCCCAAAAAACGGCATCTGTACTTGAAGATGGCGCGAAAAAACTCGAGAAAACGCCGTTCGAGGTTGTCACGATGGCTTCATTGCTTGAGCGCGAAGCGAGAGGAACAAAAGATATGCAGATCGTGGCGGGTATTTTGTGGAAACGGTTGGATGCTGATTGGCCATTGCAACTCGATGCGACGCTTCAATACGCCCGAGGAAAGACGGCGGGTGGATGGTGGGAGCCTCCGTTTGCAAAGGATAAAGAGATTACATCACCGTATAACACATATTTGTATGCGGGAATGCCCGAGGGGCCGATTTGTAACCCCAGCTTGGAAGCGATTCAGGCGGCGCTGACACCGAAAGAATCCGAGTATTGGTATTACCTCACCGATAACGACGGAGTGATGCGGTACGCGGTTACACTCGCCGAACATCAAAAAAATGTTGAGACGTATTTACGATAAGAATAAGCGGATATGAAAGAACGAGAGAAATGGTATTGTGCGTGTCGTGTGAATGCGATACAGTAGAAATAAGATATAAGGTACGAAGGAACATATGTCATTGTTTTTAGAATCGACTCTTACACCAGACAAATCTCCACAATCAAATGTGGAATCGAGATTGCGAAAAAATTTGAAAAGGATACTGAGAGCTCTTGAGATTATGTCCATATTTTTCAATCTGGGTTCTACAAATAGTCTTACGATTGAAGACAGAAAAAGGATTCAACAGGAAATCGACGAAGCATCTCCACTTATTTCAGAAATAAGTGCGGACTTTCAACAACTAAAACAGAAAATGAACGCAACAGCTCCACAACCGCCAACCGAATTAGACAATGAATTGGAAAAACTTTTAAACGAGTTGAATTCAAGAAACCCCGCTTCACAGCCTCAGATTCCTGTAGAAACTCCCAAACCTCCTTCCCCTTCACAATACGATGCTCAAGCTTGGCAAGATGAACTACAAGATTGGTTGAGACCAGCGCCACAGCCGATACAGACTCCTAGGCCTTCGGAAACTTCTTCACCGGTGAATGGTGTTGATTTACTTGAGAATCAACAGCGGAAAATGGAAAACATTTCGGATGAATATCAACGATTTGTGAAAGATTTGAGGCAAAAAAACGAAGAAGCGAGGGGTGCGCAGGGTCGCTCTCAGGATACTAATATATTCAAAGCAGATATGCAAAAGACCAATCAAGGATTTCCAAAAGTGGATCCAAATGTTCCTGTGGTGGAAGGACCGCCTCCCCCTCCCCCTTCTTCTATAAGATTCTTTGAAGAAGAAAAGAAATCGGGTCAGTACGCAAAAGAAGAATATCCTCTTTTGCAGGCAACTCCTTCAAATTTCTTCATGCAGAATGTGTAAGTTTGGACAGTTATTCCCTTTTTAGGCATGACAGTGTTCGTGTACTCTGGTTGATTTTTTGCAGTTTGTGCTACAATACCCTCATAACTTCTTTGAAAGGATGTTGTATGGCAGAGCAACCACGACAATCGACAGAACATTCAGTAAAGATAATTGCATTGTTAAGTGCAGTTGGTTTCGCAGCAATATATATTCTTCGTAATGTTATTGGCCCCGTTGAAACGCAATCTGAACAACAACGTCTTCATGAATTGAACGAAGATCGCGATCCGCATGCTACACTCACGGTGCCCGCTCACCCCCCAACTCCAGAATCTGCAGAGATCGAAGAAACTCCATACGCGCAACCAGCTCCAAAACCATAAATCCCGTAACCTGTAACATAAAAACTTTTCACGCTTTGCCCTCTTGACCAACAAGGACTCTCCTGTTACCATACGCTTTCACACGAAATTGGGGAAGACACATAGGTGGTGCGCTTATGTGCTTTCTGTTGTATAAATGCAAAGAAAGTATCTCTTGATTATCACATCAGAAAATTAACGTTTTAATTTCTTTGATCGGGATCGTTCCCGAGATTTGTGTGTGCAAAAAGTCAATACATAACAACAAGATCATGAAAGGGTGCTCATGAGAAAACAAACTGCGCAAGAACGATTGTATTGGGGCAAGACGGAAACAAAACTTCCCGAGCTTGATCTCACAAAAGTACAACGCGAGTCGTATGCGTGGTTTTTGCAAGAAGGCATTCCCACCGTTTTCGAGGAAATGAATCCTATCCGTGACTTCACAGGAAAAAACTGGGAACTTTCATTCGGAAAACACGAATTTGGAAAATCAAAATACGCTCCTTCCGAGTCCCGCGAAAAATCTTTGAACTATGAGATGCCACTTCGGGTGATGGCCACGCTTAAAAATCTTCAGACAGGTGAAACGACAAAACAAGAAGTCTTTCTTGGCGACATTCCCAAGATGACCGCAACAGGAACCTTTATCATCAACGGTGTTGAGCGTGCGGTGGTTAATCAGCTCGTGCGTTCTCCAGGTATCTTTTTCTCTGGTGAGGAAGATCCATCATCGGGACGTTTGCTGTATAAAGCAGAACTTCGCCCACTTCGCGGATCGTGGATTGAGTTTACCATTGGTCGAAACAACACCATTTCGGTGAAGATCGATCGCCATAGAAAAATTCCCGCGACAACCTTGCTCCGTGCCATAGGGTATGAAACAGACGATGAAATCAAGGCATTATTCGCATCTGTTGATACCAACACAGAAACATCGTTTATCACAACAACAATCTCAAAAGATCCTGCTCAGAATAAAGCCGAAGCGCTTATCGAAATTTATGAGCGTATGCGCCCCGGTGAACCGGCGGTGCTTGAAAATGCGCAAGAGTTGCTTGACACGATGTTTTTCGATGCGCGTCGATATGATTTGGGTCGCGTTGGTCGATATAAATTGAATCGCCGACTCGGCCTTTCCGTTCCAAACGAAAAGAAATATCAAGTGATGATGCGCGAAGATATCGTTGGTGCGCTCGCATATCTTATTAATTTGCAAAATGGTAAAGGGAAAACAGACGACATTGACCACCTTTCTAACCGACGTGTGCGTTGTGTTGGTGAGTTGGTGATGATGAACGCGTTCCGCATTGGAATGTTGCGTTTAGAGCGATCTATTCGCGAAAAAATGTCTCTCACAAAAACAGACGAAACCCTGACCCCTGGGTCTTTGGTCAATGCACGACCATTAATCGCGACGATTTCTGAGTTCTTCCGACGCAATCGTTTGTCCACAATTTTGGACCAAACAAACCCCCTTTCCGAAGTTGACAACTTGCGCAGACTTTCCGTGATGGGAAGTGGCGGCGTTACTCGTGAGCGTGCGAGCTTTTCGATGCGCGACATCAACGCATCACAATATTCACGTATTGACCCCGTTCGATCTCCTGAAGGTCCGAACATTGGTCTTGTTACCTACTTGGCATTATATACTCGGGTGAACGACTTTGGATTTTTGGAAGCGCCATATCGTAAAGTTGAAAAAATCGAGAAAAATGGCAAGATTCGCATGCGTGTCTCCGATACAATCGAGTACATCGCGGCGGATGATGAAGAAGATTGCTATATTACGCACGCCGAAATCGAAATCGATAAAGATGGATACATCAAAGAAGAATGGATTCCTCTTCGATATCGCAATGAATTTATTGAAGGTCCAGTTGAGTTGGTGAAGTACATCGACGTTATTCCGCGCCAAGTGGTCGGTACTTCCGCTTCCTTGATTCCGTTCATTTCTCACGATGAAGCGAACCGTGCACTCATGGGAACGCACATGCAATGTCAAGCGGTTCCGTTGTTGCACACAGAGGCGCCAATTGTTGGAACAGGGATGGAACGAGATGTTGCACGCGCAATGAACAACGTGATCTATGCACGACATAACGGAACAGTCGAGTACGTTGATGGATCAAAAGTGGTGATCAAGCTTGACGAAAAAGATATTGATCAAGCCAAAAAACAACTCGAAGATGAAAATATCGAGTTTGTGCGTATTGAACATGGAAAAGAAATGTATTCGATTAAAAAGTTTTTCCGATCTGCGCAGTCCACGAGCTACACACAACGACCAGCAGTAAAACAAGGTCAAAAAGTGAAAAAAGGCGATTTGGTTATTGATGGACCTGCAAGTGATGGTGGCGAACTTTCATTGGGTCGCAACTTGATGATCGCGTACATGTCATTTGATGGTTTGGGATACGAAGACGCGATTGTGGTTTCGGATCGTTTGGTGCGAGAAGATCTTTTAACCTCGATTCATATCAACGAATATGAAGCCTTGGTTATGGACACAAAATTAGGTCCTGAAGAAATCACAAGTGATATTCCAAATGTGAGTGAGACAGATCTTCGCAACTTGACCGAAGAAGGAATTGTTGCGATTGGTGCCGAGGTTTCGCAAAACGATATCTTGGTTGGAAAAATCGCACCAAAAGGTGATACCGAGCTTACTCCAGAAGAACGGTTGCTCCGCGCCATTTTCGGTGAAAAGGCACGCGATGTTCGCGATACCTCTTTGCGCATGCCCCACGGTGAGCAGGGAACGGTTATTGGAGTAAACATCCTTAATCGCGACAAAGGTGATGAGCTTGATCCAGGTGTGAACATGAAGGTTACCGTGCTTGTTGCTCAAATTCGTAAGATTACGGTTGGAGACAAGGTCGCGGGACGTCATGGAAACAAGGGTGTTATTTCGAAAGTGGTTCCAGTTGAGGATATGCCTCACTTAGCAGATGGAACTGCGGTTGACATTATCATCTCCCCTCTTTCTGTTCTTGCTCGTATGAACCTTGGACAATTGCTTGAAGCACATCTTGGATGGGCTGCACAAAAAGCGGGATATAAAGTCGCGGTTCCCGTTTTTGAAGAAATTCCAGAAAATACCATTTGGGACGAACTCAAAAAAGCTGGTCTTCCAATTACAGGAAAAACAACACTCTACGATGGTCGAACAGGTGAAGCGTACTTAGAGCCAACCGTGGTTGGAATTGGGTACATTCTTAAACTCATCCACATGGTTGAGGACAAGACACATGCTCGCTCGACAGGTCCATACTCGCTCGTGACGCAACAGCCTCTTGGAGGAAAAGCGCAAATGGGTGGACAACGATTGGGAGAAATGGAAGTTTGGGCGCTCGAAGCGCATCGTGCGGCACACACACTCCAAGAAATGTTGACCATTAAATCCGATGATGTGATTGGTCGCGCAAAAGCATTCGAAGCGATTGTGAAGGGTACTGAGATTCCTGCTCCAACCGTTCCCGAATCCTTCAAGGTGTTAATGCGTGAACTCAACTCGCTCGGACTTGACGTGATTATGAAGGAAGCAGTGGTTGAGGACGTGAAAGATGAAGAAGAAATGAAGCAACCGTCCGATTTGGTTCCTGGTGATTTGATTGCAGATGACTCAGCTGGAATGTCGATTACGCAGGCCGATGACACAGCCACCGACGATGCTGTTGCAGATGACGCTGTTTCTGATGACACAACTGACGATGTGGCTGATGATACACAGGTTGCCGATGATGCAGTTCCTAGCGAGGAAGAACTTCCTTCGGATGAGGATATTGCTCTTGAAGAAGGACTTGGAGAAGAATCACTGGATACGGAAGAAGGAGGTCGATCATGAAAGCGGTTGTCGATTTTGAAGCACTAAAAATTCAATTAGCTTCTTCGGAAACGATTAAGTCATGGTCATACGGTGAAATTCAAAAACCGGAAACCATCAACTATCGTACCTTGAAGCCAGAAAAAGGTGGGTTGTTCGCAGAAGAAATTTTTGGTCCAACAAAGGACTGGGAATGTTACTGTGGAAAATACAAGCGCATTCGATACAAGGGAATCATCTGTGATAAATGTGGAGTCGAGGTTACGCAGAGTCGCGTTCGTCGCGAGCGCATGGGTCACTTGACCTTGTGCGCCCCCGTCGCTCACATTTGGTATTTCAAGGGAACTCCTTCGAGAATGTCCTTACTTTTGGATATTTCTCCTCGAAACTTGAGCGCGATTATTTATTACAACCAATACATTGTGTTGGAAGTTGATAAAGACGAACAAGTTGCGATTCTTGAGCGACTTGATCAAGCGGCACTTCAGGCCTCCGAAGCGTTGAAGGTCAAAGTGGCGCAGCAAATGGAAGATGAAAAAGAACACCTGAAAGACTCGCTCAAAAAGTTGAAAGAAGAAGGAAAAGGAAAAGAAACACAGGAAATTCGAAAAGAGGAAACATCCTTAAAGTCGAAACAAGCCGTGGCGCGTCTTAAAGAGGAGCTCGAAGCCGAGATCCAAAACACCACCGAAATTTACAAAACGGTGAAAGAGATGGTGAAGCGACTTCGACAGTACACACTCTTAACAGAAGATGAGTACTTGAAGCTCGCTGAGTACGATGCCGTTTCGCACATCCGCGTTGGAATGGGTGCGGAGTCTGTGCTCGAAATGATCCAATCTCAAGATCTTGGAAAACTTTCCGAAGAATTGAAGAAAGAAGTGCACACCGCAGTTGGTCAACGCAAAGTGAAGGCAACGCGCCGACTTCGCGTGGTTGAAGGATTTCGAAAATCGAAAATAAATCCTGAATGGATGATGTTCTCGATTCTTCCCGTGATTCCTCCCGACCTTCGCCCGATGGTGCAGCTTTCTGGTGGTCGATTTGCGACTTCCGATCTAAACGATCTGTACCGTCGCGTGATTAACCGCAACAATCGCTTGAAACATTTAATCGATCTCGGTGCGCCAGAAATTATTTTGCGCAATGAGAAGCGAATGTTGCAGGAAGCGGTTGATGCGCTTATTGATAGTGCAAACGCTCGAGCGACTCAACGACGCACCAATCGTAAACCACTCCGCTCTCTTTCTGAGATGCTTCGTGGAAAACAGGGTCGTTTCCGCCAAAACTTGCTTGGAAAACGTGTGGACTACTCGGGACGATCGGTGATTGTGGTTGGTCCTGAACTGAACTTGAATCAATGCGGACTTCCAAAAGAAATGGCGCTCGAAATCTTTAAGCCATTTGTGCTTCATGAATTGATTGAGCGTGGCATTGCACCAAACGTGAAGAGTGCAAAACTCGCGCTTGAGCGTCGCAACCCCGAGGTCTTTGATATTCTTGAAGAGATTATCAAAAACCACCCCGTGTTGTTGAACCGTGCTCCAACTTTGCATAAGCTTGGTATTCAGGCATTTTATCCTCAACTCATTGAAGGAAATGCGATTCGCATTCACCCTTGTGTGTGTTCTGGATACAACGCGGACTTTGACGGTGACCAAATGGCCGTGCACGTTCCTCTCACGGAACAAGCACAACAAGAAGCCCGCGATTTGATGATGCCATCAATGAACTTGTTGAAGCCTTCTGATGGATCTCCAATCACCTTGCCAAACAAAGATATGGCTTTGGGATGTTACTACCTCACCACGATCGATGAAAAAGTTGCACCATCTAGCACAATTTTCTCATCCCCCGATGAGGCGGAACACGCATATCAAGAACGCAAGATCACGCTTCGTCAGTCAATGAAACTTCGCATGAAAATGCCAAATACGAAGAAGACAGAGATTATTGAAACGACCGTGGGACGATTGCGATTCAACGCGGTTCTTCCCGAAGCGTTGCAGTACATGAACACGCCAGTAAACGCAGGTGCGCTCAAATCCATCGTCAAAAAAGCGATTACGATGTTCGACAGCGAACAGATTCGTGAATTGATCGACGATATCAAGCGCTTAGGATTCACCTCCGCCACAATGTCAGGTCTTTCGGTTTCCGTTGCGGACTGTGTGATGATTGAAGAAAAAGATACCTTGATTGTTGCCGCAAACAAACGCGTTGAGGAAGTTCAAGAAAATTATCTTCAAGGACTGATCACACAAGAAGAGCGTCGTCGTTTGAGCTTCCAGATTTGGATGGAAACAACGAACACGATCGCAGAAAAAACATGGAACAACTTTAGTGAAGACAACGCCGTGAAAGTGATGATTAATTCTGGAGGAACGCGCGCGAGCAAGGATCAAGTGAAGCAACTTGCCGCGATGCGTGGACTTGTGGTTGATCCGCTTGGAAAAATCGTTGAACTTCCAACAAAGTCGAACTTCCGTGAGGGCCTTTCCATCTTCGAGTACGTGACATCTTCACGTGGATCTCGAAAAGGATTAACGGACTCCGCGCTCAAAACAGCCGACGCAGGATATCTTACACGTCGTTTGGTCGATGTTGCACATGATGTGATTGTTCGATTGGAAGATTGTGGTGCAGAAGAAGGAATCGAGATCACTCGAGAATCTTCACACACCTCACCATTTGAATCTCGCATTCTTGGTCGCGTTGTGTTCAAAGATGTGAAGCATCCAAAGAAAGATACGGTTCTTGTTCCCGCAGGAGAGATGATCGACGAAGATTTGCTCGAACTTGTGAAAGATGCGGGAGTCGATACTGTTTGGGTTCGATCCCCTCTCACTTGTGAGGCGCCGTACGGTATCTGTCAAAAATGTTATGGAATGGATTTTTCGAAGAAGAAAAGCGTTGAGATCGGTGTACCGGTTGGGGTTATGGCTGCACAATCCATTGGTGAGCCAGGAACGCAACTTACCATGCGTGTGAAGCACTCTGGAGGTATCGTTGGACTTGATGTTACCCAAGGTCTTCCTCGCGTTGAGGAGTTGTTCGAAGCGCGTATTCCCAAGGCTGTCTCGCCAATCGCGAACATTTCTGGAAAAGTGAGTGTGAAAGAAACCGAAACAGGCTCAACAGTGACGATTACCGCTCAAAGTACGCCCGCCGAGGAACGCGAGTACTTCATCTCAAAGACGAACAAATTGAATGTTGCTGATGGTGATCTCATTCACGCAGGAACGCAGCTTTCCAGTGGATCGCTTGATGTGAAAGAAATCTTGCAGATTCGAGGAATGCGTCCCGCACAGATGTACCTGCTTGAAGAAATTCAAAAAGTGTACACCTCGCAAGGTATTCCGATTAACGATGTTCATTTTGAAGTGATCATCCGCAAGATGAGCGACAAAGTTCGCATCGAAACGTCAGGCGACACTTCGTTCTTGCCAGGTGAAGTGATTCACAAAACGAAGTTTGTTGAAGAAAACACTCGAGCGATGGCTGAAGGTGGAGAGCCCGCAACTGCGCAAGTGATGATTCTTGGAATCACGCGCGCGTCGTTGTTCATTGATTCTTGGCTTTCCGCAGCGTCGTTTATGGAAACCACTCGCGTGTTATCCGAGGCGGCCGCTGAAGGTAGAGAAGACTATTTGCTCGGATTGAAGGAGAATGTTATAATCGGCCGACTCATTCCAACAAGTGCGGATCGCGCAATGATGGAATAACCTAAAAAGTACATAAAAACGTTCGCGTGAAGGTAGCCTCCGTGAATTCGGAGAGTAATGCGAAAACCAAAGGCGGTTTTCGAACCGCCTTTGTTGTGAAAAGACACAAACGACACATGAGTATGTAATGAGAATGAAAGGAAAAAGATGCCAACGATTAATCAACTGATTCGAACCGGTCGCAAAACAAAAAATGCGAAGGTGAAAGCGACTGCGTTGCGAAAAATGTACAACACAAAAACACGCAAAACATCAAGTGTGTTCAATCCTCAAAAAAGAGGTGTGTGTACCGTTGTAAAGATCATGACGCCAAAAAAACCAAACTCCGCGCAACGAAAAGTTGCTCGTGTTCGATTATCAAATCGACAAGAAGTCACGGCGTACATTCAGGGTGAAGGCCACAACCTCGCCGAACACTCGATTGTGTTAGTTCGCGGTGGTCGTGTAAAAGATTTGCCAGGTGTGAAATATCATATCGTTCGTGGAAAGTACGACTGCGCGGGTGTTGAAAAGAGAAAAACAAGCCGCTCGAAGTATGGAACAAAGAGACCAAAGGCAGTTACCGCGTAATGACGTATTGAAATCACATAATCAATAGAGAGTAAGGAGAAACATGGCAAGATCATCATCAGCAACATCAAGACCTCGACGTATTGTTACGCCAGATCAAAAGTATCACTCAACAAAAGTGACAAAGTTGATTAATCGCGCAATGATCGATGGAAAAAAATCCATCGCTACCGCGCAAGTCTATCTCGCGTTCGAGGTGTTGGAAAAACAACTCAAACGACCTGCACTTGACGTGCTTGACGAAGTTGTGCGCAACATTACCCCCGCGATGGAAGTCCGTTCTCGTCGAGTAGGTGGTGCGTCGTATCAGGTTCCTATGCCTGTTCGACCAGCACGACAATACTCGCTTGCCACGCGCTGGTTGGTCGAGGAAGCGCGTAAACGATCTAACTCAACCTATCACACCTTTGGTGAGAAGCTCGCGGCAGAAATGCTCGATGCGCTGAAGAACGAAGGTGGCGCGATCTCAAAGAAAATCACCATGCATAAATCAGCAGATGCCAACAAAGCATTTGCACACTTTAGATGGTAGGAGGAAGTATGGAAAAACTTAAAAAAAACGATGTCACAACTGCGCCTATAGAAGCATTTAAAGAAACCGGCGATACAAGTGATCCAATTCTTTTATTGTCAGACGCAGAGGTTGTTCGTTTATTAGAAACTTTAGAACAGAAAGCTCCAAAAGGATATCAGTTCAACTATGGAACAGACGAAAGTCCAATGTATTTAACGATTTCTGAATTAAAAAACGCAATGATTTTATCATGGAGTGGTAGATTTGATGGTGAGGCAACTGAAGCAACTGCTGTATTTTTGGTGCGACTTATGCAATCTGAAATTGCCAGGCTCTCCGCTCAAATAGAAATTGCAAATGGAGACGGCTCAATACCCGTCGATACTCAAGATAAATAGTCATACGTAATAGTAAAAGGAACCTATGCCTGCACAAACAGTGAAATCATCCAACCGCAACCTGCCACTCGACCACATTCGTAACATTGGAATCATCGCGCATATCGATGCGGGGAAAACCACAACCAGCGAGCGCATTCTTTTTTACACCGGAAAATCGTACAAGATCGGCGATATCGATGAGGGAAACACGCAAATGGATTGGATGGATCAGGAGCGCGAGCGCGGGATCACCATCGTTTCCGCTGCGACCACCACGTTCTGGACTCCTCTTTTTGATACCGCAATGCCCCACACGTCCTATCGTATTAACTTGATTGATACCCCAGGACATGTGGACTTTACCGCCGAAGTCGAGCGATCACTCCGCGTGCTAGATGGTGGGATCACCGTTCTTGATGGTGAAGAGGGTGTGCAATCACAATCTGAAACCGTGTGGCGACAAGCCGATAAATACAACGTGCCTCGTATCTGTTTTGTGAACAAAATGGATAAACTCGGTGCGGATTTCTTGCGCACCGTCGAAGATATTCGCGTGAAGTTTGGCGTAAAGCCGGCTGTGATGGCACTTCCAATTGGTGTTGAAAACACCTACAAAGGTGTTGTGCTTCTTCTCGACAGAAAATCGATTGTTTGGGCAGGTGACGAAACCGGCGCAATGTACACAATCGGAGATGTTCCAGAAGACATGAAAGAAGAAGTTGAAAAAATGCGCGCAAAGCTTGTTGAACAAATTGCTGAAACAGACGACGCGCTTCTTGAAAAATTCTTTGCAAATGAAGAACTTGAGGTGAATGTGTTAAAGTCGGCGCTTCGCAAGGCAGTTATTGCGTATAAACTCGTTCCGATTTTTTGCGGAAGCTCACTTCGAAACAAAGGTGTGCAACCACTTCTTGATGCAGTAGTGGAATACCTTCCTTCGCCAATGGATATTGGATCGATTAAAGGAACAAATCCACATACTGATGCCGAAGAAACGCGTAAACTCATTCCAGAAGAACCATTCAGCGGTCTTGCGTTCAAGATTCAAACAGATCCTCATGTTGGAAAAATTACCTATGTACGCGTCTATTCTGGCTCACTGAAGTCGGGATCCTACAGTTACAACGCGACCAAAGATGTTCGTGAGCGCGTGGGTCGTTTGTTGTTGATGCACGCAAACCAGCGCGAGGAAATCGAAGAGGCATTCGCAGGAGAAATCGTTGCGGTTGTTGGATTGAAAGATACAAAAACAGGCGACACGCTTTGTGATGAATCACACCCAATTATCTTGGAAGGAATTACCTTTACAGAACCAGTTATTTCACTCGCGATTGAACCAAAAACAAAAGCCGATCAAGAAAAAATGGGCATCGCACTTGGAAAACTTTCTGAAGAAGATCCAACCTTCCGCGTGAAAGTAAATCATGAAACAGGACAAACGATTGTTTCCGGAATGGGCGAACTTCATCTCGATATCATTGTTGATCGTATGAAACGCGAGTTTAGCGTTGGTGCGAATGTTGGTGCGCCACAAGTTGCGTATAAAGAAACAATCAAAAAATACGCCGAAGGTGAAGGAAAATACATTCGTCAATCCGGAGGCCGTGGTCAATACGGACACTGTCTTTTGAAAGTTGAACCCAAGAATCGCAGTGAAGGATATGAATGGGTCAACGCGGTTACAGGTGGAGCAATTCCTCGCGAGTTCATCAACCCAATCGAAAAAGGTGTGAAAGAAGCCATGGAAAATGGCGTGCTTGCGGGATTTCCACTTGTCGATATGAAAATCACCGTGTACGACGGAAGTTTTCACGATGTCGACTCATCCGAGATGGCATTCAAAATTGCAGGATCAATGGCACTACAACACGCGGTGAAAGCGGCGGATCTCGTGCTTCTTGAACCCGTGATGAAGGTTGAGGTTACAACACCATCCGAGTTTATGGGCGATGTGATTGGCGATCTTTCTTCTCGACGCGCGCAGATTCTTGGAAGCGATCAGCGCGGAACAGCGACGATCATTCAGTCAAATGTTCCGTTGGCAGAGATGCAGGGCTATGCTACAATTCTTCGCAGTATCACCCAAGGTCGCGCGAGTTTTGTGATGATTCCAAGTCACTATGACGAGGTTCCTCAATCGATTGCAAAAGCAATTATCGAAAAATACAAACCACATCAATCGAGAGACTGATATAATAGCGCACACAAGTAATCGGTAGTATAAAAAAGGAGAAAAAATGGCGGCATATTCACGCACAAAGCCACATGTCAACATTGGTACGATCGGCCATGTTGATCATGGAAAGACAACATTAACATCGGCGATCACCGTTACCCTCGCAAAACAGGGTCTCGCAACAGCGAAACAATATGCAGATATTGATTCCGCTCCAGAAGAAAAAGCGCGCGGTGTTACGATTAACATTTCGCACATGGAGTACGAGACAAAGAAGCGCCACTATGCGCATATTGATGCTCCAGGTCATGCTGACTACATCAAAAACATGATCACCGGTGCAGCACAAATGGATGGTGCCATCCTCGTTGTTGCAGCAACCGACGGTCCAATGCCTCAAACACGCGAGCACATTCTCTTGGCTCATCAAGTCAACGTGCCACAGATCGTTGTCGCATTGAACAAATGTGATATGGTTGACGATCCCGAACTTCTCGATCTCGTTGAGATGGAAATTCGTGAGCTCCTCACCAAGTACAAGTACGACGGCGAAAAGACTCCAATCATCCGTATTTCTGCACTCAAAGCAGCTGAAGGCGACGAAGCAGCTCAAGATCAGATCATGAAGCTGATGGACGCAGTCGACGAGTATATCCCCGATCCAGTTCGTGAACTCGACAAACCATTCTTAATGCCAATTGAGGATGTGTTCTCGATCAAGGGTCGCGGTACTGTGGTTACAGGCAAGATCGATCGTGGAGTTGTGAAACTTAACGACGAAATAGAGATTGTTGGTATTAAAGCATCTCGCAAATCCGTGGTAACCGGTGTCGAAATGTTCCGTAAGCAACTCGAACAAGGTCAAGCAGGTGACAACGTTGGTGTGCTTCTCCGCGGTATCGAAAAAGATGATGTTGAGCGGGGACAAGTGCTCGCGAAACCAGGGTCCATCACCCCTCACACAGAGTTCGAAGCAGAAGTGTATATCCTTAAGAAGGAAGAGGGTGGACGCCACTCACCTTTCTTCAAAGGATATCGACCTCAGTTCTTCGTTCGTACAACCGACGTGACAGGAGAAATCCAGTTGCAAGACGGTGTCGAGATGGTGATGCCTGGCGATAACGCCAAGATGACCGTGAAGCTCATCGTGCCAGTCGCGATGGAAGAAGGTCTCCGCTTCGCTATTCGCGAAGGTGGATTGACCGTTGGTGCGGGAGTTATCACAAAAATCATCAAATAATTGGTTTTTGAACTTGAAAAGCCCGGTGTCACAGCCGGGCTTTTTTGTGGTTTTCGCATTTTTTGAAAGCCATTTTTTTTAGACACATTTTACAAGCAAAAAATCTTTTCACCCCTTGCGTGGTGTTTCACAGTCTGGTACAATCGCAATCTCTTGAGTAGTTTTTGTGTTGACTCAGCAACTGTAAATTACTCTCTGTAGTAGCTCCTTAACGACTGAATGAGGCGCATCCTATGACTAAAGGAAAAATTCGAGTTCGGCTAAAATCGTTCGATCATAGAGTCGTAGACGATGCTGCCAAAAAGATCCTGGATACCGCACTTTCCACAGGGGCGAAGGTTGTAGGTCCTGTTCCCTTGCCAACAGAGCGCAAGGTGATCACAGTCCTCAAATCTCCCCATACAGATAAAAATGCACAAGAACATTTCGAAGTGTTAACGCACAAACGTGTGGTTGATATTGTTGATCCAACAAGTAAAACCATTGATGCGCTCATGCACCTTGAACTTCCCGCGGGGGTTGGTATTCAGATTAAGATGTAATCAAAACCTATGAAACAGTTATACGCAATCAAACGAGAATCAACACAGGCGTGGACCAAGTCGGGGAAACGTATTCCTGTGACGGTTTTGCATGTTGATGGTAATGTGTATATGAAACAAGGCGAAAAAGTTACGATTGGGTTTCAAAAAATCGCACTCGAAAAACTCGGATCGTTGAAAAAAGGGTTTGCAAAAAAACTCGGCATGACATTTGGAATGAAGAAAACAAAAGAAGTCCTTGTTGATCTTGAAAAAGAACACGGGACCGATCTTCTTCCTTCTGAAATGTTTACCGTTGGTGACATTGTAGATGTGTGTGGAACATCGAAAGGGATGGGATTTGCGGGTGGAATGAAGCTGCATGGATTTCACGGTGGACCAAGGACACATGGGCAGTCCGACCGAGCGCGTGCGCCAGGTGCTTCAAGTTCTGGTACAACTCCAGGACGACTGTACAAAAACAAACGCATGGCAGGTCGCGGTGGAAACAGACAAGTGACGGTTGAGAATTTGCAGATCGTGTCGATGAACGATGAAACAAAAGAAATATTAGTCAAAGGTGTAATCCCAGGAGCAATTAACGGAATGGTCATTGTTTTGAAGGTTGCAGACGGAAAATTTGAAGGGCTTCAGGAGAAAAAAGGATAACGAGGAAAAATATGGAATTGAAACGCAGTACATCGGCAAAAGAATCAACCCTCTCGGTTCTTGAGGTTGTTTTTGGCGTGAAACCCAATCTCCCCCTTCTCTCGCAAGCTGTTCGCGTGTACTTGTCGAATCAACGACAAGGCACAAGCAAAGTGAAAACGCGATCCGACATCAATCGTACAAAAAAGAAATGGTATCGACAGAAGGGAACAGGAAATGCACGCCACGGTGCGCGCACACCAAACATTTTTGTTGGAGGTGGTGTTTCTCATGGTCCCAACGGACTTCGCGATTGGACACGAAAACTCTCTCGATCTCAACGCAACGCGTCCCTCATCGCTGCACTCAGCGATCGCGCATCTCAAATTCTCGTTACCAACGATATGTATGAACTTTCTGGAAAAACGTCTGAAGCAGTCGTTTTCTTTTCCAACTTGATTAAAGACGCCAAAGATCAACGCATTCTTGTTGTTCTTGATGAGGCGAACAATCAAGTCCTTCGTTCAACCTCAAACATTCCGTATATTCTCACGACACAAGTTTCTCGCTTGAACGTGTATGAACTTTTGCTTGCAGATACCATTGTGATGACAGAGGAAGCGGTTCGTATTCTTGAAGAAAAATTGACGGGTGAGGAAAAGAGAGAGAAAAAAATGAAGCCAGATGCTGTGAAAACTGTTGAAAAAACGGTGAAAAAGGAATCAAAAAAAGAACTCAAAAACGTTGTTGTTAAAAAAGTTGCAGAAAAGACGACGACAGAAAAGAAAGTTGTTGCGAAAAAAGTTGCAATAAAATCAACAAAACCAACAAAAGCAGTTGCAGAAAAAACAGTGAAAAAAACAGTGAAAAAAGAAAAGAAGACGGAATAATATGAACATTCGCATTCTTGGAAAACCAGTTGTTACAGAAAAATCGATGAAAGAGTCCGAACTTGGTCGATATGTGTTTTATGTAGACCGTCTCGCAACAAAAGGTCAGATTGTTCAAGCGTTCAAAGACTTTTTTGATGTTGATGTCGTCCGCATCCACACCATCACCTTGCCAGGACAAAAAGAAAGAACAGGGAAACGTCGTGTGTTGAAGAAGGCCTCCGCAAGAAAGAAAGCGTTGGTCACCTTGAAGGCAGGACAGAAAATAGCCATGTTTGAATCAGAGACAAAAGCAGCAGCGTAAAAGGATCGTATGACACACTTAAAAAAGAAACCAACAACAGCCACACGACACGCCTCTAGCATTGTTTGGCGCGATGCGTTGTCCCGCTCGACACCCGAACGCTCCTTGCTTGCAAAAGGGCTGTACAAACGACAAGGCCGAAACAACACCGGTAAAATCACGGTTCGCCATCGAGGTGGAGGTGAGAAGCGAAAGTTGAGAATTATCGATTGGAAGCGAGATAAGGTTGGAATTCAGGCGCGCGTTGAATCCATTGAGTACGATCCAATGCGAACCGCGAATATCGCGCTTCTTTCATACGCCGACGGAGAAAAGAGATACATTCTCGCCCCAGAAGGTCTTGCGGTGAATGATGTTGTTGAGTCTGGTGAAAAAGCAACCATAAAAGCGGGAAATGCCCTTCCCCTTTCGATGATTCCGGTTGGAATTCCAATTCATAATATTGAAATTCATCACGGAAAAGGTGCAAGAATCGTTCGTTCCGCAGGTGCAGCAGCAATGGTGCAATCCAAAGAAGCAGATTTTGTGATTCTTCAACTTCCATCGAGAGAAGTGCGAAAAATCTCTGCGCATGCATTTGCGACCATTGGACAAGTCAGCAATACCGAATGGAAACTTGTTTCGTTTGGAAAAGCTGGTCGTCGTCGCCACATGGGTTGGAGACCAGAAGTCCGTGGAACCGCAATGCATCCGAACAACCATCCGCATGGAGGTGGTGAGGGTCGAAGTGGTATCGGTATGAAAGCCGCGAAATCTCCATGGGGTAAGCGCGTGCAAGGTGTGAAGACACGAGATAAGAAGAAATATTCAAACGTATTTTTAATTAAAGACAGAAGGGCGAAGTAACCTATGTCACGTAGCACAAAAAAAGGTCCATACGTATACGACCGACTTCTCGAAAAAGTTGAGAAGCAGAAGGCCGCAGGGAAAAAAGAACCTATTAAAACATGGGCTCGAGCTTCCCAAGTTCCACCTGAGTTCGTTGGTCATACGTTTTTAGTGCACAATGGAAAGAAATTTGTTGAAGTATTCGTCGCAGAGTCGATGGTTGGTCATCGTCTAGGAGAGTTTTCTCCCACACGCACCTTCCATGGACACGGAAAGATCGTGAAACGTCTCTTAACCAAGACGTAAACGTAAAAAGGGATCGCATATGATTGTTACCGCAGAACAAAAATACACAAGACAAACACCAACAAGACTTCGACTCGTGGCAAAAGCGATTCGCAAGCTTTCGGTTACAGATGCAATGGATCAACTGCGATTCATTAACATGCGTTCTGCACGAACCATGCTCGATGTGATGAAGCAAGCCGTCGCCAACGCGACAAACACGCGCAACATCCCTTTTGATCTTTTGGTAATAAAAGACATCGTTGTAAACGAAGGCCCCCAGTTTAAACGCATTCAGCCGGTGAGCCGAGGTCGCGCACACGCAATCTTGAAGAGAACCGCCCACGTGCGTGTGGTTCTTGAATCTCGTGAGCCAGCCGTCGAAGAAAAATCCAAAGATCTACAAGATGAAAAAGCCAAGAAACATGATACAATTGCTGTTTCTCCATTGAAGGAGAAAACGGATAAAACAACCATGTCGGTCACCAAAAAACCGGCAGTGAAAAAATCCGTATCGAAAACGTCACAACAGAAAACAGATAAAAAGGTAGGGAAATAATGGGTCAGAAAGTGAATCCAATTAGCTTTCGTATGGGAAACCTCTTTTCTTGGGGATCTCGTTGGTTTGCCGATAAAGAAACCTATGGGAAATATGTTCGTGAGGACAAGAAAATCCGCGATTTTCTCGAAGACCGCGTGAAATCGGCGGGCGTTGTTCGTGTTGAGATTGAGCGATCGGTGAACGCAATCAAGGTTCGTTTACATGTCGCACGTCCTGGAGTTGTGATCGGACGAGGTGGATCACATCTCGAAGAGTTGAAACTTGATCTCGCAAAGTTGTTGCACATCAACATGAATGATCGAAAAGGTCAAAAGATTGTGATCGATGATATTGTTGAGGTGAAAAACCCCGAGATCCAAGCGAAATTGATTGTGGAACGCATAGCTGAACAGTTGATCAAACGCTTCCCCCACCGCCGAGCAGTTCAACAGGCGATGGAAAAAGCGATGAACGCAGGTGCAAAGGGAATCAAGATTGTGCTTGCAGGAAGAATCGCGGGAGCGGAAATCGGTCGACGCGAAAAGTACGCGCAGGGAACTGTCCCAACGCAAACACTTCGCGCACATATTGATTATTTTGAAATGCCCGCAAAAACCAAGTCGGGATATGTTGGCATTAAAGTTTGGGTGTATCGGGCTACTGAGGGAGTAAAGGTTTAGTATGTTGCAACCGAAAAAGATGAAATACCGAAAGCAGTTTCGCGGGAAGCGCCGAGGTTCGGCGACTCGTGGAGTCGATGTGGCCTTTGGTGAGTTCGGATTAAAAGCGATGGATCGAGGATGGTTTAGTGCTCGTCAAATCGAATCAGCTCGCAAGACGATCACACACCACACAAAGCGCGTCGGAAAGATGTGGATTCGCGTCTTCCCAGACAAGCCAACCTCGAAAAAAGGCCCAGGTGCGAAAATGGGTTCAGGAAAAGGTGATAACGAACAGTTTGTCGCAGTTATTCGACCTGGGAGAATTCTGTTTGAGTTGAGCGGTCTCAAAGAAGTTGATGCGCGTGAAGCATTTCGCAAAGCGTCATTCAAGATCCCAATGAAAACGGAGTTTGTGATCAAGAGATAACAACAAGGAATGTATGGCAAAAAAACAAACAACAGAGGTCACAATAGAAAAAACATTTCAAGAACAACTTCTTGAACTTGAAAAAGATTTTGTGATGAAAAAAATGGAGATGATTGCAGGAAAACTGAAGGACGTTCGATCGTTATCGAAAATTCGTGATCAAATCGCGCGTGTAAAAACAAAGATGCGCGCACAAGAACTGGAGAATGTATGAAAGTATTTGAAGGAACCGTTGTTTCAACCGCTCTTCCAAAGACCGCAAAGGTCAAGGTTGAGCGTCGAATGGCCCATCCTGTGTATGGAAAAAGCATCACTCGCTCGAACACGTTCATGTGTCACTGCGAAATGGAAGTAAACGTTGGAGATAAAGTGAAGATTCGTGAAACACGACCGATGAGTGCCCGAAAACGCTTCATCGTACTGGAGAAAATATGATTCAACTGAGATCTGTCCTCAATGTGGCAGACAACACTGGCGCGAAAAGAATCCGAGTCATTTTAGTGCACGGAGGTTCTCGACGACCATTTGGATCGCTGGGAGACATCATCTCCGCTTCGGTGACCGCATCGAGCCCACAAGGCGCGATTAAAAAAGGTGAAAAAGTGAAAGCGGTTGTAGTTCGAACACGAAAAGAAGTTCGCCGATCAGACGGCACCTACATACGATTTGACGACAACGCAGCCGTGATCATCACTGATCGCACAAACAAAGATCCAAGAGGAACACGTGTGTTCGGCCCGATCGCAAGAGAAGTAAAAGAAGCGGGATTCAACAAAATCGCTTCATTGGCAAAGGAAGTGTGGTAAATATGAAACTACAAAAAAATGACATGGTGAAAGTTACTGCTGGAAAGGACAAAGGGAAATCTGGAAAGATTCTTCGCGTCTATCCAAAAGAAAACAAAGTCATTGTTGAAGGTGTAAATATGTACGTGAAACACATCAAAAAACAAGGACAAAAGAGCGGAGAGCGCGTCATCAAGGAGCGCTCACTCCCCTCCTCGAATGTTGCAATTTTGAATCCTGACACAAACAAAATCGATCGTGTGGGATATATGGTCGATGATACTGGAAATAAAGTTCGCATCTACAAGAAGACAAAGAAAGTTGTCATGGTATGAACCGATTAAAACAACAATACAACGAAAAGGTCGCACCCGAACTCATGAAGGTGCTGAACAAGAAAAATGTGATGAGCTTGCCAAAGATCACAAAAATCTTGGTGCATGTTGGCGTTGGAACACGAGAAGCCAATCAAGCAAAAGCACTTGAAAGCGTACGCGAGCAACTGCAGGTTATCGCAGGTCAAAAACCAAAGACAACCGCAGCAAAACAATCTATCGCGGGCTTCAAGCTTCGACAAGGCGATCCTGTGGGACTCGTGGTGACGCTTCGAGGAGAGCGAATGTGGGAGTTTTTGGACAAGTTGATCTCGATCGTGCTTCCCCGCGTGAAAGACTTTCAGGGTGTGCGTAAGAACGCATTTGATCAAAATGGAAACTACAATCTTGGAATCACAGAACAAATCGTGTTTCCAGAGATAGAATATGATAAAATCGACCGCATCCGCGGATTACAGGTTACAATTGCAACCTCAACAAAGAAAACCGAAGAAGCGAGAAAGTTGCTTGAGCTTTTAGGGTTCCCATTTGAGAAGGAAGAAAATTAACTATGGCAAAGACATCAAAAATAGTAAAGACAAACAGAGTTCAAAAATTCTCGACGAGAAAAATGAACCGCTGTTCCATGTGCGGGCGCCCTCGCGCCTACATTCGGATGTTCGGAGTATGCAGACTTTGTTTCCGAGAGCTCGCAGCAAAAGGCGAACTCCCAGGAGTCATGAAAGCGAGTATGTAACATGATAACCGATGGCATTGGCGATATGATCGCCCGAATCAAAAATGGATATATGGCGCGAAAGGATCGTGTTGAAATTCCATTTTCAAAAGTGAAGATGCGAATTGCGGAAGTGTTAATCGCAGAAAAATATCTTTCTGATCTTGAAGTGAAGGAAGATGGTGTGAAGAAGACACTTGTGGTTACGCTTTCATATATTGAAGGGTCACCAGTCGTGAATGAGATGAAGCGCGTGTCGAAGCCGGGATTGCGCAAGTACGCAAACTCACATCACATCCCAACGACATTAAACGGATATGGTCTTGTGATTGTAACGACGAGCAAAGGTGTGATGTCTGGTAAAGAAGCAAAAAAACTTGGAGTTGGAGGAGAGCTACTTTGTAGCATCTGGTAATCTATGTCTAGAATTGGAAACAAAATCATCACGATCCCTGCTGGTGTCACGGTAACCGTGGATGCAGATATGATCGTGGCCAAAGGAACAAAAGGCGAACTCAGAACTGTCGTTCCCAGCGTGATTCGTGTCAAGATTAAGGACAACATCATCACCGTTGAACGAATCAACGAAGAAAAACAATCAAAAGCGTTGCACGGACTTGTTCGTAGTTTAATCGCAAACACGATTACAGGAGTTTCCGAAGGATACGAGAAGAAACTTGAACTTGTGGGAACTGGATACCGCGTTGCAATGCAGGGAACAACACTTCAACTTTCTGTTGGATTTTCCCATCAAGTGATGGTTGAACAGCCAAAAGGAATTGTGTTCGCGATCGAAGGAAACAACAAAATTAGCGTGAAGGGTTTTGATAAGCAACAGGTTGGACAGGTTGCCGCGAACATTCGTAAAGTTCGCCCACCTGAACCCTACAAAGGAAAAGGAATTAAATACGAAGATGAAGTTATTCGAAGAAAAGCCGGAAAAGCGGTAAAAGCAGGAGCATCGGCCTAAGGCCAATGAAACATCATGTCTAAAGTAAACCATCAATTGACCAGAGCAGATCACCGCAAACTTCGCGTTCGCGGAAAGATCTCCGGCTCGGCCTCACGGCCTCGCCTCTCGGTTTTTCGTTCAAATAAATACACCTATCTTCAAGCAATTGATGATGAAAACAGTGTGACGCTTTTTTCAGCGACCGAATCAGAAATCCAAGATGGTGGAACAAAGTCGGAACGCGCCAAGAAGATAACACAAGTCTTGGTCGAAAAAGCAAAAAAAGCAAAAGTTGAAGCATTTGTGTTTGACCGTGGATCGTATCGATATCACGGACGCGTAAAACTCATCGCAGAAGCGATGCGAGAAGCAGGAATGAAGGTATAACATGCAAGATCGATCACAACGACCAGAAAAAGAGTTTGTCGAAAAAGTGATTCAAGTGAATCGCGTTTCGAAAAAAACAAAAGGTGGAAACCAAATGAGTTTCTCAGTCCTTGTTGTGATTGGTGACAAAAAAGGTCGCGTCGGTTCCGCACTTGGAAAAGCAAAAGACGTTTCTTCATCGGTTCAAAAAGCGGTGAAACGCGCAAAGCGCATGTTGATTCGCGTTCCCATGCACGGAACAACCATCCCATTCGCTCTCCGTATGAAGTTTGGCGCATCCGAGTTATTGATTAAACCAGCACCCCCCGGAAGCGGAATTATGGCCGGTGGATCGGTACGCGCAGTGCTCGACTCTGCTGGAATTCGCGATGTTTCGTGCAAAGTGCTTGGAACAAACAATCCTGTGACAAACGTGTACGCGATGATGAAAGCGCTCAAACAGATGTCGACGATTGTGAAGTTGAAAAACATCACCCTTCGCACAGTTGAACAACAAGAATCAAAAGAAAAACTCGAACTTCGACACAGTGATGACAAAAAAACCGAGTCGGTTGTGGTAGATGCCTCGGCGAAGCCAGTAGTGGTTGAGAAAAAAGAGAAAAAGGTGCTCGTTGCGAAGACGGTTGGGAAAACAGGAAAAGCCGTTTCGAAGCCAACGGTGAAGAAAGCCAAAACTGCTGTTGAAAAAACCGCACAAAAAATAGAAAAAACCGCTTTGAAGGTAGAAAAAGTAAAAAAGACTGAAGTGAAAGAATAATCATGACAAAACTACACGAACTTCCACATCTTGCCACACACCATGCAAAACGTGTTGGTCGTGGGTTTGGATCTGGAAAAGGTGGACACACCACAGGACGCGGAACAAAAGGTCAACGATCTCGCGTTGGAAAAGGAATCCCCGTTTGGTTTGAAAAAAACTCCCCTATCTCCGCGGAAAAAGCAGATTTTCTTCCTTGAAGGCAGAAGCAACGTTGGTAACACTTGATCATCTAGAAAAAATGAAACTCGAAACGATCACCATCGCGGACCTCAAAAAGGCGGGGGTAATTCGTTCGATCACAGAACCAGTAAAGGTTCTCTCAAATGGGACATTGACCAAAGCGATCGTGTTGCAGGGGATCGCATGTACAAAATCTGCCAAATTAGCAATCGAAAAAGTTGGTGGACGAGTCGAATGAAAGGAATCCAAACGTGCGAAGCGTGATGGAATTTCTTCAGAGAATCTGGGATTCTCGCGACACACGTAAGAGTTCTTTTTAATTCGTTTGTTTGGACATCTCCCCGTTCCCGGCATCCGTATCGACCAGCTCCGCGTGTTGTTTGAGCAAAGTCCTCTCTTGGGAATGATTGATCTTTTCTCTGGTGGAACACTGGCAAACTTTTCGGTGATGGCAATTGGAATCAACCCGTACATTACCGCATCCATTATCATTCAGATGGCGACGTTTGTGTTTCCAAAACTCAAAGAAATTTCAAAAGAAGGAGAGTCCGGTCGAGAGCAAATCAATCAATACACGAGATTTCTCACCGTTCCCATCGCGGTGATTCAAAGCATTAGCGTGTTGTTTTTGCTCAATAGCCAGTCACTTGTTGAAACACAGAATCCACTGAACATTATTTCGATGGTGATGACTATGGTTGCGGGATCCATGATTATGGTTTGGTTGGGTGAGCTCATTACACAAAAAGGTCTTGGAAATGGAATCTCCATGATTATTTTTGCTGGTATTGTTGGACGCTATCCAATTTCGCTTATTCAATCACTGAAAGTGACCCAATTTGAACAGCTCACTCCACTTTTTACAATTATTGGTCTTGGGGCAGTTGTGGTGAGTTCCATGGTGATTATGAATGAGGCGATTCGCAAAGTGTCCATTCACTACGCAACCCGCGTTCGAGGAAGTCAATCCTTCGGGACGCAGGCAACGCATCTTCCGTTAAAACTCAATCAAACAGGTGTTCTCCCAATTATTTTTGCGGTTTCTATGATGATGCTTCCATCGTTTTTGGGAAAGTTTTTACAACAAGTGCAAAACGTGCAGATTCAAGAGTTTGCGCAGTGGCTTGAGCTTTCGTTTCAACCGAATACGTCGTTGTATGCGATTGTGTATTTTGCACTCGTGGTTGCTTTTTCATATTTTTCGACTGCGGTGTTCTTTAATCCAAAAGAAATTGCAGATGATCTCAAAAAAAGTGGCGCGTTTGTTCCAGGGGTTCGCCCAGGGAAACACACCGAAACATATCTTGGAAATCTGGTAACACACCTCACCCTTCCTGGAGCGATCTTTTTGGGAGTGATCGCGGTTCTTCCTACCTTTGTGCAATCAGCAACGAATATTTCCACTTTAACCGTTGGTGGAACAGGATTGCTGATCGTTGTTTCGGTTGTGCTTGAAACGGTCAAACAAATAAAGTCGTCTCTTCTCGTACAAGATTACGACAAGTTTCGATAACGAATAACAAGAAAGGCGGATATGAAAATTATCCTTATTGGTATTCAGGGCGCGGGAAAATCCACGCAAGGAAATCTTGTGTCGGAAGCGCTTCACATCCCCTACCTTTCCAGCGGACACATTTTCCGCGAGATGGCGAAAGAAAAAACGCCGTGGGGTCGCTACGTGAAAGAAACAATCAACAGTGGCGCGTTGATGCCAGATGACAAAACCACACAAATCATTGAAGAATATTTGAAAAAAGAAGACTACACGAACGGGTATATCCTTGATGGTTTCCCTCGTACGGTTCCTCAAGCAGAAATCTTTTCGAACGGTGTTGATAAGGTGATCTATCTTAAAGTGAGTGACAAAGAAGCGTTGTGGCGCATTTCGGGGCGTTCGGCAGATCGTGAAGACGAAACGCTTTCGGCAATTCGAAAGCGCATCGCGAGTTTTCATGAGCACACCGAAAAAGTGATTCAATATTATCGAGAAAAAGGGAGACTGATCGAGGTTGATGGAGAGCGAGATATTCAAGAAATCTTTAACGACATCATGGATCACGTCAAAGAATCATGACGCAACTTCAAAAATCGGCGATCGAAGCAGGAAAAAAACTCGCGATTGTTCGTGAACGCGCGCTTTCCGCGGTTGCGGTTGGAGTCTCTTTTGAAGAGCTTGAAAAAATTGCGCAAGAAGAAATAAAAAATCAGGGCGCGGTTCCCTCGTTTCCAACGGTTGGCGATTACAAGTGGGCAACCTGCATCACGAAAAATGAAGGCTGTTGTCATGGGATTCCCCGAGAGCTTGTTGTGGAAGATGGCGACATTATCACCATCGACGTCGGGCTCATTTGGGAAGGTGTGCACTCTGATACCGCTTCAACGGTGTGTGCGGGAAGCTGTTCTCAAAAAGTGCAAGATTTTCTTGAAACGGGGAAGCGTTCGCTAGCCAATGCCATTCGCACCGCGAAAGTGGGGCGCTCTGTCTACGATATCGGTCTGGCCATGCAGGAGGCGATAGAATCGCGCGGATGTTCTGCCGTGTATCAACTCACCGGTCATGGAATTGGCCACAAGCTTCATCTGGAGCCAAATATTCCCTGTTTTGGCGATGACCGATATAAAAAGATCAAGATTCGCGAAGGTCAACTTCTCGCAATTGAGGTGATGTACGCACAAGGGGATCCAACGCTCGTGCTTGCCGAGGACGGGTGGACCTATCAAAGTGCCGATAGATCGCTCACGGGGATGTTTGAACATACCGTCCTTGTAGGTCAGTACAACACCCAGATTCTCACAATTTCACCTCTTGAGAAGAATGGTGTGGTCTGATACAATGCACAAACCCTGTAAATCAGGGAATTCCTTTTGTTGAAAATTAGGAGGATATGCCATCAGTCGACACATTTGAGGTTACGGGAGAGATCATCGAAACTTTGCCAAACATGACGTTTCGCGTACAAGTTTCAGAGGGTCCCGAAGCCCTGATTAAAACATTGATTCTTTGCACACTTGCTGGAAAGATGAAGATGTTTCGAATTAAGGTTATGCTTGGTGACATTGTCAAAGCGGAGGTTTCGAAGTATGATACCACCCGCGGAAGAATCACCTTCCGTGTGAGGAATTAACTCGGATACAACACATGAAAGTAAAAGCGTCAATAAAACCACGATGTAGAGAGTGCAAAACAATCCGTCGCCATGGAAAGCGATATATTGTTTGTTCTAATCCACGTCATAAGCAGAGGCAAGGGTAACATATGCCACGTATTGGTGGAATCGACATTCCAATTCAAAAGAAAACGCGCATCGCATTGCGATACATTTTTGGTGTTGGCGCAACGAACTCAGACATGGTGTTGCGAGAAGCTCGAGTGGATGGTGAGAAACGCGCAAAAGATTTGACAGCCGACGAAATCGCACGCCTTCAACGCGTGATGGACAAAATCAACACGGAAGGTGCTCTTCGTAAAATTGTTCGAGAAAACATCGAACGACTCAAGCGCATCGGTTCCTACAGAGGCCTCCGACATATCCACAGTCTTCCCGTTCACGGTCAACGCACACGCGTAAACGCGCGTACTCGTCGCGGAAAGAGAAAGACCATTGGAGCCTTGTCGAAAGAAGTAGCAGAGAAGATGGCAGCACCAGCAAAGAAATAACGAAATAACGCAACTCAAGCGCAAAACCGAAAGAAATTATGGCACAAATCATTAAAAAACAGAAAAAACAAGATCGACACGTTGCGAAAGGACGTATCTACGTTCAAGCAACCTTTAACAACACGATTGTGACGGTCACAGATGAACAAGGAAACACCGTCGCTTGGGGTTCAACGGGAGCCTCTGGTTTTTCTGGCTCAAGAAAATCAACTCCATATGCCGCAACGGTTGGGATCGAGAAAGCGGTCGAAAAAGCAAAAGAAATTGGGATGCGAACGGTTGAGGTATATATCAAAGGTCCAGGGCCAGGACGCGATGCGGTTCTCCGTGTCGTAAAGTCCGCAGGAATGCAGATCATTATGGTTGCAGATGTAACTCCAATTCCGCACAACGGAACACGACAAAGAAAGTTGAGACATGGCTAGACAAACAGGACCAAAAAACAGACTCGCACGACGCGTTCTTCAAGATATTGGATTGAAGTCCAACTCGGCGAAGGTGGCGAAGCGTATTACCGTGCTCCCTGGATTGCACGGAAAAATGGGACGCCGAAAATCTTCAGAATACGCAGAACAACTTTTGGAAAAGCAAAAAGTGAAACACATGTACGGATTACTCGAAAAGCAGTTTCGTAAACAATACGAACTTGCCACAAGAAACCCATCTTCAACAGGAAAAGTGCTTTTGATTTCTCTTGAACGAAGACTCGACAATGTTATTTTTCGACTTGGATTTGCAAACACCCGCGCCGGCGCACGACAACTCGTGAACCATGAACATGTTTTGGTGAATGACAAAAAAGTGTCAATTCCTTCATATTCTGTGAAAAAAGGTGATGTGATTCGATTAACGGACAAAACACTCAAAATGCCGGTTGTGGCAGACCTTTTGAAAGAGAAAAAAGTTTCGACATCAACATGGCTAAAACGCGAGGGAGCGGTTGGTATGGTTGCCACTCTTCCTGAACGTGAAGACATTGATGCGGGAATCAACGAACAACTCATTATTGAGTTTTACAGTCGATAATAACGGTATTAACGCGTGGACGTAACAGATGCAGATGATGGTAGACATCTGCGGGACCCATCCACGATAGAAAAAAGGAGACCTACCATGATCCAACCAACATTCGCAGTCACGGCTGAAGAGCTTGACGGCAACACAACGCTTGTTCTTGAACCATTAGAAAAAGGATATGGGCACACGCTCGGAAACGCGCTGCGTCGCGTGCTCCTCTCTTCTTTGGATGGTGTTGCGATCACATCCGTAAAAGTGAAAGGCGTGAATCATCAATTCACCACACTTCAAGGAATGAGTGAGGATATTGTCGAGTTGATCTTAAACTTAAAACAAGTTCGATTACAATCGAAAACAGACGGTCCCTTTACACTTACCATCGATGCCAAAAAACAAAAAGAAGTTACCGCAAAAGACATTCAAGTTTCGGGCGATGTTACTGTGGTTAACAAAGACCTCCACCTTGCTTCGTTAGTTGATGGCGCAACCCTTTCGGTCGAGATGACCGCAGAACGAGGTCTCGGTTACTCCTTGGCCTCTGAGCGCAAGAGTGAGGTTGTCGGACTGATCCCAGTTGATGCAATGTTTTCACCAGTTGTCAAAGTTTCCTACACTGTTGTTTCAACACGTGTTGGACGCAAGACAGACTTCGATAAATTGGTGATGAACATCACAACAGACGGCACCGTCGATCCCAAGGACGCGCTTGAAAAAGCGGCAAAGGTGCTTGTGCGACAGTTCCAACAAGTGTACGAGCCAGTTTTCGAGGAAGCACCGGTTGTGGTTCTTGTGAAAGATGACGGTTCTTTGAAACTTTCCATTGAAGAGCTCGATCTTCCAACGCGTATCTCAAATGCATTCAAAAAAGCGGGATACAAAACAGTTGAGGATCTTTTGATGGCAGGTCGTTCCACACTTGTGAAGGTGAAAAACTTAGGAGAAAAGAGTATAGAAATCGTAGAGGAAGCGTTGAACAAGCGCAGCCTCTCCTTAAAGGACGCCTAATATGAGACATCGAATCGCAGATAAAAAACTCAATCGTGACTCAAAACATCGCAAGGCGTTATTAAAAAATCTCATCGCTTCTTTGTTTGAGCGCGGTGAGATCACAACGACTGAAACGAAAGCAAAAGCGGTTAAAGGTTTAGTGGACAAAATAATCCACAAAGCGCAGGCAGGAACCGTTTCTGCTCGACGTGTGATTGCCGCGTTTTTCGGAAAGCGCTCATTGGTGAATACCGTGGTTGATGATATTGCGCCAAAAATGAAGGATCGTTCGAGTGGTTTCACCCGTATGGTTCGACTCGGTAACCGTCGTGGAGATAACGCGCCAATCGTGAAGATGGAGTTGCTTGAAAAACCAACAGGGAAACCAGTTGTTGAAAAAGAAGTAAAAGTGAAACCAGTTGAAGGCGAAGAGGTTAAGAAAGTCGCAAAAGTAACCAAAGTTACCAAAACCACTAAAGTCGCGAAAGTCACGAAAGCGAAAGGGAAGTAATGGTACGCACATACGTTGATAAACAATCAGATATTGATCGCAAATGGCACCTTGTAGATGCAAAGGGAAAAGTGCTTGGAAAAGTTGCGACCGAGATCGCGCTTTACCTTCAAGGTAAACACAAGCCAACCTACACCCCTCACCTCGACAACGGCGATTTTGTTGTTGTGATTAATGTTAAAGAAGTTGAGGTTACTCGAAACAAGCCAAAAACAATGATGTACTACCGTCACTCAGGTATCCCAGGAGGCTTTCGTCAAGAATCATTTGCTGATCTCATTGAAAGAAATCCAAAGAAGTTAATGGAGTTGTCGGTTAAAGGTATGATTCCTCAAAACAGACTTCGCGACGTTCGTTTGCGAAGACTTAAGGTTTTTGAGGGAGCAGAACACATCTATTCGGATAAATTCGCAAAATAAAGGACGTTATGGCACAACAGAAAAAAAAGTCATCAGTACCAGTGAAAATCAATAAAGTGATCAAACCTGTGGCAAAAACGCTTCAAGCGCGTACAGGAACAGCCATTGCAGGCCACGTAGGACGCCGAAAAACCGCGAGTGCTCGCGTGCGTCTCTATGCAGGTGGAAAAGCCTCGACAGTGAACGAAAAACAGGCGCAAGTGTACTTTTCTGCTGTTGATCCATTGCAAACCATAATTAATCGCCCATTTGTCATCACAAAAACCGAAGGTCAATTCTCCTTTAGCGCGACCGTGATCGGTTCAGGTCTTCATTCGCAACTCGAAGCGATCGTGCACGGAATTTCCCGCTCGCTGGTTAAAGTCAGTGAAGCGAACAAGAAGCCCCTCCGCGACGCCGGCCTCCTTACGCGCGACGACCGCATGCGCGAGTCCCGAAAGATCGGCAAGGGCGGAAAAGCGCGACGCACCAAGCAATCGCCAAAGCGATAAAAAAATTCTTTATCTTCGTTCAAATTTATCCGATAAACGAGTGGCGCTATTTACAGACACTGTTCAAAAAGAAAAAACTCACTATTTTAATGCCCAAAGACCTATAAGCCGGATTCTGTACCTCCTTTTCAGAAGGCAACGATCATTTCTCTAGGCCCGTATCATTATCACCAAGAAAAGGAGCGCGTCCATTATGGTGAAGTTCGCCGGTTGCAGTGGGGAGGATTGCCCGTTTCACCCGAGCATGACCTCGGTTCGTCTCTGTTGCTCTAACTGTTACGATTCCTTGCGAAATCGTACCCCCTTTTTCAAGAGGCACCCTGCGCTCAACTGTCCGGACTTTCCTCTGTCTCTCGAAAACGAAAAACAGCGACCGTTCGGTCTTTGGGCAGGTGTATTGTATCACTCTTCAACTCGACAATTTTAATTCTGTGGTATAGTACAAATAACCGAAAGGAGAAATATGTACGGACTTGATACTCTAGGAAGTTCTATTTCTGTAGCATTTGGGACTGTTTTTGCTCAAATGGTGTTTGCATTTCCAAAAATCCTCGCAGCGTTGGTGATCTTTTTGATTGGCTTGGCCATTGCAAAATGGATTCGCGCACTTTTATTGAAAGGTTTACACGCAATTCAGCTTTCAAAAGGGTTAAAGGATACTCCAGTTGAGCTTTTTTTGAAAAACGCCGAGATGGGGAAGATAGAAGAAGTGATTGCATCAATCATGTATTGGATGTTTTTGCTCGTCGTTCTTCATTCAACTGCTTCTATTCTAGGACTAAGCACTATTATCGTGATTCTCAACACGATCTTTGGATACATTCCCCGCGTAATTTCTGCGGTGTTGATTTTATTCTTTGGAGTCTTGCTCGCGGGATTCGTCGAGAGTGTGGTTAAAGGTGCTATTCGAAGCGTGAGTGGTCAATCCGCTCGTCTTTTTGGAAAAGTGAGTTCGTACTTGATTATGGTGATGAGCTTTATGGCTTCGATTGCGGAACTAAAAATCGCAGAAGGATTTATTTCCACCCTGTTTATGGGATTTGTGGTTACGCTTTCGCTCGCGCTTGGTTTGGCATTTGGGCTTGGTGGAAAGTCTGTGATCGAACAGCTTTTGCAAGAATGGTACAAGAAAACAAAATCTGAACTTCAAGACGAAAAAAAGAAGTAAGTGAGAGAAATAACATTTGTAAGCTTGTTGTGGGATCCTATTGATATCGTATGTGAGTGATCTCACATACACATTCCGCGATTCTCTCAAAAACAAGTTGTATTCCCGTTCGTGTTGATGTTGATGTTCAATCGCACGGGCTTCCTTTTACGACCTACAGCGGTCTTGCTGGGAAGATCATCACGGAAAGTAAAGAGCGTATTCGATCTGCCCTTCGCAATTCTGGTTTTGTGTTACCTGCGCGAAAAACAGGAATTCATTTTTCCCCCAGCGCATGTATAAAAAACAGTTCAGCACTTGATCTCGCGGTGGCGGTGGGAATATTAGGGGCGTATCAGATCATACCGCAACAATCGGATGACCGCGCTTTTTTCGGAGAGTTGCGTGTGGACGGATCAATTGCGCCGATTCCACATTTGTTTGCTTTGATTCATGCGGAGTTGCAGCGTGGTGCGCGCACCATTATCATTCCCGCATCGCAAAAAGAGTGTGGCGTTCATTTCAAAAATGCCCAAGTGATTCCTGTTTCAACAATCCAAGACTGCGCGCGGTGGTTGACGCATAACCTGTCGATTACTCCGATTCCATATGTTCACCCAAAAATAGCGCATGAATCTCAACGATCCCTTTCTTCGGCACATCTTTTTGAACAGCGCGCATTAGAAATCGCCATTCGAGGAAAACATAGCGTGTTGTTGTATGGACCTCCGGGGACGGGAAAAAGTTTTCTTACACAATATCTACCAACAATGTTACCACCACTCACCGTTCAAGAGTGGATGGATGTGAATGTTGTTCACGCGCGATATTCCAATGATTTTCTTGAAAAAAGACCTGTTTCTATCTGTCTTCCAACTCACACGGCAAGTGATATAAAAAGATTGGTTGATCAATCTATATCTGGTTTATGTATTTTTGATGAACTCCATGATTTTTCGTTCGCGCACATCCTCAACTTAAAGCAACTATTAGAAGATCCTCGCCTTTTCATTGTTGCAACACTGAACGCATGTCCTTGCGGGAACGCATTTAGTGAATCGGTGCCTTGCGTCTGTTCTCGCAACGCCATTGCGAACTATTGGAAGAAAATCCCCGCCTCAATCCGAGATCGATTCAGCCTCCATCTGCTTGTAAACGATCGATACCACTGTGATGAAAAGACACAATCAACCAGCGCATTTGAACACAACGTATGGGAATCACATATCCATATGACAATTGACGAACTTTTGCCTCGAGTTGAGTATTCAGCCCTTCTTTGTCTCAATCGGGCGAGTGAACAGTTCGCGTTTAGTTATCGGCGATATGAATCGATGCTGAGGATTTCTTATACCATCGCCTCTCTAGATCAAAGCGACATCGTTACAAAACATCAGCTGCTCGAAGCGTTACAGTACAGGGAACAACGTATATGATGTTATTTTGTCCAAAACTCGCGGACAATTGCACGAAAGAAAATAAACAGTGGGATACCGAGCACCGCTCCACCAACTCCCGCGAGTTTCGCTCCGACAATCAACACAATAATTGCGATCAACGGACTCACCTCTGCGGCATCGGACATCACCTTTGGCACGATAATATTATTTTCAAGTTGTTGAATGATGATATAAAACACGAAAACAACAAATGTCATGAGTGGTGAAAGATAAATGAACGCGAGCGCTATCGCGGGGATAGCGGCGATGGTTGGTCCAATATTCGGAACGGCCTCCAGTATTCCCGCGAGAATGGCAAGTGGAAGTGCGTACGGAACACCAAGTAACAACAATCCAAGATACGTTAAAATGCCAATCACCGACATTAACGTGAGTTCTGCGCGTACCCAACCGCCTAATTGGATTTCAAGTGTGTCCATGAGTGATTGCATTTTCTGTTTTGCCTTTTTTCCACCACCTAGCATCCAAGACAAATAGAGGGGAATCTGCGTGCGATCTGCCATTAAATAAAATGTAATGACGAAGAACGTAAAGATGGTAAACACACCAGAAAAGGTTCCCGTAATAATACTCATGATCGAAGAAAATGAACCACCAAGTTGCGAGATGCCAACCGAAAATGAAGAAAGATTTTTTAGAGAATCTTGAATTGTTTGAAGATTAAACGATTGAGAATACTGCGTAAGGTCCAATCGGGATATTAATGCGATTGTTTGGCCCACAAGTGGAGGAATAATCAACGAAAAAAACAAGATAATGAGTGAAACAAAACAAAGGTATACAACTACGAGTGCTACCCCAAGCGACGCACCTTTTTTTTGAATCTTTCGGACGAGCGGATACAACGCACTACTAAACACAATAGCGAGAAACAAGAGCATTAAAAAATCTTGAATACGTTGTAACAAGAAAATCGACAACACCGCTCCAATCGCGAACAAAATGGATTTTTTTGAAACATGAACAGTTACTGCATCTGACGATTTCATATATGCGCACTATACCAAGTTTTTAGTCTGTTGACTAGTTTTCCTTGTTCGTTTGGGGTGAATGAATCAAGATCAATCCAAGTAATATTTGGTCTTTTTTTAAACCATGTCATTTGCCGTTTCGCGTAGGCAACTTCCCTTTTTGTCCATCGTTCAAGGCATTCTTCCTTTGATATTTCGTTTTCAAGTAACGCGAGCGTTTCTCGATATCCTGTCGCACTAAACGACGGAAAACGAAAAAACCCCTCTCTTCCGTACTCTTTTAGGAGTGATTGCACCTCTTCGAGCATTCCGAAATTCAATCGTTCGAGCACGCGTTGACGTATTTTTTGCTCGAGTTTTTCAGGAGAAGTTCGAAATCCAATGATCATGGTGTGGTATTTTTCACTTGTTTTTTGTGCGCTTGGTCCCCATTGTGCTACTTCAATCGCGCGGACAAGTCTGCGCGGATTCATCTGATCATCGCGATTCATTTGTTCAAATCTCTTGCGATCAAGATGGAGAAGATGTTGTTGAAGTTCATCAACGTTCATGAAAGATAGCGATTCTCGAAGTTCATCATCTTTGGGAATCGAAAGTGATGCTGGTGGGTTCAAGAGTGATTCAACGTACATTCCGGTTCCGCCAACAACAATGGGCAGTCGTTGTCTTGAGTTGATCCCTAAAAGTATGGTATCCGCTGTTTTCACAAACTGCGAGGCAGACCAGTCTTCATCTGGTTGCACGAGATCAAGCATCCACAATTTTGTTTTTTTGTTTTGAAAATACGAGAGAACACTATTTTCTGTAAAAGAAAAATCTGTGGGGATATCTTTTCCCGTTCCAACCGTCATTTTTTTATATACTTGACGTGAATCAGCGCTCACGATTTCCGATGGAATCACTTCACTTAACTGAAGTGCGAACGAAGTTTTTCCTGTCGCTGTTTGTCCGACAATACATACAAGCGGGATCATACGATTATTTTACAACCTTTGGTCGAATCACGAGATTATCTTTGTTGATGATCTGATCCAAAATTTCCCATCGCTTTTTCTTTACCGTATGAGGAATGTTGTCTGTATAGATTCTCCAAGAAGCGGTTCCGGGGCGTGGCGAGTACATCGCAACAAACGCCACCTTCCACCCAACCTTTTTTGCCAGATCGACCGTGTCCTCAAATTCAGCATCTGTTTCGTCTGGAAAGCCAACAATAATATCAGAACCAAAAACGGCGTCGGGTACTTTTGCACGGATACGTTCAATCAAGTTCAAATAATCCTCTCGTGTGTATCCACGATTCATGCGGTACAGCACAGAGTTGCTTCCCGACTGAATCGGTAAATGGAGAAAACGGTCGATTTTTTTGTTTTTTGCAATTTCATCGATCAATTCTTCGTGAAAATCCCATGGATTTGAGGTCATGAAGCGAATTTTTTCGATCCCATCGATTTTCGAAATTTCTTGAAGCAATCGGACGAATGGAGGCGTTCCTTTTGGTTTTAAGTATTGCGACTGATTATCGGGAATATTTTCACGCGAAAATGTTTCTTTGTGGCTCATGAGTAATTTTCGAAATCCGATTCCCACCTTTTCCAACCCCCATGAGTTCACATTTTGACCAAGCAACGTCACCTCGCTGTAGCCTTTTTGTGCAAGATCGCGCACCTCGGTCAAAATTTCATCCTGCGCACGCGATTGTTCCCGACCCCGAGAATATGGCACAATGCAGTAGGTGCAGAACGAGTTACACCCCGCGCTGATCGGAATCCACGCGTGCGTTTTTTCTTTGCGAACGGCCGACTGATTGAATCCAACTTCGTTGATGGGTAAAATTTCATCGATTCCAGGCATCATTTTATAGAGTTGATCGTATCCATGATGTACCATGCATCCAGTTAAAATAATTTTTGGTTTTTGCTTCCCCTGATCTGCAAAAAACTTCGCGATGATGAATACCAAATGCCTTGCTCTTTGTTCCGCGCTTTCGCGAATTGCACAGGTGTTAATCACAATCTCATCTGCCAATTTCCAAGATCGAGCCTCGGTGTATCCACGCGCGGCGTAGTCCCCCGCGATCCGCTCCGAGTCCGACTTGTTTGATTGACATCCAAATGTGTGAATAAAGTAACTTGGCATATGTGCGGATGATACGGGAAAAAGACGGGAATGGCAAGACAAAATTGCAGATGGAGGAAGGGCTACATCAATCCCACCACACTAATTTCTTTTAATTTCTCGCCGTCCACTTTCCTCGAGATGGTGTTCGAAACAACCAGTTCATCAATTTCGCTTGCCTCGATTTTTTCTTGAACGCCATCAATATACAGATGGTGCGTCACTCCAATGCGCACCGAGCGAGCACCGCGCGATTTCAAAAAGCGTGAGACTTCGATTAGCGTTGAACCGGTCGAGATCATGTCGTCGATCAAAATGCAGTCAGATCCCTCAACTTCTCGACTCATCCCAATGATTTCAACCTTTCCTGTTGCGAGATCGCGTTTTTTATCGATGTAGGCCACCTGCAAACCAAGCTCCATTGCGAACTGTGTTGAGTTTTTCATCGATCCTGCGTCTGGTGCAACAACGATTGAACGCGCACCAACCGTTGGGCGGAAATACTCCAAAAACGCTGGGCGCGCGTATACATTCACCAACGGGATGTCAAAAAACCCTACAATCGATGGATTGTGAAGATCAAATGTGGTTATTCGATCAATCGGTGCGGTCTGCAAAATGTTTGCAATTACTTTCACCGACAACGGTTCGCCTGCTCGAAAGACTTTGTCCTGTTTTGAGTATCCCAGATATGGAATGATCGCCTGAATCTGTTTCGCCCCCGCACGTTTGAGTGCGTCCGCAATCAAACAAAACTCAACAAGATGATCATTTGTTGGATGAGAAAGAGATTGGATGAGTGTGACCTGCGAATCCACCGCTTCATCTAGTACACGAACACGAAGTTCGCTGTTTTCGAACCGTGAAATCTCGATGTTGCCAACTGAAAGTCCGTGATGCTTTGCGTACTCATTCGCGAAAGGATAATTTGAGCTTCCAGTATAAACAGTCATAGACATATGGTATCACAGCACTGAGGATTCGAAGTACGTATACAAAATGTTCCACTCTTCTGGATTTTTAATGATTGTGGCGTGAGGTGATCCTGAAGGATGGGCAAAAACTGATCTTGGAATGAGAAGCTGGTCCCCATGATTTTTTTTATGAAGAACGGTAACCATTTGATCTGGGATTGTGTGCAGATGAAGATAGAAATGTAAGTCTTTTTGTGTTCGATATGCATAGAATCCTAAAACATTTTGAATAAAGTTCACAATTTTTGACTCTTGAACTTCTTGTTGTCCTCTTCCTGTTATTTCTATGACAATGTCTTCAATATCTCTTCGAGTCAAGGGTTTTTCTAGGGGCAACTTGTGAATAATTGTTTTAGCAGAAAGTGGTGCGTCGAAAAACGAGAAAGTTGCTTTTACTGGAAGACGTTCTGGTTTTTTCTCAATCTCTGCAGGACTAATACCTCGCTCTTTTTTGCTCATATGCCCCCTCAATATGACTGTCTGAATCTATTTCCCTGCTCCAACATAGCGTCGTATGACTCGATTCCAAGTGAGAACAGATGTCACGAGAAACGCAGTTGTCACAATAGGCGAGATTGTAACAAGAAAATGTGGTTTTTCAAGAAGCGCGTACACGGGAGCATTCATCATGAGGGAAATGGGAACAACGAATGTGATAAACCAACGGATCGGTTCTCGATAGACTTCAACAGGCATGCGCCCAAACTGCGAAATGGATCGAAACACCCAGATCGCATTGTCAACCTCGGACGTGAGAATTCCAAAGCAGAGAATGAAAATATGAAACGCGGTTGAGATAAAGAAACCACAAATCAGTAAGAAAAAAAACACGGCGAATTGTGTCGGTGCAACCGTTGTGAGTGAAAAAATATAATGTAAGGCAAAAAATGTAACAGGAAAAGCGACGATAATATCATTGATGTCTGGTGATCCGATAAGTGAAGAAAAAAGAGAGTTAACTGGTTTTAATAACACGAAATCAAACTCGCCCGATCGAACTTTTCCTGCGAATGTGTACACTCCGCGATAAATGAGTTGTGTGTACAGATCGATCAGAGTGAATGTCAAATAAAACACCACAATCTCGGTATGGGTATACCCCGCGAGGAGTGTGGTTCGAGAAGTAATTTCTTGAATCAAAATGAAAAAAAGAACAAATCGAACAAGTTTTGCACTCACAAAAAGGAATGTTGAAATCTTTGAGGCGAGTTGTGCTTGAAGCGAGGTCTTTGCGTAGATTGCCCAAATTGAAACATATCTTTGGATCGTGTTCATCGTCCCTCCGCCCCAAACTCACGAAGTCCGATGCGCCAAATGACTCGCAATACAATAAAAAAAAGGGCGATCCATCCCGCAAGAACTCCAATTCCGAACCATATTTCTGGTACCGTGATCCGTTCTAGCCAAATATTTGCCTGCAGATGAAGAAAATATGGAAATGGAGTGAATTGAAGAACTCTTTGTATTTCTTGGGGCAAAGCGGTGATGGGGAAAAAGCTTCCCGATAAAAGTTGAAAAAGAGTGAAGAAAAGAAAACGAGGAGACCAAATATCGGGAGACCAAAACGCGATCATGCTCAGGCACGCGTTAATCAAAAAGAACAACACGATCGACCCGAAGATTGCGAGAAAGAGTAATCCAATCATTTCCAGATTTGGCGAAAGAATGGCGAGATGGAAAAACGCGACGATAAGCCCAATTTCGATTGATCCGAACAACACATTCATCAACTTATCCCCAAGATCAATCGAAAATCGTACGAGAAATGGTGAAATGGGTTGCAACAGTTGAGTGGATAGTTCTCCATTTCGAATACTTTGTCCGAGTTCTTGCACTCGTGTTGAGGTGACAATGATTGAACACACATTGGTTACAAAAAGATATGTAAAGATTGATGATCGAGAAAAACCGAACGCGGACTCTGTTCCAGTAAAAACGGTATCCCAAATCGAAAACGTGATGAAAAGTGAAAAAACTTGTCCGATGCGCCACAACACGAAACTGGTCATCCACGCAAACATGCTTTGCCATCCCGCGAGAATGATCAATCCATACGTTTTAAGCTTTTGCATAGTCTTGGAAAAGATCCCGAATAATCGCCTCGATCGGCGCTTCCTCGATATTCACGTCGATGACGGGAAAAGTTTGCAAAATCGAACTCGCAACCTCTGATGCGTTTTTTCGAGGGACATTGAGGACTGCGATGTTGTCTTCGTATGATTTTATAGTGGCGATTTTTTCAATTTTTTCTTGCGCGATGTGTTTTGCGAACTCGACTGTGATAATTTTATTGACCGCGTATTTTTCGATAATCTTTTTCATTTCTCCATCGAACAAAATTTGTCCTTTATCAATCACAATGACACGTTTGCACAGTTCTTTTACATCTTGCATATAATGGCTTGTGAGCAAAATGGTAGCTCCGAATTCCTGATTGTAGGTGCGAATAAAATCGCGCATCGCCTTCTGAATAACCACATCGAGCCCAATCGTTGGCTCATCTAAAAATAATATTTTCGGGCTATGCAATAACGCGGCGATTAACTCACATTTCATTCGTTGACCAAGCGAAAGTTTGCGTACAGGAATCTGCAAAATATCTTTCACATCTAATAGTTCGGTGAGTTTACTGAGCGTTTTTTTGTATGATTCGTCCGAAATTTCGTAGATTGCTTTATGTAACAAAAATGTTTCAATCGGAGGAAGATCCCACCACAATTGATTTTTTTGACCCATGATTAAAGAGAACTGTTTTTGCAATGCGGGCTCACGTTTCCAAGGAGTGTGTCCCAACACCGTCGCGCTTCCAGAAGTGGGATACAACAGTCCCGCTAGCATCTTGAGCGTTGTCGTTTTTCCTGCACCATTTGGTCCGATAAATCCAACCAATTCCCCTTCTTGAATCTCAATATTCACCGCCTTCACCGCCTCAACCGTTTCGTATTTTCTCGAAAAAATAGCTTTTATTGCTCCTGCAAAACCAGGATCTTTTTTGTATACGCGAAATGATTTATGAAGATCTTTTGTCGAGATGATGGACGTGTTCATATGCGCAATTGTACCACTCTAGGATCCTGCGCCACTGTACCGTTTTATCGAGCGAATAAAAATAAATCGGGCTAACATGAAAAAGAAAACTGTTGCGAGCAAAAATGGAATCAAATGCTCGAGCCAAGTTTTTCCAATGAGAATTTTTGCGGGAATTGTTGTGATCAGTGCGAATGGAATTATTATCGTAAGAATAGCAGACAACAACCCTCGATATATATCGGATGGCATTGACCAAAATCGTCGCATTGCCGCAACGATCTCAACACTGTTTTGCATGCGTTCAAAATAAAATGCAAGACAGGCACTCATAATCCAAAAACAATATTGAAAAATCAACGCAATTACAAAAAAGATACTTGATAATAACAATGCCCCAGATGAAAATGCATCGAGATTCATCACAATAAGTGCCACGCCAATTACCGCCCGAAGAATATTGGAAACACCAACATATTGGAACGAAACAAAAAACTGTGGATCAATGGGCTTCATAAGCACATAGTCAAAACTGCCCGAATGAATTGAGGTGGCGAACTTCATCATATTTGAATAGAAAAAATTCCAAGTAAAGGTGTCAATCAACATATACACACCAAGAAATACCATCATTTCTCGTTGCGACCATCCCGAAATAGAGGTTGTTTGCGAAAAAATGGCGAGATAAAACACGATGGTAAACAGCGTCCACCCAACCGACACGGCCATCCACATCAAAAAATCTGCACGGTTGTACAAGAATTGCTGAAATGAAAGAGAAAAAACTCGATGTATAACGTTGAAATATTTTCGCATGTTTAACCACCTGCCGATGTATAGGTTCGTATGCCTTTTTTCCATAAAAAAGAAGCGAAAAAGTACAAAAAGACTGTTGAGCTTATAAGAACGATAAATGCTGAGAGTAGTGCATCGGTTGATTGTATCCTTCCCGATAGCAAAAACGCGGGGGTTTGAACGGTGTGTTGAAAAGGAAGTCGAAGCGCGATTCGTTGTAAAAATGACGGTAATAACACAAGTGGAAGCAGAAAACCGCCAAACAACGATTGAAGAATTGAAATAAAATGACCGATTCCTTTTGCTTCATCAAACCAAAATGCGCAGGTTGCGATAATAATGCTCAAAAATGAGTTAAAGAAAAACGATCCCATGAAAAACGCAACGGTGTACATCACGAGCGCGAATGTTTTTGGAAATGAAAAAAATGGGATGCATAGCGAAAAACCAAGAATAAACGGAAGTGCCAAAATAAAACTCAACATTTTTTTTGAAAGTTCCTGTGTGATCATATATCCAAAAATAGGAAATGGTTTTGTGAGGAGCATATCAAGATATCCATTGCGAATAACCGAAATCCATCCATTTTCGAATCGTGTTTGTGTAATATTTTCAACTAGAAAGACTGCAACATAATACTGCATCATCTGTGCAAGGGAAAATCCTCCAAAAGATTGTCCTCCCGAATAGATTCCAGCCCAAATCACAAGAAATGTGAATGTATTTAACGCATCGTAGAAAATCCAAAGAAAAAGTTCACCGCGGAATTGAAGATTTTCCGAAAGAAAGGTGAGAAAAATCACCCAATATTTGCGCATGATTCGATTTTACTGCGTTACCACACCATTTTTTTGAGTGGTTTGCCAACGCGGAAGTTCACCACGCGATGACCTTTGATGGTTTGTCGTTTGTCTTCTTTTCCAAATGGGACTACTTGCTTATCGTTCACTTTGCCAAGATGAAATGTTCCAAAACCTGAAAGAACGACCTTGTCACCTTTCTTGAGCGCGCGCATGATTTCGTCGAAAATGCCATCAACGGCATCGCTCGACGCTTTTTTGGTGAGGTGGGCGCGTTTTGAAATGATAAGAACGAGATCTGATTTTGTCATATGTTCTCCTTTTCACATAGCATACGCAGATTTAATGTAAAAATCAATGCGATGTATACGTGTTTTTATTACTTTGCGATATCAACTCCGCGCATTTCACGAATGACGGTCACCGTGACGGTTCCAGGATACGTCATTTCTTTTTGGACGCGATCTTTAATTGTGTGCGATAGAACGATCACATCATCATCTTTTGAGGCATCGCCTTTGAGGATAACGCGAACTTCTCGACCGGCTTGAATCGCATATGCGGACTGAACCTGCTCGTATCCTTTTGCGATATCTTCAAGTTTTGTGAGTCGCTTCACGTATTCGTCGTAATTTTCGTATCGTGCTCCAGGGCGCGATCCGGAAATTGCGTCTGCAATGTACACAAGAACGGACTCGACGCTACTGAACGGAACATCCTCGTGATGTTGTTCCACACAGTCAATGACAACCTTTGGAATACGATATTTCTTGAGAAGCTCGACGCCGAGTTCGATATGGCTACCTTCTTCACTATCAACAACTTTTCCAATATCGTGCAGCAAACAGCCGAGCTTCACGGTTTCAACATTCGCTCCCGTTTCTCGGGCGAGTTTTATGCCGATCTGCGTTTCTTCGAGTGTATGCGCGATGAGGTTTTGGCCGTATGAAAATCGGTACTTAAACTTCCCAAGCATTTGAATTAGTTCGGAAGGCATGTTGTATACACCGACTGCGTGGCACAATTTCTTTCCTTCTTCGAACATGATCTTCTGAAGTTCTTCTGTCACTTTTTTGACAGTTTCTTCGATGCGCGTGGGTTGAATGCGTCCATCTTTAATCAAACGCTCGAGTGTGATACGCGCAATTTCACGACGAACGGGGTTAAATGAGGAAAGACGCACTTGTCCTGGTGTATCATCAAGATCCACATCAACGCCTGTTGCCTGCTCGAATGATCGTATGTTTCGACCATCTTTTCCAATAATTCTTCCTTTTACTTCGTCGTCGGGAAGAATGACGGTTGAGACGGTGTATTCCGCAACGTAATCCGTTGCTCCGTGTCGCATTGCGTCGATGAGGATTTCTTGCGCCTTTTCGTCTGCTTCTTCCTTGGCTTTGTTTTCTGCTTCTTGAATTCGGCGCGCCACTTCTTGCGTGAGTGATTTCTCAACGCCTTCAAGAATTTGTTGCTTTGCTTGATCACGAGTCAGCCCAGCAACTTTTTCCAGTTTATCGAGGAGTTTTTGTTGCGTTTCCTCTGCTTGTGTTTGAAGTTTTGCGATATCCGCTTTTTTCTTTTCGAGCGTTTCCTCTTTTTCATCAAGCGCCTTTAATCGAGAATCAATGGAGAAAATCTTTTGATCAACGATTTTCTCTTTATCGGAGAGTTCTCGGCGTTGTTCGCGGGACTCTTTTTCGGCTTTTTCACGAATCTGAAGAGCCTCATCTTTTGCTTCGACGATGATTTCTTTTGCTCGAGCTTGTGCTTCGCGAACGGCAGAGTCAAGTTGTTGTTGATTTGGTTGTGTTTGTTGTGTTTGTTGATGTGGGGGCTGTTGTTTTGGCTGTCTGTTTTGTTGATGTGTTTGATGTGGATGTGCTACACGTGGTTGCATTACGGGTTGTCGTGATAGTTGAGCTTGAGGTTGAGGCTGAAGTTGAGTGGTTGATTTTGCTTGCGCATGGGTATCTGCCGGCGCGTTTTGCGTGTTTGAAAATAATGTTGAAAGTTTACTAAAAAATGACATGATTGCCTCCTAGCAATAAAAAAAGATGACAAAATTCAAGTAAAGGAAAACAGGCGGAAAACCGCCAATATCTTATATGGAAGTCAGAAGTTCTGTTTTTCCTGAATTGCTCATACGATGAATATTTCCAATCACTTGAATAATGCCCACGCATTGTATCGTGGAACGAGGAATCAGTCAACGAGACGCCCGCCGTTTTTGCTTATCTGGATTTCGAGTAAAATTTACTCGGTCTCGGTTTCGGCGATAACGGTTGGGATGGGGTGGGCCTTTTTGTCTGATGCGGTTTCTCGGATTTTTCTCTCAATTTCTTCCATGAGTTTATGATCCTGTTCGAGCATGGTTTTTAGACCTTCTCGACCCTGGGCAAGAACCTTGCCGTTGTACTTGAAGAAGCTTCCCGATTTCTCTAGGACACCCATTGTGGCACCAACATCAATGATGTTTCCCGCTTTTGAGATACCACCCTCATTCATGATGTCAAACTCGGCTGTTCGAAATGGTGGCGCGAGTTTGTTTTTCACGATTTTTGCTCGATGTTTTCCTCCAATAACCACATCTCCATCAACGACATTCCCGATTTTTCTCATATCAATACGAAGTGAGGCATAAAACTTCAACGCTTGACCACCTGTTGTTGTTTCTGGGTTGCCGAACATGACGCCAATCTTCATGCGAAGTTGGTTGGTAAAGATGAGCATGGTTTTCGATTTGTGTACCGCGGCCGCGAGTTTTCTCATGGCTTGCGACATCAGTCGGGCTTGCATACCCATTACGGCATCACCCATATCTCCATCAAGCTCCGCTTTTGGAACTAGAGCGGCGACAGAGTCCACCACGATCACATCAACTGCGCCACTACGAATGAGCGTTTCGGTGATTTCCAGTGCTTGTTCGCCTGAATCTGGTTGTGAAATTAACAACTCCGCGATATTCACCCCAATCGCCTCCGCGCGTTGGGGGTCGAGCGCGTGTTCAGCATCGATAAATGCCGCTGTTCCGCCCAATTTTTGTGCTTCTGCAATCACATGAAGACAAAGTGTCGTTTTCCCTGATGCCTCTGGGCCATAGATTTCGGCAATTCTTCCACGTGGGAATCCACCTATGCCAAGTGCCATGTCCAGCGCGAGTGCGCCGGTCGAAACGGTTTGGATATTCTGCATGTGAACGGAAGAATCTCCCAACTTCATAATTGAACCTTGGCCGTACGTTTTATCGATCTGTTTCATCGCAATCTGGATTGCCTCGATCTTATGCTGTTTCATTTCTTTTTCTTCTGTTTTTTCTGTTTGTGATTGTGCTGAAGCCATACAAACCCTTTCTGGCGGAGTTTCCGCAACACCTAATATAATACGAAGATTGTTACGAGATTGATACTATCACATTCTGAATCCCCGCAACTAGTAGAAGTATTGCAAATCATTCTTACAAAAAGGTTACAAAGAGAAAACTCGAACATGAAACGCTTGTCTGAGCTGATACAATACTATTGATCAAGACGGGGCGTATCATAATGGTAGTGTGCACGCATGGGGTGCGCGCGGCCCGAGTTCGATTCTCGGCGCCCCGACAAAGAAACAATATTGCTAAAATGTGTTGATAAGGTTGTATACCGGTAAAATAATCGTAAGGTTTACCCAACCTACCAAAAAAATCGCTGGTGCAAGAAATATAAGTTCTTTTTTCACATCAATTAAACTTTTTACTTTAACCATTTCTCCACTTTTATATCTTTTTAACTCTTGATTTATTTTTGTGAAATTAGGTTCTTTAACTAAAAAATAAACGGCAAAAATTCCACATACAAGAATTACACTTGTAGTTACCATAGAAGAGATTTGTGTTATGAACGGAACAGGAATTTGAAGCAAGGAGTACATAGAAAGCAGTTTTGGAGATATTGTCCATTGGAGTATTCCCATTAAAATCGCGGTACTTATTAAGACGAGAAATCGGACTTTGTACTGTTTTCTTACCAAATCTTTTATACTTTCTTTTTTGACGAGAGTTGGATAAAAGAATAGATGTGAAAATGGGAAGAATACAAGTGTTCTGATCATATTCTCCTATTATATACGGAAATTGCACGAACGGGATAATAATATGTTTTTTCTGATGAAACTGGATTACACTATACTTTCCTATGACTCAACAAGCTCGCGCCTCATTTCATCAAAAGCGCGTATCCGCACTCAACAATCTTCACCCTGATGCAATTTCTATCTTCGAAAAAGACTTTTTTGACGAAATACCCCTTGAGTACTCGATCCATTTTGTTCTTCCGGACGCGTTGCGCGACTCCGTTCAGGCGTATTGTCGCGAGTTGCAAAGCATCGATTCGCGCATGTTTTTTTATCCCCACTCATCACTTCATATGACCTTGCTCGGTAATATTCCCCACACAAATCAAGTTCCAGACATTATTCGCGCGATGCAACGCTTACTCACTCAGCGCGAGTATTGTTTTACTGGATTTGGCATTGAAAGCGACGAGCGAGGGGTCGATTTTATTTGTGTTCCCGAGTTCGATCTGATTGGATTGCGACATACGCTACGAAAAGAAATCGGGGGAACGCGCTACACAAACAAATTTGAGGAGTTTGAGGGATTAGGCTGGATCAATTTTATGCGCTATCTTGCTAAACCCAAGCCCGAGTTACTCGAAAGATTGCAACACGATGCGCTCTTTTCGCTTCCCCGGTTTTGTGTGTCGTCTACAATCCTCGTGAAAACAAGAACGCGAACGCTACGAGAGGGGTTGTTCTCGATTGAGTTTGAATCAACTATGTAATTGAAGGACGTCCATAATCTTTCTGAAATGCAAGTTGATAAGCTTCTTTATGCATGGGATTAACATGGCCTCTTGCTGTTCCGTACGCTACCTGACCACAAGGATGGAGGACCTCGGTATTTTCATCAAGCTCGTTTTGTGTAAATTTTTGTATCGAGGCAATTTCGGAAGGATCAAAAATAATTTTCGCAAATTGTTCGGCTGTGATGGTAATTGCATAGTAGATCATAAGCTGTGTTTTTGAAGAATTTGTTATTGTTTGAATAGTTCTCAACACTTCAACTAGTTGTGATTTATCAAGTGATTTGGAAAAATCTTCTCCCAATTCTTCATTAATTTCGCGCATCATCGCGTCTTGTGGAGTAGAATCTCCAGGAATTTGTTTGAGATCATCTTCAACACCTTCCCAATGTTTTTTGCTTTCCCAATGATGAACCATATGTCCAGCAACAGCTAAGGACCAAATACCTGGTAGAACCTTTTTCTTAAATGATCGTTGCGATAAGATGAGTTTAGGTTGGCGATTCTCGGCAATCAATATAAGGAGCAATCCCACAACAACAACACAGTCTTGATCTGAAACTTGTTCTCTTGAAGTGAATTGTCCAGTAATCTGATGTGTTTCTGGATCCGCGAGGGTAACGTATTCGATAGTTTCATTCACCATTTCTCTCCTTTTTCTCCGTAGTATACTACTTCTATCAAGGAGTTATCACGTATGAACGCGTCCTATTCTTCTTGAAGAGTTAAGGAATACATCGCATGACTTCTTTCACTCCCAATCTGCAAGATCAAAATGCCGTTCTCTCCCCCAAATTTTTACAGGAACTTGAAAAATTAAATGTGCATCAGCGTGAAGCGGTTGATCAGATTCAAGGACCGCTGATGATTATCGCCGGGCCAGGGACGGGAAAAACCCAAACACTTTCGATGCGAATCGCAAACATTTTGGTGCAAACCGATGCGAATCCTGAAAATATTCTTGCACTCACCTTTTCCGATGCAGGTGCACACGCCATGAAAGAGCGTTTATTTTCACTTATTGGTTCGACGGCGTATCGTGTGACGTTTTCAACTTTCCACGCATTCGCAAATCAAATCATTCAAGATTATCCAGATTATTCCTCGTTTATGCATGAAAGTCGTCCAATTACCTCGCTTGAACAGATGAAGATTTTAAAATCGATCCTTGCAAACAACGAGTTTGAGGAAGTCGCGCCTTTCAATAATCCTTTGATTAATATAAAACAAATCAAAGCGGCAATCCTCGCATTAAAAAGTGAAGGTGTTTTTTCAGATAAACTCATCGACCTTTCCGAACAAGATTTTTCCGCGTTGGAGCAAGATGAAAAGTTTCAAAAATCGAAAGCAAAAGCGAAGTATGAAAAACCAGAGAAACAACGTGCTCAAATGCGAGACCTTGCGAAAATTCTTGATTTGTACAACAAAAAAATCTACGAGTTTCATTTGTACGATTATGAAGATATGATTCTTGATGCAAATCGAATGTTGCGCGAGCATGAAGTGGTCACTTCGGAACTCAAGGAGCGCTACCAATATATTCTAGTCGATGAGTTTCAAGATACGAACAATGCGCAGATGGATCTGTTCTTGGCACTCGCATCTGGTGAGTTTGCGTGCGAAAACGTATGTGTTGTTGGTGATGTGAATCAATCAATTTATCGGTTCCAAGGCGCATCTACCGAAAACATGATTCGTTTTGCGCAACAGTTTCCACAAGCAAAGGTTGTCCAACTTCAGGATAATTATCGATCAACTCAAATGATTCTTGATGCGTCCGAACAGGTTATCTCGAATAATCGATTCACGCACAAAGACGTCTTGAACTTTTTTGAGCATCAACAATTATCTGCGAATAACCAACTGCAATCAAAACAGCACGAAAGAGAAATTCCTGTACAGATTCTCGAATTTTCTTCATCAGATTTGGAACCGATTTTGGTAGCTCAGCACATTCAAACGCTCATTGAATCAGGGGTGCTTCCTGAGGAGATAGCGATTCTTGTTCAAAAAAACAGGGAGCTCCCCGTATACGCAGAAGCGCTTTCTCGACTTCAAATTCCATTTGAAATGAGTGGTGGTGTAGACGTGCTTCATAATCCCATCATCAATCAGTTTATGCTTCTTCTGCGCGTGGTCCATTCTATTCAAACATGCATTGAAAATGACATTTTGTTTGATCTGCTTTCGTTTGAATGGACGCACATTTCTTTTTCAGATTTACTCAAAGTATATCGAGCGTATACGAAGCAACGCGAGCTTCGCAAGGAAAAGCAGTTGTTTGATCTTTTGGATGACGACGCGTTTTTAACTTCCTCGGGGATTGCGGATTCGCAACAGTTTATTCGAATCAAGTGTTTATATACTGAGTTGTTACATTTTTCCCAAACACATTCCCTTCCTGAATTTTTTGAGCATGCGATGCACGAATCTGGGTTTTTTCGTTGGATTATGCAACGCGCGGATCGCGTGTATGTCATGAATCTCTTGAACTCGTTCTTTCGTGAGGTTAAATCACTTGCATCGACAACGTTAGACTATGGATTACAAGATTTAATCGCTGATATTAATGTGATGATTGAACAAGAAATTTCGCTACCCGCAGAAGATTTAAACCTCCGCGCGTCATGTGTTCATATTTTAACGGCATATAAAGCAAAAGGGCTTGAATGGGAACATGTATTTTTGGTGAATTGCCTTGACTCAGCTTGGTCAAATAAGAGACCAAGTCATCAGTATAAACTTCCATCGGGAATAGTACCTCACGCAAATCTCGATAAAAAAGAGAAAAATGAAGATGAAAGACGTGTTTTCTATGTAGCACTTACGCGCGCAAAGAAAGTAGTTTATTGTTCGTACGGTGTAACGACCATCACAGGCGATCAAACAAAACAGCGCCTTCCCGCAGAATTTTTGGCCGAGATTGCACAAGAAAAGAAAACCTTGGTCGATGTTTCCGCACTTGAATCGAATCAGGAGGCCATTCTCGAACAGAAACTCGCACAGCGACCGTCTGTTAATACAACTTTGAGTGATGAGGATTGGATTGCATCTCTCACCGAGGATTTGTCGATTGCTCCAACAAAACTCAATACGTACTTAGAATGTCGATATAAATATTTCTTACAGACATTATTGCGAATTCCCCGCGCGCAGGAAGAATACATGTTATTGGGAACCGCGGTGCACGCGGGATTACAAGCGTGGAACCGATATTTTCGAGAACATCAGAAGCATCCTCCAGTTTCATTTTTATTGCAAAGCGTTGAACAACAAATGAAACTTCAACCAATTCGATCTGATATGTTTGAAAAATTGATGAAAGAATCAAAAAAATACCTCGAACAATACATGCAAGAATACGCATCCACAAAACGAAAGCCGTTGTTTGAAGAGCGCGCGATCGGACGAGGGAATACACTTGCATTCGGTGATGTGTATCTCGATGGAAAGCTTGATGTACTTGAATGGATTGATGAATCTGCGCGTACGGTTGCTGTGGTGGATTACAAGACGGGAATTCCGAAATCGAAGAATGATGCTTCCGGATTAACACAAAAAAAGGATAAGAGTTATCTTCGTCAGCTTCAATTTTATCGTTTGTTGCTGGAACTTGATCCACAATATAAAAAGTATCACGTTGCGGAGTTTGTACTTGATTTTGTGAAGAAAGACGATGGATCTTTTAAAAAAATCATCTTTTCGAGGGATGAAGTTACAACAGAAACAGTTCAGCAGGAAATCCGACAAATGAGCGCTGATGTTCGAGCGGGCCATTTTGAAAAAACAACCGATAAAAAGGTTTGTGCAAAATGTCCCTTCTTTCAACACTGTTGGCCAAATGAGGAAAAACCAAAAGAGTCCTATTGAGAACCCTACTTCCAAGAAGGAACTGTAAAATACACCTTTTCGGCGAACCATCGCGGTACTTCCATTCCCGAAAGATGTGGATAGAACGCCACGAACCAAATCAGAGCTAAAAGAAATGTTCCTTTGAGGACGAGTTTTCCCGTTGGATGCTGGGAGGCGCGAATCAAAAGATATGCAAGCGCAATAGCAAGAGAGGGAACTGCTGGAGTGTAGTGATAGAAAAACATAATTCGAGGAGAAAACGACCAAGGGATCCAGATCATTCCGTACATCACAAGTAAAAAACTTTGATTTTGATCGTACTTTTCAAATTGTTTGAGAACGAGCGCGATAATCGCGATCAATCCACCATAAAAAAGAATGGGATTCCCGAGATTATAAATATTTCGTGCAATCGTATCTGTTGATCCCGAGTACATCCACACTGGACGAAGATCAAAAATCCATTGCAACGGCATAGATTGATACGGATGTGTCGCCTTGAGCGAGGTGTGATACCACCACATCTGTTGTTGAAGGTCGATGTACTGTTTCCACGTAAATCCCATCGAAAAATATTGCGTGTAACTTGCAAGATACATTACGGGAGGTATGAGAAGAAACACACATATCATTTTCGCGTATCGCGTGATTTCGAATTTTTTCGTTTGAATAAGAAGAAATAGTTGATCTAAAGCAAGGATTGGAAGGAGGTAGATCGCGGTCCACTTACACGCGAGCGCAAGCCCAAAAGCCATCCCACTCCCCACAATCGTTTTCCAGCTCCCCGAGGTTTTCCAACGCAAATAGAAATACAGCGAAAGCAAAAAGAAAAACAAGAAATGTGAATCGTTCATTGCAATTCTCGACTGAACAAAGAACAGTCCGTCTACACTAAGGAGAGCTCCTGCAAGCACCGCAACGCGACCATTTCGAAAAAGGAGAAACGCAATCGCCATCGTCAACGCAATAACGCCCGTTCCAAAAACCACCGATGAAAAACGCCATCCGAACGCGTTTTCGCCCACAAGCGACATGCTTACTGCCATAAAAATCTTCGCAAGCGGAGGATGCGTCCATTCGAATGCGACTCCTTGAGGAGGAGTTGCCCACGGATCATACGCCTGAGGATTTTGGTGAAGATACTGTCTTGCGGTAAACGCGTGATAGACTTCGTCAAAATAATAATTCGGCGGAGTTCCAAGCGAAATTACCTTTGAAAGAAAGGAAAAAAGAAGGATAAACATCGCAATAACGCGAACACTGTTTGGCGAATAACTCATGATACCGTATCATATCGTAGTATGGGGAAGAAAACGAGCAAAACAAAGCCATATTTTCTTGAGCGACTGCGGGTGCTCGGAATGAAATATGTTCACCTTTTTCCACTCATGATTCTTCTGGGGATCTTTGGGACCTATTTTGCTGTACTACTTCCGAATATCCTGTATGAGAAAGATGGCGCACTATGGGCGGGACATGTGAATGTTTGGGGTGATTGGGCGTTGCATATTGGAATGGTAAATCATTTCGCAACACAGTCCCCACAAGAGTGGTTTCTCCATCACCCTGTGCATATTCAGTCGAAGTTTACGTATTCCTTTTTAACAAATCTTATCTCTGCGTTTTTTGTAAAAATTGGTGTTCCACTTACGGTTTCAATGCTCCTTCCGAGTTATTTTTATGTGCTTTTTCTTGTTTCTGGTTTGTATTTTCTTGCATATAGAATCACGCAATCAACCAAGACCGCCGTTCTTTCTGTGTTTCTCTTTCTCTTTTCTGGTGGTCCTTTAATTTTTTACAATATCTATCAATGGTTTTCGGGTATTCCCGTTGATGTGAATCTTCAAGCGAATGGATTTGGTCGTGTTGAACAGTATGAGTGGCTTTCGGGAAGCGTTGTGAATGCGCTGATTATTCCTCAGCGAGCATATCTTTTGGGATTTACCATTGCAATTTGGTCGTTAGTTTTATTTCTTCAATCGATTTCCTTGAAGGGGAAAAACGATAAAATGTTTGCAATTGTGGGCGGAGTTTTTGCAGGATTACTGCCAATCGCGCACATGCATTCTTTTATCGCGCTTGCGATTGTGGGTTTTTGCGTTTTTATATATGCGTTGCTACAGCGAAAAATTTTGACACCTGTTCTCCTGTACGGATTTACAGCTTCATGTCTTGGAGTTCCATTGTACTTGATGTTTATATCCGGTGGCATCGATGATGCTCATTTTTTTCGTTTCGATTTATGGTGGACTGCAAATCATTTTTTTGAATGGGTGGTGTTGTGGTCGCACATATGGGGTGCGATGATTCCTCTGGGTATCTACGGGATTGTTCTTGCTTGGAAGGAAAAGAAAAAACAGGTTGGTGGCTTTGTTTTTCTGATTGGATTCGGCATCATCTGGGTACTTGCAAATATATTTCAATTCCAACCATTTGCATGGGATAACTCAAAGCTATTTTATTGGGGATATCTCGCGTTGAGCATTGGTTCGGCGAGTTTTATGATTTCTTTATTCGAAAGTGCGAATAAAAAAATATTGAACACATTGTTTGCTATCTTTCTTTTTATTCTTTTTTCTCTTGCAGGGATGGCAAACATGGGACTGATGTTACGAAAACAGTACAACAGTTTTGAACTGAGCTCGGTTTCAGATCTGAAGTTAGCGAGCTGGATTCGATCAAATACAGACAAAAAATCGATTTTTGTTATTGATTTTTCAACGCATAACTCACCTGCATTCATGATGACGGGGAGACCAATTGTGTTGGGATATACTGGATGGTTATGGACCTATGGAATCAATTATCATCAGACAGAGCAAGATGTTCGAAAGATATATTCAGGAGCTCCAGAGGCCGTTGAGCTCATGCAGAAATACAATGTTTCATATGTTGTGATAAGTTATGGAGCGATACAGAATCTGCAAGCAGATCAAGCATTTTTTAGCACGAGATATCTTGAGGTTTTCCGAAATGCAAGCGGAATCATTTATGATGTCTCAAGCATTCACTCTGTTCGATAAATAATTGTATGAATGCGCAACTTCATCGCTTCGAGGAGTGCTTTGACAATCACTGAGACGTTGTTTCCAGTAGGTGATCCAAACTTTCGAGGATAATGATGTACGGGAAGTTGAATAAACGCGATTTTCTTTTTTCGAAGTTGATAAAAAAGCTCGGCACTCACAAAAGCGCCGGTCGAGGTGATGGGTAATGATTGCAACGTTGAGGTTTTGATAAGTTTAAACGCACAATCAATATCTTTTGCCTGAATATTAAACAGAAAATCAATGAACAAGCCATACAGCGACGCGTTTAGCTTTCGTCGAAAACCCTCCGCTCGATTGATGCGGTATCCCAAAATTGCCTGATATTTGTGCAGTTGAGGAAGAAAGGTTTTGAGTTCGGTGATATCGAATTGGCGATCGCCGTCGGTCCAGAAGGTCCAATCATATTTTGCTTCGGAAAATCCGGTGCGCAGACTTGCGCCATACCCGCGATTTTTTTCATGATGCGCCGAGCGTAGAAAAGGGTGCGTTTTTTTTAACGATGTAAGAACGTTTCGAGTGTCGTCTGTGCTTCCGTCATCAATCACGATGATTTCGAATTTTTTTGCGAGTGTGGGAAGTGCGGCGGAAAGATCCTCAACCATCGACGGGATATTTTGTGCCTCGTTGTAGCAAGGGAGAAAAACAGAGAGGGATGATATTTTTTCCATACTATTGTAGTGATGCAATAAATTCGTCTTCGTGAAGGCTGGCGGTCCCCAATACGACTCCATCTAAATAATCCTGATTCAAAAAGAAAGTTGCGGGGGTGTTCATTCCAACACTTCCACCATATAAAATGGAGATTGTGGAATGAAATCGATCAAATGTTGAGCGAATACGCGAAACGACTTCTTGAATTTGTTCGAGAGGTTCTGTGCTTCCCGAGCCGATATATTCGGGAGTTTCGTAAAGAATAATTGTTTTTGGGGGGAGTTTTTCAATCACATTGGCGAGTTCATTGATTGTCTTTTTTTCAATACAAAGAATGGGCGTGAGTTGATTTTCAATGCACTGCTCGAGTTTTTTTGCGATATCTAACGCGGTTTCATGTTGATACTTTCGGCGTTCGCTGTGCCCAATCATCGCGTACTTCACCTCGAGACTTTTGAGATTTTCTGCACACACCTCACCTGTATATGCGCCTTGTGGATACGCACTAATGTCCTGTGTTGAAAGAGAAATGTAAGATTGCTGTGATTGAATGCACGTATATGCGGGAGCGATAAGCGAAAAAGGAGGTGCAAAAATGATGTGATATTTTTCTGAGATCGGTGTGCGCGCAACAGCACGAATCCACGAATCCAGTTGATCAATAGAATGATTTGATTTCCAGTTTGCGAGAACGATTTTTTTATTCAACATGTGTTATCTTTTCTGTCTGCGCGTTGTATGCGACTATGATAGCATAAGCCTCTATGTTTGATGTCTTGAGTTCATTGAATGATCAACAAAAAAACGCGGTGCTTCACGAAGAAGGACCCGCGATTGTGCTTGCGGGTGCGGGATCGGGAAAGACCCGCGTGCTCGTTTCGCGCGTTGTGCATCTCATGCAAGAAAAACAGATTCCCGCGGATCATATTCTTTTGGTCACCTTTACCAACAAGGCTGGTGGTGAGATGACTCGTCGTGTGCAGGAAATGTCGGGGATGTTGCTTCCCTTTTCTGGCACATATCATCGATTGTGCAGTCGCATTTTAAGAAAAGATGGATTTCATTTAGGACTTCCCTTTGATTACGTCATTTTTGATGATGAAGACCAACTTGATGTCATGAAAAATATCTTGAAACGATTAAATCTTTCACCAAAAGAGTATTCACCTCGGATGATTTTAGGAATGATCTCGAAAGCGAAAACAGAAATGATCTCTGCGAAGGAATATTCGCGATTGGCGAGGGGAAAGTTTCAAGAAGTCGCGAGTAAATCATTTGATCTGTATGAAAAAGCGTTGCGAGAAAACAGCGCGGTCGATTTTGATGATCTGCTCAACAGAACGGTTGATCTTTTTATGCAGTTCCCCGAGGTTTTAGATCGATATCAACAACAGTTCGAGTATGTTTTAGTGGATGAATATCAAGATGTGAACCGAGCGCAGTACTTACTAACGACGATGTTGGGAAAACCACAAAATAATTTGTTTTGCGTTGGGGACTTTTCGCAAAGCATTTATGGGTGGAGAGGTGCGGATTTTCGCAACATGCTGTTAATGAAAGACGAGTACTCAACATTAAAAGAGTATCGACTCGAGCAGAACTACCGCTCCTCGCAACCGATCGTCGAGGCTGCACGATCGGTTATCGCCCACAACACCTCGCATCCTGTGCTCGATCTTTGGACAGATAAAGAAAGTGTGCACAAGATAGCGCTATACGAAGCGGACTCGGAAACTGACGAAGCGGAGTATGTGATTCGCACGGCTTCTGTGTTTGCGAAAGGAAGCGATTATTCTTCGATCGCGATTTTGTATCGCACAAATGCGCAAAGTCGAGTGTTTGAGGACATGTGTATGCGCTACGGAATCCCCTATCGTTTGGTTGGTGGGCTGCGTTTTTACGCGCGAAAAGAAATTAAGGATGTGCTCGCGTATCTGCGTTTGGTTGTGCGCGAAGACGAGGTTGCCTTGCGCCGTATCGAAAAACTGGGGAAGCGGAACATGCAGGTGTTTCGACAGTGGCTTGCGGAAAATAAAAAGCGGTTGGAATCGGGGAGGCCTTCCGAGATTTTGGATGAGGTGCTGGAGAACTCAAAATATCTTGATAAGTATGACGATAAGGTTGAGGATGAACTTTCTCGGATTGAGAACGTGAAGGAGTTGCGTTCTGTTGCGTCGCATTTTGAAACGATGACGGCATTTTTGGAAAACATCGCGCTTGTTGAAGATAACACACTTGCGGATGTGCAATCTGAGGAACAAGCGTCGCGTGCGCTAACGATGATGAGCATGCACGCTGCGAAAGGGCTCGAGTTTGACACGGTATTTTTGGTTGGGCTTGAAGAAGGGCTGTTCCCGCACAGCCGAGCGTTGCTTGATCGCGACGAGTTAGAGGAAGAGCGACGGCTCTGTTACGTTGGGATCACGCGAGCGCGCGAACGATTGTATCTCTGTTATGCGAGGAAGCGGTTGATTTATGGAACAATCTCGGGGAGTATTGTGTCTCGTTTTGTTGCCGAGGTGCCAGAACATCTAATCGAGCGGCAAGGTTTACGAATGTCTTCGCATTCTCGTTTTCCGGTTGCCAGCAAATCTCTTCCTACAAAACATGTTTCGGTTGATGATCCGTTTTTGGAAGCATTTTTGTCTGATGAGATCGATGTTGATACTTTTCTTGGCGCGTAATGCCGAGTATCATGTGCTCATGCCTCTCGTACGCCTTCTCACAAAACTCGACAAAACGCGAATGAACGAAATCGCCTCGCACCCGATGCAGCGGTGGGAATGGGGAGAGTTTCGACAAAAAACAGGAGTTGAGGTTGAGCGCATTGGTGTATTTGAAGGCACCGAACTGATTCGTTCGTTGCAAGTTTTCTTTCATCCCATTCCGCAACTTCCATATACTATTGGATATTTTCCGAAATCAGATGTGATTGATGATCAAACAATTTCGCTGTTGCGCGAGTTGGCGAAAAAACATTCCTGTCTGTTTATTAAACTTGAGCCGAATATTTCTGAACCTGTTGGAAAGCTTCAAGAAGTAAACAGGATACGTGAGTTTTTGTTACATAACGGATGTGAGTTAGGGAAACCACTGTTTACAAAGTTTTCATTTTTGTTAGATGTCTCAAAATCAGAGGAAGACTTGCTTGCAATGATGCATCAAAAAACAAGATACAACATTCGTTTAGCAGAGAAAAAGGGCGTTCGCATTCGCGAGGAGTCCTCGGAAAACGGATTAGCGCAGTATCTTTCAATTTTGCATGAGACAACACAACGACAGGGTTTTTTTGCGCATTCTTCTTCATATTTTCAAACGCTGTGGGAAGAACTTAAGGATTCGGGGTTGATTAAAATATATCTCGCCGAATATGAGAACAAAACCTTGGTGAGTTGGATTGTGTTTCAGCATAACAACGTGATGTACTATCCGTACGGCGCAAGTCGTTCGGTTTCGCGCGATGTGATGGCGAGTAACTTAATGATGTGGGAGATGATTCGGGTGGCGAAACGCGATGGATGTACGCTATTTGATATGTGGGGCTCCCTTGGTCCCAACCCACATCCCAAGGATCCGTGGTTTGGTTTTCATAAATTTAAGGAAGGGTATGGGGGCGTGCTTCATGAGTTTGTTGGAAGCTATGATCTTGTGTTCTATCCAAGGTTGTACAAGATTTTCCGAAAACTGGATGAACTACGTTGGACGATTCTCCGCTTTCAAGCGGGGTTACAATCATTTTTTAAGATTAAGAAGTGAACCAGGGTTAACTGCGCCATCTTTCGACACAATCTCAAAGTGAAGGTGTGATCCGGTTGTACGACCACTCATTCCCACGAGTCCAAGTTCTGTGAGGAGCGAAACGCGCTCACCGAGTTTTGTTTCCGTGGATTTTTGCATGTGCGCGTAGAGTGAAGTTAGTCCATCATCGTGAGTAATCACAATATAGTGACCGTATCCATCACCGTCATATCCAATGGTTGAAACAACACCTGCCTGAAATGGATAGATCGAAGAACCTTGGTTTGCACGAATGTCGATCCCTCGGTGTCCGTTTCCATGGATGGACGAGATGCTTTTGAAATCTTCGTTTTTTATCGGCAACTGCATGAACATCTCGGCAAGAGGCTGTGCCGTCGAAGAAATTGTTGTAGGAGCTTGAGAAGTATCTGCGTGTGCGGATGCACCAACAAGAATAGTTGAAGCCTGAACTCCTGAAGGATTGGCAGATACGAGGAATAGGAGAACTCCTACACCAAGTAATTTTGTCCAAAGAGTCTTATTCATACGGTGCAACATCATCGTTGCCAGAGCAGTTGTTCGGTCTACCAGGCTTAGCGCGTAGGCAGAGTCCTATAACTGTGAGTGAAGATTTTATCAACATATTATAGGTTGTCAACTGCGTTTGGGCGGGCAAATTACTCTGGGCTGGAAAACTGCTCCCAGATATGGTATACTGCATTTGTGTCCTCAACACTCACATCTCTTCATTCTCTGCCTTCCTCAGTCCTTTTACGCCTGGACTTAGATCTCCCAGTTTTAAACGGAGAGCTTGATCTTTCTCGTTTAGAAACAGGCCTCCTTTCTTTGAAGCATCTTCTTGATAAAGGAGTTCAGCATGTTCGCGTGATTGGCCACAGAGGGCGACCAGAGGGAAAAAAAGTTCGCGCGCTTTCACTGAAGCCAGTAGAAGCAGCCTTAAAGGCGAGATTGAGCTCGGAACAGGCAAAGAGAGTTGAAGTACTCGAAAACCTCCGTTTTGATGCTCGAGAAGAGGCGAACGACCCTAGTCTAGCGAAGGAACTCGCAAAGGGTTCTGGCCTTTTTGTAAACGACGCGTTTGCGTCATCTCACCGAGAGCACACCTCGATTGTTGGAGTTCCCGCAATTTTGCCTTCGGTTATTGGTCTGCATTTTGAGTCAGAGCTCAAGCATCTCCACGTCGCTGAACAGCCCAATCGACCATTTATTGTCTTGATTGGTGGGGCGAAAATTGAAACAAAACTTCCTCTCATTACCAGAATGTGTGAAAAAGCAGATGTGGTGCTTGTGGGTGGAAAACTCATTCAAGAGCTGGAACATCACGCGCTTGCCCACCGAAAGTTGATTCGTGGGAAGCTGGACGAGTCTGGTTTAGATATTTCTCAAGATACGGTTTCTCAATTTGAGCGCTTTTTTGCCATGGCAAAAACGATTGTTTGGAACGGCCCAATGGGAAAAGTTGAGGATGGACATCTTTTTGGTACTCAAGCAATGGTTACCGCGCTAAAGAAGTCCAACGTGCCGATTATCATCGGCGGTGGGGATACCGAAGTCTACCTCGACTCCGAGCTCACCTCAAAATCAAATGTGTTTGTCTCTTCGGGTGGGGGTGCAATGCTCACCTATTTATCCCAGGGGACGGTGGTTGGGTTGGAAGCGATTGCAAAAAATCCAGCGAACTAGGTTTTCCTTCGATCAATTCTTTGTTTTTTACCGAAAATGTTCTGGCGCAAATCCCAAAACTTGATACACTGAGTATATGACAACTTTTGCAATTAACGGCTTCGGCAGGATCGGTCGAACCTCTTTTCGCGTTTGGTTTCAATCCTTTCGAGACAGACTCGATCTGCGTGCAATTAACACCTCTGGTTCGATGGATCTCAAGGGTGTGGCGCATTTACTGAAATACGATACGAATTACGGTGTTTTCTCAGAAAAAATCGGGGTTGATGAGCACCAATCAAACAAATCCGTTACAGATGAGGATCCATTGTTGGGACATCTCACGGTTGGGTCCAAGCAAATCGCGGTGTTTGCGCAAAAAGATCCGTCGAAACTTCCGTGGTTGGGATTGCAGATCCACACCGTGATCGAGGCAACCGGCCATTTTACCTCATCCGAAAAGGCCTCCGCCCACCTCACCGCTGGGGCTTCTCGAGTGTTGATCTCCGCCCCACCAAGTTCAAACGATATTGGGGTGTACGTGCTCGGAGTGAACAAGGCTTCAGGTTTTGGCGTTGAGTCAAATGCATCATGTACGACAAACTGTGTGGCGCCGGTGATGGCGGTGTTGCAGGAAGCGTTTGGGGTTGAGAAGGCGCTGATGAGCACGATTCACAGTTTTACCGATGATCAAAATCTTCAGGACAACTCGCATAAGGATTTGCGTCGCGCTCGAAGTGCGGGCCAAAATATTGTTCCCACAACGACCGGAGCCGCGAGGGCGGTGGGTCAAACGATCTCCGATCTTAAGGGAATTTTTGATGGGGTATCCTATCGCGTTCCCACACCCACAGGCTCCCTCTCCGATGTTGTCTGCCTTCTAAAACGAAACGTTTCTGTCGAGGAGATTAACCGCGCGTTTATGCACGCGGCGCTACTTCCCAGATGGAAAAATATTCTTGCGGTTACCGATGAACCGTTGGTTTCGCACGATATTGTTGGAAGAAGTGAGTCAGCAATCGTTGATCTTGCGCTAACGCAGGTTGTTGGCGAAAATCTTGTTCGTGTTGTTGCTTGGTATGATAACGAGTGGGGATATTGCAATCGTCTTATCGAGCAATTGCTATAAAAAACCAATTCCAGTAAAAATCCTTATCCAAAATTACTCAATTTTTCACTTCAAGAGGCACCGGCCGGATTTGAACCGGCGAATCGAAGGTTTTGCAGACCTCGCCATTAGACCGCTCTGGTACGGTGCCACGTTTGGTATCTGCAAATATACCATGACTCGGCACAAAAATCTCATTTTCAAAAAGTCCCCCTCTCAAAAATAAAAGGGGGACATTCGTTTTTTCGCACATCGTTCGCACGTCGCGGAAAAATCGAAAAGATTTATTTTCCTGCCTTAACCTGAATCTTTTTTGGTTTTTCTTCTTCAGCTTTGTGGAACAAAACTTTTAAGATACCATTTTCAACCGACGCCTCCGGCTCCCGTTTCGCATCGATGTTTCCAGGGACGGCAACTTTATACGAATATGATCGAGAAGATCGACTGTAATACTTGCGATCTTCTGATTTTTCGTTTTCTTTTTCCTCTTCCCATTCGGCACGAATCCACAGGATGCCTTTTTCAAAGGTGATCTCGATTTTATCTTCAGGAACTCCAGCGAGGTTTGCTTGTACAACAACCGAATCGGCCGTTTCATACACATCAAGCCCATTTGAGGTTGATGGTGAAACCATCGATCCGAGCTCGTCGGCATCTAAAAGTGGAGCGCCCCATCGCATCATGGAGAACGGATCCCATCGAATAATTGCCATATGTGCCTCCTTTCATTAGCACTCTATTATGTTAACTGCCAAAAGTGTACTGCCTCTTTTTTGAGTTGTCAAGTTATATGTAAAAAGGTATGATGATCGTATGAAATCAAGATTTCTGTTATCATTTTTTGTTTTGTTAAGTTCTGCAGTTTTTCTTTCTGGATGCTCATTGTCGTTATCTAAAAAAACAGGCGCGATCTCAATCGAGGCTTCTCCGTCTTCAGAAATATTTTTAAACGGTGAATCAATTGGTAAAACTCCGGTTGCAGAAAAAACGGTCGATGCCAAAACATACACCGTGCGTATTGTTCCCGAAGACACCACAAAAGTGCCATACGAAACGAATATAAAAGTCGAGCCTTCATTAAAGACAGAGCTGAAATGGAACTCTGGAGATACCGCTGACGCTTCAAGTGGAACACTATACGAGATGGAAAAACTCTCCGATTCTTCAAAAACTGAGCTTTCAATTGTTACTTCCCCCGACAACGCGGTAATTATTGTTGATGACAAACCAAAAGGAATCAGTCCCACACTAGTGAACGATCTTTCAGAGGGATCACATTCAATTAAGATTTCTGCTCCGGGGTACATCGAGATGACCACAACAACACTACTCACAAAAGGGTATCGCACAACAATTACGCTGAAACTTGCGCGAGAGACACTCGTAACCTTCCCATCTCAATCAACCGCGACCGCTTCGGCAACTCAAGCAACCCCCACCGCTACTCCAACCTCAACAAAATCAACAGCAACGCCAAAACCCACTGCTACGCCAATAGCTCAAACTGCCACAAAATCGAGCACGCCAAAACCAACTGCAGAAGAGATAGAGCCTCCATATGTTGTAGTGCAGGAAACCTCAACAGGTTGGCTTCGCGTTCGCGCCGAAGCGAGTGGTGCCGCCGAGGAAGTCGCAAAACTCGACGTAGGTGAAAAGGTGCCGTATTTTGAAACGGTAAACGGATGGCATAAGGTTGAGTATGAAACAGGGAAAGAGGGTTGGGTTTCGGGTCAATACGCGACGATTGTGAAATAAGAGTTTGACATTTTCCCCGACTTCATACAAGATGAAGATATGCAAAACGTGCGAAAAATATTCCATTTTTTTCTTGGGACAGTTGTGATTTTTATGTTGATCTCGGGCTATCAACGTATCCAGATGGTTCGTGCAGAACAAAGCGGAAGTTCACCTGATTCTGTCGCAACCTCTAGATTAGTAACACTTTCGACGGCGTTAGCGACGTTGGGCTACGGCTCAACATCCGCAGGTAGCTGGGGCGATTGGGGGACCAGTTGGAACCATATTTACTCTGCCGCAACAAAACCTTTTAACGATGCCATTGCAAATACGCTCAAAAACGGTGGGAATACAGACTATCCTCAAAGTGTTGGTGGAGTTGATGATTATAACAACAACGCACCAATTCCAAGTGATAGTTATCAAGCAACGTGGACTACGTGTAATGTGGGAAATACATATTGTGGGAGCGGACGCAGCGTTGCAGAAAAGAAAGATGAAAATACAGGTCTTATATGGTCGCCACGCATTAGTAGCGGTTCGAACTGGTTTGTGGCGAATAGATGTAAATACCCTAACGGTCTCCCGGGAGATGATGGTGTCTGTAATCTTCATAACGAAGTGGCTTGCCAATGCGTGAAGGATACTGCAAATGAAGATGCAGATAATACTACGGCAGTTACTTGTGAACGCTATGATGATGGGAACTGGAGACTTCCTACACAAAAAGAACTTATGATGTCCTATATCGATGGATCATGGGCACAACTAACCAATGCGGCTAACACTTACTGGTCTAGTACCACGACCAGCTATGCCACGCAGAGTTCGTGGTACACGTACCAGTACAATGGGTACACGGGCTACAGTACGAAGACGTATAACTATTCCGTTCGCTGTGTTCGATAGCTTAGGCCTTTGATTCATCCCGCCGTATAGGCGGGATTTTGGCCCATTTGAGGGTTTGGTTTTTGGTTCCTCACGTAGTGAGTCGTTGCAAAAAAACGGATGAATAGTCAAGCAAAAAGAAAAGCTCCTATTATATTAGGAACTTTTGGGTTAATCAGAATTGATACCAGTTGTAAGGTTAATCCTTATAACTGGTACACATTTGTTCTTCAGGCAATCTCATTTTGCTTTGTTTTTACCATTTCCTTTCTGACTTTAAGGTATCGCCAGTTGCCTACAACCACAATTCTTGTCTTCATTTCAAGAGATAAATGCTTACAGATGAGGTGATGTCGCAATCTGGATGACTTTGCTTTACAAAGATGTCCGAAATACGAGTTTATCGAGGGGATCATGCTTTCAACATCCCCACTATTATTCCACCCATAAATTTTGTTTTTTAACGTCTTAACTACATTTCTTCTGACCGTAACACCCCATGGCTTAATAAAGTAGCCAACAAAAGGGATGCCGTGACTAGTAGGCTGAATCTGTTGTTTCTTAGGATGAAGATGTAAATGCAGTTCATTTTTCAAAAATTCACAAATTTGATCCCGCCAATTTCTCAGTTCTTCTTTTGAGTTGGCAAATATCACAAAATCGTCAACATATCTGCCATATCCTTTTACCCCAAGCGTTTTAGTGACAAACTGGTCAAGTTCATTTAAATAAACGTTGGCTAAAAATTGACTTGTGAGATTTCCAATGGGTAGTCCGATCATGCCGTTTTTATGAATCAGAGATTTGTGGGGTGGAACTAAATCTTGAAGTTTTGGATCGCCTTTATAATAGTAGTTGTTGGCAGGATTGTGAAAAATGATAGTCTTGGCAATCCACAATATTTCGTCTCTCCACCAATCAGGGCGATTGATAGTTAAAATTACTTTTTCAAAACTTTTATATGTCACATTTTTATCAATACTGCCAAAAAAGTTGGCAATATCAAAAGCGCCATAATACGTAAAACTTTTTGCATATTGTTGTAGTCTTTCTACGCCATAATGATTACCTTTGTTAGGTCGGCAAGCATATGAGTCGTCGATGAAGATCTTATTTTCCCAGATTTTTTGAACCTGATTGATTAAAAGATGATGAATAACTCGATCACAAAACTCTGCCGCAAAAATTTCCCTAGGCTTTGGTTTAATAACGACAAAACAAATTGATCTTCCGGGGACATATGTTCTATTTTGCAATTTTTGAAGCAATGCGTGTAAATTATTCTCTAAATTCATTTCAAACTTGAGGGCGTTAATGGTTTTTCGCTTGTTTTTACGGCAATCAAAATAAGCCTTCAGAAGATTATCGTTTGTGAGAATTGTTTTAGACATTCTTTTGCCAACTACCAATCATTTTTCCAATACCAACCACAAGCTCGTTAATATGTGTTGTCTGATGAAGTGAAAGTTGTTTAAGTTCAGTTAAGAATCTGATTCGTAATTTGAGGCATTCAAGCTTTTGTGCAATTGTTGTAACAATCTTTTTCTTTTCCCCAGTGTTTGCATTCGTTGTTTGAGCTTCGATAAACAGATCGATGATATTCCAAGTTAGACAAATAACCTCATCTCCAAGCGAATACTTATATTCTTTTTGCACATTATGAATGTAAGTATATTCAATTTTCAATATTTCGATGAGTAGCAGGTAGAGGGGCATGTTTTCATAAAACATGTGTCAATCGTATCAAAGTCCTAAGCTATCGAACACAGCGAACGGAATTGTTATTCGTCTTCGTATTGTTGTTCGTGTTCCCATTGTTCTGGTTCGTGTTCCACGAATTCTGCGTGGCATTGCTGTTCGTGGTACTAGACCAGTAATTGTTAGCCGCAAACATTCATCACTGTACATTCCTACCAGTGTTTAGGTGGATGAATCGCCTTTGATGTATTTCGACTTTCTTTTACATTCATAAACATAAGTTATTGGATGTAAAACTCGAGCCCAAAGGTATTGTACAGGATAAACATAGGCTTCACTTTCTTCTTTTATTCCTCTATCATGAAAGATGTACGTTCTCGCGAAAACGTAGGACAATGATGTTCAAAAACGCAACTGTAAAACTTCGTGTTTTTTCTGTTCTTGTGATCTTTTTCATGAGCGTTTTTCTTATGACTCAGTTTTCTCTTTTTCCCGCTCGAGCTGCAAGTCTCTCCATTTCAGGTCGCGCACTTTCCGCGAATACGGGCGCGTATCTTGATTTTACGAATTACAATAGTACTGTTCGTGTAAATTGGTCGAATGGAACATTTGAAGGCTATGCGTTTTCCGAAGATCTTGGGTGGGTCGCATTTGGAACAGTGGATAATGCCCAAGGTCCCGTTCAAGTGAATACCTCAACCGGCGCCGTCACGGGAAAAGCAAAAGTGATTTCGACAGGCGCGTACTTTGATTTCACAAACTATAGCAGCAACGTGGTCATTAATCCTTCTACGGGAGTTCTCACTGGATATGTGTGGAGCGAAGATTTAGGATGGTTTAATTTTTCTGATTCAGGGGTAATTGTAGATGATTTTAGTTCAGATCTCACAGAACCAGCCACGAATGCCTCTGGAATTACAATGGTAACCGCCAGTTCCGGCGGATATGCAATCAACGAGTTCGGATGGACAAAGAGTACTGTTCCCAGCTTTTCTTGGTCAACAGCTACCGACAACGAAGGAGGATCAGGTATTCGTGGATATTGCGTATACCTTGGAACTGAAGCATCTGAAGACCCGGGGAACTCAGTGACTTTGACGGGGACATCGGGCATTCTCACGAACTCACCCTCGCCAATTACTGGAACCGACTGTGGGTTTATTACAACAGCGACAAGTTTAGATCTTGGATCAGCAGACTATCTTTCGTCGGATTTTGTTCATGGCGAAACCTATTATTTACGCATCAAAGCAATAGATAACGCGGGAAATACATACAATAGTAGTGTTGCAAGCTTTGCATTTCAATATGATTCAGAAGTTCCGACAAATGTGAGTTATATTTCGTGCGCTTCTGGTTCGTTTTCAAATGTTGCAGATATGAGTTTTACTTGGCCAATAACTGGAAGTGCAGTTTCTGCCGATGCAGACAGTCGGGTGCTCGGATGGCAATATCAACTGAACTCACTTGCGGGAACGTGGCTCGGAACAGGGACCGACAACGGTGTCGCTTATATTGCAACCTCATCAAGCACAAGAACGCTTACTGCGGATCAGGATGGGGCGTCGATTGTAAACGGAACGAATGTGGTGTATTTTCGCACCGTTGATTTCGCGCATAATTTTTCAACCGATGCCACAATCCGTACATGTAATCTTCAATTTGGTGGAGAAGCGCCAAGTTTTGGGAATAACGAGACAGTAACCGTTACTCCCGATTCTTCTACAACAAACGCATTTGCGCTTAGTTGGCCAGAAGCGACTCCAAGCGCAACGCATACCGTGACCAATTATTATTACATGACAACACAACCTCCAAGTACTCTCGCAACACTGCAAGGAAACAGTTCGACCTATATCGACAATGGTACAAGTACCTCGGTGAGTGCTACCGCGCTTCCAAATGTAAACAAAGGATCAAATACGGTGTATGTTGTGGCAGTTGATGATGCGGACAACTATTCACCAAGCAACAGCATTCAGGGGACCTTCACATTAAACTCAACCGATCCAGACAACGTGTCCAATGTGGTAGCTTCGGACTCTTCGATCAAATCAGAATCAAAATGGTACGCAACTCTTACATGGACTGCACCAACGTATCAGGGAGCAGGAAACTTAACCTATCAAGTGTATCGATCAACCGATAACAGCACTTTTACACTTGTTGGAACAACAACTGGATTGTCTTATGTTGATAACGCCCCTTCATCTACACAATATTTTTACAAGATTTACACAAAAGATGGTGCAAACGCGCTTTCAAGCGGAACAAATGCTGTTTCACTCACACCAACCGGAAGGTACACCTCCGCCCCATCTCTTTCTTCGCAACCAAGCGCCTCATCAATCACAACAAAAAAGGCAAAGATCACATGGTCAACATCAAGAAGTGGTGACAGCAAGATCGCATTCGGAACAAGTACGGGATCATATGGAACTGAAGAACCAAGTAACAGCACACAAGTGACGGATCATGAAATTACACTTACAGGTTTAACCGCAGGAACAACCTATTACTATAAAGCAAGATGGACAGATGAGGATGGAAACACGGGTGTAAGTGAAGAAAAAAGTTTCACGACCGCAGCCGCGCCAACTGTTTATAATGTTTCAACAAAAAATATCACCCTAACATCAGCAATCATTGAGTACACAGTAAAAGACACCTCAAAAGTAAAGATCTATTTTGGAACAACAACAAGTTTTGGTGGACTGAAAGAAGTTTCTACCTCGACTTCAGAATCAACCTACACAACGCAACTCACCGATCTTACCGACGGCACCAAGTATTTTTACAAAATCAACAAATACGATACAGAAAATGCAGAGTACGAAGGTGACGTATATTCATTCGAAACACTTCCAAGGCCAAAAATATCCAATGTGGTGTTGGAGTCTGTTGCAAATACCGCGGAAACCACAATTCGAGTCTCTTGGAAAACCAATACTGAGGTTTCCTCAATTATTACCGTGTACCCCGAAAATGATCCTTCAAATACACGAGACGAAGTGAAGGTAACGCTCGAAAAAGGTGAACGATCTATGATCGTTCGCGGACTGCTCCCTCAAACAAAATACTTTTTGGTTGTTCGTGGGCGAGATAAACTTGGAAATGAAGCAGTTTCTGACTCACATCGATTTACCACTTCCACAGATACTCGACCCCCTCAAATCCTCAACCTCAAAGTGATTGGTGGAACAATTCCCCCCGTGGGATTTGCAGCAGGAGAGGTGAAGGCGCAGCTTATCATAACTTGGGACACAGACGAACCCGCAACGTCGCAAGTTGAGTTTGGTCAAGGATCGGGAGCAGCGTACTCACAAAAATCTCAATATGATGGCAACATCACCACAAATCACACGGTAATTCTTTCCGGACTTACTCCGAGTCAGGTCTATCATTTTCGAGCAATCTCCACAGATACTGCAGGAAATATCACGAATAGCGTGGACACAGCAACAATCGCACCAAAAGCTACGCGATCGGCCTTAGATCTAGTCTTTAAAAATCTTTCCGAAGCATTTGGATTTATGAAATCAGTTAAACTAGAGTAATAACATATGCAAAACGCTATTCCAGCCCTTCACGCAGAAAAAGTTACGAAAACCTTCGAGGTTAAATCGAGTGTGATTCCCGTATTAAAAGATGTTTCAATCTCAATTTATGAAGGCGAGTTTGTTGTGGTTACGGGGCCTTCGGGGTGTGGAAAATCAACACTTCTACATGTGTTATTAGGACTTGAACCTCCAACTTCAGGCACAGTCTCATTTTTTGGAGATAGATTATACGATCACATGAGTGAAGATGAACGAACACAACTACGAAAGAAAAATATTGGGATGGTGTATCAGCAACCAAACTGGATAAAGGCATTATCGGTTCTAGAAAATGTGATGTTCGCACTTCGAATTAATGGAGAATCTCGTGAACAAGCGCGAAAAAAATCACAAGAAATGTTACAAACAGTTGGAATGTTGGATTGGCAGGATTATGCGCCCACCGAACTTTCGTCGGGACAACAGCAAAAAGTTGCGCTCGTGCGCGCCGTGATCACCAATCCAAAATTGATTATTGCAGATGAGCCAACAGGAAATCTTGATTTTAAATCTGGCGAAGAGCTGATGCAGTTATTGAAAAAGTTAAACGAATCAGGAAAAACGATCATTATGGTCACGCATGATCTGGAATATCTGTCGTTTGCATCAAGATCTCTAATAATGTTTGACGGAAAAATTGTTGAGGAAGCAAACTCACTCGAGCTATCAGGTAAACTTACCGGTTTCAAGAAATTATTTCATGAGGTGTATAAATCATGAATAGAGTCATACAAAAACTATTATCTTTCCCAAAAAATCTGCACAATGCGCGCAAGATGATTGTACAGTTAATCTCATTCATTCTTTTAGTTTTTCTCTATTCATTCTCATTTCTTCTCTCTCGCATTGGACGGAAAATTCATTTCTTCAAATATGGTGCAGGAAAAATAATGCGTATGGTATACGCGTTAGATCAAGGCGATAAAGACGGCGTGAGTCAAGTATATCTCATGGAGATCGCATTCAAAAATATGATTGCAAAAAAAACGAGAACGACCATTACCATTGGAGGAATGGCCATCGGGATCTCATTTATTGTGTTTTTAGTATCGATTGGCTATGGATTACAAGAAGTGGTGGTTTCTCGTGTTGCACGGCTTGACGAACTTCAACAGGCAGAAGTGGTTCCAGGAATGTCGCTGGATTTAGCGCTCAACGATGAAACAATTGCAAAATTTCAAGACATTAAAGACGTTGAGAGAGTCCTGCCCCTGATTGCGGTTATTGGGAAAGTATCGTATCAAGATTCTGTGTCAGATTTGGCTGTGTATGGAGCGACGCATGATTATCTTAAATATTCCGCCCTCCAACCAATTGAAGGTCGATTATTTGAAAGTAATGAAACCGTGCTAGATGTTCGAAACATTTCTGTTCTCGATCCAAGTGAACAGATTGCCGTATTTGGAGAAAAGATTTCATCTGTTTCAATGAATATTACTATGGGAGAGTGGCTGAAGGTTCGAGAAAGTCCAAGTTTAAACGCAAAAGTAATTGGATATACAAAAAAGATTGAGGGAAGAAATTCAGGAGAACAAGTTTGGGGTGACGCGTACGATTCGGAAAACGAATCAGATATGGGTAAGGATGCTGAAGGTAAAGAAATGGGGAAATGGGTACATGCAGAGTTTCTGCTTTGGGAAAAGAAAAGTTGTAATGTATCTAAAGATAGTGAATGTGAAGAGGGTCAATATATTGTGCAGAGAAATACAGACAACACGCAAACTTTTCAGGATGGCTATGTTGCGCAATTGTTTATGCAAGTGACACAAGTAGATAAATCTGAAGAAGTGCTCGGGTTAAATATCTTTGAAAACACAGGGACGCTTCCTGTTGTTGAGCTACTCGATGAATCATTAACAACAAAAGATCAGCCGGTTAAAACGGTGAACATTCAAAGTAAAGAAAAAGAGGTTGTGGTAAATCAGTCCGTTCTCCAATTAATAAATATTGCAGAAAAAGACGCAGTTGGAAAAGTGATTCGACTCTCATTAGTTGTTGTTGGTGAGCTACTCGAAGATCCAAATATTCGCGTTGAGTCAGCGCCACTCGACTACACGATTGTTGGTGTTATTCCCGATGAAGGAACTCCAATTGTGTATCTTCCTTTTTTGGATGTTCGATCACTTGGAGTGAGTAGATATTCACAAGTGAAAGTAATAGCAAAAACTCCACAAGTATTGCGAGACGTTCGAACAACAATCGAGTCGTTAGGATATGGAACAGTTTCTGTTGCAGATACCGTTGCGCAAATCGACAGTTTATTCTCAAACTTTCGACTATTATTATCAATTCTCGGCTTGGTAGCATTATCGGTTGCCGCCCTTGGAATGTTTAACACACTTACCGTATCGCTACTTGAACGCACCAGAGAGGTGGGATTGATGAAGGCGATGGGATTAAAATCTGATGAAGTTAAAGCGCTTTTTCTCACAGAATCAATGATCATGGGATTATACGGAGGACTGTTTGGTTTGATTTTGGGGATCATTGCAGGAAAGGTGGTTAGTCTTATCCTTTCGGCCTTATCCATAGTAAAAGGGGTTGGATTTGTTGATGTGTCGTATGTTCCACTATCGTTTATTGTTTTCGTTCTTTCTCTCTCGGTATTCGTGGGTATCCTTACCGGATACTATCCCGCAAAGCGTGCAACAAAAATCTCCGCACTCAACGCGCTTCGATATGAATAACTCCGAATTATTGCGCGACTCCCTATACCCCGTATATCAACACCATCACCAAGACACCCCAAACTCCCACTGCGGTCAACAGCGGTTTATCTTCCAACAAAACACGATCGGGTGACTCACCTTGATTTTTCTCGTACACCAACTGAAGGTATCGCATAATGCCATAAATCACCACAGGAACGGTGATCATCAACCATTTTTGTGTCATAAACGTTTTTGGCAAATTGATAAACAATGTAAGCAGTCGTCCCTCTGGGACAAACTCGTCACGCTCGAATGTATACAGCGCATAGGTCAGCCAAGTTGCGTTTGCGAACATGCCTGTGTAAATATCCAATAATCGCTGAGAATAATGCGAAAGTGTTTTTCTTGTGATTTCCCCCCGGCCTTCCATAAGCGTTCGCTCACTTTGTCGTTTTCCAACAGCCAGAAACAGCGAAGCAGAAATCACGGTTAGCAAGAACCACACGCTCATATGCAAATCGACAACAACTGCACCAGCGTACACGCGAATCACAAATCCTGTAGCGATAGACAACACATCAAGTATTGCGATGTGTTTCAACCAAATCGAGTATGCGATATGGAGTAACGCATATGCGAGTGCGAGAAAAAAGAAAAACGAAGAAAAGGTGAGCGAAAAAAATACCACAGACAGGAGTCCCACAATCACCACAAACAGCGCTATTGGAATAGGAAGCGCTCCCGAGGCAATCGGCCTGTTTTTCTTAAACGGATGCTTTTTATCTTGAGGTAAATCAATAATATCATTCAAAATATAAATCGATGATGTGAGAACGCAAAAAAGAAGAAACGCCTGTGTTGTTCGAACAATATACGAGGGAAAATCAAGAAAAAACAATCCAGAAAAAACAAGAGTTGCGTAGATCGCAAGGTTTTTTATCCACTGTCGCGGACGAGACGATTTGAGGATGAGAAAAAGAGTGTTATCCAAGCGACAAACCCTCCAAATAATAATATGACTGCCAGTATTGTATAGAATTTCTGTTGACTGTTCAATTGAAGAGAGATCATACCAAGCAACGCCGTAGTAATCCAGTAGAACAACGCAACTTGACGTTTACTCCATCCAAGATCGAGAAGGCGGTGGTGGAGATGTCCGCGGTCGCCCCACACAGGTGATTTTCGATGAATGAGTCTGCGCAAAATAACAAATGTTGCATCAATCATGGGAATGGCCAAAACTAACAACGCGGTTGCGACTTTCGCTCCCGACATCATTGAAAGAATTGCGAGGAAAAATCCCGCAAGTGTTCCCGCGCCAAATCCGGGCATTATTTTTTGAGGATACATGTTCCAAAATAAAAACCCCAAAAATCCACCCGAAACAATACAAGCCAGAAGTGTTACCGAATGTTGCGAGGGATCTGCAGAGAATCGTAGTGATAGCAATGCAATGATTCCCGCGGCAATCGAGACAAACCCAGGCATCTGCCCATCCAATCCTTTCGACCAGTTAACAATGTTCATGTTCCAGATGATCCACACAACCGCGAACACATTCGCGACCCACGGAATCAAATGCAGCACACCCTCCCCGAATGGATTGCTCACAAATCGCATCGTTATTCCGCTTAATACGACAATTAAGGCAGGAACAATCAGCACGGTAAGACGAAAGTACGGATTCAAATCATGCAAATCATCTAGAAATCCCAGAATGGCCAAGATTGTTGCACCAGAAAAAATGCTCACAATAACAGGATTCCAAGGTAATACAAAAAGTGACACGAAAAACATTCCAAGATAAATCGCTATCCCTCCACCTCGAGGAACGGAAGTGAGATGGACGACTTTTGGATGTTTGCTTTTTTTTGGATCGTCTACCCAACCTTGTGATCGGTACAGTGTAATCACCAGTGGAGTGATCAAGCCGACCGCAATAATCGATAAAATCCAAGCAAGTATATAGTAGGTCATAGCATAAGCAAGTATAGTCGAATAATCACAACGCAGATGAAACAAAGTGAAAATACTGTCGAAAAATGGACAAGCGCCTGCAAAGAATCAAGCTTTTGCACATATTTTTTTGTAAGAACTGTTTGAATCAAACAAAAACTGAATCCTAAAATAGGAAATAAATATATTCCAATTGCGGGTGTAAACTGCACCTCTACTCCAGAATAAAACAGGGGTATTTCTGTCGGTAAAATATAAAGATGTCCAATGATCGCAAGTCCGAGAATGATCAGGAACAGAACCCAACAAACATAGCGCGCACTATTACTGAACATAGCGATACACTTTCATGTACTGAAGTGATTCAAGAAGCGTGTAATGGAGAGAGATATGCGCTCGAAGTTCTTCAAATGAATCTTGTTCTTCATTCATAACAATAATATACGTAGGTTTATGTTTCTGAATATTTTCCAAGGTACTTGAAAATGCATCAAAATCTTTAATGTGAAATGAAACCGTAAAACGATCGGCCGGTGATCGTTGGCTTAACGCGTAAAGCATGGGATTCGTTCCCCATACAAAGATGCGATCAGTTGCAACCGTTTTTTCTTGGAGAAAATTCGCCACATGATAGGTATCCTGCATGAGTGGATTGAACTGGGATCGATATTCTTCAACAGATATTGTTCCAAACGCGTAGCGGAAAAAACGTTGGTAGTACGATACTGTCGGATACAACCCAAAATGAAACAGAAAGAGTGTAGCAATCATGCTAATACCAAGGCCACCACTTAACAGATGCGCAATCACTTTCCTTAATGAAAGTGAAATACCAAGCAAAAAGAGAAGTGGGAACATAACTTGCAAAAGATAATGTGGGTATGGACGAGAAGAAAGCATGCTCGCAAAAAATGCAAGACTTGTCCACACGAATCCAAACCGATATAAAAATGAAATTGATTTTTTATATAAAAGTGAAAACGCACCGATCAAGCTTAAAATAAGCAACTTTCCTTTCATAGAGTACAAAAATACGAGTAGACTATGTTCAAACGGAAACCCGAACTCTCCGCTGTATCGAAAGTTGTATGCGAGTCCAAATGAATAATAATCGCTTCCAGATCCCACGCCAAGAAAGTACAAAATCGAAACGGCAATTGGAAATATCACGCCAAAACCAAACCATATTCCCTGCATGAGTACAGAGAAAACGTTTTTTCTTGAAAAAGAAAACAGGAGCGCATTTAAGAAAATCCATCCAACTGCCACTGCATCAAAAAGTGCAGGAACTTTTGTGAGCATTCCAAGTCCAAAAAAGAATCCAGAAAGAAATAAGAGTTTACGATCTGTTTTTGTGTATTTTGGAGGTTTTTGTTCTGCGAGTGACTGAAAAAATTGTGTCTCAATAAAAATGCGAAGACCTATCAGGACAAATCCCGCAACAAACAGTTCCCCATTCCCAATATTTCCTTCGAATGAAGGGAGTGTGGTGAGAAGCATAACGAAAAAAGTTGTCAAACCAGTAATGAAAGATGACACGCGCAATCGACGAAGAATCGAGGCGAACAATGAAAGTGAAAGCATGCCCCAAAAAATGAAAAATAATTTGAACCAAAACTGTGTATACGTGACCATTGCAAGGACATAAATAAGTGGTGTTTTGTGATCAATAATTTCAGAATACAACGCGATTCCTTTTCGCATTGCTTGACCAATTGTGAGATAAATGGCTTCGTCTCCATACCAATACGGTTCAAATACATTCGGGATACGCAAAAGAAACGCGATAAAAAGAATGATTACAATCCACTCATGTTCAAGGGCGAATTTCATGCATTTTTGATAAAGTTTTTTCATTCTCATACCTTTTCAGTTACTTTATATTCAATATATTTTCCAAGAAGTAATCTTGTGTGTGCATCTAACCCTGGGAGTGCAGAGAAAAAGAATCCCACAACTGGTAACAGTATAAACTCAATTGGTTGCATGATGGAATGGAGGATGTTGTGCGTTTTCGGTCGGGGAGGACGGAGTTTCGCATCAATGAAAAAGATTGCTACGAGCGAAAGTAAGGAAAGTGTAAGAATTGCAGAAGTTACTTGTGGAAGTGTTTTCCCCATCACCGTTCTGCTAAACGTTTCGTTAAGTAGAGGAGGAAAAAGCGCTCCAACTGTAATAGCAAACCAGTTAACCGGCCAAAGAAAATGATCTTCAACTGTTTTGAAAACGCGAATTGTTTTATCCCAAAATGGGATATTCTTTGCGAGAATCCACTGTCGAATAATATAGGCGTCATCACTCACACCCCAAGCCCATCGTTTTATTTGTTCATATTGGTTTGCCATGGTTGGCCAAAAGCCTGTTGATTCAGCACAGTCTGCGTATACAGGAATGAACAATGGCAATACTTCAAGATCTCCTTTTTTTGCAAAGTACGTCTTAAAAAATAATCGGTAATCTTCGGGGATTACATCGGTGTCCCAATACCCAACCTCATCAGCCAATTGAAGTGAAAGTGAGTATGTTGAAAAGTTTACTAATCGATCTTGACGCATCAGAATGAAAAGTTGCGTGACGGAAAAAACCGAGGAAAGGACACGGACGGGCGCGGGAACTTTCCAGATGTTATTGTAAAACATAATCGAAGGTTGCCAGATCCGATTGTATCTCTTTGGATTGTCGAGAAAATGAAACGTGAGTGCGCTGAAATATGACGAGTGAAAAAGAGCATCCGCATCTTCACTTGAGATGGTTGCATACGCCATATCAGCAAGATTTGAATCAATAAGATATTTCTTTGCAAGTTTTGAACCCCAGCTTGTGTTCGAAGATTTTCCTTTCACCTCACCGAGAATATCTGGATGGAACGTTACCCACAAATGGCCGAACTGTTGATCATACTTTTGTAAAAGGTGTTGTGCTTTTTCTCGCCCATCTGAGCCTTCGCGTTCCTCAAAAGAAAGCATGATGTGAAGATTGTTGAGTGGAAAGGTTTGTTTGAGTAAGTTATCAAGTGTTCTTTCGAGTGTGTGCAGAGGTTCTTTGTATGTGGGAATAATGATGATGTGATGAACTTTTTCCCAATCAGGAAATGATAGAACATCATTTTGCCAGTTGTATGTCATAGATGCACGAATGCGAAAATACGCAATCATCGAAAGCACTGCCATCGAAATAGATCGATACAACCAGTACACAGCGAACCCGATAATATAATACGCAACAATTTCAGGGATAATAATGGATCCCCAAATGGGAAAAAGGATAAACGACCAAGAAAAAACTCCAGGAAGTATCTCGAGGAAGCGCCGCGTGCGAATGGGGTGGCGCAGAACATACTTTCTCAGAAGATTGGTCATATGCAGATTGTATACTACTTGATCAGGATTTTCGACCAAGAAAGACGCTCGTGGCGTTAGCGTCAGTAGCGGACTCAAATTCTTCAAATGAGACGTGATAGAGGTTTTTTGCGAGAAATTCGGCGGTATGCCTGATATATGCAGGATGATTTGGGTGTTGCCCACGAACAGGCTCCGGTGACAAAAAAGGCGCGTCGGTTTCAATAAGTACTCGCTCGAGCGGTGTGATTCGCGCAAGTTCGCGCACGTTTTCGGCGTTTTTGTAGGTTACGTTCCCAGCGAAGCTGATATATGCGCCCATCTTGAGTGCGGAACGTATATACGCAACCGATCCCGAAACACAATGAAGAACGATTTGAGGGAGTGTTTGCGTGTGGAAACGAGCAGATAATACTTGGAGCATGACGTCTTCCGCATCTCGAGAATGAACAGACACAGGGAGATTCATTTCAAGTGCAAGATCGAGTTGTTGTTCAAAAAGCTCACGCTGAAATGGTAATGATTGTGTGCGTTGTTCAGCACGAAGATGGTAAAAATCCAATCCACACTCTCCAATCGCCACAATCTTATCTGATGATTTTACGAGAACTCGTACTTGTTGTATTGCTTCGTGCATATTCTCGACTTGCGCATCGCGAGGATGAAGTCCCACGGCGGCGTATACGCGATCTGTCTGTTTCGCAATGGCACAGGCTTGCTCGCTACTGGCAAGATCGAATCCCACAACAATCGAAGAATGAACTCCTTGTTGCTGAGCTTCGTTCAAGAATGATTGCCAATTTGTCCATAATGGATCGATGTTGTAATGAAGATGAGTATCAAACATAGATTATTGATGTATTTTTGGAAAGAGTGGGGCAAAATCCTCTTTTTTATTCTGAAGGAAATAGGAAAGAATCTTTTCGCCAGTTTCTGGCAGAAAAGGTTGAAGATCAAATGCAATTTGCACAAATTCTTGTATCACTTCCTCCATGTATTTCGCTTTCCCAGAAGAAAGTGTCCAAGGTTTTTCTTGTGTGATCTTTGTGTTTAGTGTCTGTACGCGTTCCCAAATTTCATCCATCGCTTCTTTTAATTTAAACTGATCGATGTACGAGGCTACTGTTGTCGAAATTTGAGTTGGCGCGATAACGGTGAACACTTCCGTGCGAGAAAGCGATGCACATCTAGATGCAAGATTGCCAAGATCGTTTGCCAAAATTGTGTTTCGAACTTCCCGCAATCGTTCAATTGAAAAATCGCCGTCCTCGGATGTGGACATCTCTCGAAGTAAATAGTACCGAACGGAGTCGGTTCCAAATTTTTCAACAACATTAAAAGGATCCACGACGTTTCCAATCGTTTTGCTCATTTTTTGGCCATTCACGGTGAAATATCCATGAACGCAGATTTTTTTTGGAAGCTCGAGATGTGCAGATAAAAGAATAGCTGGCCAATACACTGCGTGAAATCGCAAAATACCTTTTCCAATGACGTGAACATCGGCAGGCCACGAGGAGGTGTATTGAAGTTCGTTATTTCCAAATCCCACCCCGCTTTGATACACATTCAGCGCATCAAACCACACGTACATGATTTGTGACACGTCGTGAGGAACGGGAACGCCCCATCCTCTGGCGCGCTCAACAGATCTTGAAATACTAATATCTTGAACGTCGCCTTTAAGAAAGTTGACGATTTCTTTTTCGCGTTTTTCTGGAACAATTTGAATTTCCTTTTTTTCAATCAAATCTGCAATTCGAGTGGCGTATTTCGATAATCGGAAAAAATAATTATTTTCTTTCACTTTTTCAAGCGGTTTTCCTGGGTGCTCAACACATTCTCCTTGTTCATTTAACTCATCGACGGTGTAAAACGTTTCACATCCCACGCAGTACAATCCCTCATATTCTTTTTGATAAATATCACCCGATGCTTTGCATTTTTCCCATAACAGTTGAGATGCTTGGTGATGTTGAGGTGAACTACTGCGCTGAAATACATCGTACTGTACCTGCAGAACCTGCATCATCTGTGAAAATGTCTCCGCGTTATGTTTACAAAAAGACTCAACCTCAACCCCGCTTTTTTCTGCCGCCTGAACGTTTTTAAGTGCGTTTTCGTCAGATCCGGTCAAAAAAACAACTTCACGGTGACGAAGGCGTTGGGAACGCGCGATGACATCTGTTTGAACAAACTCCAGTGCGTGACCAATGTGAGGTTTTGCGTTCACATAGGGAATCGCGGTTGTGATGAGAAATTTTTTCATGATAAACGTATTATCTCGCTTTTTTGCGAAACTGGAAGATTTTTTTAAGATTCCCACTCATTTGATCTGCCCAATGCGAAATCTTAATTTTTTCAATGGCTACTTTCATTGCCTTTTTTTCCATCTTTTTTGCAATCGCCGCTATTGTTGCGGGAGAAACCTGTAATTTCTTCTGTATTTGAGTATAACTCACATCATCGTTGAGAAGATGAGCGATTTGCAGTCGTTTTGAAAACATTTCTAGCTCATCATGTGAAAGAAAGACATCGAGAAATGCGCTCAATTCTTGTTGAGATTTGAGTTCGGAAAGAAAATGAGATAATACGGACGGATTTTTCTTCATAGTCTAGGCGGTACAGTATCAAGAGAACTCAATCACGTCAAGAGGAAAATCACATATTTACATTACCCCTTCAATGTCAGTATTATGACAGTATGGATAATCCCGTTGCGAAGATGCTTTTTTCTGTTCGTCTTTTTTTCCGCCGTTTTCATGGAAGATTCGCTGTTGTTGTTCCTCTGGTGATTTTATTATTTGGAATTGTTGTTTCACTTGTGGTGTTCGCGGTGAATAAAGATATTCGTCAACGCGCATCTACAGGAGTGCACACGCCGATTGGATGGATCGATGTGGTTCATGAAGACGGGTGGGTTTCCGGTTGGGCAGTTGATCTTGATGTCCCGTCAGAATCGATTGAAGTCGCATTTTATCTTGATGGATCGAACGAAACGGGAATATTTTTGGGAAAGAAAAAAGCAAATGATCCACGAGAGGATGTGAATGCAGTTACTGGAGCGACAGGGAAGCACGCATATACCTATTTGTTGCCAGATTTCGTATTTGATCAAAAAGAACACACACTTACTGCATATGGAATCGATGGGTCGGGAAATGAGGCAACACTATTGTTGCCGAATGAAGGTAAAAAAATCAATCTTAAATATAAAAATCAGCCCTCTGGAAATTCAGAACCCACCGGATGGATCGATGTTATTCATGAAGATGGGTGGGTTTCTGGTTGGGCAGTAGATCATGATAAGCCAAGCGAATCGTTAACAATTGAGTTTTATCTCGACGGTCCCGCGGGTGTAGGATCCTTTCTTGGGAGTGTTGAATCAGGCATTCAAAGAAACGATGTGAATGAAGCGTTGAAGATTTCAGGGAAACATGGATACACGTTCCAGTTTCCTGAATCTGTTTTAGATGGAAATGAGCACACGCTTTTTGTGCACGGAGTTGATCGAACTGGAAATGTAAATCAGTTATTACTTCCAAAAAATGGGATGAAGTTTCGCTTTGAATCACGGACATCTGGTGAAGAAGTTGCCACTTCAATAGAACCTTCCTCAACACCAACTCCGACTCCTGAAGTGTGCGAGCTGATAAAAGAAAAGAATTCCGCAAATGAGGCACCCGTTGGTAAGATTCTTGATATTACAAAAGATGGCGTTTTGTATGGATGGATTGTTGATCCTGATGACCTAACGAAAACAGTTGTATCAGATATTTATGTGGATGGTCCTGCGGGATCTGGCCGAGGGCTGCCGTTCCATCCTGTCGCAAATCTTTCGATGACATCACTTCCCGAATGTTTGAAAAACCACGTGTTTTTGTATCAACTTCCCACAAAAGAATTTATGGATGATCAAACACATACGCTGTATATGTATGCAAGAGATACGGCGGGAGGGGAGTTGGGGATGGTCGAGGAATTTGGAAAACCATTTCAGATTGAAAAAATAAGCTTAACCTACAATGGTGAGTATAATTGGATGGATCCGACATACCACGCGCAACTTGTTGTCGCGAATAAGAGAGACTACACAATAGCCGTGGATGGTCGTACGGGAACCATTTACAAATACTACAATAATCGATCTGCAAAAAGAGTTAATATGATTGATCCTGACCCTGGTTCCGCGTTTCAGTTAGCCGTACATACAGGAGAATTGAACTCGATTACGAAAGACGGATGCGCTAATCAAGGATACTGGAATCCTACGCAGGCAGGTGCATACTGTTCCAGTCCAAATGATACAACACTTCACCGTGCGCCGTATTTTCTCGAACATGATCTGTACTGTGACGGAAAAAAAGATAATGCGTGCACAACAGCTAAAACGCAGATCAGTCAATCAATGTTTCGTATGATGAATTTCGATTATGGTCCAAGTTATGAAGGTCCATATAATGACGGAGATCAACTGTACCTTTCTCAGGATATTGATCTTAAAGATTCGTACGCGATTATCAACCAAACTTTCGTGAACAAAGGGGAGTCGCGACCGCTAAACTTGTTGGCGTGGTTCCTGTTTGGAAACCCTCAGTACGACACAGTTGAGTATATTAACTGTGCTGGTGAACTTGAACGAACGTTCGCAGCACAGGCGCAAACAATCCCATTAGATGCTTGTGATAACGTCATGACGTTATCAATTGGAAGCGATCCGAGTTCTGCGGTGACGATTGGGTGGACTGTCGATGCCGCATTGGCATCTGATCAATTGGCGATGGTAACAAACAAAGTTGAAAAAATACGTACAACTGTGGTCATGCCAACGTATCCTTCGAAACTCGAAGTAAACAAACCCTATTCCTCAAGATTTGTGATGATCCCATATGGATTGACAGAAAAGATACCTTATGAGAAAGATTTGACAGCGCGTGGATTAGCGAAAAAGCTTCTTTTTCCAAAAACGGAGTACCCCGTTCTCTTTTCAAAACTTTCATGGGGGAAAAACTACACCAATTATGGGCCAAGTCACCTCACGTTCGCACCGCAGAAATTTACATTTACTCGTACAGATTCTTCTGCAAAATTTCAATTGAAAAGTAACACATCATATAAAAAGGGAGATATGTTGGGGAGAGCAATCTTTAAGACAGGTCTCACGTCGGATGATCGACCAATTCACGGTATCCGATTTACCGTTGAATCAAATATGAACGCATCGGACATGACATTTCACATGGATGTTCCAGGGGCGCCGTATTTGTACACATTTGATGAATCTGGATACCAAACAAAACGAGAGGTTGTTCTTGAAGAAGTACGATTATCGCAGTGGATTGCGTTTTATCTCCTTGCGGATCGCGATTTCACAACAACAGACAGCGAATCCTCTTTCGTTGAATTGAGCGACCTTCGACTCGTGTTCTTTGAATAAGCATTGAGTATTTATCTGCAATTCAGTAGGATGGTGTTATGTCGATTATCCTCGCGATGATATTTTCTTCCCTTTTTACCATTCTTGTTGTGTCGATCGTGTTGTACGTTATTCTTTCGAAAAAGTTTACCCAATTGAACGATCAAAATAAGCCAGATCAGACTTTAATCGAGTGGATAAAAACAAATCAGTCGGTTGTGCAGGAAATGCAGAAAAATCTGCAAGATTCGATTACGAATTCCGGTCAACATGTCACAACCTCATTGCAAGCGCACACAAAAGAGATTAACGACAGACTCACGCGAGCTGCGGAAGTGATAGGAGATCTTAAAAAAGAGGCGGGGGCGTTTACAGAAGTGAGTAAAACGGTTCGCGATTTACAATCATTTCTTCAATCACCAAAAATTCGAGGAAATATTGGCGAGCAAGTCCTCAACGATCTAGTGGGTCAGATCTTTCCAAAAGAAAACTTTTTTATTCAGCACCGATTTCGTTCGGGTGAAATTGTTGATGTTGCGTTGCAAACAGGCGCGGGAATTATCCCAGTCGACTCGAAATTTCCCATGGAAAACTTTCAAAAGATGATGAGTGCGCAAACCGATCTGGAACGCGCTACCTTTCATAAATCGTTTACGCAAGATGTAAAGCGAAAAATAACCTCGATTTCCTCAAAATATATTCTTCCTGAAGAAGGAACAGTCGATTTTGCGTTGATGTATCTCCCAAGTGAGTCCATTTTTTACGAGATAGCGAATAGCTCGGAGCTTATGGAGTCTGCCCGCAACGCGCGTGTGTACCCCGTTTCTCCTTCTACATTGTACGCGCACCTGCAAACACTCTTATTGTCATTTGAAGGGAAAAAAATCGAGCAGAAAACGCGAGAGATTATGAAGTTGATTCACGCGATCCAAAAAGATTATGAAAAAACAAACACAGCCCTTTCTGTATTGGGAAAACATGTGACAAATAGTTACAACACATTTTCTAGTGTTGAGTCTGCGTACTCAAAACTTGGTCAAAAAATTGAGATGACTGATTTGCTAGGTGACCGCGAGGAGCCCGTCGCGCTTCCCGAAGAGGTGTAAAAAGCTTCTTTGAATGAAATTATTGCTTTGGTGAGTAGTAGTGCGCATTTTTCAGTTCTTTTGGCAGTAAGCTTTTTTCTTTATCAGGATACATCTCATATCCTTTACCATAATCCAAAGACTTCATTAATTTCGTTGGCGCATTTCGCAAATGAAGTGGAATGGGTAGATTACCTAAACTTTTTACATCATCAAGCGCCTTAAAATACGCGTCGTACGCCGATCGATCTTTTTTACAGGTGCACAAGTAGACCGTTCCATGTGCCAAATTAATCTGACATTCAGGATATCCAATTGTTTCACATGTTCGAAAAACTTCGTTTGCCACGACTAACGCGGTGGGAACCGCGATTCCGATATCCTCTGAAGCAAAAATAACCATGCGTCGTGCGATAAACTTTGGATCTTCTCCCGCATGCACCATTCTGGCTAAATAATAAAGTGCAGCGTCTACATTACTCGCACGCATAGATTTGATAAATGCGCTGATCGTGTTGAAATGTTCCTCACCATTTGTGTCATATCGAAGATAAAAATCTTGCATGGCAGCATTGAGATGTTCAATTGTAATTTTTTTGAACAATGAAAAGGTGTGATCAATAATCGAAATAAGTTGGCGGGCATCACCGTTCGAGATGCGCATTAGAAAATCTCGAGATTCTTTGTCGATGGTTGTTAAAAGAAACTGCTCGGCGTTTTCAATGAGTTTTCCAAGTTCCTCTTGAGTTAATGATTGGAGAACGTACACACGACATCGTGATAAAAGTGGAGAAATGACCTCGAAGCTTGGATTTTCTGTTGTTGCACCAATCAAAATCAATGTTCCCGACTCAACTGAGGGAAGAAGAAAATCCTGTTGAGCTTTGTTGAATCGATGAATTTCATCGAGAAATAAGATGATCGGTTTTCCCGCCGCCTCCGCGCGTTGAACGATTTCCTTAATTTCACTTTTCCCGGTTGAAACAGCGGAAAGTTCCACATATTCAAGTTCCGTTTGTGATGCAAGAATGCGCGCGATAGTAGTTTTTCCAACTCCAGGGGGTCCCCATAAAATCATCGAAAAAAGATTTTTATCTGCGTATATTTTTTGGAGAGGCTGATTTTTTCCAAGTAAATGTGCTTGCCCAACAACATCTTCAAGTGTTTGAGGTCGCATACGCGATGCGAGAGGTGTGTGATCCATCTTCGTTCTTTCTTTGGGTATCAGCGTACGCAATTCAGGAACTGCTGTCAAGTCAAGAAAGATCAGTTTCCCGTGTTATGAATGAACAAATCAAATGCAACTTGTGGAATGGGATTGATTGGAGTCATGGGATCAGCAATCTCAAGTAACTCATCTACAGAAAGTTCACCCGATGGTGTGGAAACAGGTTGTTCGGTTGAAGTTGGAGTTGGTGACGGTTCAATTTCAACTCTTTTTTCTGGTTTTGGAAGCAGAACATATACCGCAATCAATAGTACAACAACGAGCACGGAAAGAAACCCAATGACTCCGAGAAAAAGTTTTGATCGATCGGGTGGCGTTGAAATGTTCTCCGGGAGTTCGTTCTGAAACATGGTTTGATTGTCCTGTAGTTCTTGTTGAAGTTGTTGGTCGTTCATTGTTCACCTCGGATATAGGTAAGCACTTTTTTGAGGTCCGCGTGCATTTCGGCTAGGAGAAGAACATATTGATCGACTCGACTCGTATCTATTTTTCCCAAATCGAGGTCTTCAACATATGAGTTCATGAGGATAGTTTGTTGTTCAGTGTTCTTTGATATCAATCGAACAATCTCGTTTTGTCGGAGTGAAACGCCTAGTTCAGCAGGTGGCGTTGCGTTTGCGGTTTCAATCTCGCGCTGGACTGCGGCAAGCGCGCGATCCATACGTTCGATCCTGATGAGAAGTTGAGAAAACAAGGCACGAGTTTCAAGTTCTGATTTTGTTTCCGCAAATGCTTCACTTAACACATCAAGCTCAACATATCCCTCAGCAGAAGTAATCTTTTCTTCAGCGGATGAAAGTGTTGCAGTAAATGAGGTATTTGAGTCGATCACGCGTTGAACCGTTTCCTTTGAGTTAAACTTGGATAGCTCTTCATTTATTTCAGAAAAATACTGTTTTATGACGCGAATGCGCGCCAATTGAGCTGCTTTTGAAGAAGAAATGAGCGTTTCCAGTGAAAGAATTGTTCCGTATTGTTCATACTGCGACTTATCTAGTAAGAACTGTTTTTCTGCTTGTTGATAGGTAGCGTGCTGTTCAGCAATTGCTGAAGTTGGGGAGACGTAGGCAAAAAACAAAACCACAAAAACTCCAGAAAAAAGAAGTCTTTTTAGGAGTGTGAGTTGTTTCATAGTTGCTGATGTACTTTATTGCGAATAAAGGTTGTCGCTTGATATAGCGCTTCGAATGTTCCCGTATCCAGCCATTCTCCTTCAACAAAAGCAACTTCAAGCGTTCCCTCGCGAAGGTACACGTTATTTAAATCTGTGATCTCAAGTTCTCCACGCGCTGAAGGTTGTAGTGATTTTGCTTTCTGCACAACGGTATTGTCGTACACATACAAACCAGTAACAGCGTACTCCGACTTTGGTTCTTTCGGTTTTTCGATAATCGAAAGTACTTTATTTTGCTGATCAAACTCCACAACCCCAAATCGTTCAGGATCTGGAACTTTTGATGCAAATACCAGCGCCCCCGATTGGAAGTTGCGCACCGGATCAACAAATGTATCTTCAAAAAGATTGTCGCCTAAAATGAGCGCAACATTTTCGTTATCAATAAAGTTTTCACCAATCAAAAAGGCTTCCGCGAGCCCGTTCGGTTTTTCCTGAACTTCGTACGAGAATCGGCATCCAAACTCTTTTCCCGATCCAAGAAGTCGAACAAAATCACCAGCGTGGTCGGGAGCGACAATAATCAAAATCTCGCGAATCCCCGATTTGATCAAGGTTTCAACAGGATAATAAATCATTGGTTTGTTATACACAGGCAACAGTTGTTTGCTTGTGACTCGAGTGAGAGGATGAAGGCGAGTCCCCGCGCCTCCAGCCAAAACAATTCCACGCATGAAACCTCCTCTTATAAAAACATCGTCGCGAGCATGAGGCACCCAAGAAGTGCAACGAAAACGTATTCTAGCACGATTCTCAGTGTCAACCTTGCGTGACGTATGTGATGAGCAACGCCCCAAGCCACGTAAAATGAACCAAGGAGAACAACCATCGCATCACGGTACACCTGATCTTTTTGATAGAGAAAGATAAACACACCAAAGATGAGTAATGCGCTTATCAGCACAAGATACTCAAGAAGAATAGCATGAGTATTTTTGGAGCGCGTCATAAAAGTGTTCCCCCCTTCAGAATCACGATTAAGATTCCAACAAAAAGAAGGAAGCTGACATGTGCAATATTTTTGCCAACATTTCTGATTGTGTGATATTTTCTTTCGAGATACGCGTCATACAGAAGCACTATGATCAACAACGTGATGACCGCAAGAAAAACCGCTTTTGAGATTTGAAGTGGTGAAAGAAATGCCAGTTTTGCATCCTCAACCGCCACGACTTGTGCCGACATCACATCGGGGTTCAGATTTTTCCCCATAGATGGTTGTGCGTTTGGAGAGGATTGCAGAAAAAGCTCGGGGGTGAGTTCTGTGGATTCAGAAGTGCGTGTTGCTTGTGCGATGTCTGGTTCCGTTATGATTGCGATTTGTTGAGATGGATGAGCAAACATCTGCACCACAAGCGTTGTCTCAACTCCATCGAGTTGTCCATCAACCACCGCGATACCCGTTTCTGTAAATCGGGTATCAAGAATATTTGCTCGATGTGTTGGTGAGTTCATCCACGCGCGAATCATTGCTTCGGTTTCTGCGAAGTCTTTCGCGAGATTTTCACCCGCCGATGTGTATGTGTATTTTTGCGCTTGAATAAACTGCCACGGATCTTTCCCTTCTGGAGAAATATGAGCCCAGTATCCGTGCTCCATCATGTCTTTTCCTTTTTCAATCGCCGCTTGTTCGAGTTACTCGGAGCGTTGTGCGTTGATTTGTTCCAATACCTTGCTCGAAGTGATCGAGGATGAGTATCCCAAAACGTTTCCAAGTGGTGTATGAAGTGTTGCAAACTTGAGTGCAAATTGAAATGTAATCGTGAGAATGGACAGTGCAAGTAATCCTTCGGGATGAATAATTCGAGGATGACGATTGTTTGAGGTTCTTGGCGTAAAGATGTGTTTAAATGTCGCGAGCATAGAACCATCATATATCATTTTTGTGTCGCTTGTGAATGTATTGATTCGCAATAAAAATGAGAAAAAGTATGAGTAGTGTGAAAAATACGATCATGATTGGTTTTAGCGTATTTTGCGCTTGTTGGTTTAACGGTGAGATAACGGGTAACTCTGGTGAAATGAGTATTTGATGCGTTCGCTGAGAGCTGGGAGATGGTTGCTGAGCGTGTGTTTGCTCAGATGATACAGAGTTTTGTATTGGGGTATTTGATATGGGAAAGGTTGAAATCTCTATTGGTAACGAAAGCGTTTTTTCAGATAAGGAAATATCTAAGTGTTGATCAAACTTCCATTGTAAAGTGATCTTGCTCGATGATGTGATATCTTCGAACCTGTAATCTTGGAAGTCGGAAAGTGGAGTGTTTGAAATGAGTGCGTTATCGCGAAAAACGGCGAGCGAGATGCGATCAGCGGGGATTCCTCCAAAACTGTCTCTTGGAATATGAATCTGCATGTGGATTGGATGATCGAGTTCAGAAATAAACACACGCTGATCGAGTTGTGCGTTCGCACGAATAGAATGGAATTGTTGTGGTTGAAGTTCTATTCTCATTCATCACCTTTATTAATTGAAATAATGTGAGGTAACGATCTCACTCCAACGCGATTTTCAGCAGTGATTTGAATTGAGGTGAATGATTGATCTTGTTTTGGAAGATAAAAATAGGTTGTTTGAGGGTTTAACTGAAATGTGCTACGCAATGCTGATTGTTCTTGTGTGCAGGTTGTGGTGCACATTTTGTAAAAAATGGTGTGGATTTCTGTGGAAGGAATATCTGTTTGAAGTTTGAGGAGCATAGATTGATTGAGTTTGTTTCTCACGATTGAAATCTCGTTAATGATTGGGGGTTTTTGAGAATCTAAAGCTAGAATTTCTTGTGTTTTTTCTTGTTCGCTATTTCCAGCAGAATCGCGTGCGAAATATTTTAGGATAGATGAGCCGATTGGAATTGGAAGAAGATTTTCGAATGCCTGTTCGAGATCGTTAATAAAAAGTTTTGCTCCCGTTTTTTCAGGAGTGCTAGCAGATATTTTTGAATCTGTGGATTCAAATAGAAGCGATGAGGTGATGCGTTTTATTTTTATCCAGCTGGGATATTGATCATCACCAGAGTTTCCCGCGCGTAACGAAAGGGTAAGAGGCTCTTGCGATGGATGAAACTGCACGCATGTCATTTTTGTTTCATCTATATCGGTTGGTGAAAAAGTGGCGTTCGAGGTGTAGTAGATTAATCTATTGTTTGCGAAAAGTTCGAATGTTGGATTATCAAAACCGACGTTGAGGTCTGATGTGATTCCGACATATTCGATACAGATAGAGGGTGGGGTTTCAGGGAGCGTCTGGGTGAGCGTGTTTTCTTGCACCATTCCTCCGTTTTTTCCAATACAAACGAATGAATCACATTGCAGGACATCTCCCGAGCGTTCCCAGTTGCGAAAACCATCAGAAAAATCGCCATTTTGGACGATCTCAACAATCTCGGTTTTTGGGGCGGTGGTTCGATGAAGGAAAAGTGAAGAGATGGGAGATATAAAATCATCAAACGAAAATTGAGTTTGTAAGAGGTACTGGGCAGAGGGCGGTTGGGATGGTTGTTGTGCGCTCACAAATGAACTGCTCGAGAAAAAAATTAAAAATGTGAGAAAGATGGGGAGAATGGTTGAAAGCATGTCCTCACTGTATCGCCACATGCTTACAAAAATCTGACAAAACATCTTTTGTTTGGTACAATTCCTGCTACTTGCTGATCGAGCGAGGCCCCATCGTCTAGTGGCCTAGGACGTCAGGTTCTCATCCTGAGGCCCCTTCGTCTATCGGCTAGGACGGTAGGTTCTCATCCTACAAAGAGCAGTTCGATTCTGCTAGGGGTCACAAGGGTGCGACTGATAATCGCACACGACAAAAAGCATTGTTGTTTTAAGCCAAAGGTAGATAGCGCTCATCGGCCCTCATCATGGCATCGCGCCTACCACCTGCATTAAACAACCACAGGAACCAGGTTCACTCCTGGCGTGGTTGTTATGTCTGTTTTGCAGGGAGAGTCACTCATACAATTGCTTCATTCTTGGGGTGTTGTTCGTTGTCAAGAAGAGTCACTATCCACAAAAACCATCCTTTTCAATAAGAAACTATCAAAGGTTTATTTAGGCTACCTACAAGGTGGAGAGCATTCTGCTGAGAATGCCAAGAGATTCCTGATTGATGGCGTTGAGGGGAAAGTTACCGGCAATAAATGGAGCTTGTGTACTAGAAACACCTACGCAAAACGACTGCGGGCATTTACTAACTGGCTACTCGAGGAAGAAGTTATTGAAGTGAGCTTTGCTCATAAAATCAAAATGCTCAGAGAGCCACGAAAAGAAATTGAGTTGCTGAGTCAACAGAATATCTTTAAGTTCATAGAGGAATTGACAGAAGAGAGAGAAGAGTTTGATACAAGAATGAATAACATTAGAAGAGAGTGGCGATTCTATATGAAGATTCTATTGTTTCTGACACTTCGTGCTAAGGAGCCATTCACGATTCTGCCCGAGAAAATCAATCTGGAGGGTGAGGAACCCACTGTAGTCATCATAAAAAAGGGTGGTGATGAGTTTAAGAAAGAAATTCACCCCCTCTTAGTCGCAGAGTTTGCCAAGAGAAAAAGGGAGGGTAAGGAAGGGCGGCCAATATTTACCTTTTGCATTGATACATTAAGGAAAAACTTCAATAAACTAAAACGAGAGAAGGGACTGCCGGCTTCATTCACCTTACACAAATTTCGACACAGCGTGAGCACCGAGATGTTAGAGAAGGGTGCCCCTTTAACGGTAGTTAGTAAAATGCTTGGTCACTCCAACTCGAGAATAACAGAAGACTATTATGTTAGGCATTCAGTCAAAGAGGTGGGGACGGCTCTCAAAACATATAATTCAATGTGGACTGACTCAATTGGTGCACCAGAGGAAGCTATGCATTCTCTTGATATGCTCATTGAAAAGAGTGGGATTCTTTATAATCCCAATCTCGAGTTTATTAAGACAAATGGAAGCAAGAAGTTCTCATTAACCGTGAAGCCTAAGAGACGAGTGACTCAGGTGAAAAAATAGTTTAGCCTGGTGGCAATGGTGGGGCTTTTTACTTCAAATTCTCCCATTGAACATCTCAAGAAAATAGGTTAGTCTAATTATGACTTTGGCAAAGAGAAGGTTTTTCTGTGCTTTGCCAAATGTCTGCATCCCCCAGTATCTTTAAGCACCCAATGAGCACGAGGTGCTTTTTTTGTATCTCCTGTTGTAAACCTCGGAGCAAAACAGCTAGAAGTGTAAAGAATGCCACTGCATTACTAAATAATGGAGGTATGACACAAACAGACCTGTTATCAGGCAGAATTATAGTATGGGAGTAGAAAAGGTAATTAGAGCCACCACGAAAGTTAAGAAAAAAGACAGAGGACTTGTCCGCCTGGCTCTAGTGGCTGTTTGTCTGGTGGCTCTTGCAGTGATAGTTCCAGCCATCACGAGCTTCATGCAGTTTGTGCTAAATACATACTTTCCGCCCAAGCCTATATCGCCTCAAATATTCTATTCTCAAGAATACCATCCTGAACAAAGTGCATTATTCGATAGTCACAATCCTTAAATTCCGTGTTGAAATACCCATCAACTGCTCGCTCGAATAAATCGGTGTCGCCACTAAACCATTTATCTAACTGAGTACACGCCTTATCTCTATTTGCTTTTGAGAGTATTGGATGGTCAACACCCCTTACTCTCTCATAACACTTAGTGAAGTGACGAACCATCTTAAGTGTAAGCAATCGCTTACTCATTTGGGCCCCTTTTACACCTCCCGTTACGGCTTCGCCTTCACTATCACCAACAGGAATGAAAGTAGTTGAGTTCTCGTGGTTTTTAGGTAGAGAAGTGTCCGTCACTTCTCCCTTAATACCTTCTACCTTATAAATCTCTGTTAAGTAGTCTCTGTTAATGTTCTGGCCCCGCAAGCCCACATCTGTTTTAGCCCTAGAGGGCAAGAACAGTCTGGAAGCACACTCAAAGTAGGTAGTTAGAAACACTTCGATATTGAGTCTAATGTGCGTGGTTGGGAAACAGTTAAAGCGGTGAATCTCAGTAATAATAAGCTTGTTCTCTTTGAGAATCTCAAGTGAACGTCTAGCTTGCTTCTCTGAAAGACGGCAAGGTTCGTTAATCCAGTCAGTTCTCTTCTTCACAAGCCACTCGTGGCCGTTCTTAAACACGCCAAGTCTGGTTTGCCCTTTATCGTTTGGGGTGTACCAGTAAAGAATTTGGCTAAGCATGAGTGCTGTGAGGTGGTCATTATTGAGCATCTCAAGACAAACTGGGTCCAGCACAACTACTCGTTGTGACGCTTTAATTGCTAAAAAGTCATTCCATTGCATTTGGAGTTCTCCTAACTCTAGTTTTTTATGTTTTCTTGGCTTGGACCAGCCGTTTACTTTTGTCCATGTGGTATCATTTGTCATATCTTCATTTCTGCCCGGGGTGTCTTACGAGGACATTAAGCCCCGGGCGTTTGTTTACTCTCCTCTGAGTATTCGGCTGTTGGTTGTTACGTTCTCTCGGACAGTGACGCTCAGCCATGCGGCAACTTCCTCGATTTCTCTCATTGCACTGCTATTTAATTGCAGGCTCTTGAGTAGTTTGATATATTTAGGCATAAGCCTCCTTTCACTAGTTGGTTTACTCGGGGTAGCCTTGGGCAAGTTTCAACTTACGACTACCCCGAGATTGTTTGTGAGTGGGTTACTCACGCTTCGTATTAGCTGGGGACCAATACGTACCCGGACGCGGAGTTAATAGCTCCAAACCTGGTTCGCGTAATGTTTTTAAGCAAAACCCAAACCAGGGTTGCAACCATCAAGATTGCGCCAACTTCTTTCTCTTTCGATATGCTCGCTGTTTTTCCATATATAGCTCTTTATTTTTCTGGTAGTGTTCACGACTGTATGTTTGCATCTTCTTGAGTCTTTCCTCTCGGTGCCTCAAATATGAGGTGTGAAGATATTCCTTAAACTTCTCTGGATTATTTGACTTCCATTTCTTGATATATTTATAACCCTGGTCACGATGGAAGGCACAATGTCGAGCAGTGACCGCCTTCTCACCACACTGAATACACAGTCCTTTATCAATCTTGTCTTGAATGTATTTTTTTTGTCTCTCTTGTTTTGTCATTGGGTTCTTGTTCATAACTATGTATCTCTTTTCAAAACTCTCTCTGGACGATTTGCGGTCTTTCGGTTTTTAACTCTCAATATGGCTCGTAGTACCTTTTTTAGTTTCTGAGCCGAAAAGTTGAAAATCTCCAGACAGGGTTTTGAATTAAAATGCTCTACTGCACTGTCTGTTGGTTAGAGTCCTTTCATAATTGAGTCAATTTCATCTTTCGCGGTGAAAATCCGTGCAACCCGTGCCATTTCTTTGAACTCACCACGAACGTAGTCAATGGACTCATTCATTGCTCCGCGGGCGTATCGAATGGTGAAGCTTGCTTGTTTTATTACCTGTGAGTTCTGTACTCCGCCTAATTTGTAGTGGAAGCCCTTTTTCTTGGTTGTTCGGCGTACTAACTCGGTTCCGTCATCTCTGACGGTTTTTAACTCAAATACTGGGTATCTTCTGCGTAGATACATACGTTTCCTTTCGCGGCCAACAAAAAAACGGCGACCACTATACTTTTTAAGTACAATGACCGCCGTTTATCGACTAATCTTTGGTTCCGTGCCAATGAAGCATCTCAGCTCATGGTTATACCAGGCGTGAATTTCTCAGCACTAAGTATGAATCTATGACACTAATCAGTGCTTTGTCAAGTTTATGAGTGGACCAATTTACCTCTGAAAAAACCCCGCAATAATGGTAATTATGATGATGCCAATAAAAACAGTAATAATACAATTCATCGGTATTTTTCAGACCACCAGCCCTTACCTGCTGCCTTCAAACCCTTATACGCACACTCACGAGAGCAATACGGCTTTTTATTGTAGCGAGGCCAAGAAAGATGGGTTGTTTTCTTTATAATGTTGTCACAGACAAGACATTTCTTTAGTTCTTTGTTCATATTTAGAGTAAGTGGTTGTATCTGGACTGGGTTTTGAGAGAGCCACGAAAGGAAGGAGTACGCCCAGCCCAGATAGCACCACTCAGTCTTAGTTTGACTGACCAAGTGCCTTGTCACTTAGATTCCATATTTTGCTTTTTGCATCAATGTTATTTTTAACAAAGAGCTTCTGGAGGTTTGAGCTTTGACGGCTCATTCCGAGTGTTGGTTTCTTAATTTCTTTTGGTTGTCGTAGTTTCTTCATCTGAAGTACCCTTTCTTTTCTGTTGGTCTATCAAAATAATCTCGAGCGGTATCTAGTTTTCTCTTAGGTAAACTAAGACGAACCGGCACATACTCACGAATGTAGTCGTCTAACTTCCGCTCAAGCTTGAATTCTTTTGAGAGTTTAATAATTTTCACTTTGTTCCTGACTGATGAGCTTTTTGAGCAACTCAATAAGACCCATGTACGTTAAGGCTTCATCCCTGCTTTTGCAGAGCTTCACACATTCCGCGAGGGCTCGTATTGCTTGAATTTGGTGTTGTCTCTTCATATCTGACTTTCTGCCGCATCTCTTCGAGCCTTGAGCTTAGCCCATTTCTCAAAATAGGTGGCATCATCAATGCGTTTCTCCGTGTATTTCTTAGCAAGCAATTCCATCTTCTCGGTGATTTCTTTGGCTTCAACCGCTGAGGCATTCTGTCTTGCCCAACGCTGTTCATGGTTTTCACTAGGGAAGGAAGCATTGATGCGGTTTTGAAGTGCCAACTCGTCAATCTGCTCTTTGGTTAAATCACCTTGGTTATATGAGTCTGACAAGCTTTGGTACGCTTGCTTTTGGTCAGCAATAACCTGCTGATAGTGTTCATATCTCGTGGTATCAGCTAACTCACCAATTTGGCGGTTCACCTCTTCATCATTAATCCAGTGTTGGTTGTATCTTCTGTTGTTCATATTAGTACCCTCCTTTTACTATGTGTTCTGTATGCTCAAGGCGTTTAGCCAAGGCAATGTTGTCATTTGAATTCAAGCGTGTTCTCATTCGCAATGACTCCAATTCTTCGGCGGAATACGCCTCATACGGAATTCCTAACTCCCGTCGTAGTTGTTCATTTTCAGCTCGAAGCTGTTCAGCTCTTTCAAGTTCATTCATTTTTACCTTTCTCTTCTGCCCACATAGATTGAATTTTTCGATATAAAGCATGTGTGCGGGCCTTCACCGAGTTCCCAGAACTTACTCTTCGAAGCACCTGACGTATGAACGCACCCATGTCGTCATATCGGTCAGATTGAGTCCATGTTGCTGACATTCTGGTAATGTCTGCAATCACTTTCTCTAATTCCGCTTCATCACTTGCATCTAACCCAAGCACCCGAGAGACTTCTTTGAAAAGTGCATCTTCGTTTGCTGGTCCAATAAAGTCATATTCAGCGTAGCCACCATCTTGGTTTGTTCTTCTCTTCGTAACAAATTGATTACCAACACTATTTGGGTTTTTAGGCTCCATCTCTGCAAAACCTCGAGTAGAGTCCTTGCTGGAAGGCTCATTTTGGGCTTCTTTTACTTCTGCCTTACTCTGAGTACCTTTAACTTCTAGTGCTGTTGTTGGTTTCATTATTTTGTCAGCCATTTATTCCTTTCAAATTGTTATAGGACTCAACCGCCTCAAGAGCCGCATTAAAAATGACTTTAATTGCTGACTGACTTCTCTCTGCTTCAACCAAGAGAGCTTCACAGCGTTCAAACATTGTTTCCGCTTTAATGAGACTGCCAAGTTCCTGTTCTAGTTGGTCACTGCTCCATGCTTTCATCTAGTTCCTAACTGACTTAACTGAGTTGCTCCTGGTGCGAAGAGCTTGCTGTAGTCTTCAAGGTTGATTGTTTGTCCAACTGATTGACCATTCATTTGAGGTGCTTTAATTGTTGGTCGTCTGACCTTCATTGGTTCAATGTTTAATTTAGGCGTTGGTGGCAACTTGATTTGAGTACTCTTGTACTCTGGAATATTTAGGGAGCCTGGAATATTGATACTGAAGTTCTGTTTTTTTGGCTTGTAACTGCCATCAGCTTTCTTGAGTAGGGTTCTCATTGAATCTGCTTGAGTTGCAGTAATGACCCCTGAATCCTCGTATTCTTTAATTACTCCTGAAGTGAGAACGCCATTTTGGACCAGTTTATTGAACTGCTCTCGGTATTCCTCACCCTGGAGAGGTGAAAGAATTTCTTTAATGTAATTTCCACGCACACCTGATTCCACGCCCAACGACTTAGCTATGGTGTAGCTGGCCTCTTCAAATGTTCCTAATCCTTCAGCTTCAAGAACCTTTTCAATTCTGGCTCTGTCACCACTTAGTGCTGGGTCCTTAAATATTTCACGGACGCGACTTGCTTGAGCATCTTTACTAACTTCTTGGTTAAATGCTCGAATGAGTGGGTCGTTACTCTCAACCGTTGCTTCTTCTTTGCTTCCAAATAACCAGGAGAGAATACCTGGCTTCTTTTCCTTTGGTTGCATTGCTGAATAGAGCTGTTCACCCTGTAAACCTGCTGATTTATAGGTGTCTAGTCTTTTTTGGCTTGCTGGTGAGTATGCACCGCCACTGTAACGAGTGGGTGCTTCCACTAACTGTGAAAGTGCTTGTTCACCACCCATACGGCCAGAGAGAAAATCAATGCCTGTGGTTATTTGAGAGGGAACACCAAGAGCGTTTGATGCCTCACTTAAAATGTTTGAAGCCTGTTGGCCTGCTGGAATTGGATTGCCATATTTATCTTTTCCGTAGATTGGTCGGCCCCGATAGTCTTCGTTAATAATTCCATGAATGATTGAGCCAGCACCAAGAGAAAAACGATTAGAAATAATCTTTGCAACTCCTTCAAAGTTTCCTTTAGCAATGTTGCTTGCTGCTTCATAGGGAATTCTGAACATGTCAGCACCAGTGCCAAACATTCTGAACTCTCGCTTTTGACCATCGCCGGTGAATCCAGCATTCATAGTGAATGGGTCATCTACTGAACCAGTGAGCGCTTTATCCATTGCCTGTGAAGCAATCCAGAGAGCCATAAAGTTACGTGCAAAAGTGCGATAAGGTTTAAGCATTGGATTAGTAGGTTGAATCAATGACTTTCCAACGTTATACCCAGTTTTAATTGTCGATTCAGTCCAGTCGGGAGCAAGAATGATTGCACGAAATGCGTTCTGTGCATCTTTTGTCTTCATTATTCTGTCTAGCTCGTTTTGACCACCAAAAATATTGTTAGCAACTTTAGCCGCTTGTCTTACAGACTCCTCTCGGCTCATCCCTGATTTGGTGTACTGACCAACAAGTTCATCAGCGTATTTGATTTTGAGAGCTGGAATTACTTTTCTAAATAATGGGTCACCCATCCATTTATCAATTGTGTTGCCAAGAATGGCGTATGAGCGTTGAGCAATGTTTCCATCAATGATTTTTGGGTCAGGTCTGAAGGCAAAATCCTCTGTAGAGAGAGTCATGCCTGCTTTACTGTATTCAACTGCCTTATCGAGTGAGTTTTTAACGAATCCATCAGCCCCATTAGGGTTAAGAATCCATTTACCCGCATCGAAGAAGCCACCAAGAGGATTGTTTCTGCTAAGAGTACTTCGAACCAAAATATTCCAGCCGTGAGCATTAATTCCTGTGCCGGGGACTCCAGCAGCAAGTCTTACATTTTTAATTGCAGTGTTGTAGTCAGCGAACTTTTGCAGACCTTTGAACTGTGCTGGGTTTAAGTAGTTATTAATTTGCTCAGCAATCTCTGCTGGAGCTGAGTAGAGTTCATCAATATATTCACCACCAACAGTTTTAATCCTCTCTGTTGGAAAACCCTCGGCAGTGATTTTCACCCAACCTCTTTCAGCTTGAGAGGATGGTTTAATTAAGTTTTTACCCTTTAGAAAATCAAGCATTCCCTTATCTGCCAGTGCTTTTTGAGCAGTCTTTTCATACCAACCCACAAGGTCAGAAACAGTGTTAAATCTAGGGCTGAGTCCTTTACCAAGACCTTCCTTATAATTCTTAAGCACACTTTCTTTTGTGAATGGTGCTGAAGTGTTGAGAGACTTAAATACCTGCTCAATTTGCTCAGGCGTGTTGTTCCAGAGTTGAGGCAAGTAATCTTTCTTATAGTTTGCATTAATACCAGCGTCAGAAATAGTCTTATAGATTTTATCGAAGTAGCCACGAACAGCTTCGTGATTGCCAGACTGCACTTCAAAAATAGCGTTAAGTCCTTGTTTATCAAACTGCTTGAACTCTTGTTTTGCCGTTACGCCTGCAAGCTCAGTTGTTCTTCGGTTGTTCACCCAAGAGCGAAAGGCAGTATCAAAGTCGCCACCAACAGCCTTCGTTGCTTTACCAACTGACTGAGCTGCAATCTTTAGCTTTTGACGAATAGCAGGGTTATTAAAATCAGGAATGAGTGAAGGAACTTTCTCTTCAAGTAGTTTCAATGTTTTAGAGTTACTAAGTTTGTCAGCTTGTTTAACTGTAAGAAGTCCTGATTTAATAGCGAGATTCTTTGAGTTCATTAGACCCCAAATAGTTTTAGCTGCTTCAGGTGTTAACTCTTTGATTCCTTTTTCACTAACTTCTTGTGCAACTTCAACCAGTGCTTTCTTTCCAACTCTCTCGGCTACTTCTTGAATTGGCTTTTTCACTAGACCACCACCGGGAAGGTCGAGAAGAATATTGGCGGTACCAACTCCAAAACCCAAGCCTTTGGCTGTGCCTGGAGAAATACCTAAGTCATTCTGGAAGAACCCTTGAGCAGAGCGAGTATCTTGCTGATAAGAAGAGAGTGGTTCTTTGCCAAACAACACTCTATTGAGTGGTGTGGGTCTGCCAAGAGCATCGTGAGTGGTTGATTGACTGGTTACACCGAGTGGTTCACCCGCAAGAGAAACAGTGGCTTTGCCAACCGGCCGGGAGATAAGAGGTCTCGCAGTCCAGTCGAGTAAAATATCAGCACCTTGTGCTAATGCCTTGCCACTCTTCATATAAGAATCAATGACATCTTGTCTCGTTGTCTTAAATAAAGGAGAGACTGGCTTGTTTAATTCTCTTTTAATTGCAGTAGAAACAATTGGCTTCGCTAATTTCATAGCAGGACCAGCAGTTCTCTCAATTCTTTGTCGAAGAGTTAATTTCTTCTCTTCTTCGTCACCAAAAGAATCTCGAAGTTTTGCTCCAAAACCAGTAACAGTGTTTTTAACTCGGTCAAATAAATTCATGGTTCCTTCCTAACCACTAAAATGAGCGACTGGCTCCACCCTCAAAGAATGGATTCTCCTCGTCACTATCTCGGCTATATGGGTTAAAACTGTATGCAGGTGCAGAACCTTGTGCCTTCTGGCTAAAGTCATTACCTGCGTACGCATTTTGCGTGTATGGGTCGTAGTAACTGCCAGCATCATAACTATCAGCCATTGCCAAGAGTTGGTTGTAATTACCTGATAGTTCAGCTTGTTTTGAATACACGGCTTCACGAATACTTGCAGCTCTCTCTTGGAATCCAAGCTTGATGTTTTGCTGTCGAGAAATACTATCTTGAATAGCCGAGAGTCTCATTTGTGAACGAGCATTTTCTGTCTCAACTCTCATGCCCTGAATTCGAGCAAGAGTGTTGTTGAGTTCACTTTTGAGTCCACCAAGAGCTTCTTGCTCCTGAAGGGCAAGTTGGTCTTCATAGTTCTTCTGCATTAAATTAAGTTGGGTTATTGATTGACGGATTTTTCCAGCTTCTCTGGTATATGTCTGTTCGGTGCCGTGGCTTTGTCGAATGTATTCCTGATTAGCAAGTTCACCAACGGCTTCACCAGCACTGCTTCCACCACCAAATCTACTAATTCGTTGTTGTGCAAGGGCGTTGTATGCGCGTACTGCATCAGCGAGAGCACTTCTTTTATTTACATCTAAATCCTGTTGGTTTTCATCGAGTGCAGATAAGTTTTGCTGAAGACCTGTTTGTGATTGTTGTCGAGCAAGACCATAACTTTGATTGGTAATACCAACAGCCGTGTTGTAATCAGAGTTGGCATTGCCTTCCAATTGACCCAAATAATTCATTGAGTTCGAATACATTGAGTTAATTTCATTCAACAAATTTTGGTCAGGGTTTCCACCACCACCAGAGTTCTGATTCATGGCTTCCCACTCAGTTCTCTGAGATGGGTTTAAGTCACCTTTATCTGCAATGGCTTTGAGTTCGTCATACCGAGAGGTTCGTGGTGCAGCAGGAGTGCCACCACCACTTGGTTTTGGAACTGGTGTTGTTGGAGGTGCAACTGGGTCAGGAGTCCACGAAGCTGATGCTCCACCTGGTACTGGATTAGAACTCCCAAATAACTGTGAGCCACCACTAACAGGGTCACGAGCAATTCCAAGTCTGTCTCCAATCCATTCACTGATACCTAGTTCTGGTAGTAATCCCATATATTTCTTTCTAATCACCTAGCCCCCATACACCCCACCAGAACAATGCGAGTACCGAATTTTTATAGTTAAAAAAGGAGGAACCGGTGGGGTGTGTGAAGGCCAATTCAGCAATAAAAAACCACCTTCTTGGTGGTCTTGGTGCTGGAGACATGAGTGTTTCGTTTGTCTCGGCGATTAGATAAAACCTATCGCGCTAATAAGGTAAATGTCAATGGAATACAGGGTATGTCTTTTCTACATCGTTTATGCACCTGTGAAACTCAGGGATACCAGAAAAATTTATTGGAGTTTGCTACCTGTATGGTACCTAATTTCCTCAGGGGGGAGTGGGTTGTAATCTATCAGTTTATATCGCCTAAAAAGCATGGTTTGGATGACAAGAAAGTGGGGTATGACGTGCACACCGAGGTGGGTACCTACTAATAACCAAGCCCTTTAACCCTTATTCTACCAGAGGGGGTGTTACTTTTATTCTTACTCTCATACTGCTAACTTCTTACGTGCCACTGTGCCCACCCCCTTCAAATGTCAGTCAATTAACGCTACGGTTGGAGGGGTTTTTTGTGGGGGGAAATGAGGGAGGGAAAAACTAATACTCATTCAATACAAGTTGGAGTTGCTGTAGCAAAAAAGAAACAAATAATAAGCTCAACCAATTTCAGTTGTGCATAAAATCAGTATCTTCGCTCTCGCAATCTTCTAATCTGATTAGCAATATTCGTCTGCAAAATAAGGAACTTTTCTACAACTTCAGTATCAATCAAGCTTCTTTGTTCCTTTGTGAGTTTCTCTTCAAATAGTTTTGAAATACGTTCTCTGGTGCCTGCAATATCAGTAAGCACTTGTTCGAGGTGTTGAATGTGTTCTTGTCGGTCTGTGCTAGTGAACATAGGTGGACAATCGCTTATTCATAATATTAGTAAGGAGTTCAAGAAAACCATCATCCCAAACTAGTCCATCATAGAGACAACCCAACAATTCAGTGTGCAATCTGCAAATGGTCTCGTCTCTGCCATGCTTAGAAATACTGGCGGAAATATGTAGTTCAAGGTTACTTAGAGAGGTCATTTAGTTTCTCCAATTCGTTGCGCACTAAAATATAAAGTGCCTTTAGCTCTTGAGTAAGCATATTTCTTGAAATGTCTCTTTGAGCTTTACGGCGGCCATCGTTCATACCGAACGAGGTTGTAGTTGTCTTGTAATACGCCTCAATGAAATTAATCTTCTTGGCTAAATGAATCAGCTCAGGTGTAAGAGCGTTGAAGGGAATTCTGTTTTTATTCATCAATTCCTTTCCCTGGCACCCACTTGGTTAAATAAGTGTGCCTGATTGCTTCTCTAACGAGTTGTGAGATTGAAGTCTGATTAATTGACTTAATTGCTTTGAGCATTACGTGGTCTCGCTCTGAGAGCATGATTTGATACCGTTGGTAGTTTCTCTTGGGTTGAATTGATTGCATACTTTCTATGTATCGCGCTAAGTGGTCTGGTGTCAAATGAACACATACATAGGAATACCAGAGTTCTTATTAGCAATGAGGAATGCAAGTCTTCCATCAACCATGACTAACTTCTTACCTACTTCAATAATGTCTGCCAAGCCTATATCAGCAATTGAATCAAGAACACTAATTGAATCACTGACACTAATCTTCAAGAACTCAACTATGTCTGCCGAGAATAATTCACCAACAGAAACAGACTCAACTTGATTGATTATGAGAGCATCGGGGAGAGTAACGAGTGGTGAGTCTATAGTTGTAATGAACTCTGAGAGAGAAAGATTAGTTGGAATATCAAGATTAAGTGCTTCGGCAACGCTTAGTTGTTCACTCACTGATAATTGCATCAAGAGGTTAATAATAGTCAATTCGGTTAAGGCAACCGTACTTGAAACAGATAGCTGTGCTGTTGAAATAACTGTCAAGATAGCTTCAGAAAGTGAAATATGTTCTGAGAGTAGTAGAGAAACAAGCACATCTACAATTGATGATTCACTGAGGCTGAGAGAGTCACTGCCACGAACATCTGACTGCATATTGGGGTTGAACATGTCCTGTGCAGCAATAGTTTCAGAAGTAGAAACACCAATTGGCACCTCGTGGCTAATTACTTCTGAAAGATGAACAGATTCGGAAACAAAAAGCTGAATTGGTACAGAAATAGTAATTGATTCATTCACCAAAACAGAGCTATTTACTTCAGTAAACCGTTCAGTAAAGAAAATAGAGACTGATTCAGAAACACTAATAGAGTCTTGAACCTGTAGTGTGGTTCCAACTGAAACTTGGGAGTTCTCAGAAACGCCAAGAGAGTCATTGACTACTGGAGTGACTGAGAGTGAAACATTACTTGATTCGGAAACTGAAACTGATTCTGATTTATTGACGTGACTTTCTAACATTGTTGTCACTGATTCAGTAACAGAAAGACTATCGGAAACAGAAGGTAGGTTATTAGCAATGTAACTAATAATGACAATGCCTGAGCCACCGTTAGCTCCTGCACCGGCACCTCCAAAACCACCGCCTCCTCCGCCACCACTATTTGCGGTTCCGGCAACAGGAGCACCAGTAGTAAACGAACCACCTCGACCACCACCACCAGTTCCACCAGCACCACTATTACCTGGAGAAGATGAGTGAGCTCCACCTCCACCGCCTCCTGCATAGGCTACTGATGAGCCAGAAATAGAGTAAGAAGCACCTGCACCGCCTGTACCACCAATATAGTTTGAAGCGTTACCTCCAGTGGCACTAGCTCCGCCTCCGCCTCCTCCAGCACAAGGTGCTCCAGAGTTATTATTAGATGAACCACCATTACTACCTTCAGTTGTCCCAGTACCAGGTGAACCCGGAGAACTATCTTGTCCGCCTTCGCCACCACCTGAACCACCATTAGCTCCACTTTCTATTCCAGAGGTTCCATCATCCCTTCTGTTACCACCTCCACCTCCGCCAGTGGCAGTAATTGAGCCGAAAACAGAGTTACCACCATTTCCACCCTTAACAGTTTTATAAGTGCCACTCGGTGCTCCAGTTCCTCCAGTACCAATAGTTACGGTATAGTCTCCAACACTTAAGGAAGTTGAGGCTGTATAGACAAGTCCACCTGCTCCACCTCCTCCAGCGTGGTTAGAACCACCACCACCTCCGCCAGCTACAACGAGAGATTCAACTGAACCTGCCTCGGTAACAGAAAATGTGCCACTACTTGTAAAAGTATGGACGTTCTTATTGCCATTAGTGGTGAGTGTGCCGCCGGTTGCTAACATAAATTGATACAAAAAAACCGCCTTACAAAATGTATTGGCGGTTCCTATCCGAGTGTTTCAGTTCGGGAACTTGTGGTTCTTTTATATCATGCTAGGGGGTTAAGACACAAAAAACTATCCAACAAATCTACCAGCGGCAACCATTAAGCCGAAGAGAATCATAAAAAGGTGAAGCCAAATCATTTTGAACTTATCTCGGTCTGTGTCTTTCTTTAGGAAGAATACAATTCTAGAGACTATGAAGTAGGGAATCCATGAGAAGACGTAAACAGCAAGCAGTCCACCTACAAGTTGAGCCAGCCAGTCGCCACCACTAGCACCACGAGGAACAATTATTTGAGTGAAGACTACAATTCCCCATGCCAAGTATTGCATGAAACTAAATGGAGCTTTATTCTTTACTTCTGACATAGTTTTGGTATTTCCACTGTCATAAAACTGGCAAACGACTTAAGCTCTGGGTCACTCGTAAGTCCTTCTGTGCCAGTTTCATCTAACTTACTCTTAAGTTCATTAAAGCCTTCGTATGAATATTTCTCAATTATTTTTTCCCATCCGCACTGACAATACGCCTCTGTTTGGTTCTGTGCCGTACAACCTGACATGAATGCTTTCCTATTGGCTTCTCTGACAGATTCTTCTTTCTGCTCACCAGTTTGCGTCTGAGAATTTCTTAAGTCTTGTTCAGCTGACTCAAGCATCTTCTGGCAATCCTCTTCTGACTGACCATATTTACCCACACATTCTTCAAGTGCTGATTCTTTACCATCTTGGAAGAATATCTCATTAACTAGCGACTTACCGAACACGCCAGCAATACTTGCTACCACTAACACTATTATCATTGTTCCTGTTTTATTCATAGTTACTCTTTCACTCCATAGTAAGAGAGGCAAGTAAAAAATCTGTATCTGAACACATCTTTTTCTCTATCTAGGTTATAGTTTGATTTATCCTCAAGTTTATTAGCACATTGAGTTCTAGCATAAGCTGGCAACACATAATGAAAAAAGACAACAAATAATAAAATGGATGATATTAAAATTAGTATTATCTTATTCATATTTGTTAACCAAGCAACTTTTTCTTCTGTTCTTGAAATTCTTCATCAGTTAAAATTCCATCATTTTTAAGCTGAACAAGTTTTGTGAGTTCATCGGCAGTACTGAGGTTTGATGAACCTTGACCAACTGAATTCTGTGCGTTGTAGATTGCTTCCTTAACTTCATTCTTCTTATGACAGGGAATCTTATATTTCTTGCCACCCGTTGTCTCAATAGTAATTTGCATGTAGCCCATCATGCCAAGTTGAATACTGGCCACTTGATTAATTGGGACGTTCTGACTTCCAGCACCAGCCTTAAACTCTACCCGGTTTGGGTAGACCTTAATCCAAAAACCCATGTAGTTTGTTTCGTACAATGGCTTCTCTGATGGTGTTTTGTTTCCGAATAATCCCATAGGGTAATTGTAAACCAAATGATGCCACCTGTATATATTTCTTATGACAAAGATGGTACAAGTTGATATAGTATCGGCAAGAGATTACGAATAAAAAATTAGTGGTTGTTGAAATGCAATTGTGCTTTTGACCAGAGGAAGAGCAGGTTCTCATCCTGAAGATCTCCGGTTCGAATCCGGATGGGGTCACAAATCGAGGTCTTATCCTTCTTGTATGCTTCATTTAGCTTGAACAATGGGGAGTTCCATCTTTTAATTCTGGAACGGTTGGCGGCTCATCGAAACAGAGACTAAAAAGACGGGCACTTTCTAGCGGTTTATCCTTATCTATCAGCAATTCTTCGAGGTGTTCCATCCAATAATTGCAGTAGGCAATCACAACTTGAACATTGATTCCTTCCGTTTCCTTGTGATTACGTCGTTCCATAACCATTGATTTTTTAGTTTCAAGTTCCGCGTATTGCGCTTCATATGCTTTTCTCATTGCGTCCAGCGAAACTGATCTTAAGGCGTCGAGAATGGTACGTTGCTCCTCATTAATCCGTAGCACTTCTTTCTCGTAGGAGATCGAATCTACATTAACTTTATCGCGCCGTTTCTCCCACTCCTCAAGCATGATATTTCGAAACTGTTCCCTAAATTCATCTGAAAACTCGAGGTGATGGATTAAGTCTTCAATTGTTTCATGCAACTTAGCACCATTGGTTCCCCAGTAATCATGCCCGAGTGCACAGTGGTAAATGACAACGTGTTTACCAGACTTGCTTTGAGGTCCACTGGCCTTCAGCGGGTGATGGCAAAGATGGCAAGCAAGATAACCTTTGTATGGCCACTTAGGATTGCGCTTGCTTTTCCTTGTGAAGCGTTCTAGTGACTTACCCTTGAAAAGCTGTACTGTTTCGTCTTCACCAATAACAACCATTCTTTTGCCGCGGTTTACTCTATTCCACAGTTCCACAGACGCAATTGGATTACCATGAAACAGACGTGGTTCAAAGTGCTCGATTCCCGTTTTCTCATCAATCCAAGCTAAGTGACTGTGGGTTTCCACACCGCAATAAATTGGGTTTTGTAAATAAATCTCAAGCTGTTTTTTACTGAGTGGCACTCCGCCGATGTTTGCACCGCGAACAATGTGTGATCCTTCCTTTTTGCGGCGGTATCGTTTTCTAGAAAGAAAACCCATTGCATTGATAGTTTCCACAATCTCTTGGGCTGGTTTTCCCTCAGCGTCTAGCTCAAACATGCGAAGAATGAGCTGTGATTCTGTAGGGTGCGGCACGCGGATATAAACTTTCTTACCTGTTTCGGTTTCGATCCTTTTATTTACATATCCATATTGGGATGGGCCAATTTTATAGCCATCGCGCACGCGATTGACACTGCCTGTAGTTAGGCGGGTCATGATGTCGCGAAACTCATCTTTTGCCTTCTCGGCCTCAAGTATTTCTGCTTTAAAACTAGGTCTAAATTCACTCCATTTATATTTCTTACCCAGATGTTGAAGAGTATTTACGACTTTATCAGACGCAATCCCGTAAACATCTATTACAAAGACTCCGAGATCATTCAACACTCTACTTAACTTCAAATATTCTTCCGCTCCGCCTCTAGTGAAACGGTCGATGCATTTAATGTAGGCTCTTTTTATTTCAGGATGCTTTTTACAATATTCAACTGCCTCCCAGGCTGGCTGTATTTCAGCCATGATGCTGGCGGATTCAATCCACTCAAACGACTTGGCAAGTCTATCGCCCCTGAGTGGGAGAATTGACTCTACAGCACGAAGTTGATCATCAGGAGAGTCACCTTGGAGTCCCTGTTTTGCTGAGCTGACTCTCAAGATCGCTATTGCTGGAGTTAGTTCTTGATTTGAGTGTTCCATTTCGTTCATCCTTCAACATTTTATCAATGATGAGATTGGCTAACAACCTCATCTTTGCTTCTACCGATTCTTGAAAGAGAGGAGGAGTATCTAGCTCAGGAGACGCAAAAAAACCACCTACCCGAGGTGTTCCACTTATCTTATTCAGATCATCACTGGGAGTAAACCCAAGATGGGTAGGCTTCTTGACCATGGTGCCCTTCAGCACCTGGGTTTGCAGAACCCCTTTTGAAGCTACTCACAAGCAGATACTAATTTACCACGAAGAAATATAAATAATAGCAGCAGTTTGATCCAGTCAGTCGAAATAGGTACAGCAAGTGCCAGGTGTCAAACGAACGAAAATCGTCCTGACGTACTTCTGCTGGGCGAACGATTGTTTCCCTTGATTGAGGTTCGACTCACAAACGAGTAGTTATCCTTCTGCTGAAACGCCATGGCGCAACTGCTGTATTGAACCCTCTTGGTGTATGGTCAGCGTTGCGTAAGCAACCTGACCCCACAAAGTGCCCCCTAGGAGCCGAACTCCTAGCTAAACTTGGGGGTGATTCCGTTTTCTCTCGGCCCTTGTAGTTCTTTGTTACGTTGAGGTTTCCTGCACCATCTGCGCCAGGTATAAGTCGGTCTTTCACCGTATCACTCAATCGTTTGGGTAGGCACAAGAACGCTTCCTGTGATCCCACAAACCAGGTTTTCTTTACCACCTGGCGGTCTACCCTTCATCATCGGACTTAGCACACCTTTGCCGTTTGGTGTCGGCTTGCTTAGCGCAAATCCTGTACTGGTCTGATGAACCCGTGAGGGCTAGGTAACCAGCACATTGAGCCACATTATTGTGACGCCGCGACTTAACTGAGCTATCCACGCGAAGTTCTTTAGAAGACATACCAGCAAGAGATGCTGGAGTCATGGCTATAGTGCCAATAACCAGAGGCTATCTGGCTAACGCTGATCCTGTCAAGCAGGGAGTTTATAAAGCAATTGTTCACTAAGCGCTAAGTAATGAAGGTAACGGCGAGCGCGTTTGGTGGGTAAACCCTTATGAGCGAATCGCTTTCTTTTGAGTGAAGAAAACGCCACGTCAGACATCGCAGCATAGTGCGCTGCTCGATAGAAAGCGCGTTGCTGTTTTGAATACGTCTGACTTCGATATATAAGTTGGGCACAGACACGGCATTGAAGTTTGTTGTTTGCTAAAACCAGGAAACCTGAGCGTCTTTGGCAACTTGGACATGAAAACCAGTAACGATTGCCACCAAGAAAACATGATGTGGTAGTTAGGACGGAGTTTGATGAAGGCAAGAATCCCAGCGCATTGAGTTCGTTGATAGAAATTTGTGGGATCGTGCCCACCACGGGTTTGTTGTACATCATGGTCAAAATAACCGAAATCAATTGGAATAAGCGATTATTCGACCTATTGTACCAGGCTAAAAACGGCTGTTTTCAGTCATGCTTACCCAATGATTCACCAAACTTCAGTAACATCCATACTCCAAACGAGCGGAGTGCGAGTTTGCCCAAACTGAGCTCAGCATCTTCACAAATTTGAGAGCAGCCGCCACGAATTGGATCAGGATCACAGTACGGATCAGGTACACACTTCCCACTTGATAGGAAGAAAGCAACAACAAGAGCAGCAAGTACAAACGCGCCGTGACGGATTATTAACTCGTCTTTTGAGTTAGTGTTCATAGCTGGTTCAGCGCCCCCCTGCTAGTGCAACTAAAATTGCAATAAGAATTACTCCACCTAGCCAGATGGCACCAAAGATTGTGCAGATGCGCAGTAGCGACTTCAGGTTATCTTTCGGATTCATGTTGAGTTTCATATTTCTCCTTCCAATAATTACTGCTCAGCTTTTGGGCTGGGGCTTGATATAAATGCTGATGCTGGGTCAATCGCGACTGGGGTGGGTAATAAAACGGGCTTCAATTGAACACCTTGAGTCGCAGGTCTGTCGACCATTGGGGTGAAAATAACGGACACCAAGAAGATGAAAATAGTGATGGCAATTAGTGTTTTCAGCATAGGCTCTCCTGGGTGAGAGCCAACAAAAAGCACCCTACCAGTACCGACTTTTCAGTCGCACACCCGTTTCCAGGCGTGACCCGCGAAGGAACTCCTGATAAGGAGCTTTTTACCCTTCGCGGGGTTTATTAACCATGCCCAGCCAGATGGTTGAGTTTAGGTCGTTATTGTAGTAATACCGAGATTATACAGCTTGAATAAGCACTTAGCCAAGAGAAGTGCTATACTTCGCCAGAATTGAATGGAGCTTATTGACGGCGTGGCAGAATTAACACAAATCTCCAGCGGCGACTTCAGGGCTGTAAAATACGGCCAAATTGTTATTTACTTCGATAACCAGTGTAAATTTCACGATCATTTCGGACACACGCGGAGAACCAAGAGGTTTAAGTATTACCAAAACCTGGTGAAATACGTGGAGGAAAATCCTAGTATTAAGCTCTACTTCACGCTAGACCCCGCAATTGCATCGTTTGTCAAAGTTGTAGATGGCTTTCTCATTAACATGGACGCCTATCAGCTTTTTTGTCGATCAATAGAACGCAAAACTGAGGGAAGATTGCACGCATTTCTTGGCCAAAACCTGGACGTGCTTAGCACTGAGGAACGGTCTGAGTTTATTCGGGCGCACGCGACTGATGAAGACGTCAAGGAAGCATTAAAAGGTTTTGACCCACAGACCCGAGAAAACGTGGTGGCTTTTGCCAAGTCCTTACCACGAGATCAGGATGTCCCCGCTGGCTCAAGGCCTTCTGAACCCAGCGTTACTGTGGAAGAGTTTTTGGTTGCCTTTAGTAAATTTGCCAGTGACCCTACTGTTCAAACCGCATTTCTTAAAAAATTGCCGCAGATTCAGATAGAAACACTTAAGTCGCATGTAGAATTTCTAAGAGCCAACCTGAATCAAAACGAAACATTTATCCAAAACTGGATTGATGAAGAAGATCACAAACACCGCAAAAAAAGATGTTTAATCTTTGGGATCGAGTATGTCGACCCCAAAAGGGAGGGCTTTCTAAATAGTAAGCGGTTCGACATTCTTGCTGAACAAAACAGAAACCACCACGTCATCATTGAGCTAAAATCCCCTGACGCCGACATATTTAAAGTTGAGGAAAGTGCTAATGCCAATGGTGGCAAAAACACAACCTACAACTTGTCTCCTGATCTTAGTAGAGCAATTCCGCAGGTGCTTAGCTACAAAGACTGGTATGAACGCACTACCCCAGAAGAGCTGCAAGGCATCGGTATTGTTGATCGAAAACGCGTTTCAAAATGTATCATCGTTATTGGTCAGAATAAACCAGACGATGAAGTTTGGATGAGCAACTTATCACGACTTCGCTCCAGTCTCAGCGGCATGGAGATTTGGACTTACACAGATTTAATTGAAAAGCTTGAGAACACGATTGCAAATCTTGAGCAAAATCTCTAAATTAAGTTCCTAAGATTCAATTCTGAACGTGATATACTACCAGATATAAAGACAATGATAATGAGAAAATCCTATGTCACAATCGGAGCAATGTGAAGATAGCGTCGATGGCCATTTGGAACAAGTCCAACGGGCGCTAGCTGAATTTCGAGATAAATTTGCCATTACTTTTATCGTTAGTATTTCTGGTGGAGCGGACGAGCATGACGATTTTTACGTGCGTAATCTCCTTGAAGAATTGATTGCTGGTTTGCGTTACACCTCGGCGGCTATCCTCACGGGTGGAACAAAGGGGGGAATCCCAGAAATGGGAATCGAGATCGCTAAAGCGCATGGATTGCCAACCATTGGAGTGTTTCCACCCAAAGGAAAGAAATACGCCCTTCTTGATCAGTTAGATTTACCGATTGAAACCTTGCCCCCTTCTGTTGGTCCCGCCAGTTTTGGTTCTGAAACCCCCACTTTTGCGCAAATACCCGACTATGCCGTATTTGTAGGAGGCTCATATGGAACTCTAGCCGAAGTTAGTACAATGCTTAAGGTTAATGCCAAACGGCAGAGAGATGGTGCTGAACCTATTTATATCCTACCCATCTTTGGGTCAGACGGCGTGGCTGATTTGATACCACTTATTGTGCAGAAACTTGATCCAAATCTTGCTTATTGTCTTCCAGGTTTTGAAATTACATCTGGCAAAGACGCAGCAGAATTTATCAACAATAATCAAAAGAAGAAATCATAATGAACCTCAAAGAAATTCTTGGTGCCATCGCAACTGTAATAGCACTTATTAGCTATATTCCTTACATCCGAGACATTTTATCTGACAAGACTAAGCCGCATGTTTTTACCTGGTTAATTTGGGGGACACTGACGCTCATTGGTTTCCTAGGTCAACTCTCTGGCAACGCTGGACCAGGAGCTTGGCCCTCTGGATTAACTACAATCCTTTGCTTTTTAATCTTTGTCCTGGCGCTCAAAAAAGGAAGCAAAAATATCGTGGCTCTTGATGTTCTCATGCTCCTTGGAGCAATAGCATCGCTTTTCCTATGGTTTTTTGTGAAACAACCAACCTTGGCGATTATTTTAGTGGTGATGACCGATGCCATGGGATTCGTACCAACTGTTCGAAAATCATGGCATAAACCCCAAGAAGAAACATTAAGCGCCTTTGTGTTAAGCGCCATTAAACATTTCATTTCTCTTTTCGCAATTAGAAGCTACTCGTTAATTACGACTCTTTATCCTGCCTATTTAGTGATCGCCAACATTCTTTTTATCAGCTTACTAGTGAGTAGAAGAAAAGCACTTATTACTTCCCAGACGTCTGGTTGACAAAAACTTAGTCTCCCTGATACAATCCACTCAACAAGTTATATAAAGCGTTTGACTGGAGTCACGATCCAGGAGCTGTCCCGCAAAATCGGGAACGGAAATTGAACCGTAAAATTCAATAGTCGATGTCGCAGTCGCGGAGTCGGCCTGAGAGCTTGAGAAAGAAATATTCTCAAGAATAAGGATGGGACCGCGGGAGGTCCTTTTTTAATACCTCTCGTTCCTTAGTTACCACAACTCTGTGGTGATTAATGAACGTGAGGTTTTTTTGTGAGGAAAATATATGAATAAAAACACAACCTACAAACAACTCGAAGACAAGTTGGTTAAATATAAAGACCTAAAAGACATTCCTGTCAAAGAGAACGGGGACGTTTTTGTGAGTTTACGACCTAGCAAGCCAGAAACCTATGGTGCTATCGGCCAATATGAAGCCCTAGGGGATATGAAGGACAAGTTTCCTTTAGTGCCAATACGTAAAAGCGTTAGTCGGCGTTTAGATTTAGTCGATAAAGCACTGAAAGAAATTAACGGCAACCTGCAGCTTGTTATTGCGTACGGGTTTAGAAGTCTTGAAATTCAACAATACTATTTTGAAATTCAAAAAAAGAAATATCTTGAGAGCGGCAATCTAGAAAATGAGAGCATAGATGAAGTAATTCATCGCCTGATTGCAGTACCAACAGTGGCGGGACACCCCACAGGAGGAGCGGTTGATGTTTATATTCGAGATAGCCAAACTGGAGCGGTGCTTGATTCTGGGGTCCCTATTTTTACATTTGATTCGAAGGATGTGTACACCTTCTCACCATTTGTAAGTGAAGAAGCACAAAAAAATCGCAACCTGTTAAGACGGGCAATGATGTCCCAAAATTTTGCACCGTACGATGGTGAGTGGTGGCACTTTTCTTTTGGTGATAAAGAATGGGCATTTTATTATCAACAGCCTTTTGCTATTTATGAGCAAAAATCTGAGAAAGTGGTTTATACTGATGTTCAGAAACAATAAGCTGCAGGTGTAAAGTAGTAAATAACAGATCAATGCCCATTGACTTGGTTTGATCTTGTTGTACTATAAAATAGTTATCAAGCACCTGCCCTTGCTGAAGGCGGTGCTTTTTTTGTAGAAAAGTTATTAATAAATAAAGAGAGGTAAATATGTCCAGATTCAAGGAACTGGTCCCCAATAAGGAGGCTGAACCTATGCCGAGCCAATACTCAGTATTTCGACCAGGTGGTAATGATACCGCATTAGTTGTCGGTGTCGAAACTGATCCCAAAAAGAGAAAACAAGTTAACGACAAGATCATGGGTCAACATTCCAATGTGGAGCAGGTTGGCTTTGTGAACCTTGACCCCAACAATGCAGAATTGATGATGGCTGGTGGTGAATTTTGCGGCAATGCAACTAGAAGTACCGCATACTGGACTCTAGAGGGCAAACCTGGTGAGATTTTAATTAAGGTTTCTGGAGTTGGAGCAAAACTGCGTGCAGGTGTTGACCAAGAAGGCAATGCCTGGGCACAGATGCCAATTTATGCCGATCCATCGAAAATTACTTTCCTAGATGATGGTCTAGCTGTAGTGGCCATGGAAGGCATCACTCACGTAGTAATGGATGACATCTATCCTGACGCCTCTCCTGAAGAATTGAAGCAAATTGCCTTGGAAATTTTGAAGGGGTTAGGGTTAGATCAGTCTGTAGCCGCTGCTGGTGTCATGTTCCTCTCTACCTCGAAGGAAGGTATCGTCATGCGACCAGTTGTATCTGTAAAAGAAGCGGACACCCAATTTTATGAAACTGCCTGTGGCAGCGGCACAACTGCCGTAGGTTTGTTGGAAGCATTGAAACAGGGCGGGTCCATTGATTTGCCGATTATTCAACCGACTGGCATGGCTATAAATATCAAAGTAAGCTTCGATGGGACTAAGTTTCAACAAGCCGTGATCTCTGGTCCAATTGAATTATTAAATGAAAATGAGGAGGTAACAGTATGACAGAAGTTCAAAAACCAACGATTGAAAGAGTCCAGACAGCAGAAGAGCTTAACGATGCTTTTAACAGAGGCTTGGTTGAACTGTATCAAGCAGTGTTCGCCGATCCGCCCTACGAAGAAAAGTTTACGCCTGAAGAAGTAAAAAGCTTTTTTGAACTGTACTTCTTGCAAGGGGTACTCATGCTAGCCAAAGAAAATACTCAAAATGTTATCGGTTTCTCAGCTTCAATTCCTCTGGTCCTAGAGGCAGAGATTGCAAAAATTGCTGAAAATTTTGGTATTGATCTAGAAGCGGTGTGGTACTTTGCCGACCTTGGTGTAGCTCACGAATACAGACGTCAAAAAATTGCTCAAGTTTTGGTTCAGACCTTGATCGCTGAAACCCCTGCCGACACTTTGATAATGAGAACGTCAGAAAACAACATTGCCTCTCAGAGGGTAAATCAAGGAGTGGGTTTCGAAATTATTGAAGGTATGGAACAGTTTGTGGATCAGCAAAGACAAGATGGAACAGTTCAATCTGACCGCAGAATCTTCTTGCAGAAGCAGAAATAATTAAAGTCCGTTATGTCAAATAAGTATGAAACCGCGCGTCGCAACATTGATCAATTACAATTGAACTCTGAGATTCCATTGCCAACAAATAAGGTTCTCTACATTGATTTAGACGGGACGCTAATCGATGGAAAATATCAAGTCACGAGTGATGAGATTGTAAAATCAGTAGGGTCCCTTCAAAACAAAGGATGGATTATTGGTCTGAGTTCCGATACTCCCCTTGAACCCCTGCGCGTTTGGAAAGATCGTTTTGGCATGAACGGGCACATTATTGCTGAAAGAGGCAGCATTATTGATATTGATGGTGAGGTTTTTGACAGCAGAGCCGATGTGGAACTGTTTCAAGCCTCACTGACAGCCATGCGTTCAATTTTCTCTGATGCGGGATACAGAATTTGGAGTGGTGATACTGTAGAATTTTTAAGAACTGGACGGACGGTTGGCAATCCTGGAGAAACAATTATTCTTATTAACGCGCACCGCACTCAAAGTATAGCTTTGTACGTAAGACGAGTTGATGAGAGTGGCACATTAGCAATGGACATAAATTTAACTAACCGAGCTATAAATGCAGCTCGACAATATTTTCCGAAAATAGACGATCTAAATGAAGACCTGAACCATGACTATGGCATACTGATTTTATCTCGAAAATCAGTGGTTAAAAGACTGGGAACGATTAATGCTATGCGCAACCAGAATTTGATTCAGGTTGGCATGATTGGAAATTCCATGACCGATTATGTTGGTTCAGATATTGCTCGACATTACGCGGTGGGCAATGCTTCAGATGAATTTAAGCAGAAAGCAGACTTCATTGCTCGCGAACCGCTCACAAATGGCGTTGTGGAAATATTAAGAAAACTGCAATCAGCTAAAAGATGATTATGAACAAAGAGCAAATTATTATTGACACCGACCCAGGAGTTGATGATGCTTTGGCTATAGCTTTTGGTATCAAAGCAGAGTTGCCCATTGAAGCAATTAGCACGGTATATGGAAACTCAACGGTCGAAAATTGTAGTACAAATGCATTGACAATTCTTGAGCTAGCTGGTGGCAATGTGCCAGTTTACCAGGGAGCTGCTAAGCCGATGAGAGGCGTAAATAAATTGGCTGAAAGTCACGGGGATAATGGGCTTGGTGGTTTCAGTATGGATAGTGGCAGACGAATATCTGAGCAAACAAGTTTAAAACACTTTCAAGAAGTACTAGAACGATCGGAATTTGGGGAAATTACAATTGTTGCTATTGGGCCAACTACTAACATTGGAGAACTAATTGAACAGTCTCCAGAACTTTTCAAAAAAACAGGAAAAGTCATAGTAATGGGGGGCGTGTTCGGCGAAAAGGGGAATGTTACCCCGTATGCCGAGTTCAATGTTTACAATGATCCACTTGCCCTTAAAATGTTGTTGGAGTCCAAGCACCCTCAAATTATTATTGTGCCAGCAAATATCTGTCGACAAGTAACATTTATTCAAGAGATTTTCGATAAGATCACAAATCCTGAGTTAGCCACTGGCCTAGCCAAGATCAGCCAAGTTTACATTGATTACTATGCCAAAGATACAGAATATGGCGGATTTGAAGGTGGGGTCATGTATGACTTACTAGCTGTTGCCCTACTAGTTGATTCGAGTTTGTTTAACCTTGAAAAGGTTAGAGTTGTTGTAGAAACAACTGACCCTATCAAATATGGTTTAACAAAAATCGTGTCTGGTAACCCAAATTGTGAAGTAGCCACCAAAGTTGATGCAAATAAATTAAAAGAATTGTATGTTTCAATTATGAATAATTAAGGAGATTTATGGCAAAAGGCAAAGAGCGAAGAATAGGAAACCCTAGTGGTTTTAAGGATACTCTTCCTGCGGAAAAGTTACTTTTTAATCGCCTCATGGAAGACTTGAGCCAGGTAGTGGAGAGTTATGGCTTTTCCCCGATTGATACCCCTGAGATCGAATGGTTGGATACGTTGCGCGGCCATGACGATTCGGGCGGTAAACTAATCTATCGAGTCTTTAATGGATATGAAAATCCAGAGGAGGGTGCAAATTTAGATTCTGTTATGGATAAAGGACTGCGTTTTGATCTAACTGTTCCATTAGCTCGTTTTTATGGTCAACACGCCAATGAACTACCACTCCCTTTCCGTCGCTATCATTGGGGTAAAGTATTCCGTGGGGAAGCCGCCCAAACAGGCAAAGGTCGTTATCGCGAGTTTTATCAGTTTGATGCTGATACGGTTGGGGCAACTGGTGCCATGGCGGATGCAGAGACTGCCGCCATGCTAGCTGACGCGATGCAAAAACTTGGTCTTCCCGCAGTGGTGAAAATTAACAACCGTCGTTTATTGGACAGTTTGGTAGAAGTGGGTGGTATTGATGACCAAGAAGTAAAAAGTAGGGTTTTTACCGCTATCGATAAATTTGACAAAATCGGCAAAGAGAAAGTTGTGGCGGAGATTGCCGAGGCTACAAGTCCAGAATTTGGAGATTTGGTTGACCAATATCTGTCAGTTAGCGGTGCAGAACTGGAGAAAATTGAACAACTACGGGAACTACTTGGTTCTAGCCCTGCAGCCCAAGAAGCTCTGGAAAACCTTGGGGGAATTATTTCCATGCTTCACGCTTCAGGTTATGAAGGTCGCGTAGCGGTATCCCCTGAAATTGTTCGTGGTTTAGGTTACTACACAGGCGCAATCTTTGAAACCTATGTCGAAGGCTTCGAGCAATTTGGTAGTGTGGCCAGCGGTGGACGCTACGACCGACTAATTGCCGACTTGGGAGGGCCAAACCAGCCTGCTGTAGGTGCTTCTTTTGGTGTTAGCCGCATACTTGATGTGTTGCAGAGCTCTGGTTGGGAAAGTGACTCACAAACACCCGCAAAAGTCTTTATGGTTAACTTCTCTCCAAAACTCAGCGATGTTTATTTCTCAGTAGCCACAGAATTACGGCAAAATAATATACCGACTCAGGTTTATAGTGATACCAAAAAAGTTGGTCAACAACTTAAGTATGCTAGCGAGCTTGGTATTCCTTATGCAATTCTGATCGGCGAAGACGAACACGCCAAAGGAACTGCCACAATCCGCAACCTAGAAACCAGGGAACAAGAAGAAGTAGCCATGAGTAATTTAGTTGCCACTTTAATAAGATTATTAGCAAAGGAATAAAACTATGACCCCAAAAGAATCCCGACCAGGAAGCGATTACTACGAAAATCCATATATTCCTAGTGCTGAAGAAAGGGCCGACTGGCGTACGCTGCCATTGCGTCCCGTTGAAGCTCATTATTTATTGGTCAACAATGTGGGAAATATGAGTCAGGCAGACGCTGCGGCCTTACGGGCAATTGCTGATGACGATGATAATCCCGACCAAGAAGTTGATCTGTTTTCTACACGCAGGAACTTAGGATTTGATAATGAGGATTAAGGCTCTCGTTTCCTATATCAATAGCCAACTCCCTTTAGCCCCTTTTCTGCAGTGCGGGGTGTACTCCACCCTCAAGTAACATAAGCAGGCACCGCTATTCCCAGATCGGAGAAGGTATCTCGTAGCCGCTTGTAAAATTCAAGCAGGTGTTCCATGATCGAACCATCCAATTCACACTATTTTTCGTAGAAAAGAAAGGAGCATATGTGGCAGTGTTCTATTTGTGGTGAAACAGCAAATGCTATATTGGCGATTGGTAATATAAAATGCATTAAGTGCGGTATTGATATGAATCAAAGAGATTCTACCTCAGTTCCAAATCAATCCAATCCAGTAAGTATTGGCGGTCAAGTAAATGTATCTGGAAGTGTCAATAACTCAGGTAATATAAAGGTTTTTTCCAACGGTCAATTAAATGTTAATAAAGATCTGATTAATACTGGAGATTTATTAATAAGTGACCCAGAGAAAATAAAAACCCTGCTTGTTGAAATAGTAAAAACTTCTGGCAGTCTCGCTGAACTTGGATCTAAAGTTATTGATAAATTTTTCAAATAATATAGTTTTCTGTAATTTATATTTTATACATATGGTGAAGTTGCTCAAAGTGAGCTAAAAGCGGTTCAAACTGAGTGCCAATGGGGTCACATATTTTGTCGATATTGCTCTTGCCCTCTCCCCTAATTCCTGTATAACTATGTATATGTCTCGTCACGCGCAGTCGCTCGACCTCCCCCTCCCACCCACCTCTCTTTTAAAAACGATCGGCCCCTCCTTTATTTTGTTGGGGCTTGCGTTGGGAAGTGGCGAGCTTATTCTTTGGCCGTATCTTGTCGCGAATTACGGACTTGGCTTGCTCTGGGGTGGTCTGCTTGGAATCACACTCCAGTATTTTTTAAACACTGAGGTTCTCCGCTATGCGCTTGCGACGGGAGAAAGCGTTTTTGTTGGATTTCGCAAACTCTCGCGCATCATTCCACTGTGGTACATCATTTCAACGGTGATCCCGTGGTCGCTCCCAGGATTCGCGTCAACCTCTGCGAATATTTTTCATCACGCATTTCCATGGTTGAATCCTGCTTTCGTAACGGTTTTCTTGCTTTTTCTAACAGGTACGATTCTGACCGTTGGAAAACAGCTGTATAAAACAATGGAGCGTTTGCAAACGGCGAACGTGTTTATAGGACTTTCAATTGTGATTTTTTTCGTTTCGATCTTTGCGAAACCAGAATATGCGATCGAGATTTTTGCGGGACTGGTTGGTCGAGGAAACGATTGGTGGTTCTTCCCCGCGGGAATTGGAATCTTTTCATTCCTTGGAGCGTTTGCGTATTCCGGTGCTGGCGGAAATCTAAATCTCGCGCAGTCGTACTATATTAAAGAAAAAGGGTTTGGGATGGGTGCATACAGTCAAAAGATTACCTCACTGTTTGCGGGAGGAGCAAAACCCATCGCGTTGTACGGAAACACCTTTACTTCCACAAAAGAGAACGCAGAAAAATGGAAACAGTGGTGGCATATGACCTTGATTGAGCATGCGATTGTGTTTTGGGGAATGGGATTGTTGACAATTATCTTGCTTTCGTTGCTCGCACGTTCTCTAACTTTTGGGATGGATGTGCAGTCAGGAATTTCGTTCGTGTTTTTAGAATCAGAAGTTATTGGCCAGCGTTTGGGATCTGCGTTTGCGACAACTTTCTTGATTATGGCGGGGTTAATGATGTTTACCACCCAAACGGGAATTCTTGAATCATCCTCAAGAATCATTTCTGAAAATGTTTTGTTGTTTTTCTCGAACAAAAAAGGAGAGTTTCCGCTTTCAAAAGCATTTTACATCGCACTGTGGACGCAAATTATTGCGGGAAGTGTGGTCTACAGTTTTGGATTTCGTGAGCCACGTCTCCTTCTCACCTTAGGGGCGGTGTTGAATGCGGGCGCGATGATGGTTTCGTTTCCACTGATGTACATATTAAATAAAACGAAAATTCCCGCGATGAGTCGCGTGGGATCGGTACGAGGGGCAATTTTAGGTGGAGCGACGATCTGTTTCGCGCTATTTCTCGGGCTGACTCTGTACGAATCGTTCTTCAAATGAACGAAGTTCACGAAGAATCACGTTTCGCGTGTGTGAGTGTGGAATCAACTCATCAATGACATTCTGTTTTTGTAGTAAATCATGAATGGTGATAACACCTTGTTCTATTAGCCTCGCAGCATCCTCGTTTTTCAATGAGCACAGCGTTGTTACGGGATAGAGTAATTGTGATTCAATTAAATCTTGTAAATTTCCTTTTTCGGGATATCCCCACCCGAGTATTGTCATATTAACGCACTCTGCATACGCGATTGCATCACTTGAACATCGCGTGTTTGTGACAAGCATTGCGTGATATTCAGGGGCAGTATTTTCTTTACTCCATCTCCATGTAACATCTTGAAATCGTGCCTGAACGTACAAGGCCACCTTTACATCAGACTGCATTCCTGACTGATTGTGAAATTTACACTCGACCATATACCGTTCGTGTGGTTTTGTTGCAATCACATCTACTTCATGTGCGACGCATTTTCCCTGAACCATTTGACTTGTCTGCGTTGAGTATCCCTGATGTTCCAAAATAGAAGCAACGTATTTTTCAAATGGATACCCCGTAGGTCCTAGTTTCATAATTCCCTGCTTGAGATTATAGGAACACGCCTCAGCGAACTCCTGTTCTTGAAGTGTTTGAGAAATTTGTGAATATATTGAGCGGGTGGGGATTCCATCGTACAGTCGCGACTCGATTTGTTTGACGAGTTGATGTTGGTGATCTTTACTCACTCGAGCACGCTGAAGCGATCGATACAGTTTTTCCTGACTATACGGTTCGAACTTTCCATTTGCTTTTCGGACGGTAATCATAGGCGTCGTTATGATTTGCAATATTGTTGGAGTGTTTCGGCTGATTTTTCTAAGAATAACCGTTCCTCGGCAGAGAGATTTGGTAGTATTGTGCGTTCGATCCCCTGTGCCCCGATCACGCGTGGAAGACTTAATGAAACGCCTTGAATTCCAAACTCACCATCTAGTGGCATCGACAACGGCAAGATCGCTTTAGCATCCGAAAAGATCATCTGTGCGATCCGTTTTGCCACAACGCCGATCGCGTAGTACGTCGCTCCTTTTGATTTAATGATTTCATACGCGGCGTTTTTTGCACGTTCGAATGCAGAAAAAACCATCGCACGATTCATGCGATCGTACTCCATTAACGGTTTTCCGCCTGCGGTCGCGTATGCGTAGACAGGAAACGAGCTATCTCCGTGTTCCCCAAGGATGTACGCGTGAATGTTATGTGAGTTGACTCCGATAATTTCTGACAAGTGAAAACGAAATCTCGCGGTGTCCAGCAAGGTCCCCGATCCAAAAATCTTTCCTTTCATCTGTGGGAACATTTTATTTGCGTGATATGTCATGACATCAACGGGATTTGCAATCATCACAATGATTGCGTTTGGTGCCGCCTCAACAATTTTTGGTAAGATCGACTCTAATATGGCAATGTTTGCATCAACAAGGTCAAGTCGAGTGTCTCCAGGTTTTTGTGCGCTCCCCGCGGTGTAAAAAATCATATGACAGCCAGCCAAATCCTGAAAAGAATCGGTTGCGGTTATTTTTACAGAATCGAGAAAAGGGATGGCGTGTTCGAGATCGAGTTTTTCACCAACTATTTTTGAAAGATCACGGTTGTACAACACAATTTCCGACGGCGTGCCGTCGAGTAACATGGTGTACGCGACAGTCATGCCAACTTTTCCGCATCCAACAATGCCGATCTTTAACGAGGAAAACTGGGCAGAAGTTTTCATATCTTTTTACTATAGCATTATCGATGTGAAGAAACACCGAGTCGTTTGCAGAGATGGTGAATGGGACAGATCGAGCATTTGGGCGAGATTGGTCGACAGATTTCTTGTCCATGGCGCACAAAGATTTGGTTCACGATGGCAATCCAGTCTTTTGGAATCATCTTGGTGAGTTTTTTCTCGGTTTCTTTCGGTGTTTTTGAGTTGATCCATCCCAATCGGTTGCTGATACGATGCACATGAATATCCACCGCAATCTTTGGAGTGCCTGTGTACAAACTGAGCATAATATTGGTCGTTTTTTGACCAACCATCGGGAGTGCGAGGAGCGCTGGTTCTTCGAGGGGGACTTGTCCTGCATGCGTTTTAATGATGATGTTTGCGAGTTTCTGTAGTCCTCTAGTTTTTTGATGAAAAAATCCAATAGGTTTGATGATTGATTCAAGCTGTTGTGTTGAAAGTGTGAGCAATTTTTGTGGTGTATCAGCTTGCGCGTACAACGTTGAGGCGACCTTAATTGTTGCAAGATCAGTTGCGCGTTGAGAAAGGATGACCGCAACCAGCATTTTCCACGGATCATGCGCAAACGCATCGTGCATCGGGTGTGACGGGTATTGTGTGCGCAAGATCGAAAGCGTTTCCACAATTTTCTCTTGTGATTGTTGCGAATCCATGCCAGAATTCTACCATGCAGATTACCATCGCCACCTTGAACCAAGGAAAACTCCGCGAGATTCGTGCTTTGTTGAACGAACCACAATTTGAAATTCTGGGTGTAGAAAAAGAGTTCGTTTTTCCCGAGGAAACGGGCGATACCTATTTAGAAAACGCAATGATAAAAGCTAAAGCTGTTGCTGAATTTTCGCACACGTTGGCGATTGGTGAGGATGCAGGGTTGGAGGTCGAGGTGCTCCCACATCTTTTAGGTGTGAAAACGGCGCGTGTTTTGGATGGATCAGATCAAGAAAAAATGCAATATGTCTTGGATCAAATGAAGAACGAATCAAATAGAGGTGCGCGATTTGTATGCGTCTGTGCGATCTATGATCCAATCAAAAACGAGTCCCAATCGTTTTTTGGTGAAGTCCGCGGATCGATTGCAACCGAAATGCGTGGATCGGATGGATTTGGTTTTGATCCAATCTTTATTCCCAAAGAAAATAACTCAGATCAAAAAACATTTGCCGAGTTGGGGAGCGCGTTCAAAAACGAGATCTCGCATCGCGCGCGCGCGTGGGGACAGGTGAAGAAGTTTTTGCAACTGCAGTCATAAATCTGTGGTATCATTTCCCCCATGAACGATCCACGTCTCACAAAACTCTCTCGCGTACTCGTTTCCTACTCACTCGATGTTAAAAAGGGTGAAAAGATTTGGGTGAAGGTGACCTCGTCCGAAGGGCTTCCGCTCGCCCGCGAGGTTGTGAAGAGAATTATCGATGCGGGTGCGTTCGCGCATCTCGAAATTCAAGATGAGCGCACAGGTGTGTATTTTTTTGATCACGCGACACAGGATCAACTCAAAAATAAACCTGAAGTTTCTGAGTTTCTCGCAAACTGGGCCGATAAATCCGCGGTGATCGACGCGCAACGCAACACGAGAGAAATGTCCGGATGTGATCCCGACAAACTCAATCAGCGAGCAAAAATCCTCAAGCCCATTCGCGACATCACCATGAAAAAACCTTGGGTGTTAACAACCTACCCGACGCACGCACTCGCGCAAGACGCGAATATGTCATACGAAAGTTATGTGAACTTTTATTTCTCCGCGTGTAATCGCGATTGGGTGAAAGAATCCGCTCGATGTGTGAAACTCGCGAAGATCCTCAACTCAAAAAAAGAAATTCACGTGATCGGAAAAGGAACTGATATTCGCCTGTCTGTTGCAGGAAGAGCTTGGATTGCTGACGATGGAAAGTACAACATGCCTGGCGGTGAAGTCTTTACCGCGCCAATCGAGGATAAGGTGAACGGTGTGGTGACATTTGATTTTCCATTGTTAAAGCAGGGAAAAGTGATGCGCGATATCCGACTCGAGTTTAAAGATGGTGTGGTGGTTCAAGCGACCGCTTCCGAAAACCAGCAGCTTTTACGAAAACTCATCGCCACCGATCATGGATCAAAGTTTTTAGGTGAACTCGCAATTGGAATGAACGCGGGCGTCAAACATTATATGTACAACATGTTGTTTGATGAAAAAATCGCGGGAACGGTTCATATGGCGCTTGGTGAGGCGTATGAGGAATGTAAAGGAACAAATAAGTCAGCACTGCATATGGATATTGTGAAAGATATGCGTGGAAAAGGAAGTGAAGTTTGGGCGGATGATACGCTGATTCTTCAAAACGGCAAGATTGTGTGTTTGTAATTCTTAACGACGATTTTTCACTGTGATGAATGAATCAAGAAAACAGATATATTTTCATTGCAACTATTCCAACAATCATCAATACACTGATAAACAACGATCGTTTGAGATCGTGTATCACGTATTTTCCCTCATCTCCCCCTTTTTTCATTGAAGGAGTTGTTATGCGAGGCACGCGTTGTTTTTGAGATGTGTTAGGACTGTATGAATATGCAATCTTTTGGGTTTCTCTTTGCAGTTCAGCGTGCTCTTTTTGCGTTCGAGTTCTGCGAATCGACATAGATCACCTTTCTTTTGTGAGGACAAACAAAAAATTATTTGATTTTCTCAGATGCAGTATATCATTGATACAGTATTGTTTATGTTTTTTTCAAACAACATCTTCCATTCTCTTTACTCCCATCTTCGTATAGTGTATCTTTTTCTATATTCTTGTTACAATCGTATTTTGCACATACTGTTGTGGTAGTGAAAGGATAATTCATGAAGTCAATGACAGCACCCATGCTCGCGCTTTATGCGGTTTCGACCGTAACATCATATGTCGCGTTCTCGTTTTTTCTTTCTCAGCAAGCCTCGGGATTTTTGGGAAGTGGTGGAGTGATCCAGCAAGCCGTACCAACACCCGATCCTTCAAATCGTATTGTCATTGCTCCCGATGCTCCAAAGACTGAGGAATGTCCATTGAATGGAAAATATTACACGGTTGCCGAGCGAGAATCTTGGGATACGCGTCGCCCACTTGCGGTGATGATCGAAAATCATCTGGATGCACGTCCACAATCTGGGTTGATCAAGGCAGATGTGGTATATGAAGCGGTGGTTGAGGGTGGAATTACGCGATTCATGCCGATGTACTATTGTGAGGTTCAAGCGAAAGACACGTTAGTTGCGCCGGTGCGATCCGCGCGACAGGCATTTATTGATTGGGCTTCGGAATACAACATGCCGTTATATGTTCACGTTGGTGGATCAAATGGAGAGGATACCGACCCTCGAGTTCGTGGACTTGAACATTTGGCGGACTATGGTTGGACACTTCGAAATGATTTGAACCAATTCAGCATTGGTGCACCAACCTTTATTCGCAACTACGATCGTATTGCTGGAAAAGATATCGCCACAGAACACACGATGGAGTCAAGCACGGAGCGTCTTTGGGCGCTCGGCGTGAAACGTGGGTACACAAATACAAGTCCCGACACAAAAGTTAAAGGGAAAATCGTAGAAGGAAAAGATTGGCGAGAAGCTTTTACTCCTTGGAAGTTTGCTGATGATAAAGCAGAAAAAGGATCAGTGAACTCAATAAGTTACGAATTTTGGTCAGGCTATCCCGATCAAGCGGTTCGTTGGGAATACGATCCATCTACAAATGAGTACAAACGATTTATGGGAGGACAAGCACATCTTGATCTTGAAACGGGTAAGCAAATTTCCGCGAAAAACGTCATTGTGCAGGTCGCAAAAGAAGAATTCTCTGTTGATATTCATCATCACAACTTCATAAAAACATCTTCATCGGGGAAAGCATACCTGTTCGCTAATGGCGAAGCGCAAGAAATAAACTGGTCCAAGAAAAACCGCGAATCAAGAACTGTATTTACCGATGCAAAAGGTAAAGATGTTGCGTTTGCGCGTGGAATGGTTTGGATTAGTGTCGTGAATGATAAGTCAGATAAACCCAGCTACTAAATTGATCCTTAAAATGTGTTCAGATTAGTATTATAATCTCGCTGAATCTGCCTTTTATTCTTTTACCGAGGAGGCGCTGTGGCATCATTGCTAGATTTCATTACATCGAAAGTTCGTGTGAAGCTCATCGAGTATTTTTTCCAAAATCCAACGGAGATGTGGTACGTTCGCCAGATTACACGCGACATTGATGAAGAGATCAACGCGGTACGTCGTGAACTCGATAAACTTCAAACGGATGGCATGTTGAAGAGTGAGGAGCGAGGAAATCGAAAATATTATTTCTTGAATCCTGCATATGATTTTTATTCTGATTTATTAAAACTGGTTTCAAAAACGACTGGATTAGGGAAACAGATGAAGAAAAATCGTTCCAAACTTGGAAAAGTAGAGTATATCGTATTTGCGGGAAAGTTTGCAAAAAAGATGTCGCACTCAAATGATGAAGTTGATGTGCTCGCAATTGGAGATGTTGTGCTCCCCGAGTTAGCCGAACTTATTCGCGCGGAAGAACAGGTGCGCGGTCGGGAAATTAACTACACGGTAATGAGTTTAGAAGAGTTCGAGTTTCGAAAAGCCCGACGCGATCCATTCTTGTTGAGCATTCTTGAACTCCCGCGCGTGATGATTATTGGCGAAGAGGAAAAGTTGTTAGAGAGGAAGCCAACACTCGCATGAAAGGGAGATTAGTAAAACCACGAGTATCCCGAAACATAAAGTTGTTTTTGTTTATTGCATGTATTTTTTTTGTATCGCTGTATATTGCTCTTCCCTCGTCGTTTCCGGTTGTGTTCTCGACACCGTCCATTGCGGGAAAATCGTTTTCTGTTGATCGAACCATCATTCGTCCACCAATTGATTTTTCCTTGGGATCGTTGCGCGTGTATCGCGACTTAGAATGGAAGATGGGACTCGATATTCAAGGTGGTACGCGCGTTTCGTTAACCGCGGATATGCAAAATATTCCAAAAGACGATCGTGCGGATGCGCTCGAGAGTGCGAGGGAGATTATTTCTCGTCGTGTTGATATGTTTGGAGTTTCGGAGGCGGTGGTGCGCACCTCGATGGCGGGGGATCAGTATCGATTGATTGTTGAGATGCCGGGTTTGTCTGATTCCAACCAAGCGCTGAATCTCATTGGGACAACAGCGCAACTCGATTTTCGAGAGAATCCCGATGATTCAATTTTCCCCGACCCCGCTTCGCCTTCTGCAACAATCGCGTGGATTTCTTCCTTTTCACCTACAGATCTCACAGGAAAAGACCTCAAGAAGTCGAGCGTGCAGTACAGTACAGAAAATGGGCAACCTGTGGTGTCTCTCGTGTTTACCGAAGAAGGAAAGAAAAAATTTGCCGAGATTACACAACGGAATGTTGGTAAGCCAGTTGGAATCTTTTTAGACGGTTTTCCAGTAACTGTTCCAAATGTGAACGAACCAATTTTGAACGGTGAGGCGGTGATTAGTGGCGGTTTTACCGAAGAAGGCGCAAAGGAGCTGAGCGTGCAACTGAATGCGGGGGCGCTCCCTGTTCCAATTATCGTGGAACAACAGGAATCAATTGGGGCAAGCCTTGGAAACGAAGCGGTGAATCAAACATTTTTGGCGGGGCTTCTTGGAGTAGGTGTGGTGATGGTGTTTATGATTCTTCTGTACGGATGGCGAGGGGTCATTGCTGATCTTGCGCTAGTAATGTATGCGCTTATTACGGTTGCATTGTATAAATTGATTCCCGTTACCTTAAGTTTACCTGGATTAGCGGGATTGTTGTTGTCGATCGGGATGGCGGTGGACTCAAATATTTTGATCTTTGAGCGCATGAAAGAAGAGATGCGCGCTGGACGACCGTTTAAGCAGGCGATGGAGCTTGGTTTTGGTCGCGCTTGGGACAGTATTAAAGATGCGAATACTGCAACGTTATTCACCTGTTTTATTTTATTCAATCCGCTTGAATGGGATTTTTTGAGCCGCTCGGGGATGGTTCGAGGATTTGCGCTCACGCTCGCGTTGGGAATTGTGGTAAGCCTGTTTACGGGGATTGTTGTGACGCGCACATTGTTGCGATTATTTTTGCGAGATGATTCGTTGAAACGCGTGGGGAGAGATAGTCACGTTTTGGGAGGTGTTCGATGATTCGATTTATGAAGTATCGTGTATTTTATTTTTTCATTTCTCTGTTCGTAATTTTGTCGGGAATTTTTTCATTGATGATGCATGGGCTCACATTGGGAATTGATTTTACCGGAGGTTCTTCGTTGCAGTTTGTTACAAGCTCGGGATTGTCTCCAGAGGAAATGCAGACACATATTGATTCAGCCATTCTTTTATTGGGAAATGATCTGCATGTTGAGAAAAAAATCGGTGGAACGGCAGTTGAATATACCATTCAAACAACGAATGCAATCGATGCAACGACTCGAAACACGATGTACAGTTCGTTACTGGAAAACGAGATAGCGACACAAGAGCTACGTTACGAAATGATCGGACCGGTTGCGGGGAAAGAGCTGTTGATTAAAATGTTAACCGCCGTTCTTCTTTCTGCTGGTGGCATTGCGATATATGTTGGGTATCGCTTTCAACAGTTGCGCTATGGAGTGTCTGCGGTTGTTGCAATGTTGCATGATTCGATGGTGCTGATCGGAAGTTTTTCATTGCTTGGATGGCGATTCGGTGTTGAGGTTGACCTTCTTTTTGTTACGGCGTTGTTAACGATTCTTTCGTTTAGTGTTCACGACACCATTGTGGTATACGACCGTATTCGAGAACTACGCGCAAAAGATGCGTTGCGCAGTTTTGAAGAAACGATCGACATGGCGGTAACGGAGACATTGGGAAGATCATTTAACAACTCCATGACTATTATTTTGATGTTGTTTGCACTGTGGCTGCTAGGTGGGGAAACGCTTCGGATGTTTGTGCTTGCGTTGTTGATCGGAACGGTCACTGGGACGTATTCATCACCGTTTGTTGCCGCTCCGCTTTTGTTGTTGTGGAAAGGGAAGAAGTAGTCTATTTTTTTCCGAGTTTTTCGATCATTCCAAGAAGGTACTCTCTCGTATTTTTTGAAGGATCATCCAGCACTTCCTGAAAAAGAGTTTTCAATATTTGCCCGATTTTTGGTCCCGCTTTTATGCGCAAACTGCGCATCACATCTTCACCATCAACGACCATATCGCGAATGCTAAACGGCTGATGCAACTGACCTTCAACGCGTTCTTTTAATTCCTCAAGCCTCCAACTTGTTCGATTTGATCCACTTCCCACGCGATCAGCCTCTCGCAGTGCGAGCATGTCTGGAATATTCTCAATCCCAACTCTGCGGATAAAACGACGAATATACGCATCGGTCATGTGGCGATCGTATACGAACATATGCCATCGAACGAGCGTAAACACGCGTTGCGCCTCGCGTTTCGACAACCGCAATCGGTCGGCCACGCGTTTTGCGATTCGAGCGCCCACAACTTCATGATTGAAAAAGGTCCAAATCTTTCCTTCTTTTGTGTTTTCAAGTCGTGCTGTTTGCGGTTTTCCAATGTCGTGCAAAAGTACGGAAAGTCGAACGATGGGATCGGTGCTGGGGCAAGATTGCACCGCTTTTATTGTGTGTGTCCAAACGTCATAGATATGATGTCGAGATTGCTCAACTCCCCTCGTATCAAGAAACTCGGGCAGAATTGTCGCGAGTAATCCCGTTGAATCTAAGAGTTGTAACCCTTGTTCGGGGTACGAGGACGCGAGGATCTTTAAGAATTCATCTCGAATTCTTTCCCAACTAATGTGATGAAGTTCACCCGCGTGCGCCTGGATCGCGTTCAACGTTTCAATCTCGATTGAAAATCCCAGTTGTGCGCCAAATCGGATCGCGCGCATCATGCGGAGTCCGTCTTCCCCAAACCGCTCGCTGGGGTTACCAACTGCGCGAATTGTTTTGGCTTCTAAATCTTTTTTGCCCTCATAAGGATCGTAAAGGTGAAATGCGCCATCGTGAATCCCAATCGCCATCGCGTTTATGGTGAAGTCTCGACGTTGAAGATCTTCGTCAAGGGATGACCCCCAAACTACTTGATCGGGGCGGCGGTGGTCGGAGTAGAGGCCTTCGGATCGAAAGGTGGTGATTTCGTACACTTCTTCGGGATTTTCTGCATCACCGAGGTACTTTCCTGCTACACCTACGGTTCCAAACTCATTATCGTAAAAGCTGTCACCAAATAATGCGCGAATTTGATCTGGAGTAGCATTTGTTGTGAAGTCCCAATCGTTTACCGCGCGTTTCAGTAAAATGTCGCGAACTGCGCCACCAACAATGTAGATTTCATATTTTGCAACAACGAATCGTTTGATAATCTCGGCAACTGGTGAGGGAATGGGATGATTCACATGGTTATCATAACAAATATTTGTGCGAGTTTCTGGTATCATACCTATCACATGTCGATCGTACTTCGTCAACAATCTGCCCCAACCTCACAAGAAAAACTACTCAGGATTCTTTTTTCTCTTCGCGGACTTGAAACAACTCAGCAACAACAAGAGTTCCTTCATCCCACCCATCCTTCAACAATAACCGTTGACGCGGTTGCAATTGATCACCTGCAGATGCAACGCGCAACTTCTATTATTCATGATGCAATTCAAAACAAAAAAAATATTCTGGTGTTTGGCGATTATGATGCTGATGGGATCTGCGCGACGACTGTGTTGTGGAAAACGTTGTATTCACTTGGTGCAAAGGTAAAACCATTTATCCCTTCGCGAGAAAAACATGGATATGGTGTAAGTGATTTGGCGATTGATGATATTCTTTCAACACAAAAACCAGATCTTATCATCACGGTTGATAACGGAATCGTTGCGTATAAGCCGTTCGAGCGACTGCGATCGCTGGGGATACAAACAATCATTACCGACCATCACCAAGTTGATGTAGATGGTTTTCCAGTTGCCGATGCGGTCGTGCACACGACAAAGTTATGCGGGACCACCGTTGCGTGGATGCTCGCGCGCGAGCTGTCCGCACAATATGCCGTTGAGTTGCTCGATTTATGTGGTATCGCCACGATAGCAGATCAAGTTCCGTTACTCGAAGCAAATAGAAGTTTTGCATTGCACGGACTACAGGCCGTAAAACACACATCGCGTCCGAGTTTGTTGGCGTTATTCGAGATCGCGCAGATCAAACAACAAGAAATCACCGCTCAAACCGTAAATTATGGAATCGTTCCTCGCATTAACGCGATGGGTCGTATCGCCGATGCAATGGACGCGCTCCGTTTTATGGTTTCAGAAAAATTATCTGTGGCGCAAAAATACGCTTCGGTATTAAACAAAACGAACACCGATCGCCAAGATTTAGTTTCACAAGCATTAGAAGATGCGATTTCTTCAGTTGAGGAAACATCGCTATCATCAATAATAGTGGTGGCGAGCGAAGAGTATCACGAGGGGGTGATTGGACTCATTGCGGGAAAACTTTCAGAAAAATATCACCGCCCCGCACTTGCGTTAAGTATTGGTCAGCGCTCGATTAAAGGGAGTGGTCGTTCGATCCGCGGAATTCATCTTACAGATTTTTTGCGCAAGGTTCGTGAAGATCTTATCGATATCGGTGGTCATCCGATGGCGTGCGGATTTTCCCTTACGCATCAGAAACTTGAGGATTTTCGCTCACACGTCTTTCAACTTGCTGAAAAAACGATTGATCCCGCCTTACTCGTTGATTCTGTGGAAGTTGATTGCGTTCTTCCACATGAGCTCATCGTAACCGAGACCGCGCAAATGCTTGAAAAGTTCGAGCCATATGGTCAAGAAAACTTTCCTCCAGTTTTTCTTGTAAAAGACTTGACGATTATTTCCATGACTCGCGTTGGACGAGAAAAACAACATCTCAAGTTGATCGTTCGATTGCACACTGGATCAACAATTCAAGCGATGTGGTTTGGTTGCGATCTGGAAACGGAGGATCGTTTGCGAGAGAAAGCGGGGATCGACAGTATCGTCTCGCTTCAGCTGAACCGGTGGAATGGATCCGAGTCGGTCCAGCTGAGAATGAAGCGAGCTGATTAAGCCATTAAAGTATTATCTCCAAGTTCTTTCTTTGGTTCCATTTGTGATAATTGATCAGAGGGGGATTCTGCTAAAGCTGCCATTGCCTGAACAAAAACCTCTGGAGCAACATATTTCATTTGTGGTCCGTCTATATATTTTGGCCCACTATTTTCAACGCTCATTTTGTCTCCTTTTATTTTTTCTTTCTTGTACAATTTGCACCAGTCTTGCTCGAATAACCGCGCTGGCGAGCTCTGGTGTCCAGTCGCTTCGCGCATCGATATGTGGGATAAGTGATTCCAATCCGCCCACACCTCTTCCTCGAAACCCTTCCGCATGTCTCATTTTTTCCTTTCAAATACAAAAAAACCTCCGTGTATTCGGAGGTTTTGGCTTTTACAATGTGATTGTTTTCTATTGCACCAAAACCCCCTCGTTCCAACGAAGAATAAAGGTAATCTGGTGTTTACACATAGAAAACATGAGAAGGATCATATAAAAAGATTCGCGCGTTGTCAATATGTTGATGCTGTGGTATCTTCTCATCAGATTTTCTTTTTTGGAGGCACATGCATAGGACACTTATTTCTGAATCAAAAAATCATATTGGCGAACAAGTATTACTCCAAGGTTGGGTTGATATCAAACGCGATCACGGAAAACTAACCTTCATTGATTTGCGCGATAGATCGGGAAAAGTTCAGTGTGTTGGATATCAAATGATGGGCGAACTCACCCCAGAATCGGTTGTGGAGCTTGTTGGAAAAGTAAAAGAGCGCCCCGAAAAACTCATCAATCCGAATATTCCAACAGGAACAATCGAAATCGAGGTACTTTCGTATAGTGTATTAAACAAAGCAACACTTCTCCCAATTGAAGTCCAAGGTGATGGAAAAGATATTTCTGAAGAAATTCGATTGAAATATCGCTACATTGACCTCAGACGTGAACGCATGCAAAAAACGTTACGAAAGCGTTCGACGTTTTCACACAAGCTTCGCGAATTCTTCTATGATCACGATTTTGTTGAGATTGAAACGCCAATGTTAACAAAGTCAACAAAAGAAGGCGCCCGCGATTTCCTTGTCCCCTCTCGTCTTCAAAAAGGGAAATTTTATGCGCTTCCCCAAAGTCCGCAACAATACAAACAACTCCTTATGACGGCGGGGTTTGAGCGATACATTCAATTCGCACGATGTATTCGCGATGAAGATCTTCGCGCGGATCGTGGATTTGAGTTCACACAACTTGATCTCGAAATGAGTTTTTCATCACAAGAAGAGATTATGCGGATTGTTGAGCAGGCGGTGACATTCGCTGTGAAGGCAGTTGGTGGAGTACTCAAACAAGAACCATTTCCCGTTATTCGATACAAAGATGCGATCGCCAAATATGGTGCGGATAAGTTTGACCTTCGCACTGAAGAAGAAAAACAACAAGGGGTTTTGGCATTTGCGTGGGTAGTCGGCTTCCCCTTTTTCAAGAAGGTTGATGTAGCCGATGAGGCCGAAAAACGCGATGGAAAAAGCGGATGGACTTTCACGCATAATCCGTTCAGCACGCCAATCGCGGAACATATGGCATGGCATCTCAACGGTGAACATATTGGTGAGATCGAGACAGCGCAGTACGATCTTGTGTGTAATGGATTCGAGGTTGGTGGTGGTAGCGTGCGCGCGCATACCCCCGAATTGTTGTCCGCAACATTTAAAATTATGGGATATTCTGATCAAGAAATTCAAGCGCAGGTTGGACATATGTTTGAGGCATTTCGTTCGGGCACACCACCGCATGGTGGGATTGCGTTGGGAATAGATCGATTGGCGATGTTGCTTGCACAGGAAACCTCGTTAAAAGAGGCGACTGCGTTCCCAATGACTTCTTCGGGAAAAACAGCGATAATGGATGCTCCTGCACGTGTGCATGCAGAACAACTGCAAGAGTTGGGAGTGAAGCTTGAAGAAACAACCCCGAAAACATAGTGGAAAAACACAAAAAATAGAACAGTTGCGAGTATCGCAGTTTTTTCGATTCTTTTTCACAAAATGGTACGCGCTTTTATTCACGATGTTTTTGTTTTTTCATCAACCCTTCCATCCCATTCACGCTGTGCGATACGAGTACGAACCTCCTCGTATACGGCAAGAACTCTTCACTCTCCCGACAGAAGTATTGTTGCCAACTCGAACAAAAAACACCCTCACAAAAGAACAGTTTACCGCGAATTCCATCATGATCATTGATCGCGAGTCCGGTGCCGTCCTCTTTGAAAAAAATCCAGATGAATCTCGATATCCAGCATCGCTTACAAAAATGATGACCGCACTCGTTGCAATCGAGTCATACGATCCTTCTCGAGTTGTTACTATTCAGGAAGAAAGTCAAGCGATTGGAAACACAGCACATCTTCAAACAGGCGAGCAGTACACCATTTCCGATTTGTTAAAGGCAACGCTTATTCCTTCGGGGAACGACGCGGCATTTGCACTTGCTTCGGCGTATGAGGGTGGATACTTTGCATTTGTTCAACGAATGAATCAACGTGCGAAAGAATTATCGATGAATCACACAACATATTTGAATGTTTCAGGCGTTGAACAAGAAGGGCACAGCACAACCGCGCGGGATATTGCGACCTTAGCGCGAGTGGCGATGAAAAATGAAGTCTTTCAAGAAATTGTCAGGCTAAAATCTGCGCGTATCGTAGAGCAAAAATCAGGACAGGAACGAACAATTGAATCAACGAATCAATTGTTATCTCGCATTGAAGGAATTGAAGGAATAAAAACGGGGTGGACCGATCAAGCGGGAGAGTGTTTAGTAACGCAAACAACTCGAGATGGTCACACAATAATCACCGTCGTGCTGGCAAGCGATGATCGATTTGGAGAAACACGTACATTGATCGAATGGGCATTCAATGCACACGAATGGAAAATGTATCAAGTCGAATAATACACAGAACGTTATTTTTTTGGAGGAGTTGATACAACTGCAGGTAAATACACCACGAGACCGTCGTCTCCCGTGAACACATACATGGGTTGGAGATACTGTTGCGAAACATTTTCTTCAAAATACGCAAGAAACATCCTTCGTACAACACCCTGACCGGTGCTTCCGGAGTATTGAGCAACATATCCTTCCCCTCGTACAACGCGTGAAACTGCTTCTTCGGGAGTCAGTATGGGATATGTTTCTGATTGATCATATTCAACGGTTTTCAACTGATATGATGCTTGGAGAATGCGAAGTGCGTTGTCTGTTGCTCCCGAAAAAATTGCCCACACGCTTCCCTCTGAAGGATTTGTGCGATATACGGGATAGCGCGAAAGAATGGAAGATCGAAAAAGATCAACGCGGATAAATTGCGCGTCACTTACGTTGTCGACAGGACTAAACTCTGTTCCCTGCACAGTGAGATATTGCGTTTTCGCTTCACTGGTCGCAATGTCGGGCGACAAAATTTCGGCAGTTCGCAATGTAGATCGTAACTGTGCGATAGCCTGTGGTTTTTGCATGGGTTGACCAGAAAACTTGTCGAGGTGATTGATCCAGTCGGTTGTTAACGAAAACTGTTTAGTGCTGACATCCATTTTGAGTTGTGTATGCATCGGTTGCGAGGTTGTCCAAGTGTAGGTCGTTTTTTCGTCTAAAACGCTTGGTTCGAGAAATCCAAATGCTTTGGCAATCGTATTTGCTTCAGCATTCGAAAACAGATGAATCTTTTTTTCTGGAACAAAATAGACAGGAAGTTGTGTTTCTGTAATTGACGCTTTGTTACTTGAGGGAATCTCATCGGAAATACTAGAAACGGTGAACGCCGATTGATCGAAGGTGAGTTTTGGAAGAATGCCGAATCCATAGGTTGGTCCAGGTGGCTTAGGTGGGTTTAAAATCAACAGAATTGATGCGAGCAATGAAACAATTGTTCGTAGAAAAAAAAGAACGATAAACCCAATCGTTCCCCATTTAATAGTCAGTCGCGACACGTACGCGACATCGCTTAACGTTACCGCCGAGGACTCGTTCTCCATATCAATCATCATATCAAAATCTGATACAATACGCGCCATGAGTTCCTTTTTAACCGTTCGAACCCGTATCGCCCCCTCTCCGACAGGGATTGCACATGTTGGAACTGCGTATATCGCGTTATTCAACTACGTGTTTGCGAAAAATCATAATGGAAAATTTATTATTCGTATCGAAGATACGGACAGAGGGCGGTTTGTTGAGGGCGCGGAGCAGGTTATTTACGATGCACTTACTTGGTTGAAGATTCCTCACGACGAAGGTGTTGATTTGGGAGGCCCGTTTGAACCATATCGACAGTCGGAGCGACTAGAGATTTATCATCAGCATGTTGAGACACTCTTGGAGAACGGAACGGCGTATTATTGTTTTTGTTCGCCAGAAGAGTTGCAGGCTATGCGCGCTGAGCAACAAAAACAGAAGCAACTTCCAATGTACGATGGGCGATGCTCGCATATCCCCTATGCGGAGGCCAAGAAGCGCGCCAAACATGAAAAACACGTTGTTCGTTTGCGTATGCCCGATTCAGGAAAAGCTGAATGGGAGGATGCGATTCGGGGTCACGTTTCGTTTGAGTATGCGCTGATTGATGATCAAGTTCTGTTGAAGTCAGATGGATTTCCAACCTATCACTTCGCCGTTGTTGTTGATGATCATATGATGCAGATTTCGCATGTGATTCGAGGTGAAGAATGGATCAGCTCAACACCAAAACATTTGTTTTTGTATGAGGCTTTTGGGTGGGAGACACCAACTTTCGCGCACATGCCGTTACTTCGGAATGCCGATCACTCGAAACTTTCAAAACGAAAAAATGATGTGTCGCTGATTAGTTATATGAACAAGGGATATATTCCCGAAGCCTTGATCAACTTTTTATGTTTGATGGGATGGTCGCATCCTGAGGGAAAGGACATCTTCAATCTCGATGAGTTTCGACGCGTGTTCACAATTGATCGTATGCAAACAACTGGTCCTATTTTTGATTTGAATAAACTCGCATGGATGAACGGCATCTATATTCGCGAAAAATTGACGCAGGACCAGCTCATTGAAGCATTACAACCGTTTACCCCCACCGATTTTCCAATGGATCTCATGGGGAAAATCTTGCCATTGGTTCGCGAACGCTTGGTGCTTTTAAGTGATCTCGAATCGCTCACCGACTTTTTCTATCGAGATATTTCGGTTAATCCTGCTGAATTGTTGAAAAAATCTGAAGCGGGTGTGGTGACAGAACAACTTACGCGAACAATTGCTGAGCTTGAACAACTGTCGCAATGGAGTGTTGCTGAGCTTGAAACATGTTTGCGATCATTGCAAGAAAAATACGACTGGAAAAAATCACAATATTTTATGATGATTCGCGTTGCTGTTACGGGAAAAACCGCGACTCCACCCCTGTTTGAAACGATGGAGGTGTTGGGGCGAGAGAAGACGATTGAGCGACTGCGAGAAGCAAAAGAGAAGATATGAGTTTAGAATCGTTCCAGCAAGGGTATTGGAATTGGTGTGTGCGAAATAATCAATTAAGTCAGGCAATGGAGCTTCGCAATCCATCACAAGAAGAAATTCAACGAATGATGGAATGGAATAAGAAACAATTACCTGTTGAATATGTGAGTCATGCGGATGAGAGGAGACTGTTATTTCAAGACAACTGGAAACAAATACAAGAATTAATTCGCACCGATACTCAAGGTCAAGGGTTTTATCTATGTTTTCCGGTTGCTTTGCTGTGTGGGTTTGATTGGTTTCAATCTAAGGTAATGAACTGCAAAATGGATTGGCAACTTCTTTACGCTATTCTTCGTGCCAAACTTTCTAAAGGAGAGTCTACAATTGGTTCCGATTTTTCGGAGTTGGTTGCTAATGAATGCGAAACGGACGAGGTGTTTGTTGAGCCCGCAGAATTACCCGAAAGGATTCAGAACACTCTATCAAATCAAAAATTTCTTTTGATTCAAGCTCCAATATTTGCGCCGTATATATCTTCTGGGAAGGTGGGACATTATCTTGCTGTTGTAGGAGCACGAGAGGTGTGGCTTGGGCAGGAAGACTATAACGTTTTATATACTGTTGGTGGTATGTTATCCCCGTATGGAATTTCGGATCCTTACGCAGTAGTAGCTCAAAAAAAACTATTAAAATACGTATCAAATGTTGAATTTTCCAATAAAACCGACGTGACCCGTGATTCAGGAAAAATTTCAACAATTGCAGTTGAGCACAAAGGCTTAACTCCACATGAGGCTCAAGTATCAGATCATGAGATTCGTATGAGCATGAACACTGTTGGATAATATATTTCTGTTTTGACTCACTACTTCACCACCGCTTCCGTTTCCCACTCCTCGAATCCAATCGCTGTTAATCGTTCCACTGTTTTTTCCCGATCCCCTGTCATTTTCTGAATTGCCTCGGCTGTTTCCCGCAGTTCATATGGAAATACAATCCAACCTTCAACTTTTTTCACCCAAAAGTCTGGTACAAAGGTGGCGTGCGGTTTGAGGTACGGTGTTGCAGTAAAAATTTTTCGAAGTGGGAAGTTTTCAAAATATGACTTTGCGCGTTCAAACGTTTTCCCCGTATCGCAGATTTCATCAACAATAAGAATTGATTCCCCGCGAAACATTTTTGAGGGGGTTTCGTCAATAAATGGCACTTTTGTTTTTTGAAGATCATCATAACTGGTAATTGTGATATGGGAAATCGGTTTGTTGAGCAAATCAGAGAGAATCCGCGCGAACACGAGTCCTCCGCGCGAGATCGCGACGATCGTGTCGATAGAATCCGGAGGGATCGTTCGGGCCAATCCGATGCAATCGCGTTCAACGTCCTGCCATGAGAGTTTATGGAAAGAAATGGTGTCCATAGGGTATTTTACCATAATGCTTGAGGCAGTTGTGTACCTCAAGATCGATGACAATTCACCTCTGCTGGGGTACAATAAGGCTTCTCCTACAGAGAAGTTTGCGGGATCGTCTAAGGGTAGGACATCGCGCTCTGGACGCGAGAATTGGGGTTCGAGTCCCTGTCCCGCAGCAAAAAGACAGCAACATATATTCGCTTAAAACCTTCTCTCCCTAAACGGCCTGGGGCTTTGCGACTTTCGCAACAGTTCTTGACGAAAGAACCTTCTTCCCACAGGACTCTCTGAAAATCTCGCGCTTAATCCGATACGATCAAGAATTAATCCAGAAATCATAACAGCGACAAGAAATATCGCCACGATCCAACTTGTGGGGTATCGATACGAAAACGAAAATCGTTTCCAGAAAAACAGCGTTCCCACTCCCCCAACGCCTCCCATAATCATTGTCCACCATGGGAATTGTGAGAGAAGATATTCAAAACGGATCTCACCCATTGGCCCATGCTGACGAAGTGAAAAAATGAGTAGAGATGTCATGAACGTTGCAAAAACAAACGTTCCAACAAATCCAAGAATCGCGAATACGCTGATCAACACAAAATACGCACGTGGACGCATGGTAATGTGTTGCGATCGAATTACGCGCATAACCTCAGACTCAATTGAACGAGGCTCATCTTTTACTGTTGGGCTCATGTTTCTCCTTTTCACACAACACGCGAAGCATTTTTTTTGCCCGCATGATCAATACCGATACCGTTCCTTTTGGTTTTTGAACAATTGCCGAAACTTCTTCATACGAATATCCTTCAATATTGTGTAAATACACGACTTCTGCATATACGACCGGAAGATGCTGAATGCAGTCGCGTACTTGTTTGATCGTTGTTTTTTGTTCAAACGATTCTTCCAGATTTTCTGTCGACTCAATGGTGTCGCCTAGTATTTCCATGGAAACTTCTTTTTTCTTTCTCCATTTTGAAATTGCCTGATTATGCACAATGCGATAGATCCAACTCGAAAAAGGTTTTGCGAGATCAAAACTGCGAAGATTTTTATATGCAGAAATAAACGATTCTTGAACGCAATCCTGCGCATCTTCGGGATTTTTTACAATCGAGTTGGCATAGCGAAGGAGCTTGGATTCATATCTGCGGACAATCTGCGCATATGCCTCAAGATTCCCATCACAGACAGTTTTCACAAGCTCCTGATCGCTATATGTAGTACATGCTGCTTTCACAGGCTGTATTATCTTCCCATTCCTCTTCGCATGCCATTACCTGTTCCAAGGCGTTGGCCAATGGGAGGAAGTCCTATTTCTGCACGGATCGCATTTGCTTGATCGATCTTTTGATCAACGGCTAGTGCGTGCGCTTCGACAAACTTTGCGAAGTTTTCGCGTGTGACTGAATTCACAATTGGGCGATCTTCCATAAGTTTGACCCATGCGTCATAATTTTTTCCGTCGAACGCGGCTTGCATTGCGGTATGGCGCTCCTCGGAGTAGTTCGCTCCACGAACCGCGGGATCACCCCACTTTGCGGAAACGGGCTTCGCGAGGAAAAAGCCACCGAGTACAACACTCGCTACAGACAAAGCAATCACTGATTTTGAGATAGTCATTGTTTGCTCCTTTCTACGTGTAATACGCACAAAAGGAGAAAAAAATTACATTTTGCATCGCACGAGTTACGTTTTTTGGCTTTCAATATAAAACGCTCCTCGAGTTTGACCGACTTTTGTCACAAACCCCTCGTTTTGAAGTTGCTCGAGATCAAAATGAAGCGTACTTGAGGGAATGCGAAGAAATCGCCGATGCAGAAAATCAAAAGTTACTTGTTTATGATCTCGAATGATCAACAGAATCTCTCTTCGACGAGGAAGGAGCGAATCCTCTTTTCTTTCTGGTAGTGATTTGAGTTGAGTGTATTGTTCAAATACATGAAGAGCGCGGTCTCGCACTGCGCGAATCCAGAATGTTACAAACTCAGTTGCATTCGCATCAGAAAAAGAAAGCGCGTCATAATATTCACTTTTTTGCTCATGGAGTTGCTCTTCAATTGACAATGTTCCACGGAATCCATATCCAGATTTATTAAGAAAAGCTGAAGCGAGTAGTCTGCCAACACGTCCATTTCCATCCATAAAGGGGTGAATTTTTTCAAAACCAAAATGCAACACTGCTGAAGCGACGATCGGATGAATGGAGCTGTCACCTATTTGAGCAAGAAGTTGAGTTATCCGCGTCTCAATTTCTTGCCAAGGGGGTGCAAGGTATTCCACGATTCCTGCCTTGTTGTACACGGCAACCATTTCTTTTCGAAACTGTCCTGTAGAAGAGGATAGGGCGTTCATCACAATCGCATGCAGTTTTTTGATTTGTGAGAACGTGATCGTATTTTCCATTTTTGAGATTTGATCATACGCCTGTGTTAGATTTTGGACTTCCAGCAAGTGCTGTCCTTGACCTTCATTTTGAGAGAATTGTGTTTCAGTAAGCGGATTCCCTTCGATTTTTGCCGAGTACAGCGAACTTTTCATTGTTGATTCATGAACAAAGTGTTGTGTTGATTTATTAAGCGGAGGAAGAACGTCAAACATGCGTTTTTGCATATCTATTTCTGTAAGCTGATTGTTAGATTCTTGTGATATTGTCCATCTATACTGCATTTCGTTATCATAGCTCCGATTGGAAGTTATTGGAAGTTATTGGAAAATATCTTGGACGAGTACAAATATTACAGTTTCCCTTAGATTTGTGTCAGTTTGTTCTTTTCAGAAAATGCATTATCATTATGTTCATAAAGGTAAATATATGAAAAAAATTTTCACCGTGGGAACAACACATGTTCATGGTTTTCTCGATTTCATTCGTGAACAGGGGGTTATTGGTCTTTCTATTGGATTTGTCCTCGGAACTGCGGTAACAAAAGTTGTTGCGTCGCTTGTAAGCGACATTGTGAATCCCATTTTGAGTATTTTGCTTGGCTCAACAGAAAATTTAAAAGAAATGAAGTTGAATGTGGGAAATGTGTCAATTCTTTGGGGGAGTTTCTTGGCCGCGATTGTGGATTTTATTGTGATTGCGTGCGTGGTGTATCTCGTTATCCGTATTCTCAAGATTGACGCATTAGATAAGAAAAAAAACTAAACCACGATTGCGTATTTTTCCCATCCATTGGATTCTAATTCGCGCAGTTCGCAACTCTGCCGAAGGGTGACCTCTCCGATTTGCGTTCGTGTGAGTGAGGTGAGAAAACTTTCAACACCCAGTGTGCGAAAAAGATCATAGCTTAACTGTCGAATATATGTTCCCGACGACACCGTTACCTCAAGACACGCGAGAGTGCTCATATACGAAACGAGTTGAATTGAATGAACGGTGACGGCCTTTGTTTTGTTGAGTTCGACTCCTTTTCGCGCGAGTTCATACATTGTTTTCCCGTCACTTTTTGTTGCGGAAAACGCGGGGATTTTCTGATCAAATGAACCAAGAAATGTTGGTATCATTTCTAACATTTGTTCTCGCGAAATTCGAGGAGTATTTTGTTGCATACTCACTACTCCTTCGGTGTCTAGCGTTGGTGTCGACGCGCCCAATCGCGCGACCGCGCGATACGTTTTCGCAGAAGTTTGGAATTGATCGAATTTTTTTGTGGCGGATCCAAATAATAACAAGAGTAAACCATCAGCAAAAACATCGAGCGTTCCCGCGTGACCGATCTTTGTTTTTGGAGAAAGGGATGGAAGTACGTGTCGTTTTGCGCGTCGAATAACATCATACGAAGACATCGCTGGCGGTTTGTTGATTGGAAGAATAAAAGAATCAGTCATATCTTGCGTATTATACGCGTTGAGTCGTGATATACTCCACTCATCGATGTCTTCTCAAGTACAAGAAATCAAAAACGCCGTGGATATCGCCACAATTATTGGCGAGCGTGTCAAGTTAACGCGTTCGGGAAAAAACTTACGCGGTCTTTGTCCATTTCATTCAGAAAAATCTCCTTCATTTTTTGTTACCCCAGATATGCAACGATATAAGTGTTTTGGGTGTGGAAAATCTGGAGATGTTTTAAATTTTATTCAAGAATACGAATCGCTGCCATTTCCAGACGCGCTTCAATTGCTTGCGGATCGTGCGGGGATTAGACTTGAAAAGAAAACATTTTCAAAAGAAGATCAACACAGAAAAACATTATTTGAGGTTTTGGATCTTGCATCAGAGTATTATCACTACCTTTTAACTTCACATGAATCGGGCGCTCCTGCGCGCGAATACTTAAAAAATCGAGGTGTTTTTTCTGATTCGATCACAACATTTAAGTTAGGCTATGCATTAAACAGTTGGGATGCGGTGCAGAAGTTTTTGATCGGAAAAAAGAAGTTTTCGCAACTTGAACTTGAGGATGCAGGGCTGATTATTCATTCTTCGGGGGGCAGATATTACGATCGGTTTCGAGATCGCGTGATGTTTCCATTAACGCACGCCACTGGAGCAACCGTTGGTTTTTCTGGTCGCGTGCTGAATCCAAATGAAAAAGAAGCGAAATATATCAATTCACCCGAAACGGCGCTGTACCACAAAAGCGAGTTGTTGTTTGGATACTCTGTGCTCAAGCAATTCATGCGAAAAGAGGAAGAGGTTGTGGTTGTGGAAGGTGAGCTCGATGCGATTTCCTCATATCAAGCAGGTGTGAAGAATGTAGTTGCGATTAAAGGATCAGCGTTTACCGAACAGCAATTTCGATTACTCTCTCGAACGGTGAAGCGTGTCGTTCTTTCGTTGGACGCGGATTCGGCGGGAGTTGAGGCCACAAAGCGAGCAATCGAGACTTCAAAACAGTTTGATCTTTCTTTGCGCGTATTGCCGATTGTTGGGGGAAAAGATCCCGATGAAATCGCACGAGAAAATCCAGCTGAGTGGCGGGAAATGGTAAAACACACCGTGAGCGCGTTTGAATTTTTGGTTGAGTCTGCATTAAAAAAATATGATTTACAATCTGGTGAAGGAAAGCGCTTGGCCTCAAAAGAAATAATGCCCATTCTTTCACAGATTGCAAACGCAATCGAGCAATCGCATTATGTTTCGATGATCGCAGATCGTTTTGAAGTGAAGCCCGACGTTGTTTTTCAAGAACTCGAAAAACAAAAAAAGAAAAATGAGATGGGTGGATCTTTATCAAAACAAAAAACACCATCGGTTGTTGTGGAAACGAACTCGCCACGCGAGAGACTTGAACGATTTATGATTTTGTCGTTATTGAATGGTTCTACTACTATTGAAGATAGCGATATTTCCTCAGAAGACTTTTCGAATGGAGTATGTAAAGAAATATTTACTTTTATGCAGAAAACGAACTCGACCGATCCAAAAACAGTATCAGAAGCGTTGAATGATGAACTTAAGCCCGCATTTTCTGATTTGTATTTAGAATCGGAACAAGTTGGGAATGATAAAAAGACGTTTGTGGATGCAAGGACAAGACTGCGCCACATGATCGCGTCTGACCGCCTCACCGCACTTGGACAGCAACTCAAGAAACTTGAGAATTCTCCCAATCAGTCGGTTGAACAACAAAAGGTGATTGAAACGCTTCAAAACGAGATGTCAGAAATAAGTACTCGACTTGTGAGCAATTGAGGAGCATAATACGCAGATCACATTCGCATAAAAGAAAGCGGAAAGATACTCGAGATTGCTTCCAATAGCCTTCTCTGGTACACTTGCAGACTTCTTATGGTTAAACTAACTGCTTCTCAACAAAAAAAACTCGATGAATTGCTCAAGAAGGCTCGAGCGCAAGGCTACCTTACGCAAGAGGCGATCTTGGCCTTTTTCGTGTTGCCCGAAGAACACCTCGAAGAGCTCGACTATCTGTACGACATTCTCTTTTCAGAAGGAATTGATGTTTTTGAGACAATCGAGGAGGAACAGTATCGTAACGATGTGAGCGTTTCTTCGGAACTTGAGAAAGAGCTTGAACTTTTAACAACATTAGACGATCACTCCGTTTCGGACCCCGTTCGCATGTACCTCAAGGAAATTGGTCGTATTCCCCTTTTAAACCGAGAGCAGGAAATTGATTTGGCACAACGCACCGAACAAGGTGATCAAAATGCAAAAGACCTGTTGGTTTCTGCAAACCTGCGTTTGGTGGTTTCGATTGCGAAAAAATACATTGGTCGCGGAATGACTTTTTTGGATTTGATTCAAGAGGGAAATAAAGGATTGATCCGCGCTGTCGAAAAATATGACTGGACAAAAGGGTTCAAGTTCTCAACCTACGCAACATGGTGGATCCGACAAGCTATTACCCGTGCGATCGCCGATCAAGCACGTACGATTCGTATTCCCGTTCACATGGTTGAAACGATTAATAAGTTGATGCGCGTTTCTCGAAAACTGATGCAAGAACTGGGTCGTGAACCCACCGCCGAGGAAATTTCCGAGGGGTTGGAAGGCGTAGATCCCGATCGCGTTCGCGAAATTCAAAAAATCAGCCAGAAGACAACATCATTAGAAACGCCTATTGGTGACGACGATGATTCTTACCTTGGTGATTTTATTGCCGATGAATCACAAACCTCTCCCTACGATGCAACGAGCAAACGACTGCTTAAAGAAAATATTGAAGAGGTTTTGTCAACGCTTTCCGATCGAGAGGCGCGCGTGTTGCGCATGCGTTTTGGATTGAACAACGCGCAACCGATGACGTTGGAAGAAGTCGGGCAAAAATTTGGTGTGACGCGCGAGCGTATTCGCCAGATCGAAGCGAAAGCCTTAAGAAAACTCAAACATCCAAGCAAACGAAAAATGTTGCAGGATTATTTAGAGTAAATTTCAAGCGAATTCTATGGACATTCGCCAATCTCCTCAACACGCGCAGTTCCTACGGCTACAGGGGTGGAAAGTTGAGCATGTACATGTTGAAGATGGTTCGGTGATTCAGGTGTATATTCGGCCGATTTTGCATATTTTTAATTTCTATTTTTTCTCGGCGATGAAAATTCAGCGATTTCGATCAATTCCCGATCTTAAGGAATTGCGAGGGTTGATGAAAAAATGGGGTGTACGGTATCTTTGCGTTGAGCCTGCTGAGGATGTAGAGAAGAACGCGCTACTAAAATTTGTGAAGCGGTTGGGATTACGCCAAAGTAAATTCGGATACATCTGCACAAAAACACTGCGCATCGATCTCACACAAACAGAATCTTCGCTCCTAGAAGATCTGCGTGAAAATCCCAAGCGCATTCTGTCGAAACCAATGCGATCGGGGTATGAAACAGTGATGATCAATGGTGCCGAGTTTTTGGCGCGTAAAAAAGAGTTTGATGCTTTTGAGGCAAAAGGTATTCAGGATGGAAAGTTTTGGTGGTTTAACCAAAAGCAGTTTCAGGCGCTTGTTGGGGGATACGGCGACAAGCTTGATCTGGCAATCACGCGAAATACTGCGACTGGAGAGATGCACAGCGGGATATTGCTGTTGAGTTCGGACGATGCGATCTATTATTTTCGCGCGTTCGGCGACGAGGTGTCGCGAAAACATCGGTTGCACACGTGGACGGTCTGGAAAAGCTTTTTGTATGCCAAAAAATTGGGCAGAAAAACCTACGATTTTGATGGAATCCTCGACGACCGCTTCCCGATTAAAAGCTGGCGGGGTTTCACCGAGTTTAAGCTGCGGTTTGGGGGGGCGACAGTCGAGTATCCCGGATGCTGGGAAAAGGTTGGACTGTTCCTCTTTTGAACCGAAAAATCATGGTACAATATTCGCATCTTGATCGATCGGACAATGCGATCTCGAGATGTAAAAACAACTGTTTGTACGATCCCCGATGGCGCAACGGTAGCGCGGCTCGCTGTTAACGAGATGGTTCGTGGTTCGAATCCACGTCGGGGAGCAGTAACTAACCGAAACAACCACTAAATTACACAAACTGACATAAAGTCCAAACCTAACATCCACTTGACAGATGTAAGGAATAGTTATTATAATCCTTACATCTAATAGAAAGATGTTAGGCATATGAAAATCGGTAAACTCATCCAACAACCTAGTGGGTACCAGGCATTTATCCCAGATAAGTTCCCTCCAAAGGAACAGATTGTCTTGAGTTCCAAAACTCAACAGCTTCATGCCAAGGCTGCCCTTATGTTGGGCAAATTAGATGGTATTACCCAGCTGCTGCCTGATTTAGACTTCTTCATTTTTATGTACATTCGCAAAGAAGCGGCTCGGTCAAGTGAAATTGAAGGCACCCAAGCAACTATTATCGACGTTATTAAAAGTGAGGCACAAATTGAAAGCCGTTTTCCTCAAGATGTCGAGAGGATTGTTCATTATATCCACGCAATGGAATATGGTTTGAAAAGATTAGAGACGCTACCTCTGTCGCTTAGATTTATACGAGAAATTCACAAGGTATTGATTGGTGGCACGATCGATGCTCCTGGCAAAACGCCGGGTGAATTTAGAATTTCGCAAAACTGGATTGGAGGAGGTTCTCCAAATACTGCGAAGTTTGTGCCACCAACACATACGGAAATGAATCGGTGTTTAGATGATTTTGAAAAATTTCTGCATACTACTGACGAATATCCGCCACTTATTAAGGCAGCTTTAGCTCATGCCCAATTTGAAACAATCCATCCATTTCTAGATGGTAATGGTAGAACTGGGCGGCTTTTAACTACTTTCTACCTATGCAAGCTAGGAATCCTGGAGAGGCCAGTACTTTATTTATCTGAATATTTTTTGAATAATCAAAAGACATATTATGGATCATTAAATTCCTATCATCAGGAAAATGCTGACGTTTCTGGCTGGCTTGACTTCTTTTTGGATGGTGTTGCTATCATAGCTGCAGAAGCAATTAAAGCATCGAAAAAAATCAACATCTTACGTCAAACAGATACTATAAAAATTCAATCTTTAGGCAGGAGAACAATAACTGGTATGACGGTCTTGGAAAACCTTTATAAGCTTCCGATTGTTAGCGTTAAAAAAGTTGAAGAGTGGACGGAGCTTTCACGTCCTCAGGCCAATGAATTAGTTAAAAAACTTGTCGAGTTGGGAATTCTTGAACAAAGAGATAAAGATATCGAGTACGGCAGGGAATTTTGGTATAAGAAATATCTGGATTTGTTTGTGAGCAAAGAAGAAATTAAAAAATCAAATGAACCAGCCTGACTTTACCCTCGATAAAATCAAGTTCGCCACAGATGGATCAACATTCGAGAAAGCAGTGGGCTTATACGAAAGTGATAAAGTCACCCAAGTAGAAGAGGGTATTCGATCGTACACAGCTGTTGTCAAAGGAACAAAACCATACCAAGTCTCAGTAGAAGCCCGACGATATGATTATGGCCACTGTACTTGTTATTTAGGGGTCAACGGCACGCTCTGCAAGCACATGGTTGCTTTGGCAATTTATGTGGTTCAGGATGGAAAGCCATTGACCGATAATGATAAGAAACTGGTCCCAAATCCAACTTGTAGTGGAAAGTTGGGAACCTTATCACAGAATGAGCTGATCGCTGCAAAAAAGACGATTACATCTTCCCTGAAATACATCAAAGCCTACACTGGTCCGTCTCGTACTTGGTTTGCCTACCAAAATTCGCTCTCCGAAGGTTGCAATCGTTTATCTGTTGTCATCTCTGATTTGCCCGTAAGTATTCAAACAGCAGGGTTGTTGATTGATTTACTCTTAAGATTAGACAAGAAGCTATGTACTGGCGGAGTTGATGACTCGGATGGTGAGGTAGGCGGGTTTATTGAGGAAGTAGTTGTTCTTTTGCAGGAATTTGTTAAGCTGGACCCGAGTTGTATCAATGCTTTTGATAAGTTGAAAAATCGAGAAACATGTTTTGGCTGGGAAAAGCCGTTGTTGAAATCTTTCAAGCATGCAAGAAGTGATTGATTTCCTTAAACGTATGCCCTAGACACTCTAATGAAATAATTTTCCACCCACCTCGTAAATCTTGTCATTTTCAACTCACTTCCATAAACTCATCACCAGAAAAATGAATAGGATCGGAATCTCACTCAAAAGCAGTATCCACACATGTTTTGCCTGAAGTGGTTTCTTTTCAACGAGTCGACAGTAAAGTGCAAGGCTGACTGCGCTTATCGAAAGACATATTGAAACAATAAAGTGGGCTTGGAAAAGCATATCGGAAAAGTGGAACATTTTGTCGTTAAGACACCACGGTTTGTTTGAAATAGTGACGATTCCGTTTGTATTTCCCCCGCCACAGCCAAGAAAAAAGAATCTGTTCTTATATAACCAAGTGAGCAAATTGATGATATTTCTGGTTCAGATAAACTCATTCGACTTATGGTTGATTTCGGCACATTTCGACGCACGATTCTTGTTGGAATGAAGAAAGAACGTCAAGATTGTAGCGAAATCGTTGGAAAGCAAGCATTATTTGTTGTGAACCTCGAACCAAGAAAGATGGCGGGGGAAGTTTCTGAAGGGATGCTGTTTGATATTGGATATACAAATGGAATTACCCCTGTTCTTACAATGCCCGAAAAAGACGTTCCAAATGGAGTCAGTGCAGGATGAGAGGAATAATGAAAATTAAATTGTCACTAGGAGCATGCGATGCTACGATTGGGAACTTACAAACACTATAAAGGGAAATACTATCAAGTGATTGGTGTGGCGTTGCATAGCGAAACTCAAGAACAACTCGTTGTCTACTATTGCTTATATCCCAACCCAAAAGGTCAACTCTGGGTACGACCACTTAACAAGTTTCAAGAGAACGTGATCGTTGACGGTCGAGCGATTCCTCGATTTGAATATGTTGAAGATGTGAGCGAGTTGTAGATCCGTTTCTCAATCCACCCCCTCATTCGAGTACCAACCTTCTAGGTGCCAAATGTGATAAAATTTGCATGTGTCAATGAATCCCATTGTTAATGCGTTAAGTGCTTCAGTGTATATTGTTTTGGTTGTCTTTGTTATGACCTTTGCGACTGAACCTTTAAAGGCCAAACCTGATACTTTTTTTGCACCAATCATGGTTTTATTTGTACTTGTCCTTTCAGTTGTGGTAATGGCGTTTTTGTTTTTTTACCAGCCACTCCAATTTTTTATTGAAGGAAAGAAAAAAGAAGCGGTTGATCTATTTGCGAAAACGGTTAGCGTTTTTGCAATTATTACAGTTGTTGTTTTACTTTTGCTTTTTTTCGGTCAAATTTAGAGTTTGCTCGTTATGAACTCAGCAGAATGATGCTATGGATTATGGAACAGCAGATAATTATATCTGTATTTGTTCTTTTGTGTTTTCCAGATGAACTCAAAATCCCGTCTTGATCCAAAGCACAGAAAAATAAATGGACATCACGAGCGAAAGAATAGTTATGCATTGATTTTTGACTTGCTGAATAAACCAAACGGAATCGTTGTGAACAAGTGAATAGAGTTCAACTTTCTCTGGAGGCTCTCTTCTCACCGTTGAAAATTGCTGATGAAACCAATACATTGTTTCACCAAAACTCCTCACCACCCAAAAAAGACTGACAAAGGTAAAAAAGAGATACACATTGTTAACAATCAGGCAGATGAGCGCAACACTTGTCCAGAAAAGACTAAAAATAAGAACATCACCCCAAACGTACATCCCCAACAGAAAAAGAGCCTTTGTTAATCCATACGAATTACTGTTTTGACATTCTTTGCGTGCTTTAACAAAAAGAAACAGGTTACCTAAAGCAAAAACAATCAAAAACCATTGAAAAAGATTCATGAGTTAATAATAGACTAATCGAGCAAGTATGAATATGGTGGGCGTACGATTTTTACCAAGGACAAAATTGGTTCACAATTGAGTAACAAACTTGCATATTGCGATATCTCTTCTTTCGCGTATAATACTCCGACAAGCTTTGACAGAGAAATAGTAGAGCAGTATCGGTGACAAGAGAGAGGAAGCGGTAGGTGCAAGTCTTCCCGAACGATCATGTTTGAATTACCCTCTTGAGCCTAAACCCTAAAGATACACATCAATTAAGGTTTACGGGTATGCCCGTGACAGCTGAAAGAGTGTGTCGGCACTGTCGGAGCACTCGAAAATGAGCATTTATTGCAAAAATTTCGAGGCATTCCAAGGAAACAGGAATGCCTTTTTTGTACTAAATGAAAAACAAGGTGGTACCGCGTGTGTTGTAGAACCCTCGCCCTTGTCTATTCTTCTTTGAATAGATGGGTGCGAGGGTTTTTTGGAAAGGAGGTGATAAAAATGAATAAAATGGAAAACAATGGGCAAAGACCCGTGTTCGACATGGAGAAAATAAATACAGCCATTCAAGCAAGACGTATAGCTGAAAAGAGAGAGTGGGAAACGCTTTCCCCAGAAGAAAAAGAGAAACGAGAACGGGAAAAACTAGTAGCAGAAGCACTAAATCATCGAAGTTTTCAGTTGAGTGAAAGCATGACAAATGCGGCAATCGAATCGTTCTTCGGTCATCGATTTGAAGCTGAAAGATTAGAAGCAACTGTTTTGTTAAGTGATAGAACTGGAATTTCTGTTTCAATTATGAAACTTAGAAGCATGGTTGAGCATAATGTGATTGCTTCTCTAATAGAAACGGGTAATATTGAGCATGCTCGTGAAGTTGCGCTTGATCCCCAAACAGGAAGAGAACAGCATCCAGAACTTTTCGAAAAAGCGGAAAAATGGGTGGATTCTCAAAAACCCATGATGGGGTTTACTGAGTTTACTTAGCAAATGAAACAGTGCAAACTAAGGATCCGAGTTTGACATTGACGAATGACTGAAAAAAGATTTCTTCACACATTGTCAATCAAGTATAGGTTATCATTGAAGAATACGTACGTATAACCACCGTAACACAGGAGAAAAATATGCGCGTTCAAGTACTGGGGACAGGTTGTTTGAAGTGTAAAAAAATGTACGAAATGGTGGTGAGTGTTGCGCGTGACCTAGGAATGAAAGATATGGTGGAATACATCACCGGTGACGATGGCATACAGAAGATGATCGAGTTGGGAGTCATGAGTAGTCCGGTGTTGGTGATTGATGGTAAGGTGGCAATGGTCGGGTTTATTCCCGACATCGAAAAAATAAAAGGCGCGTTACGCAAAGCATAACTATGGATATTTTTCGACCAATACAATTTTTTGCAGATTCGGTTTCATACAAATGGTTTGGAATGGAAAGAGATAGTTATTTGGGAAGTGCGACAGCTTTTTTTATCTATGATGTGATTAAAATAGGCGTTCTCCTCATCGTTATCAACTATGTCATGGCTATGACACGATATTATTTTCCAATGGAAAAAGTGCGAGATATGTTATCGAAACGAAGGTGGTACGGCATTGAGTATGTGTTGGCGGCAGTTTTGGGAGTAATCACACCGTTTTGTTCTTGTTCTTCAATTCCTCTTTTTATTGGATTTGTGCGGGCGGGTATTCCCTTGGCTGTTACGTTTGCATTTTTGATTAGTTCACCTTTGGTGAATGAATCATCCATGTATTTGTTTCCCGCGATGTTTGGATGGAAGGTGACGTTACTCTACAACATTGTTGGAATAGGAATAAGTATTCTTGGAGGGATGCTCATTTCACGCCTTCATGTCGAAAAATATATCAAACAGGAATTGTTGCGAATGAAATCTCACATTGATGTGGAAACAGAAAATAAATGCAATACGTTACCACTTTTCACATTGATGCGATATTGGTGGCAAGATGGCATGCAGATTACGAAAACGATTTTCCCGTATGTGATTCTTGGGGTTGGAGTTGGTGCGGTGATTCATGGATTTGTACCCGCGAGAGTTGTAGAAACATATCTTTCTGATACGTCTTGGTACTCAATCCCCTTTGCAACTTTTCTTGGTGCACCGCTTTATGCAAATTCAGTGAGCGTTATTCCCATTATGGAGGCTTTGGTACGTAAGGGGGTGCCACTCGGAACAGCGCTCGCGTTTATGACGGCAATTGTTACGATCTCTATTCCTGAGGGGATGATTTTGAAAAAGGTGATGCGCTGGCAGTTATTAGGATTGTTCTTTGGGATTACAATAACGGGAATTATGATGATGGGGTATCTCTTTAACTGGATTTTTTAATCGTTTGCTATGTGGATGCACTGAGTGAAGAAACGATTTTCACTAATTTTTCATTGAAGTTTCCTTGATCCATTTGAATAACAGGATATGTGAAAAGAGAATGATCGGGTTGCGCATCATTTCTCGTTTGAAATGGGATCTCGCGTTTCGCCTGAATTGGAACGATTCGGGGATTCGTTCGATATTGCTCTAGTTGGTCAAGACGATCATCAATCGCGAGTACGGGAATGGTTTCAGGAAAAGATTGGAGTACATGTGAAACAACTGGCTCTTTTGTTCCTCGAAGCAAAAAAAGAAGCTCGTTTGGCATGCGATAAGAATGAGTTTGGAGATATTCTAATGCGTTTATCACTTTTTCAGGTTGAAATCCAATTTCTCCATACGTGGTGATAATCCAGTAAATAGCTGGATCGATATTGAGTCCTGCAAGTTCCTGATCTGGTATTGTTGATTGCGTCATGTGTTTGCGATATGTGTCCCATACGATCTTGGCTACACGAGATGGTTTTGTATCCCATTGGATTGCCAATGCTTGATGTTTTACTTCTCGAAAAAATCCACGTTCGTTGTATTCAAGCATTCCCGCAAATTGAGGGAGAACGGTTTGAATGATAAATTCTTTTGCCGATTGCACATCTGATATCTTCTGTAATTTCAACGCAGATATTTGTGAGTCGAGTAATGTGCTACACGCGATCATCTCAAGAAGCGGGGAGTATCGATCCGGTCCCTTCCCCGTGATTGGACGTATGCGACACACAGCGTTGAGTATGCGTAGTGTGGTGGAACATGCGTCGCGATCTCCTGAGGGTATCATTGGACATAACTCTTGAACATATGATTCTTTACGCGGCGAATATCGTTCGAGTGTGTCGTCGTGATCGCAAAAACAAACCGCTGTATATTTTTCGAAGTCAATTTGCTCTCTGGTGCGAACACGTATTGCTCGATTGGACTCGTTTCGTGCGGAGAAATGAGGGAGTGAGATTAGTTGGCCAGTAATGGATCCTCCAAGAAGCTTCTCTAAGCGCGAGCGATAACTGTCGTACAACAATCCGAGTTCAGAGGTATACGGTGGAATAAAATCGGATGAAGATTCTAAAAACATGAGGCGTATTATAGATCATCGTTTTCTTTTTGTGTTTTGACGAGCAGTACTCGAACAAGTTGTCTATAGACAACTACTACAAGTAAGTGTACAGTGTGTAGTATGACAACAAAGGATAAACAACGAACCACGCTTTTTTTTCATCCTGATTTAATTAAGCTCGCAAGGGCTCAGGCTGTCGTGGAAGATCGCACGCTTACCGATTTAATCGAAAAAGCGCTCATACACTATTTGCCAAAAGAAATTGTCATCATAAAACCGGAAATTTAACTGTAATGTAGAACTGGTAACAAAAGGTGAATCATATGTCAGAAATAATGAAAGAAACTACGGTGACGCGAGCGGAAACGGCAAGTAATTCCGCACAACCTTCAACAACGACAGAAGCAACGAGTTCGCAGTCGACGGAATACATTCTGTATTTCATTCTTGGAACGGTTGAGATTTTACTTTCGTTTCGATTGATATTAAAACTTATGGGTGCGAGTCTTTCGAGTTCGTTTGTGCGTTTTATCTACGGACTGTCTGGAATTTTTACTCTTCCATTTGATGGGATTTTTCGAAAAGGATTTTCTCAGGGAATTGAAACGACCTCGGTTCTTGAACCTGCAACGATTGTTGCAATGCTCGTGTATGCGGTGCTTGCGTGGGGAATTGTTGCGCTTGTACGTGTGCTTTCGGGTGAGAAGCAAGAATCCGCGTAAATACTGCGTTGTCTATTTGGGTATTCTCAAGTAATAGAAAGAAGGAAAAAATGTCTCTTTTATATTGGATTGTGTTTGGACTGATTGCGGGAAGTGTCGCCAACTTCATCGCGCCAAGTTCCCAAGGAGGATTCGTTGGATCGATAATCTTGGGAATCATCGGGGCGGTTGTCGGTGGATACTTAGGTGAACGATTTTTTGGAGTCGGAGTTACGGGTTTTAATCTCACCTCGTTTGTTGTTGCGGTGGGTGGAGCGCTTGTAACGCTTTTTGTGAGTAGATTATTCTTGCGAGGATAAACGTTCGTCAGTAATTAAAGCGATGTCATCTTGGATTTGTTTGACTAAATCATGCGTGTTCTCAAAAAATTGAATCGGTCGAATGTATTTCTGAATTTTTACTTGAATGGGTGTGGTTTCGGTGATCACTTCAGAAAATGAAGTGGTATTGATGAGATGAACCTCCATGTTTTTTTGAGATTCATGAAATGTTGGAATTGAACCATAGTGAAGAGCGCCGTCGTATTTTCGATTATTAATCACGATGGAGGAGGAATAGACTCCTTCTTTTAGTGTGAGTGTTGTTGGAATCTTGAGATTTATTGTTGGAACTCCAATCTTTTTCCCGCGACCTTTACCCCGTATTTGTGTCGTGATGAACGTGAATTTTTGTGTGTGTAAATAACTGATTTTTGTTGAAGCAAATAGTAAAACAATTGTCGCGAGATACTGTGATGGGGATAAAAAGGAATGATACACAATCGCATCTAAGAACACGGCGGACACAGGAAATAATAGTTCAACAATTGTCGAAGTTTTCACTTCTGTTTGTGAAAGTCCTTTGTAGTAAATCCAAAGCGCAACCATTCCCGTTGAAAGCGCGATACCAACAAAGGTGCTAAATTGAATTGGTGAAATATGAGTAAGTTGAGTGGTTTTTTGAAATAACAATACTCCAACAAACGCAAGAACAGTTGTAAAGAAAAATCGCATTCCCGTAATTACTGTTGAATCTTTCCCTTGTAACGCGCGCTTAGAAAATGCAGTCGAACTTCCCCAGGCGAATGCGGCTCCGAGTGCGTAAAGTCCCGCAAAAACTGTTCCAGATCCAGTTTCAAAATTAATCTTTCCATTTGGAAAGGTCACAAAGAAAGCCGCAATCATTGCGACTCCTGCCCAAAATAAATACCTTCGCGAGATTTTTTCTTTCAACAGTATTCTCGCCGATATCACGGCGAAAATGGGTTGTGTTTTTTGAAGTAAAAATACAACACTGAACGAGATAAAGCTCGTCTGAAGTAATGCAGTGGTAAACCACAATGTTCCCAAAAGTCCACTGAAAAGCGAAATCCAAAACATCGAAAGCAACTCGCCCTTTCGAAAAGCGAATAGATTGGATTTTTTCTTCCATAAAACTGGAACAAGTAACACGGCTCCGACAGCGTGTTCACCAAAAACGATGATAAGAGGATTGAGTGAGTACAGACTTCTTCGAAGGATTCCGTCAAACGCCCAGAGGATTGCGGCGATGCCGATGAGCAGGGGGCCTTTTTTTTGAATATTACGAAGGAGCATCTGCGCATTATACCTTGATTTGTATTTTTATTCGTGAGAGTGTCATAATCAGATGATGCTACAGGTGATTTACCGTATTGTGTTGAGTTATGTCGTATTGTTGTTGATTTTTGTTGGATCGTTGTATGTCGTGAATAATATCCCAACGGAAATGGTGAGGAAAAACCTCGAGGGTTCTGTTGCAGTTATCAAACATGAGGGAATGTATCCTTCGCGGGGTATTTCTTGGAGAAAGATTGTATTGGACAACTTTACCGATGCAATTATGTTGAATGTTGCGTATTCGGTGGATTCGAATGATCCTCTTCGTTCTTCGATTCGGACAATTCAGCATGATGGAGATGAAAAAGCAGAGGATCAGGCGCTGAATCTTGAAAAAATCGGTCAAAAATCTGGTGTTCATGAAACGGTGTACGAGCGATATTGGCATGGGTACTTGATTTTCCTTCGACCATTATTGACGATTGGGTCATATGCTCATGTCCGCGTCGTTTGGTCGATTGCGCTGTATATTCTTGCAGGATTGGTGTTTGTTGAGATGCGAAAAAGAGTGGGTATTCGAGCAGCTTTTGCTTTTTTGATTGGCTTGATTGCGGTTGATTTCTTTTGGATTGGAGAATCATTGCAACTCTCCAATGTTTTTATGACAGGAATGATTGGATCGTATATTTTGTTGAAAAATCAACATTGGTCTTTCTCAAGTACACTCATTTTCTTTTTTATTATGGGAGGCGTGACCTCATATATTGATTTTCTTTCGGCACCACTTGTTGGGTTGAGCTTGTTATTGTTTATTGCGGTTGAACGAATACGGGGGAAGCTTGTTCAAAAAGTGGCGCTTCTCGCGTTTTTTTGGATGGTTGGTTATTCATCACTTTGGGCGAGCAAATGGTTTCTTGCCGAGTTCACCTATGTTCGGGGAGCGATAACCTCAGGATATACAAAAGTTGAGGATCGTATGATGAGTCCAGTTGATGCTGAGTTTAGTCGTGTTGTTGCAGTAAAACGAAACTTTTTACAGTTCCGCGGATACGACAAACGCAATAAATTTGCACTTTTATATTTGGGAATTGGATATTCGATATTTATGTTGCGATATCTTACGTTTCGTTCCGCAAGGTTTGAGCGCGTTATTATTTTTCTAGGCTTAGGTTTCCTTCCTTACGCGTGGTATTTTTTTGCAGCGGAACATTCTTATATTCACGTGTTGTTTACGTATCGCAACCAGCTGATGACGGTGATTTCTTTTTTTCTTCTTTCGTGTGAGTTTGTGCATTGGGAGAAACTTCGAAAGGATTGCAGAATTGTTGCTCGAAAAACGTAAGATAACGATGTATTATTTCGCGTATGTACCGATTGATGTTCGGTGGCATAGAGATTCCATTACAGAAAATAGATGGTATTGAAATGTTATTAGAACATGAAACGTTGAGGTAAAAATGAATAACGATGTACAGATTGTTGCATATCACGAGAAGTACAAAGCACAAGTTGAGGATTTGTTGATTCTGCTTGTGGATGATGTCGCTCAATACAATGAGTTGCGGAGAGTGCATGCTGGATCAATGTATGGATCAAAATATTTAGAAGAATACGTGAATTTGTTTAAAAATGAAAAAGCGTGTATATATCTCGCAACAATTGATGTAGAGGTTGTTGGTTGCATTGCTGGAAAAATTATTGAAAAAACAGGCGACGATCTATTGGAATATTATCCGATGAAATTGGGATTTATCGATGATCTGTATGTGTTGGAAGATTGGCGAGGTCACGGGATCGGTGCAAAATTATTACAGGAAAGCGAATCTTTCTTTAAACAACATCATTGCGTTTTTGTTGATTTACTTGTTGCGTACAAAAATTCAAACGCACACGAACTGTATTTAAATCAAGGATTTAAGAACGATGGATTGATCATGCGAAAGAAATTACAATGAAATACAAACTCTGTATTTTTGCTCCAGATAATCCAAAAATGATAGAAAGATTAATAGATGTCGCCTCACAAGCTGGTGCGGGTGTGATGGGAAAATATTCACATTGTGCTTTCATCACAAAAGGTGTGGGAACATGGAAATCTGAAAAGGGAGCTCATCCGTTTATTGGAAAAGTTGGCGAAACATCTACAGAAACAGAGGTGAAGATAGAGATGATCTGTTTTACTGATAGTATCACTGATGTAGTTCGAGCAATTCGAGAGGTACATCCTTATGAAGAACCGGCAATTGATTTCTGGAAACTCGAGGAATGATTGGAGTATGGTTTTGAGGAGAAAACGAGATGAGTAGTTTATTTTTCGATCGTGTCTATTCATTGTGCGCGCGCATTCCCATTGGGAAAGTTGCGACGTATCATCAACTCGCAAAACTTGTGGGAAGTCCCCGCGCGTCACGGGCGGTCGGGATGGCGATGAAGAAAAATCCAAATGCTCCCACCATTCCCTGTCATCGCGTGGTTGCTTCGGACGGGGCGCTTACGGGATATTCTGCCCAAGGTGGTCTTGCACAAAAGAAACACATGTTACTTCAAGAGGGTGTGGTATTTATGGGTGAAAAAGTCGATTTAACTGCCTCTCTATGGAAAAACGAATAGAATTCAACAATTCTGAGCATATTAGGACTGAAGAGATGGTAAAATACCTGGATGATTCTTCACGACACAGTATCCAAAAGATGTTTTACCGTTGCGGGGTGGTTGGTTCGTGATGGCAAAGTTTTACTCATCAAACATCGCATGTTGGGAATTTGGCTTGCTCCAGGGGGACATGTTGAGCCAAATGAAGTGCCAAATTTTGCGATTGAACGTGAGTTTTTTGAGGAAACGAATCTTCGCGTTCGCGCGATAAGCGCACTACCCGTGTTGGAATCAGAAACTTCGGAGTTTCTTCCCGTACCCTTTTATGCAGATCTTCATTGGATTAATAAGCCTGGAGAACACAAGGCGCGATCGAATGGTGAGATTTGTGAACAACATTACGTTTTTGCGTATTTTGTACGAGCGATAGATGAAAATCTTGACATTCAACATGAAACGACAGAAGCGACTGCAATTGGTTGGTTTTCTGAACAAGACTTACTCACGTTGAGTACCCGCGAATCAATAAAAAACGAGGCACGATGCGCAATACGAACATATCCAAAAACATAACCAAATCAGAACTGATCATTTCTCACCTTGGAGTATCGGCGATTATCGAGCCTCAAACGTCACAAAAAAAAGGTATTTTGAAAGATGTTTCTTGTCGTATGAGATCTGGAGAAATTCACGTATTAATGGGAAAAAATGGTTCTGGAAAATCAACACTCGCGATGGCACTTTCTGGACATCCCGATTATGTGATTGATTCTGGATCTTGCGTGTTGGAAAAGACGGAACTCGTTACGCTCTCCGCTGATGAGCGAGCACGCGCGGGATTGTTTGTTTCATTTCAAACACCAATAGAGATTGCGGGCGTTTCTGTTTTTCAATTAATCAAAACAGCGTATGAACAAAAATTTGGTCTTATTGAAAATGTGTTGAATTTTTACCATGAGGTTGAACGAGAGGCGACGCTACTGGGTATTCCAACCGCTTCCATGCACAGAAGCATTCATGAAGGTTTTAGTGGAGGAGAAAAAAAGAGACTAGAGCTGTTACAAATGAAGTTCTTAAAACCACGTTTTGCGTTTATCGACGAAATCGATTCGGGACTGGACGTTGACGCGATCACCATGGTTTCTCAATATCTCAAGGAAATGGTTGCAGATTCACAAATGGGTTGTGTGATTATCACGCATTATGAACGATTGTTGAAATATCTTCCCATCAATGCGGTACACCTTATGTCGAAGGGATCGATTGTTACTTCTGGAGATACATCACTCGCTGATCAGATTATGCGAGACGGATTTGATTCCGTCATGAAAAAACTTGAGTTATGAAACAACTTCCTTCAATTCAATCTCCCACGTACACACATGGATTTTCTGTTCCACTTGATTACGCGTATATTTCCGAACGTGGGCTCACAAAAAAAACAATCGAAACACTTTCATCAATGAAAGCAGAGCCGGAATGGATGAAAAAATTCCGTTTGGATGCGTATGCATTGTATCTTCAAAAAACACTCCCATCGTGGGGTCCCGATCTCTCATCACTTTCATTTGATGACATTCGATATTATGTCAAACCCACTGATGGAGAGAAACGAACATGGGACGATGTTCCCGACTCTATTAAAAAAACATTTGATCGACTTGGCACGCCACAAGCTGAAAGAGAATATTTAGCAGGAATAAAAAATCAATTTGACAGCGAAGTTGTTCAGGGGCAACTCAAACCAATCTGGGAAGAAAAAGGGGTGATTTTTTTATCGATGGACGAAGCGTTGAAAAAACATCCCAACCTTGTACGCAAACACATTGGTTCAGTTATTCCCTCTGGTGATAATGTTTTTGCGTCCTTAAACTCTGCGGTTTGGAGTGGTGGAAGTTTTATTTATGTTCCTAAAAATGTTGAGGTTTCTTTACCACTTCAAGCGTATTTTCGGATAAATGCTGAGCGCGCTGGTCAGTTTGAACGAACCTTGATTATCGCAGACGAGGGGTCGAAGGTGACCTATATTGAGGGATGTACGAGCCCTTCTTTTTCCACATCGAGTCTTCATTCTGCTGTTGTTGAGATTATTGTTGAAAAAGGCGCGCATGTTGAGTACATCACGATTCAAAATTGGTACAAACATGTGTACAACCTAGTCACGAAACGCGCGCTTGTGAAAGAAGAGGCGGTTATGGTCTGGACTGACTGTAACTTGGGATCAAAAATCACCATGAAGTATCCGTCTTATATTCTTGCGGGAAAAGCAGCGCATGGGGAAACATTATCGCTTGCATTTGCCGGAGCAAATCAGATCCAAGATACGGGAAGTAAGGCGATTCATCTTGCGCCATACACAACATCCTCGATTGTGAGTAAATCAATTTCTCAAGGTGGTGGGATTACTTCATATCGTGGGTTGATCTCGATTGGCCCAAATGCACATCATGCGAAAAATCATGTGAGTTGCGACGCGCTCTTACTAGATAAAAATTCTATTTCAAACACGTATCCTACGCAACGCGTATTTACCGGTGACGCAACGATTACACACGAAGCGACCGTGTCAAAAATTGGCGAGCGACAACTTTTTTATTTGATGTCGCGCGGGTTAACTGCAAGTCAGGCTCGCGCGATGATTGTTCGCGGTTTTGCAGATCCGCTGATAAAAAAACTTCCGATGGAGTATGCAGTTGAATTAAATCGATTTATTGATTTGGAGATGGAAGGATCGGTGGGATGAAGCAAATTGATATTTCCAATCAACTAGAGCCAGTCAACATTACACTTTCCAGCGAAAGTGAACAAATCGAGGTTGTTGGTTCGTTTCTTGTTGCTCATGGAGAAAAAAAAGAAGTTGTGGTGACAATTGTGCACGCGGTTCCTCACACCTCCGCGAAAATTACCCTTCGAGGGGTGGTTTTTGGTGGCGGATATTTGTCGATTCGAGGAAAAATCTTGGTGGAAAAAAACGCCTTCCACACGGATTCTTTTTTGAAAGAGGAAATACTGCTTTGTGATGAAACGGCAAAAGCAGAAGCGATTCCAAATCTCGAAATTCAGTCAGATGATGTGAAATGCTCGCACGCATCTTCAATCTCGCTTGTTTCCTCTCAACATCTTCACTTTTTACAATCGAGAGGTATTGCAAAAGACGTTGCGTTAAATCTTCTCATTCAAGGATTTTTACATACCCCTCAAGAAAAAACGGCGTGATTGTAGGATGTGAGTGTGTTCTTCTTTCTTGGAATGAATGGTTGTAAAATGCTCACATGAATACACAATTACAAAACTGTCGTGCGGATTTTCCCATTTTATCCCGAGAGATTCACGATCAAAAACCGCTCGTTTATCTTGATTCTGCCGCAACTTCCCAAAAACCGAAGGTCGTTCTTGATGCGATTCAGGAATATTATCAACTGCACAATGCAAATGTTCATCGAGGAATTCATGTACTGGGTGACGAAAGCACGCATATTTTTCATGAGTCTCGACAACGCATTGCGCAGTTTTTTGGAGCAACCGAAAATCAATTGATTTTAACGAGAAACACCACAGAGGCGTTGAACTTGATTGCTTGGGGGTGGGCACTTGACCATCTTTCTGAAAAGGATGTTGTGATTACGACGGAGATGGAACATCATTCAAACTTTGTTCCTTGGCAAGAAGTGTGTAAGCGAACAGGCGCAAAGTTTGAGGTGGTCTCGGTTACGCAAGAAGGCCTCCTTGATCTTCAAGATTTGTCTCTGAAACTGCATCGAAAAGATGGTTTACGTGTGAAGTTGGTGGCGGTTGTTCATGTTTCGAATGCGATTGGCACGCGCAACCCCGTTGAGTTAATTGCAAAAATGGCGCATGAAGTTGGCGCGATGGTCGTGATTGACGGCGCGCAGAGCGCGCCTCATCTTCCAATTTCTTTTCCCTCACTTGGGGCAGATGTGTTTGCATTTAGTGGGCATAAAATGTTGGGACCCATGGGTATTGGAGGAATGATTGTTTCTCAACATATGCTTGAGCAGATGAATCCCGTGTTGTTTGGAGGGGGAATGATTGATGAGGTGACGACTGATCTCACCACATACGCAGACCTTCCCGATCGTTTTATTGCAGGAACTCCGGATGTTGCGGGAGCCGTTGGGCTTGCAAAAGCGTGTGCGTATTTAACGCATCTCAACATGAATGATGTTGAACAATACGATCGTGAACTTGTGGTGTATACACTGGAAAAGATATCCGCGGTAGAACATGTCAAAATACTCGGATCTCTCGATTCGAATAAACGAGTTGGAAGTGTGGCGTTCCTTCTGGATGGAGTGCACGCGCATGACGTCGCGCAGGTGCTGGATAGCGAGGGGGTTGCGGTGCGTTCTGGTCATCACTGTACCATGCCATTACATCGAAAATTCGCATGGGCCGCATCAACAAGAGCGAGTTTCAGTGTGTACTCAACAAAAACTGATGTTGATGTGCTTGTTTCAGGATTGGAAAAAGTGAAATCTGTTTTCAATCTTGGATGATACAATACCGATATGAATGATCTTTATCAGGAAGTCATCCTCGATCACGCGCAGCATCCTCGTAATTTTGGTGTTTTACAGTCTCCCACGCACACATTTCGAGAAATGAACGCAAGTTGTGGCGATATGGTTGAGTTTTATTTGCTTGTACAAGATAACAAAATCCTTGAGGTAAAATGGCGTGGAGTTGGATGTGCGATCTCAACGGCGAGTGCGAGTATTGTTTCTGAGATGATTCAAGGGTTATCACTCGAGGAAGTACGTAAACTCGACGCGATTCATGTGATGAAACGTATGGGAATTTCTACAATCGCACCAACTCGTGAAAAGTGCTTGATGATTCCGATTAAAGCAGTTAAACAGTTAGACATGGATGCAAAATAGAACAGAATCATGAATGTCCTTATCCCTTCTTCGATTGATTTTCTCTCGCAAGTTGTGCATATTCTTTCTTCTGGTGGAATGATTATCTATCCAACCGAAACAACATATGGACTAGGAGTTGATGCAACGAATGAACGAGCGGTTCAGAAACTTTTACAATATAAAAAAAGACGTGATGGCAAACCACTATCTATAGCAGTAGCGGATATCCAGATGGCTGAAAAATACGTTGTACTGAACAACGTTGCACGAAATGTGTACAAACAGTTCTTGCCCGGACCGGTGACAGTGATTTCATCGGGAAAACACCGCGTTGCGACGTTTGTTGAGTCCAACCATGGAACCTTGGGGATTCGCATTTCTTCGTATCCGTTGGTGAATGAGATTGTTTATGCCTTCGGAAAACCGATTACTGCAACAGGTGCAAATGCAAGTGATCAGAAACGTCCATACTCAATAGTAGATGTGTTTTCATTTCTTGATGATACACAACAAAATCTTATTGATGCGGTGATTGATGTTGGTGAGCTTCCTCATGTTGAACCCTCAACAATCATCGACACCACACTTGATAATCCAATTATATTGAGACAAGGAGCATCTCCCGTCCATGCAAAAAATGAGTTTATATCGCACTCGGTTGATCGAACGAAGGAGCTGGGTGAACTCTGTGCGCTTCAGCAAAAAAATCATTTTGGTCACAAACCGATTATTTTTGCATTGCGGGGAGAGATGGGGGCTGGAAAAACGCAGTTCGTGAAAGGGATCGCATCCGCACTGAAGATTGCCCGAACGATATCTTCTCCGACCTACGTTCTCTGCAAGGAATATCAGTTTGAGGCTGAAGGAAAAATCATTCCATGTATTCACATTGACGCGTGGAGATTGTCCGAAGAACACGAGTTGTTTTCACTCGGATTTGAGAAAATGCTTCAAGAAAATGCGGTCATTGCGATTGAGTGGGCAGATCGAACGATGTCCGCGCTTGAACGTATCGAACGCGAAGCAGTTGTTGTTTGGGTGAATATTGCTGTTGGTTCGTGTGAAAACGATCGTGTTATTTCGTGGTGACGATACACTGCTCGCTCCAAATCCCCAGTTTTTGTTCCTGTGCGTATTTCTGCGCTTCAAGGTACTGTGTGCGAAACAGGTACGGTTTTGTCGTGTACAGTTTTTCTTCGGCGAATCCTTTTTCGATCATTTGTAGGCCAACATCAACATTGTCTTCCAAAAAAACAAATCGAAGCAAACGGCCGTACTTGTCCCGATCCTGTTGTGTTTCGTCTTTTTCCAGTTGAACTTGTTTGTTTTCGAGTAAACTTGTGAGAAACGCAGATGACTCTTTTCCCATGCATTCTATGGGTTGATTGGGGGCGACGCTTTCTGGTGCATCAATTCCAACGATTCGAACAGATTCTGACTTTCCATCCACAGTCACGCGAATCGTATCGCCGTCAACAACTCGCTCAACAGAATACAGATTTGCAGATGAAGTGGAGATGAGTGTAGGTGATGACAAAACGATTTGTGGCTTAGAAGTTTCACTGGGAAAAGGTGTGTGAAAAAATGGGGAAGTTTTTTCTTGAGAGAAAAAAGACATAATGATAAGAAAAAACACCAACCCTAGGAGTTTTTTGATCGTTCTTTTCTTTAGTTTCATTTCAAAAGCATAACATGACGTGACATAGTACAATACTCTCCATGCGCGAACCACTCCTATTGGCCATTGATACTTCTTGCGACGACACTTCTGTTGCCGTGGTGCGCGGTTCACGCGTGTTGTCGAACATTATCTCTTCTCAACACGAACTACATGCTGAGTATGGTGGCGTTGTTCCCATTCTTGCAAAACGCGCACATGCAGAAAGAATTGATCAATGCGTAGCACTTTCATTAGAGAAAGCGGGAGTAAATCTGGAAGCGCTTGATGCAATTGCGGTGACGATTGGTCCGGGATTGGCAATCGCGTTAGAGGTGGGCATTAAAACCGCAAAAGAACTAGCTAAAAAATACGACAAGAAACTTATCGCGATAAACCACATGGAAGGTCATCTGTATTCGGTACTCTGTTCTCCCGCAGAATCTTTTCAATTCGTTCATGATCAATTTTCCGCAATAGTTTTATTGGTTTCCGGTGGACACACCGAACTTCATTTTATGCGAGACAATGGTGTGTATGAACTGTTAGGAGAAACCTTGGATGACGCAGTTGGAGAAGCGTTTGACAAAGTCGCGCGCATGTTGGGGTTGGGATATCCTGGTGGTGCGGTGCTCGCACAGTTGGCCGAAAAGGGAAACGATCGAGCGTTTGAGTTTCCAATTCCGCTTCGGGATAGAAAAAACTGTGAGTTTAGTTATTCTGGATTAAAAGCGTCGGTATCGAGGCAAATTCAGTTATTACAACAAGAGTCACCGTTATCAAAAACGCAGATTCAGGATATCGCGGCATCTTTTCAGCGTGTCGCAATATTACATCTTATGGAGCGAGTGGAGTATGCGACTCGACTTGTTCATCCAAAGACGATCATATGTGGGGGTGGAGTGTCGGCAAATCTGTTGTTGCGAAAAAAGCTTCGTGCGTTTGCAAAATCTCAAAAAATGAACGTGTATTTTCCTCGGTCAAAACGATATGCCATGGACAACGCAGCGATGATTGGAGTTGCGGGAAGTGTTGCTTTTCGTTTGAAAAGATTTTCAGAACCAAACACGATAGATCGAGATCCAACGCTACCATTAACAGAAGTGAGATATGAAAGGACATAAATGAAAGTTGTAATAGGAAGTACGAATCCCACCAAAAAACTCGCTGCAGAAATAGGAGTGAAACGGGTTATTCCTGACGCAGAAGTGATTGCTGTTGACGTGGACTCGGGTGTTTCAGTTCAACCAATGTCAGATAAAGAAACAAAAAAAGGAGCGATGAACAGGGCTATTCACGCGCTAGAAAAGTTGAAAGATGTTGAGTTGGCAATTGGTTTAGAGGGAGGAGTTCAAATATATGATGGTGTGTTGTACAACTCGGTTTGGGTGTGCGTTGCCGATCGAATGGGGAAAACTTGGTTTGTAAACGGGGAGCGTTTCCCCTTACCAAAAAAGCTCGCACAAAAAATTCAAGCTGGTGAAGAAATGGGACCCGCGCTTGATGAACTCATCCAAGAAAAAGATATCAAAAAAGGTCGCGGCATGATTGGCGTTCTGACGGGGGGAGCGGTGACGCGTCCCGAAGCGTATGCCTCGCTCGTGCGGTTGGCGGTGGGGATATGGTTTGGAAAAGACACGCACACGCTGTGGAGTGAAGGATGAACAAAATGAATGATGTCCATAGAACAAAACTCAAAAGAAATGTACCACTTTTGTATATCAGCGACTTTTTTCGTTCGTTGATTTTTATCATTCCTGTTTGGGTTGCGTTTGAGCTTCAATATATTTCTCTCTCACAAATGATGACGGTTGAGGCAGTAATTATGATCACACAGTTGGTGTTAGAGCTTCCAACTGGGGCGATTGCAGATATTTTTGGGCGAAGATTTTCAACGACGATGGGGCTTCTCTTCTCTGCTGTCGGTATGGTTGTGTATTATTATTCTCGATCATTTGAGATGTTTTTGGGAATGGCAATACTTGTCGGTATCGGTGAGGCGCTTGTTTCGGGTTCGCGCGAAGCCTTAACTTTTGATTCGTTGAAAGAGTTGGGAAAAAGCGATGATTTTTCGAAGGTTGCTTCAAAAGGTTCTATGATTTTTCAATATGGACTTGCGATTGGCACATTCATCGGTGGTGCAGTTTCGAAGTTTGGATTACAGATTCCACTTCTAATGTATGCGATCGCTCTTGTTTGTTCTGCGATTACGAGTATGTTTTTCGAGGAGCCATTGATTGATTCGGAAAAATTTACGGTTAAATCATATCTTTCTCAGATTCGAAATGGTATAAAAGAATTGGGGAAAAATGAACACATTCGATTAATTTCTCTCTTTTATATTTTGGTGGGATCGGTAACGTGGTCGACGCAACTCGTTTTTGGAACGATGTATCTTGCCACAAGAGGATATTCCCCTGAACTCTTGGGAATTCTTTTTCCAATCATGCGAATCGTGAATGGAGTTGTTTTGTTTCAATCAATTAAGCGCGGATGGCTTTCGAGGAAACGCGTGTATGTGTTGTTTCCGCTTCTGTTGGTGGTAGCGTTACTTCCAGCGATTTGGTTTTCAATGCAGATAGCCTTTATTTCAATTGCGATTATGTCGATTCTTTCCACCGCAAGATGGGTATTGCTTGGAAAGTACACGAACGAGGAGTTTAGTTCAAAAAATCGCGCGACTGCAATATCCACACTGAGTATGGGGATTGGATTGTTGTATGTTGCGTACGTGCTTGTTGCAGGGCAAATTTCTGATCGGTTTGGTGTAGGTGCAGTGATGAGTTTGATGGGAATTTTTACTGTGATTGTTATTTTGCCAGTTGGATTGCGATTGAGAAATAATACGGGAAACAAGTAGTCTTTTTCTCCTAGGTTTCCCCACTTTCCTCTGCTATACTTAGTGTTTGCCTAAGGAGGAATATGAAATCAACAGTGTTATCTGGAATTCGTGCTACAGGAAAACTTCATCTGGGAAATTATTTAGGTGCGGTTAAGGGCATGCTTGAACTACAAGATAAAGATGATTTTCAGACGTACTATATGGTTGCGGATCTGCATACGGTCACGACTCCGTATGAAAAAACAACCTTGAGAGGTTCGATTCGCAATATCATTATCGATTATCTTTCCGCTGGCCTTGATCCTCAAAAATCAACCTTGTTTATCCAATCAATGGTTCACGAACACATTGAGTTGTCATATTATTTTTCGACGGTTACCACGGTTGCCAAAATGCAACACGTCACCACATTCAAAGATAAAGTGAAGCAACATCCTGAGCATGTCACAATGGCGTTGTTGAACTATCCTGTGCTTATGTCGGCGGACATTTTGCTCTACAAAGCTTCGCTTGTTCCAGTTGGAATTGATCAAGAGCCTCACCTCGAAATTGCGAGAGAAGTTGCTCGACGTATGAATCAAGAATACGGGACCAGTTTTCCTGAACCCCGTCGCTTTGCAACAAAAGGAGAGTATGTTCCCTCTTTGAGTGGTGAGGGGAAGATGAGTAAATCGGTCGAGGGAAGTTATATCAATCTCACCGATTCGCACGAGGAAATCACAAAGAAAATTCGCTCAATTCCAACGGCCACGGTTGCGGGTGGCGAGCTTACGGGTGGACTGCGGTCTCTTTTTTCTTTTGCGGAACTTTTTCTTCCAGATCAGGTTGAGAATTATCGAAATGCATTTCAAAAAGGAACCTTAAAATTTGTTGAGTTAAAAGATGCAGTGGCAGACGCGATTTATCACGATCTCGAATCTATTCAAGAAAAACACCGCGCGGTTGAACAAAATATATCATTTGTGGATGATGTGATTGCGGATGGTGCGCAAAGAGCCCGACTCATTGCATCCAAAACACTTCAAGAGGTGAAAGAAAAAATGGGGATGCCACTCTAGGCGCATCATGGTACAATCTGCAGACATGAATAATCTGGACGATTTGGCTTTAAAACCAACAATTTCTTACGATGAATTTTCAAAACTCGATATTCGTGCAGGTACGGTAATCGAGGCATCTCTGCCCGATTGGTCCAAAAAACTCATTCGATATATTGTGGATTTTGGTCCACTCGGGAAACGCACGCTTTTTTCTGGAATTCGTGCGTGGTACTCACCCGAGGATCTCATAGGAAAACAATATCCGTTTGTGTTTAATTTACAACCAAAGAAAATGGGTGACGAAGAGAGTCAGGGAATGATGTTGATGGCGGATACAATCGATGGGAATCTTGATGATTCTGCAAGACCCACCTTAACACCATTACAAACGCCAGTTGCAAATGGAACGGTAATCAGATAATCTTTGCAGATTATGGAACAAACAATGAACAACACAACGCAACCCAAAAAAGACGCATCTCACAAAGAAACGTCCACAAAAGAGAGTTCTTCGAAAGAGATTCCTCAAAAGAAAAACGGGAAAACGAAGAAGTTTGAGTTAAAAATCTTTCTCACCCCAGAGAAACTGTTTGTATGGGGACTGATTTTGTTACTGTTCGCTCCCTACCTCATGCGTCTTTTTTCTGGTAGGGCGTCGGATTCTATTGCACTTTCTCAGGTTATTTCTGATATTCGCGATGCAAAGGTTCAAAAAGTTGAGGTGACAGAGCAAAACTTAAAACTGACCTACAAAGATGCGAGTGTGAAATACTCCCGCAAAGAAGCAAATGAAAATCTGAATGAAATTTTGCAAGCTTCGAGTATTGATCTTTCTGCTGTCGAAACGCAGATCACCACTCCTTCGTTCCTTCAGAAAATACTTGTCTTTTTTGTGAATTATATTTTGCCAATGCTTTTCCTTGGATTTTTGCTTCTCTTTATCATGCGTCGGCAGATGGGTGGTGATGGTGGTTTGTTTGCGATGGGAAAATCGAAAGCAAAACTGTTTAATAAGGGAAAACAAAATGTGAAATTTCCCGACGTTGGTGGGTTGAAAGAGGCAAAACAGGAACTTGAAGAAGTTGTTGATTTTTTGAAGAACCCAAAAAAATACAAAGATGTTGGCGCGCGTGTTCCCAAAGGCGTACTGTTAGTCGGCCCAAGTGGAACGGGAAAAACGATGCTCGCGAAAGCGGTTGCTGGTGAGGCGAATGTCCCCTTCTTGTCTATGGCGGGATCTGAATTTATGGAAATGCTTGTTGGCGTTGGTGCGTCGCGTGCACGTGATCTTTTTGAGACCGCAAAAAAGGCCGCTCCATCGATTATTTTTATTGATGAGATCGATGCGATTGGTCGTATGCGAGGATATGGGTCGATGGGCGGTCACGATGAACGAGAACAAACGTTGAATCAAATTTTAGTTGAGATGGATGGATTTACGCCAAATGATGCGGTGATTGTGTTAGCCGCGACAAACCGTGGCGATCTCCTTGATCCCGCGCTTGTGCGCCCTGGGCGATTTGACCGTCGGGTGACGCTCGATCTTCCAGATCTTGAAGAGCGCAAGTTTATTTTGAATATCCATAACAAAAATAAACCAATCTCGAAAGAAGTGGACTGGCAACGAGTTGCGCGAAGAACGGTCGGATTTAGTGGGGCGGATCTTGAAAATATGTTGAATGAGGCTGCGATTCTCATTGCTCGCGAGAGTAGAAAAGAGATTACGTCCAAAGATATTGAGGAAGCGGCACTTAAAGTGAAACTTGGGCCTCAAAAGAAAAAATTGCAGTCAGAACTCGAAAGAAAGATGACCGCGTATCACGAAGGCGGTCACGCGGTACTCGCGCATGTCCTTCCCCACACCGATCCCGTGCATCGCATCTCGATTGTTTCCCGCGGACAAGCGCTTGGATTTACCATGACTCCTCCGGAACAGGATAAGTACCAGCGCACGCAGTCCGAACTGGAAGAAGAAATTGTTGTTTTGCTTGGCGGACGTACCGCAGAAAAACAGGTTTTTGGTGAACTTACAGGTGGAGCAAGTAGTGATATTCAACATGCAACCTCGATTGCTCGTGCAATGGTTGTGTATTATGGCATGTCCGAGCTTGGACCGGTGAATCTTGGCCCTCAGAGTGATACGAGCGATTATAGTCGTGTGTTGTACGGTCCCGAAAAGCCAAGTGAAGAGATGCAGGGCAAAGTTGATAAAGAAATTGCAAAGATCATCGAACACGCAAAAAACAGCGCGGAAAAACTGCTGTTGCAGTATCGAAAAGAACTCGACGCGGTTGCAGAGAAACTGCTCGAAGTGGAGACGCTTGAAGCAGAAGAGTTTGAAAAAGTGATGGGGCAGAAGAAGTCGCGAGTTGATCTCGATAACTAACTGTTTCATTACGCCCGAGAATTCGGTATCATGAGTACATGAATCACGCGAGTAATCATCACACGTTTTCGTATCGACTTATTAATCACCGCTCGTTTCGAAATACGCTTTTGATGCTATTGGGATTATCGCTGTTGATTTCTGTGTTGATTTTAATTGTTGAGTCATCCAATCCTTCCGCGCGCATCCAGACACTCGAGCAAAGTTTGTGGTGGACGGTGACCACAATCACAGGCGTTGGGTACGGCGATTTTTTCCCGATCACCACCGCGGGGCGCATTCTTGGTGGAATTCTGGAGATTAGTGGTGTGGTGATGTTTGGATTGATCATTGGAATTATTGGAATCACAATGAGTAAGCGACAAGAAGAATATTTGTGGTTTCGCTTATTCGAACGCATTGATCGGTTGGAACAAAGTGTTGCGATGTTGAACAAAAAGAACGATCACATGATTCAATCTGCTACAGAAAATTCTGCTACAAAAAAATCAAACGAAAACGACAAGTAGCGTTCCCAAAACGAGCAAGGCTATTCCGAAGATTCCATATGCGCTGATTTTTTCGTGGAAAACAAGCACACCCAAAAGAATCGAAAACACGAAACTCAATTTATCGATGGGTACAACTTTATGAACGTCGCCGATCTGTAGCGCGCGAAAGTAGAAAAGCCAAGATAATCCTGTCGCGAGTCCAGAAAGAACCAAAAAGATCAAGGTTGTTTTTGAAAGTGAGCCGATTTCTTTGAGGTGGCCTTGTGCAAGCACAATAAAAAAGATGAACGGAAGAATGACTAGGGTGCGAATAAGAGTTGCGAGATTACTGTCAACTCCTTTAATTCCAATTTTTGCGAGAATCGTAACAAGTGAGGCAAATAGGGCAGAGAGAATTGCGGGAAGTAGCCAGGACATATACGTATGATAACAGAATTTTGCTTGATGCCTAACTTCTTGACTTTTACAGGGGGAAAGTATTTACTAAGAGCAGTATTCGCTAACGAAGGATCTATATGTCTTTTCCAGACAAAAGTTTTTTTTCACGAGATGGAGACGCTTCCGAGTCTAAATCTAAATTAGTTCGACAGCTCGTCATGCAAGATTTAGTAACTTCTGGTTATAAGAAGGCTTTTTTTCAAATTCCAGAATATGCTAAAATTAATGAGATGGGATTAGATTCGATGTATCGTAAAAAAATTGAAGAACTTTGTAAGAAAATTGTCGCGTATTCTTCAAAAAAAATTACTCCTAGCGTTACTGGCGAGATGGAACTAATTGCAAATGAGTTTCAGGTTAGCCTAGATACTGTGCGAAGATGGTTTGAATTGTCAGCCAGAGCATAATGTGAAAGAGCTGAACGTGATAGCAATTGCATAACACGTCGAATAATGGAATTGTAAATTTTTCCCTGTTACAATGCGTGCATGCTTTCGAATAAAGACATTTTTGTTGTTGTTGATGGTCATGCGGTTGTGTACCGCGCGTACCACGCGTTTCCACCGCTTACAACGCCAGAAGGCGAATTGGTTAATGCGGTGTATGGGTTTTCTCGTATTCTGTTGAAGGTGATCAAAGATTTGCACCCTGAATATATTGCGGTGGCGTTCGATATGGGAAAACCCACCTTTCGTCATGCGAGCTTTGCGGGATATAAAGCACAACGTAAAGAAACGCCGACCGATCTCATCTCTCAACTTGGTCGCGTGCGCGAAGTTGTGGAAACGTTAAACATTCCCATTTTTGGCGTTGAGGGATATGAAGCAGACGATGTGATTGGAACAATTTCAGAAAAAATCGCACAAAACGAGCAATACAATACTGTTCGCACGATTATTCTCACAGGTGATCGTGATGCCTATCAACTGATTCGAGATGAAAAAACGACGGTGTACATGCCCGCGCATCATCGCGAGGAAGCGCGCGAGTATTCTTCGGCAGATGTTGAGGAACGTATGGGAATTGGCCCTCATGAGATTGTGGATTATAAAGCGCTCGCAGGAGATGCATCTGATAATATCCCTGGGGTCAAAGGAGTTGGAGAAAAAACGGCTACTTCGCTTATAAAAGCGTTTGGAACGGTCGATGAGATCTATAAAAAACTCACCGCTCCAACCTCGCTCACCGCAGAGCAGAAAAAGGTTCTTACTCCTCGCTTGGTTAAGTTACTGTCCGAAGATTATGAGGCAGCAAAGTTAAGTCAGCAGTTAGCGACGATTGATTGCGCTGTTCCACTTCAATTTGATCTGGAAGCCTGTCGTGTTTCGGGATATGAAAAAGATAAAGCCGTTTCAATGTTTGAAAAGCTTGGCTTTCGCACATTATTACCTCTCCTTCCTTTAGACGCGTTTGAGCTTGGAGTGCAGGAGGCGCTGTTTGTATGAATCGTTCAAACATGAAAGTCGCGTTAGTTCACGATTATCTCCGCGAATATGGTGGAGCCGAACGGGTGTTGGAAAAACTCCACAAAATGTTTCCTGAGGCGCCCGTGTACGTTGCGTTTGTTGACAAGCAAGCGTTGGGAAAACATTGGACGCGTTTTTCTTCTTGGGATATACGTGAAACTTGGGCAACCAAGATTCCCTTCATCAAAAAGCTCTTCTCGCCATTGCGCGTGTTCGCTTCGAATTTTTTTCGTTCGTTGGATTTGTTTGCCTACGACGTTGTGATTTCTTCCTCAAATATGTATATGGCAAAAGCGGTGCGTATGCGCCCAGACGCGATGCACCTGTGTTACTGTCATACTCCCCCGCGCTCGTTGTACGGATACACCACAAAATCAAACTGGAAAGAAAAAAAGTGGATGCATGTGTTAGGCGAGATTGCAAATCATTTTTTACGCATTGTTGATTATTATTCCGCGCAAAATCCAACCGTGATGATTGCGAACTCACAAGAAGTGCAAAAAAGAATTCAAAAGTTTTATCGACGCGATAGTGTGGTGATCTATCCACCAATTTCATCGCTGGATGTGGATCAAAAACGAGAAGATTATTATCTTTTTGTGGGACGAGTGGTGTACAGTAAACATCCCAATCTTGTGATCGATGCGTGTACACAACTACGAGTGAAGTTGAAGGTTGTTGGAATTGGTGAAAGCGTTGAGGAGTTGAAGGCGCGCGCGGGAAAGACTGTTTCGTTTCTGGGCGCGGTTTCTGATCTTGAGCTTGCAAAATTATATGCAGGTGCGCGTGCGGTGATCTACCCCGCAGAGGATGAAGATTTTGGCATGATCCCAATTGAGGCGATGATGTATGGAACTCCCGCCATTGTGCATCGATCGGGAGGTTTCCTTGAGACGGTTGTTGAAGGTGAAAACGGACTGTTTGTTGACGATTTCAAAACGCAAAGCATGATCGACGCGATTCAAGAATCACAAAATATACAATGGGATCATGAAAAGATCAAAAAAATGGCGCAAAAATATTCAGAAGAGAGATTTGAACGGGAGATTCGAGATATTATTCAACAATCTCCGTGATAGTCACCATTACCACACTCAGTGGCTCCATCGGAATCTCCAACCGAATATCGGCTTCGGTTGTCGCGACTTCGGATTCTTGTACAATCCCCGAGATTGATTTTTGCCTTACTCGAAGTGTCTGCGCTGGGATGTTCGTGAGCGTGAGGGGAACCGTTTCGCGGTGCGTTCCCGCTTCGTCAAAGTTCGCCAACAAAATACGATATTCCGCTCCAACTTGACTGGCCCCCGCCTTTACCCAACTCCCGTTTCCTGCGACAGGAAGCCACTCTCCTTCAAGTTGGTTAAGTTCAAGTATCGCGTTGTAGCGTGGTTTTTTCTCCGCACCTCCAGAAGAATGCGTGAGAAGTCCCCATCGCCCCCATTTTGCATTCCCCGCTGGATCTTTTCCATCTTGAATTTCAAACACAAAACCGCGGTCAACTTTTCCTATCATCGCAAGTCCCCCTAGAACGGTGTGTGCGGCGCCATATTGCGTGTCATATCCCGCTTGATTATTCGAGTCATGTCCCCATTCAGTGATGTGCAACTCAACATTGAGAAGTTGTGGATATGCGTCAAGCCATTCTCGAACATCTCGGGCGTCTTTTTCGTATTGATCAACGTCTGTGGTGTATCGATGCCAAGAAATGAAATCGAGTGGAAGGTTTTGTTCAATTGATTTCTTAACAAGAGCATCCACCCAATTTTTGTAGAGTGCTGTGATTGCTGGTCCTCCAAAAGTAAACGGAAGGGCGTTTTCTGTCCGCGCCTCAAGAGCTCCTCGGCCTGCGTATTCGTACAATTTTAAATAGTTTTTTGGACCGTACACTTTCCATCCACCAAAAAGATCAGGTTCGTTCCACATTTCGTATATCACATCCTCTATCGCAAGTGTTTTACTATAATGAAGAATCGTGTCACGAATAATCCTTTGATACATCGAATAATCTGATGGTTCACCAACAATGTCTGTCTGAATCAGCGGAGTTGGGGTATATGAAAGTGAAAGATACGGTTTTGCGCCCGTTGCGAGGATCGCTTGAACTGCGGCGTCTGCTTTTTCCCAAGAGTAGACAGGTTGACCGTTGACGATTGTTACAGGATCATAAAAATCATACAAATGATCGATGCGAATATATTCAGGTTGAAGATGTTGTACCTCATTTTGAACTTGTGCAACGGTCCACGCGTGGTCTTCTCCTCCCTGTGCGAGATTTTTCCACGGTTGTGGCATGTGACCCAATGTACCAGAAAGATCGACAAAAATATTTGCTTCAACACCCGAAGCGCCAATGAAAAATTCACGAACGACAGGCACTTGGAATGCGGTGATCGCCAATATAAAGATAAGTACGACGATTGGAAAAACACGTTTTAACCGTTTGATGTGATACTGTCTCATCATTGATGAAGTATGACATGAGCAGGAACAGAATGACAAGATGTTGAGCGCGCGTGTTTTGAAAAATCTCCGCGCTTGACAGAGGTTTAGCAGTCATGTTACCATTCTGCTAATCTATGATTGATCTCACTTCTCGCCAGATTCAAATCTTAAAAGCTGTGATTGAGGAATACTTAAAAACAGCTGAGCCGATTGGATCCGACACAATTGATCGCAAATTTAATCTTGGGGTAAGTCCCGCGACGATTCGAAGTGAACTTGCGTACTTGGGAGACCAAGGATACTTGAAGCAACCGCACTCTTCAGCTGGACGCGTTCCTACTCCAATGGCGTTGAAACTGTACGTTCAGGAGTTGATGAACAAGAAGGATCTTTCGGTGGCGGACGAGGTTTCGGTAAAGGAGAGGATGTGGGAATCGCGTCACAAATTTGATTCCATGCTCCACGAAGCGACTCGTGTACTTTCGGAACGCGCGCAGTCGGTTGGAGTTGCGGTAACCGCCGATCACCAAGCCTTTCATTCGGGGTATTCGCATTTACTTTCGATTCCCGAGTTCGAGGATTTGGATGTTGCGAGAACGGTTTTTCAGTTGCTCGAAGAAACGCGTCAGTTGGAATCGATTTTTCTGCGGGATTGGGGTGGCGACATGGTGCATATGGTTTTTGGTGGAGATCTTGGTAATCGATATCTCGAACCTGTGGGGATTTTGTTTACCGAATTTCAATGTGCTGATCAGAGGTGCATGTTGGGTGTGATCGGATCAAGTAGGATCGATTATGCGTATATGATTCCATTTTTGGAATACATGCATGGATTACTCGAAGAGTTTCATCCATCTTTATCGTAATGTGGTGAAAGGAATGTATGACAAACAATCAAACGGTTGCTGATATGCAACAACAAGATGATGCTTTACTTCGTGATAGTGAAAATCTGAGTGATGACATAAATGCAAAACTCAATTCAGATGACGCTTTGGCAGACCAACATGAAGAGTGTAAAACGCAGTTACACGAGATGGAGCAAAAATACCTACGCACGGTTGCGGATTATCAAAATTTGAGCCGCAGGACACAAGGAATGCAAGAGAAAATGATCAAGTTGGCTTCAAAAGAACTCGCTTTGGCGATTCTCGAGCCGTTGGATCATTTATATTTAGCTCTTGAGCATACAAAAGATTCGGGAATTGAGATGATCGCGCGATCGTTTTCACAATCACTTGAGTCTCAAGGGATACAAGAAATGCAGATTGTAGGGGAACTTTTTGACCCAGACCGTATGGAGGCAGTTGCCCAAGTACAGGGAAAAAAAGATGTGGTTATTCGAGTACAACAAAAAGGATACATGATGTATGACCTCGTGCTCCGACCTGCGAAGGTTGAGGTTGGAACCGGAGCTTTGGAAGATGTCGTAAAAAAAGTAACAGAATAATATAGGAGGATCTATGTCAAAGGTCATTGGTATTGATTTAGGAACAACAAACTCAGCAGTTGCGGTTATGGAGCAGGGAAAGCCCGTTGTTATTACAACCGCAGAAGGTGCGAACACCTTCCCTTCGATTGTTGAGCCAATTAAAAACTTGGTTGGTACATCCGCGAAACGACAGGCTGTGTTGAACGCAAAGAACACAGTGATGTCTGTGAAGCGATTGATGGGTCGCAAAATCAGCGATGCTCAAGTCAAAAAAACAATCGAACGCGTTGCGTACACTATTGTTGCAGGCAAAGACGATATGGCCGTGGTGGAAATCAACAAAAAGAAATACACGCCACAAGAAATCTCCGCGAAAATTCTCGCAAAAGCGAAAACAGATGCAGAAGCATATTTGGGAGAAACAGTTGATTCAGCGGTGATTACTGTTCCTGCGTACTTTGATGATGCGCAACGGCAGGCAACCAAACAAGCGGGAGAGATCGCTGGTTTGAAAGTGGAACGTATTTTGAATGAACCCACCGCTGCCGCGCTTGCGTACGGTTTAGATAAAAAAGAGTCAGGTGTGATCGCGGTCTACGATTTGGGTGGAGGCACGTTTGACATCTCGATCTTGGAGATTGGTGGTGGAGTGTTCGAAGTGAAGTCTACCAATGGAGACACCTTCTTAGGAGGGGACGATTTTGATGCGGTTATTATTGATTACATCGCATCCGAGTTTAAAAAAGAGAACGGTGTCGACTTAAAATCCGACCCTCAGGCGTTGCAGCGCATTCGTGACACCGCCGAAAAAGCGAAGATTGAACTTTCTTCTGCACAGCAAACAGAGATCAATCAGCCATTTATCGCGCAGGGACCAAATGGGCCACTCCATTTAACAATGACGCTTACTCGATCAAAGTTGGAGGAGCTTGTCGATGCTCTGATTGAAAAAACGTTTGTTCCTGTCCAAAAAGCGCTTGACGATGCCAAAGTCAAAGCATCGGAAATTTCCGAAGTTGTGTTGGTTGGCGGAATGACGCGTATGCCGAAAGTGCAAGAACGCGTGAAAGCATTCTTTGGGAAAGAACCTCATAAGGGGGTAAATCCCGACGAAGTGGTGGCGGTTGGAGCCGCAGTTCAAGCGGGTGTGATTACGGGCGATGTGAAAGATGTGGTGTTGCTAGATGTTACTCCACTCACGCTTGGACTTGAAACGCTTGGAGGTGTGCGCACCGCTCTTATTCAGCGAAACACAACCGTTCCTACCAGCAAATCGCAAGTTTTCTCGACTGCTGCGGATAACCAAACCTCGGTGGAGATCAACGTGCTTCAAGGTGAGCGCGAAATGGCGGCGGATAACAAGTCGCTCGGCCGATTTATTCTCGACGGTATTCCCCCCGCGCAACGCGGTATTCCTCAAGTCGATGTGACATTTGATATCGATTCAAACGGAATTCTCCACGCCTCGGCAAAAGAAAAAACGACGGGGAAAGAACAAAAGATCACGATTCAAAACTCCACAAATATTTCCGAAGAGGAAGTTGAGCGAATGAAGGCTGAAGCAGAAAAATTCGCTGCGGAAGATAAAATCAAAAAAGAAACAGTGGAGACGCGAAACAAAGCAACAGGCGTTGCGTTCGAGATCGAAAAGCAGTTGAAGGAATACGGTGACAAACTCAATGAGAATGATAAAAAATCCATTGAAGAAAACGTGCAAAAATTGCGCGAACTCGCAGAAAAACCAGAGTCTTCAAAAGAAGATCTTGAAAAAGCGATTGAATCGACGTATCAATCGGCTCAAAAAATCGGAGAAGTGATGCGTCAGGCTCAAGAAGCACAGGCGAAAGCGGGGCAAGCAGGAGCAGATGCTCAGGCAAAAACCGAAAATGCATCGGACACGACATCGTCTTCAGAAAAAACAGAAGATCAGTCTTCCAAAAAAACCGATGGACCTGTTGAAGAAGGCGAGATCGCAGAATAATTCCTGCAGGGTAAACAGTACTGTTTTTTGACGAGCAAAAAAGGATATATGGCGACGAAGCGCGACTATTACGAAATATTGGGTCTTTCAAAAACCGCGACTCCCGCGGAGATTAAGGCTGCCTATCGTAAACTCGCGCTTCAATACCATCCCGACAGAAACAAGGCTTCGGATGCAGAGGAAAAATTTAAAGAAATCAACGAGGCGTATCAAGTAATCGGTGATAAAGAAAAAAGAAAGACCTATGACCAATTTGGTCATTCAGCATTTGATCCCTCTGCGGGCATGGGAGGAAATCCGTTCGCCGGTGGCGCGCAACAGGGGCCGTTCACGTACACCTACTCGTATGGTGGAGGAAACCCGTTCGGCGGAGCTTCTTCGGGAGATTTTGGCGATCCTTTTCAGATTTTTGAAAGTTTTTTTGGTGGAAACCCGTTTTCCTCGCGTCAGCAACGTCGCCCAAGATACAGCATGACGCTTCCATTTATGGAAGCGGTGAAAGGTGTTGAAAAAACCGTTGAGATTGACGGAAAACGTCGTTCGATTAAGATCCCCGCGGGTGTCGATGATGGAACGCGTATTCGATTCGACGAGTTTGATGTGACGATCGATGTTCAGCCTCATACAACATTTCAACGAGAAGGCGCTGATATCTATGCCGATGCGCATATCGATCTCATTACCGCGATTTTAGGTGGAGTCGTGACAGTTGAAACGATTGATGAAAAACTCGAACTCAAGATTCGTCCAGGAACGCAATCACACACAATGATTCGACTACGAGAACGAGGCATTAAACATCTCCGCTCTTCCAGTCGTGGCGACCATTATGTTCGTATTATTATCGATATTCCCGAAAGAATCAGTCGTAAACAGCGCACTCTTCTCGAGGAGTTTCGCAACGCGTAATCAATGTCATTCTTCATAAAATCCCCATACTTTTTAATGATCGATGCTCTTTTTCAGTTACCACAATGTGATCGAGCAGCTCAATTCCAAGCAGTTTCCCTGCTTCCGCAACACGTTTAGTGAACGCGATGTCATCTTGCGATGGTTCACAAGAGCCAGACGGATGATTATGCGCAATGATCACCCACGCAATGGGTAATCCTTTCGAGGGAGTGAAAATATCTCTTGGTTGAATGATGATTTGATTTAGCGATCCTACCGCGATGATTTCTTTATGAACGAGTCGATACCGTGCAGACAAATACAGACACACCATTTTTTCTCTTGTAGAAAAACGTAAATCTTGAAGTTGACTTAACACCGCCTCGGGAGATTGGAACGAAAACGCCTTTTTTTGTTGGAGCCGATAAAATAATTCTTGACCGGCGATAAAAAGACATGATTTTGCCATACCGATTCCCCGAATAGATCGGAAATCTTGAAAAGAAAGGGATTTGCCCTCTGCAGAACGGAAGATGGGAAGGAGCTGTTGCGCGAGTGACCGAACGGACTTGTTTTTAATACCCGTTCCAATCAACACCATGAGTAGTTCTTGTGTTGAGAGCGATTCAACGCCCCCACGAATGAGTTTTTCTCTGGGTTTTTCTGAAGATTGGCGTTGGAGTTGGTTCACGAATACAACGTATCAAACACATCTTTCAACGAGTTTACAAGTTCGTGTATTGATTGGACAAAAACCGTTTCCTTGGGAAAAAGGTGTTTTTCAACATTTCCCACGACAAACATCGATACCGTTTGCCAGTCCTTTTTTTCTTGAAAGACACGTACTAACACAGAAACTTCATATACGGAAAAAGAATCATCAAGAATAAGAATGTTGGGAAGTGAGACGACGCACTGCACGAGCGCCTCTTCAATGGTTGAACAAACTTTCACTTCACACGAAAGTGATTCTACGAATTGCAGATATTCTCTACGCATAGTAGAATGTTGAGACAGGCAGAGGAGATGAGGATAGGTCATGTTTTATCTTCTATTCTCTATAGAATCTACTCTACAGTCGATAGATATCAGTGTCAACACGAATATGTGGGTGGGGATATGAAAAAACAAGACGCCATTGGAGAAAAGATCAAAGAAGCGAGAATGCGTTTGCGCATTTCTCAACAACAACTCGCGCATGCGATTGGGGTTTCGGATAAAACGATCTCGGCGTATGAAGTGGGACGAATTGATCCTCCAATCGACGTGTTGAAAAAAATCAGTCTGACAACACAACATCCAATCACGTACTTTCTCGGACTCGATCAATCTTCCATAGAAGCAAAACTTGACCAAATCGGTCGAGAACTTGAGCAGATCCGAAAAATCATCAAAACAAAAAAGAAATAAGTGCGATACAATACCTCTACATTTTTGTACCAAGTAGGAGGAGTCGCCTAGTGGTCCATGGCGCACGCCTGGAAAGCGTGTGTGCGAAAGCACTCGCGGGTCCGAATCCCGCCTCCTCCGCCAAGAATAAAGATTGAAGTTTTTAGAAGATGTATCTTAGAAATAAAAATGGAAAAACCCCTTGTAACATTTTCCACCGTACTAGAGGTAACTGTAAGAGAAAATGGTTTTTATGAGAAAGTCATAAAGCTATATGATGAATGGGTATCTAGGGGAAACGGAGTAGAAAATCAAATTTACCGACCGCCAAATTTTCAAGGAGATTGGAAAACAATTCTACCAGAAGAATATGTACTTCATATGTTGTCGACTATTGGTATCCCAGATAATTTTGTAGCAACCGATATTGTGCCTATTTTACATACGTATCGTGTTGAGGCATTAACCTCAGAAAGAATAGAAATTGTTCAACGTGCGTATGAAGCATTAAACGAAAACATTAAGGAGCATGGTCTTTTTGCTGGCTCTTTTGATCCAAATAGTTTATTTTTTTTACCTGAACAAAGAATCCAAAATATTGTCGGAAATCGCCGAGATGACTTGGCTTATACTATGAAAGGTGATATTGGGGAAATACTAATACCTCAAGATTCACAAGATCTTAATACTGAAACTGCACAATTGTTTGATGTTGTGATTCACGAACTTGGTCATCAGGTAAGAAAAAGAAATAGATTAGACACAGATGCAACTACAATATTGAATGAGGGAATAATCCAAGCAAAAGCTCAGGAAATTGAGACAAGTTGCGGACAAGTTTCCATGAGAACGAAGACAGTATATGTTTTTGAAGCACAGGTGGTTAACGATTTAGTGCGTGTATTACAAGTGCCTTCTCTGTTCCATTTACCTTTCGAACAGATCAGAGAATTAGTGAATAAACATTATGAAACTTATGGATCCATGAGCGAACCATATGGTGATCTTATCTATGATATGTATGAATACAATTTGCTATTTCGTAGATTTCAAGCGGAAATTGAAGGCAATGAAAATATCTTGAAAGAGAGAGTTGCGCAAATGCGATCTGAGTTACAAGCTCAAAGACAAATGTTTGATCGGAGATGGAAGTTGGGAAATTAGATCTTTTTTATCAATGAGCTTCCCTTGCTCTCTTCTTGCTCTTTTCTTTTTTCTTGGTGTATACTTCAGTTACTAGAGAAGTTGAATACAGAGGAGCGCAATGGACGAATCGGCAGTCACACAAACAAAAAAATCGATGCGACCGATTAGTGAGTTGGTACATGCCTCTTGGGAATTGTTAAAAAAAACATGGAAGTTTCAATTATTTGCCGTGTTAATCGGAATGGCGTTGTCATTTGTTGCGGTTTTTGGAATTGCACTGACGGTTTTGTCAACAACATTTATTTCAGCGCTTTCTTCAGAAAAAATTGATCCAATGCAACTCATTTCGAAATTGACGAATCCCACTGTGATTGGAGTGTTTTTTGTATTGTTTTTTCTTCTCACCATTGTGATGATGGTGATCCAATTCCTCATCATTCGATACGTCGATTTTAAAAATCAGAACAAGGAATTTCAAACAAATGCTGAACTCGGGAAGATAATTAGGGTAATACCGGCGGTAATTGGACTTTCACTGAGTACAACGTTTCTTATGATGGGTGGTATGTGGCTACTTATTGTTCCAGGGTTTCTCATTTCAATTTGGCTCATGATGTCGATGTACGCACTTGTGTTGGATAATATGGGCGTCGTTGCTTCGATGAAGGAAAGTTTGCGTGTTGTACGATCTTCTTTTTTGAGCATTTTATTGCGATTTGGGTTTTTAATCATACTTGGATGGATTATGGGAATTTTCCTTCAACTTCTTCAAGGGTTAGCGGGTGATTCAACCGTTCTTTTGCTTGTGGCGTTGGTTGTGCAAATGGCTGTGCAGTATCTCTTCCAATTTTATGCGATCGCCTATGTTGTGCTTGTTTACCGAGATGCGCAGGTGGTTGCCGAGCAAAAAGAGTACAGTCTCCGCGGAATTACCTTAACTGCTATTCTTGGATGGATGTTCTTTGCAGTTATTGTTGTGTTTGTTGGGAAGGTAATTCGATCGAATTGGGAAACGATACAATCTGCAATCACAAAAGAATACTCACAGATGGGTGAATTAGGTCAGGATTCAGAGAAATACATGCAACAAACGCAGAACAATGCGGAGTATTTGTTAAATGAGGAATCTGAGACGAATGTGTATGCAACCGATTGCGGAATCTCGGTCCCCGTCCCTTCAACAACAGATGGCGAAGGTGTGAATGTTAGAAAATGGGTTGTAGATGGCGTTTCTCTCACAGGAGATTCATTTCTTTCATTATCGACAGACGCGATGCCAAGAGATCGATCGTTGGCGTACTACATCTCATATAAAAAAGAAGCTTCGAAGCTTTCAAAAATCGGAACTATTAGTGTTGATGATCCAAGTTTAATTGTGAGATGTATCGAGAATCCACAAAAACTATCATTGGAAGAATTTATTGGAATGGTGAAGTCGAGTCAAGAATACAGTGTCGTTGTTGAAGCAGAACAAACCTATGGTGAGATTGATACTGTTTCGGTGCTACTCAGCGATAAAAAGACACTTGAGCCTGTGATGTTTGGACTTGTCGCGGTGAGTGAAGATGGGCAACGCTTGATCGAAATACTCCCGATCTTCAACATAAGTGAAGAAGATCCTCAGGCGACAAAGATTCAAGAAGACTTATTAAATATGTTCACCCACCTAAAATCAAGGCCAGCAGCGCCAACACTCCTCGAGCTTTAGGCGTTACAACTTGGACGTGCGACATCGTAAAATTTGATATACTGAGTGAATGTTCTCTGCCCTAAGTATTCTCGTTATCTCGTTTGTGGTGGTGTGGGTTGGATCGGGATTTGTGCTTCGGGCGATTACGCAAATTTCAAAGCGATGGAGAATTTCGGAGTTTATGTTGTCGTTTTTCTTGTTGGGAATAATGACGTCGCTCCCAGAAATTAGTATTGGGATAAGCTCAATTTTACATGAAAATCCAGAGATTTTTGTTGGAAATTTACTTGGTGCGGTTATTGTGCTGTTTCTTTTTGTTATTCCCCTTTTGGCCATTTTTGGTAATGGAGTTTCTGCTCCGCGAAAGTTTCAACACGCGCAAATGGTGTTTATTTTGGCGGTGATCGCGATGCCAAGTTTGCTAACCATCGATCAAACGGTGAGCCGTGGCGAAGCGATTGCGATGATTGTGGTGTATTTCCTACTATTCTTATTTTTTTCTGTTCAAGAAGAGATCACCTCGAAACTGCAGGATCATTCAAAACACACTGGACGTTTTGGTTTTGTCCACGCGTTAAAGTTTTTATTCGGGGCAGTTTTACTCATTATTGGAGGATGGCAGATTGTTGAGGCAACAACACGAATTTCGCAGGAACTTCACATAGCATCATTTTTTGTGAGTTTGCTACTCGTGGCGTTGGGAACAAATCTCCCCGAGATATCTATTATTATTCGATCGGTGCTTGCGAGCAAAAAAAGTATCGCACTTGGTGATTATCTTGGATCTGCTTCTGCAAATACGCTTCTTTTTGGTTTATTTTCGCTGATACATGGGGAAACGATTCGTTTGCCGAATCACATTCTGCAACGATTCTTTTTCATTATGATTGGATTGGTTCTGTTTTTCTTTTTTTCAAAAACAAAACACACACTTTCTCGACGAGAAGGACTATTTTTATTAGGTTTGTATGTCTGTTTTTTTGTTGGAGAAGTAGTACTTACACTTTATCTCACCCCATAGCGTTTGGTGCGACTTCCATTGAATATGGAACAAGTTGCTTAAACTGTTGTGATGCGACTTGATCGAGGACGCGTTGAATGACATCCGAATTGAGAGCGGGATTTTTTTGCATAATTTGATTTTTCGAGTATCCGAGTTCAAAGGTGGCATACATAATTTGATCGGCATCGTGATACGTAAATCCCAATTCTTGCTCGTCGCTTTGATTTTCCCAAAGCCCCGCGCTTGGAGTTTTTTCAATGAAGAGTTTCGGGACTGTAAGTTGTTGGGCGAGTTCACGAACTTGTGTCTTGTACAGCGTGCTGATTGGCTCGATATCGCTTGCAGAGTCACCAAACCGCGTAAAGTATCCTAAGCGTTTTTCTGATTTGTTTTCGGTACCACACACGACCGCCTCGTATTTTTTTGCGAGATCAAAAAGCGTGATCATGCGCACCCGAGCTTTTATGTTTCCACGACGTATGTGATCGTTTTTTTCAATCTGCAGATTGTCACAGATGGATTGGACCATTGGAGCGATATCAATAATATGAGTTTGAGATTCGGGAATTTGATTAAAGGCGATGATCTGTTTCGCGTCATCCATATTTTGCAGATGATGTGGTAAAAGCACGGGTATGATTTTTTCCTTTGGAATTACGCGCGCAAGAAGAGTGAGTGCAACGGCACTGTCAATTCCTCCCGAAACTCCAACCACGACCGGCTTCTGAAGTTTTTCGTAAAGTGTGCGCAGAAATACAATATGATCTTCGTATTGAGGTGAAGGAAGAGTAATCATTTCAGTATTATACCTTTTCTGAATATTTGTAGAGCTCATGTTCGGTAATGTACATTTGAATTTTTTCTGAAATAAAATCAGACTGTCCCGTTTCTTGAATCTCTTTGCGAACCTCGGTTGAGGAGATATCCACCATGGGAACATTTTTTATCTCGATCATTCCTTCGTACAGCGGATCCATCGGAAAACCTTTACGGGGATACACATAAAAAGGGAGTAAACGCAGGAGTTCTTCCCACTTCCCCCATCGATGAAAACTTTTCAACTGATCTGATCCAATTAGCCACGAAAAGGTGTGCTCGGGGAACTCGCGCATTGCGGTTGATGCGGAATCAAACGAAAAGCCCGCCGTTTTTTTGTTTACTTCATATTTCCAGATTTTTGTATGGGGGAGTTGGAGAAGTTCCAACATTGCCACGCGTTGTTTTTCAAGGCTCATCTGTTTTGCGAATGGATGTTGAGCGGATGGGACAAACCACACCTCATCTGCGATTTTTTTTGCCAATACCTGCTCGATCATTGTTTGATGCCCCACGTGCGGAGGATCAAACGCGCCACCAAAGAGGAGAATATGCATGAGGGGTATTGTATACTTGAAGACATGAATCCGAAAGATGTGTATACATCAGATCCTCAGTTGGAAAAGAATAGACAACAGATTCTTCGAGTTTTAATGCAACGCGATACTGAACGAAAGCAGGATATAACTTGGCAAGAACTGCCAGATAATTTAACACTTGGTAGTTTAAGAAGTATGAATTCTTCTTCAATTAGAATTTACATTAAATTTACTGTTCCTCCAGACGAGAATGGGCAAATAACAAGAAAAATTGTTAATTCGGACGGAGACACAATTGCTACAGTACGAGATGGGATTTTTTTACTCGTCCCCTCTCAAGATGCGAGTGTGGTTTTTCTTACTCCGCTTTTTCATGATCCAGATAACATTGATTTTGATCTACCGTCGAAAATTGACACGTTTTTATCATCTGCTTCAAATCGAGGAGAATTAAAGATAGAAGTTGGTTCATCTGAACAGTTGAGTTTATTAGACTATCGGTCAGCGGAAACACTTGTTGATCGACTGCTTAATGGTGCAATTGAAGCTGAACTGCCTCGATTTGTCGATCTTTTTTCTGAATTTGATTATAAAGCCACAGAAATTCTTCCTCAGGTGATGAAAACAGTTGTTCATTGGGACATGATGAGTCTTTTTCTTGATGGCAGTATTACCGAGTCCCAATTTGCTCAAGTTTTTGCAGAGATGATGAACTCTTTTTTTGCATTTCTTTCTGAGATACTTGAAGAAAACAGGACTGTTGCTCAAACAACACCAGAACTTAGTCATGATTGGGTTTTTGCATTACGAAAATTTAAAGCAAGTGCAAAATTTTCTGATTCTGAAAGCGGATGGATTTTTCTTCGTTCATTTCATGGACCTACGGGCAGTTCAATTTCTTGTCCAGCTTGGGCGTGTCCTCAGCAGGCTGCAGTAATGATAGACGATCTTTTTCAGGGGAAAGTTGGCAAAGACACAATATTTGCACAAACATATTCTGAAGGATTGGAAAAGAATCAGTATGCATTTGATCCTGAAAGGAAGCAGTTTCGTGTGTCCAGTGTTTCGCAATTACCATTGCATGCTAAATTTCATGGTGACATGCCTTTTGTAGATGCGCTTTCAACTCTTTTTATCACTGCTCATCCACTTTACCAAACATTTGCGATGAAAATTGGTTTACAAGAGACGACGAGGATATATCCGGCGGATTATGAATTAAAGTTAACGCGCGATGATTTTTCTTCTTGAAACTTCGGGTATCCTTCGGTATGCTTAATTGATGTTTACCTCGATTAATGAACGTATTGCCGTTATTGGTGTGTACGCATGTGGCGTTTTTCTTCCAAAAAAAATGAACTGGAACAGACAAGAATATCGTATTGATGAAATCACAATGAAAATCGACAGTAAGAAATCTGGATTATTAACGAGAATCTACAGCGTTCGTTCTGGAACGCAGATTTTCCGATTGGAGTTTGACCGCTTGCAAGAAACTTGGACGCTTTTGGAGGTGTGGTGTGAATAAAATATACTCACATGAAAACAGTGAAAAGAATATTTCACAAGAACATATAAAGTATTCAAATCATCCATTACGCTGGATGCATGTTGATATGAACAGTTATTTTGCAACACTCCTTCAACAAGAAACTCCATATTTACGTGGAAAACCGGTTGTGGTTGTGAAAGATATCGGAAGAACGTGTGTAATTGCGTGTTCAAAAGAAGCAAAAAGGATTGGTGTAAAAACGGGAATGTCATTGGCAGATGCGAAAAAACGGACACAAAACTTGTACGTTGTCCCCGTTAATTTTCCAATGTTTTTGGACTGCACAAAAAAATTGTACAAAATGTGGAAAGAATTAGCTCCAAATCCGGAAATCTTTTCGATGGATGAGGTCTTTCTTGATATGAACACAATTCCTACTCGCGTGAAGTATAAAAGTGAAAAGGAGCTTGGTTTTTTTATTCAACAGAATGTCAAAAGAACGTTGGGTGAATGGGTTACGTGTAATGTTGGAATTGGTCCGACAAGATTGTTGGCTAAAATACTAGGAGAAATTAGCGAAAAAGGATCGGTGTGTTCTATTCTTTGGACCGATCGTCTTCCGCTATTAGCGGATGTTTTGTTTGTAGATGTGTGTGGGGTGGGGCGCGCGCTTGCAAAAAAACTCGCTTGTTTTGGTGTGTACACCCCGTTACAAATTCCATTCTTAGGAAAAGAGACGCTTATTTCATATTTTGGTTCGTTTTGGGCTGAGGAGCTGTTAAAAATCAGCAACGGTGAGGATCCATCTTTTTTGCAAAGGATTCTTGCGGAGCCAAAGGAGCGGTCGGTGGGGAGGACAACAACGGGGTTTTCCTTGTGTTCCGATCGTCAAGAAATCCTGCGTGTGTTTTTTGCGTTGTGTTGCGAGGTTATGAAAAAATCACGAGCGCTTCATCTTTATGGTCGAACGGTGTTTTTCTTTATGATGGGGAGAACGCAGTCGGCGCATCACCGTATAACCTGTACGAGCGCGATTACCTCAACAAAAACACTCTTTGAGTTTGCTCAACAGTGGGTTCAGTCGTTACACGCAATTTTTCCGGTAATTCGATGGGGTGTGTATCTTTCGAATACACAAAAAGATCTTCCACCATCATTATTTCCATCTCAAGATGAGAAACACGAACAAATCGAACGCGTTCTCGATCAGTTGCAATCAAAATATGGATCGCGCGTGTTGCGATATGCCATCGATTTTTCACCCACGCTTCCCGACGAGGAGGTGACGGGATTTTTTGGTGAGAAACGTATTCATTTACAGGACGTGTGAGCGTGTTCTTCAGTTATCGCAGTGCGAGTTTCTCCCAAGGATATTCAGCATGACCAAAATGGCCATATCGCGCAGTTTTTGAGTAGATTGGTCGAAGAAGATCAAGCCCTTCAACGATTCCCTGCACACTGAGGTCGAGCAACGACCACGCGTAGTCCTCGATTGTTTTGATTGGGGCCGTTTCGGTTCCAAATGTTTCTATCGCTTTTGCGATGGGATCCTTGTATCCAATCACATACGCTACTTGCACCTCGCATCGCTGTGCCAGTCCCGAGGCCACAATGTTTTTAGCAAGGTAGCGCGTTGCGTACGCACTTGCGCGATCAACTTTTGTGACATCTTTGCCAGAAAAGCATCCGCCACCAACACGTCCCATTCCACCGTAGGTATCCACAATGATTTTTCGGCCTGTTACGCCGGTGTCACTCGAAGGTCCGCCGATTTCCCATCGGCCGGTGCCGTTTAAGATGAGTTGTGATTTTTCGATTTTCGATAAAGAAAACGATTCCAGCACAGGTAACACTGCATGGAGATATAAATCGTCGAGCACTTGTGTTTTTTCTACAACGGGATCATGCGGGCACGCAAGTACAATAGTTTCAACTCCAACCGGTTTTCCGTTTTCATATTTTACTGTGACCTCGGTTTTTCCATCAGGTCGCAAGTATGCCAACGACGACGTTTTTAAAACATCCATTTTTTCTGCGAGTGCGTGCGCGAGTGCAATTGGCAATGGCATAAACTCGGGAGTTTCATTCACCGCGTACCCAAACATCATCCCTTGATCACCAGCACCACCCGTGTTTACTCCAACCGCAATATCGGGCGATTGTTGATGAACAAAAACAGTGACCGGTGATGCATCGCTGAAATGATACTCGTCTTTTGTGTATCCAAGTTCCTGAATTTTTTTGCGGGCGATTTTTTCAAATGGAAGCGGTTGCGGGCAGGTGACTTCTCCTGCGATTACAACTTGATTTTCTGTAACCAAGGTTTCCACTGCAATGCGGGAATGTTTTTCGATCTTAATTGCCTCATCAACAATAGCATCAGAAATTTGATCACAGATTTTATCTGGATGTCCTGCACAAACGGACTCACTTGCAAATGTATGGTAGTTCATTCCACCTCCTTGTGTGCCAAAAAATACAAGAGAGGGGCACAAAAAACCTCTCACAAAGGAGAGGTAATTTTTTCCAATTGGCTCGTCTGTCCTCTCCGGCTAGAATTGGCACCGCGATTCTCGGTTGCCGGACGGGTCGTAGGGCTAGATCCCTCGCCGTCTCTCATGACGATTGGATGAATATAGCACGTTCTAGAAATCAATTTCAATATAGGAAACGGATCTTGCTATACTGCATATGTGGAAATATCAAACGATCAACTTGCGTATCACGCAAATGAAATTCGAACACACATCATTCGAATGATTTCGCATGCGCACAGCGGTCATCCTGCGGGTGCGCTGGGGATGGCGGATGTGTTTACCTCGTTGTATTTTTCGATTGCACATGTTGACCCAGAACATCCGTGGAAAGATGATCGCGATCGCATTCTTGTTTCAAACGGTCATATCGCTCCAGTGTGGTACGCAACGCTAGCTGAACGAGGATACTTTTTGAAAGATGAGTTGTTGAGTTTGCGTGCGTTAGGTTCACGTTTGCAAGGACATCCCGTGTTTCGCGGGTTGCCAGGTGTTGAAAATTCTTCGGGCTCGCTTGGTCAGGGAATTGGGCAAGCAGTTGGGGTCGCGCTTGGTTTGCGGATGAAGAAAAAAGCAAATCATGTATTTTGTGTTGTTGGTGACGGTGAACAACAGGAGGGATCGGTGTGGGAGGCGTACTGGTTTGCATCAACACGCACACTTTCGAATCTCACAATTATCGTTGATCGAAACTACATTCAAAGTGAGGACTCAACGGAACATGTCCTACCACTCGATCCTTTTATTGAAAAATTAACTGCGTTTGGTTTGCATGTGATTTCTTGTGATGGACATGATTTTTCTGCAATCCAGTCTGCTTTTGAGACTGCGCGCGCATTTCACAAAGGCCCAACCGCGATTGTGTTTCGAACAATTCCAGGTAAAGGAGTATCGTTCATGGAAAATACCGCAAAATGGCATGCCGAACCTCCCACTGACGAACAAGCGGCACTTGCCCTAAAAGAACTGGAGTCGCATGAATAGCGAAAAAGCAACACGAGACGGATTTGGCGACGGGTTGGTAGAACTTGGTGCTTCAAATGAGCGAGTTATGGGTTTTTGTGGAGATTTAACAAAATCAACGAGAATGCATCTGTTTGCGAAAAAGTATCCTGACCGATTTTTTAATGTTGGAATTCAAGAGCAAAACATGGTTGCGATGGCTTCTGGGCTTGCAATGACGGGATGGATCCCATTTATCGCAACCTATGGTGTATTTTTTGGTCGCGCGTGGGATCAAATTCGCGTGTCGGTGTGTATGCAAAATCAAAACGTTAAGATGGTTGCCACGCACGCGGGAATCACGATTGGTGAGGATGGGATGACTGCGCAGGCGTTTGAGGATATTGCGATGATGCGCGCGTTGCCGAATATCACCATTATTCAACCTGCAGATTATTGGGAAGCGAAACACGCTGTTGAGGTTGTTGCTCAAATTCGCGGTCCCGTATATCTTCGGCTCGAGCGGGGCACATCTCCGATTGTTACTTCACCTCATGCGTCATTTATTGCGGATCGCGCAGAGATCTTGCGAGATGGCAATGATTGTGTTGTGTTTGCTTGTGGTTCGATGGTCGCTCACGCAATCCGCGCGCGCGAGATGTTAGAAAAAGAACATATTTCAGTAATGGTGGTAAATGTGCATACGATTAAACCGATCGATGAGCGAACGATTGTTGCGTGTGCAAAAAAATGTGGTCGAGTTGTGGTCGCCGAAGCGCATCAAGTTGTGGGAGGGTTGGGAGGAGCAATCGCCGAGGTGCTTTCCCGCGAACTTCCGACAAAAATGGGATTTGTGGGAATGAAAAATGTGTTTGGAGAGTCGGGGAAACCAGATGAGTTGGAGAAAAAATACGAACTCAACGATCTGGGAATTTGTAAAAAAGTGCGAGAGATGATGGGTAAACGAAAATAATAATTACAGAAGTAAAATAATCCCAATTCCCAAAATCACCCGATAAATCACAAAAGGCATAAACCCATATTTGCGGAAAATAGGAAGTGTGACAGAAATCGTTGCGAGTGCAGTGAAAAACGCGACCAGAAACCCAACCGCCGTGGAAAACAGGAGGCCTTTCTCGAATTCCCCGCCGTCTAAGAAAAAATTCAGCAACTCATATCCCGCGGCGAGACTCATCGCAGGAACCGCGAGCATGAACGCGGTATCCACGGATTGACGAAACGATTTTCCGCGCGAAAGCCCTCCAAGAATCGTTATTCCCGATCGCGACACTCCAGGAATTATCGAAAACGCCTGAAACAAACCGATGATAAAAACATCAACCAGTGAGGTTTCTTGATCATCTATTTGTTTTTTCGTTTGTTTTTTTAACACATAATCCGCAATCCAAAATAGTCCAGCGACTCCCAGTGTCGTGGCAACAATAATCCAGAGTTGCGTTTGTGCATATTTCACCAATGAATGAAACAAGAATCCAAATACCGCGACAGGGAGAGTTCCGACAATCATTTTTTGAATAAAAAAGATTGGAAGCGTGCGCGTTTTTTGAATCTCACGAACTGCAACCGCGATTCGCGCGCGATAAAACCACAAAATAGCACAGATTGCTCCCAGTTGAATCACGGTATTAAAAAAAAGAGAGGGTTCGGGTATGCCCAGAAGACGCTCGGCAAGAATGAGATGTCCTGTGCTTGAGATGGGAAAAAACTCGGTTAATCCTTCAATAACTCCAAGTAAAATAGCCTCTCCAAACGAAAGTTGCATAGATGTACTATACAATACGCCTATGGAGTATGTCTTGAAAGAAAATACCAGATCTCGTTCGATTCGCGTTCGTGTAAACACTCGGGGCGAGGTAGAGGTGTCCGTGCCACCTCGAACGCCGAAAAACACGATCAACTCATTCTTGGAACAATCGCAGGAGTGGATTCATCGGATGCGCGCGCGGATTCAGCGCAACTCGGTCGAAGAAGATATGATTTTGCACGAAGGACAACTTCGGAAAATTCAGATCTCAACTACACAATCGGAACGCGTTCTTCTCACAAACAATACCATTTCGATTCGTCCTACAACTTACAACGCAGAAAGTGTTACACGCGCGTTGTTAACTTGGCAGAAGGCTCGTGCTGAAGAAGCGCTTACTCATCTTGTTTCACAATGCGCTAAAAAGACGGGTGTTACAATTCTGAAACTGCGATTTCTGGAACAAAAAACGCGTTGGGGAAGTTGTACAAGCGATCTTCATGTGCAGTTGAATTGGTTGCTCATTCGAGCTACACAAGAAGTGCAACGATATGTGGTGATTCACGAACTCGCGCATACCGTGCATCACGATCATTCCAAATCATTTTGGCAGTATGTTGCGCGGTTTGACCCGCAATATGCTGAGAATAGAAAATGGTTACAAAGAAATGCGACCCAAATGCATCACGTTCCTCAACTGAAAAATATTTTTGAGGTACAAAAAGATGTGGAGAAAATCATATGATGTATCTTTTTCACGGTGATCAAATTGCGCAGTCTCGCACATCTTGGGCGAATAAGATTCAAGCACTCGAAGCGCAAGGATACGCAGTTGAGCATTACAGTGAGAAACTGCCGACAATTGCACATGTTTCACAACTCGTTCAAGCGCAGTCGCTTTTCCAAACGCAACGCGTGGTCGCATTTGAAAATCTTTTGAAATCTTGTGGACGAGAACAAAAGAAAAAAGATGCGCTGATTTCACTTTTGCTTGAGGCCTCAAAAACGCAGGAAATACTCTTGTGGGAAGGTGACACGATTTCTCCCGCAACGCTCAAAAAACTTTCTCAGGCGACTATTCAGCATGCAAAGCTATCGAAGATGATGTTCGTGTGGTTAGATTCACTTCGCCCCACTGCAAGTAATCGAGTTGCTCTTTTGCAGGCAATCGAACAAGATGGTGCAGAGTTTTGTTTTGCGATGTTAATTCGTCAAGTGAGATTGTTACTTCAAATGAAAGACTCTGGTTCGATTGCTGGCGCGCCATTCACACAGCAAAAGATTCGTACGCAAGCGTCGCATTGGAGTATTGATCAACTTTTACGTTTACACACAAAAATACTTGAGATTGATGAGCATCAAAAAACATCTTCGGGAATATTAACGCTTACACAAGAACTTGATCTTTTGTTGATGAATATTGCATAACTTTTATCCCCAGCCTCATGAACACTTTTTCGTATCTATTCAAATGCGTGGATGTTTACCCCTTTGGACCAATCTATTTCTGGAATCGAGTGAAGGAGTTCACGAATATCTTTTTTCAACTCGTCGTATCCTTGTTGTGTTTTCGACTCAAACTTAATGGTGATGTATGGTCCGTTTTGTGATGCGCGAATGATAACCATGTTTCCGTTTTCCTCTGCGCGAACACCATCGATCTCGGTGAATAACGCCGTTGGCCATTTTTGATGAAAAACGGGTGCAATCTGCGTTTTAATTACCTCGAATTTTATCGCATCTGCTAATCCGAGTTTAATTTCTGGACTGCTAATGAACTTTGGTAATACGGCAATCTCTTGATTCAGCGAGTGATTTTTGGACTCAAGATACTGCAAAAGCCGAAGGCTCGCGTACGCCCCATCGTCGTGGCCGTAAAAATTGTCGGTAAAGTAAATGTGTCCCGAAAGTTCTCCACCAAACGGAGCTTTTTCTTCCTTCACCTTGGCTTTAATAAATGAATGCCCCGTAACCCACATGATCGGTTTTCCACCTTGACTGACAATGGTCTCACGAACAACTTGCGAGCAAAGTGTGTTGAAGATAATTGGAGCGTTCGGCATGGTGGATAGGACATCTTTTACAAACAACGCGATGATCTGATCCATGTACAACACTTGCCCTGTGGAATCAACGCAGGCCATACGGTCGCCGTCGGTGTCATATGCAAATCCAATATCCGCTTTTTCTGCCAAGACGCGAGCGGCGAGTCGCTCGAGAACCTCGGACTCGGTTGGGTCGGGAACGCCGCTGGGGAAGTTTCCATCTGGCTCACAGTTTTGACGAACCACTTCACATCCCGCCTGTTCGAAAAGTTGTGGATAGAAAACACCCGAGCCTGTTGAGCACGCGTCGATTACAACCTTCCATTTTTTGGTAAGCGAAAAATGTTTAAGCAGATGGTGTGCGTAACTTTCAAAAATATCAATCGTTCGATCGGTTCCCCGACCTTCAGAAAACTTTCCGTTGCGTACAATTTCTTTATATTCATTGATCTCAGCGGTTTCCATTGTTTCGGAGTAGCCTGTGCCAAGTTTCAGCCCGTTGAATTCTTTTGGATTGTGTGATGCGGTGATCATCGCTGCACCCTTTGTTTTGCATTCATATGATGAAAAATACACAATTTGACTCAAGCTGAGTCCCAAAAAAATGCTATCCACACCCCCATCGTTTAATCCCTGTCGAAATGCTTTGGCAAAAACTTCAGAACTGAGTCGATTGTCCATTCCCACCGTCGCTTCGCGTACGCGGCGCTTCCGTAAAAACGTGGCGTATGCACGCCCAAGTGTGTAGTACACATCTTCGGTGAGTTCCGATCCTACGAGTCCTCGAATATCATATCCACGAAAAATAACAGGAGAAATAGAGGGAACGAGCTGATACATTCTAATCCTTTCGTTGATATTACGAGAGTGCAATAATTGTATACCATTTCGAATTTGCTACAATGCAAACATCCAAAAGGAGGAAAATGACAAAAACGCCCCCATTAGATTCTCGTGACGCAATCTATCGTCTTGATCCAAATCACATGCTGGACTCGGTTGAGTCTCTTGATCTGCAAATCTTAGACATGTGGCAAGCGTGTGAGCGTTTTTCTGTTCCCGAGTCGTATCGTTCTGCAAAAAACATCGTGGTGAGTGGAATGGGCGGGTCGGCATTAGGCGGGCGAGTGGTCAAGTCATTGTATAAATCTGAGTTGCAGATTCCTTTTGAATTGATTGGTCACTATGTGCTGCCCGCGTATGTTGGAAAAGATTCTCTTGTTATTCTTTCAAGTTATTCAGGTTCAACAGAGGAAACGCTGGCGTCGTATCAAGATGCAAAAAATCGAGGAGCGATGCTTGCGGTGATTACTGCGGGTGGAAAATTGTTGGAGCTCGCGAAGCAAGATGGCGTTCCGTATGTACAGATTGTTCCAAAACATAATCCGTCAAATCAACCGCGCATGGCAATCGGATATGCAATAACAGGATTACTTGCGATGCTCACCAAAGCGGGATTTTTGAATATTTCTCAACAAGAGATAGATTCAGCAGTTCAGCTTTTAAGAGAGAGAAAACCATTTCTCATTCCGGAATCAATCGAGCAAAACACCGCGAAATTGTTGGCGTATGCGGCAGTTGATAAACAGATTTTCTTTGTCTCAGCAGAACATCTCGAAGGGGCAACGCACGTGTTTAACAATCAGTTAAATGAAAATGCGAAGGTGATCAGTGCAGAATACTTGATTCCAGAAATGAATCACCATTTTCTCGAGTCCATTTCATTTCCAAAACAACTTCGAGATAGTACCTTTTTTCTGTTCATTCAATCGAGTTTGTATCATCCTCGCGTGAATGTTCGTGTACCAATTACGCGTGATATTGTTGAGATGAGCACCTTTCCCGCTGAAACGATTATGGCGACAGGAGTAACGCGTTTTTCGCAGGTTTGGGAAGTTATTCAACTTGGCGCGTTTACCAACATTTATCTCGCCGTTCTCAATGGAATTGAGGATCCCTCAAAAATTCCATATGTTGATTTTTTGAAAGAAAAACTCGCTGAAGTAAAATAATTCGCGATGTGTTGTCTTGTGAGATGGTGTGTGTTTCGTGTATGATGAGAACATATGAACAAGTCTGCCCCATTTGTTGTGCAATTTCGTGATGTCGATAAGGACTCAATCCCTTTGGTTGGAGGTAAAGGGGCAAACTTGGGTGAGATGGTCCGAATGAAGTTCCCTGTCCCCGAAGGTTTTATCGTTACCGCTCCTGCATATTTTTATATGATCGAGCACAACGCTTTTGAACATAAAATTCGTTCGATTCTTAAGAATATTGATGTGAATGATTCAAAAAAGTTGCAACGTGTTTCAAAAGAAATTAAAACCCTCATTTCTCATGCGGATGTTCCGCATGATCTCGCAAATGCGATTTTTGATGCGTATGAGGAAATGGGCAACGATCCGTATGTTGCGGTTCGTTCAAGTGCAACGGCCGAGGATCTTCCCGACGCGTCGTTTGCAGGTCAGCAAGCCACGTTTTTAAATATCAAAGGTGATGCGAATGTGATGAACTCGATTCGAGATGCGTGGGCATCACTCTTTGAAGCGCGTGCGATTTTTTATCGCGAGACCAAAGGTTTTGATCATTTTAAGGTGGGATTGGCTGTTCCCGTTCAACGTATGGTGCAGTCGGATGTGAGTGGGGTGATGTTCTCGATTAATCCTGTGACAAATGACAAGCAAACCGTTGTGATTGAGGCAATTTGGGGATTGGGGGAAAATATTGTACAAGGAACTGTAACCCCCGATCACTACGAAGTGAATAAACAATCATGGGAAATACTAAAAAAAGAAGTGATTCCTCAACGAATCGAAATGGTACGAAAAGAAGGAGTTACCAAGGATTATCCTGTTCCTCCTTCTCGAAAAGAAAAGCGAAAAGTCAACGATGAACAGATTGTTGAGCTCGCAAAACTTTCACAAAAACTCCAACAGCATTATTTTTTTCCACAGGATAGCGAATGGGCAATTGAAAACGGAAAGATTTTTCTTGTACAAACGCGCCCCATTACCACAATTCAATCGGTGAATGACAAAGCGTCGTCTGCGAGTGTGGATCGTGAAGTGGGAAAGGCGCTTTCGGGAATGAAGCTGCTTGCTAAGGGTGAGTCTGCGAGTCCAGGGTTAGCTTCTGGGATCGTCCGACAAATTCTTAGCCCGAAAGAAATCAATAAATTACGCGCGGGTGAAGTGATGGTGACCTCAATGACAACGCCCGATTTTGTTCCCGCAATGAAACGCGCAGCCGCACTTGTTACCGATCGTGGTGGTCAAACGTCTCATGCGGCGATTGTGTCACGCGAACTCGGGCTTCCTTGTGTTGTGGGTACGGGAGACGCAACGAAAAAACTGAAGGATGGTCAAGTGGTGACGGTGAATGGAAAGACAGGTGAGATTTTTGCAGGTGGACTTCAGGCATCGGTTATTTCGATGGTTGAAAAAGAAAAAAATGTCGAGCCAACGATCATTCGTAAAACGGCGACAAAGGTGTATGTGAATCTTGCAGAACCGGAACTCGCTTCGAAAGTCGCTGCCAAAAATGTCGATGGAGTCGGCCTTCTTCGAGCGGAGTTTATGATTGCGCAACTCGGAGCGCATCCAAAAAAACTCATCAAAGATCGCAAGCAACAGGTTTTTATTCACCGTTTGGCGGAGGGGATCCGCACATTCTGTGAGGCGTTTGGAGACCGGCCGGTGGTGTATCGTGCAACAGACTTCAAAACAAATGAGTATCGTAATCTGTTAGGTGGAAAAGAGTATGAACCAGAAGAAGAAAATCCGATGCTTGGATACCGCGGGGCGTTTCGGTATCTCTCCGATGAAAAGGTTTTTGATCTTGAAATCGAGGCAATAAAAAAGGTGCGAAACGAATTTGGACATAAAAATCTGTGGATGATGATTCCATTTGTGCGAACGGTTGAGGAATTGGTGATCGTAAAACGCATTCTTTCATCGAAGGGGCTTCATCGTTCCCCATCGTTTAAGCTGTGGATGATGGCGGAGATTCCAAGCAACGTTGTGCTACTCGATCAATTTATTGATGTTGGAATCGACGGAATCTCGATAGGAACGAACGATCTTACTATGCTTATGCTGGGAACCGATCGTGATAATGAACACGTTGCGCAAGAGTATGATGAACGCAATCCCGCGGTGTTGTGGGCATTAGAAAAAATCTGCACGACCGCGAGAAAACGTGGAGTGACGGTGTCGGTGTGTGGTCAGGCGCCATCAACCTATCCAGAGATCACAGAAAAACTTGTTCGATGGGGGGCAACCTCGGTATCGGTGACGCCCGATATGATCGATAAGACGCGTGAAGTTGTGTATGAAGCAGAACAGCGCGTTGTGGGTAGTCGATCGTAACTACAGAAGATATAAAGGAAGAAGGAGAACAGTATGGCAACGATCAAACGCATTTTTGCTCGAGAGATTCTTGATTCGCGCGCCTTTCCGACCGTTGAAGCGACAGTAGAGTTGGATAATGGTATGGTTGCAAAATCAGCAGTCCCCAGTGGTACATCGACTGGTGCGAACGAAGCAGTTGAGTTGCGCGATCATGATCCACTGCGTTTTGCTGGTAAAGGTGTGACAAGGGCGGTGAAAAATGTGAATGAAATTCTTGCACCAGCGCTTATCGGAAAAGATCCAACGACTCAAACCGCGATTGATCAGCTGTTGGTGAATCTCGATGGATCTCCAAACAAAGCAGCGCTCGGAGCAAACGCGATTCTCTCTGTGTCACAGGCTGTTTCAAAGGCGGGTGCGTTGGTTCACAATCTTCCGTTATATCAATATTTCTTTTTAAAATATAAACTCGTTGAAGCGGTGAGCACCCCTTCTCCCATCTTTAATCTCATTAATGGAGGCGCGCATGGAGCGGGAAATCTCGATATTCAAGAGTTTCAGATTGTTCCTGCCACGCACAAAAAATTTTCCGAAGCGTTGCAGATTGGAGTTGAAATCTTCCTTGCATTGGATGAAGTGTTGATCGGAAAAGGCGCGGTACATTCGGTAGGTATTGAGGGTGGATTTGCTCCCGACCTCTACTCTAACGCCGATGCGTTCCAGCTGTTCCTTGAAGCGATTGCTCGAACAAATTATCACATTGCTAAAGATTTGTTTTTGGCCATTGATGCAGGCTCAAATCATTATTATGCAAATGGAAAGTACAAATTACGAGATCGATCGGAACCGTACTCTGCTGATGAAATGATTGCGTATTACAAGACGTTACACGAAAAATATTCCTTGATTAGTGTCGAGGATGGGTTGCACGAAAGCGATTGGGATGGGTGGAAAAAAATGACCGCTGAGTTGCAGGACAAAATGATGATCATTGGAGATGACTTTTTGACGACGAACAAGCAGTACGTCCTGAAAGCGATCGCAGAAAAAGCGTGTACCGCAGTGTTAGTCAAGCCAAATCAAATTGGAACGGTTTCAGAAACAGTTGAGGTTGTAAAAATCGCCAAGGATGCGGGATGGCAAACGGTGTTCTCTCATCGTTCGGGTGAAACAACGGACGATTTTATTGCGGATATGGCGGTTGGACTTGGGGGAGATTTTGCAAAGTTTGGCGCACCGAACCGAGGAGAGCGCGTTGCAAAGTACAATCGACTGTGGGAGATTGAAAAAGAACTCGAAGCACAAAAATAATACGCGAATACGATATACCTCGTTTTAATCTGATATAGTGTAAAAGATATGTTGTCTGATGTTCCAAAACCAATTGTTCTTTTGATCCTCGATGGCTGGGGGGTCGGTCCCGATTATCCAGGGAACGCAATTACAAAGGCGCACACTCCTGTCATGAACAGACTTCCGTTGATGTATCCAAACACGCTTCTTGGAGCTTCGGGTGACTCGGTTGGTTTGCCTAAGGGTGAGGATGGAAATACTGAAACAGGCCACCTAAACATTGGCGCAGGAAGAATTGTGTATCAAGATCTTCCCAGAATTAACATGGCGATTGCGGAAGGATCGTTTGGTGAAAATCAAGCAATTCAAAAAGTATTTGAACATGTCAAAACAAACAATTCAACATTGCACTTGATGGGGTTAATTGGAAGTGGCGGAGTGCATAGTAGTGTAAATCATTTATATGCCCTGCTCGCGGCCGCAAAAAATGCTGGGTTAACGCAAAATATATCGGTTCACGCATTTACCGATGGTCGTGATTCGCCACCTACCGCGGGAGTTGAGTATCTGCGCGAGCTTACCGAGCATATGGAAAAGATTGGCGTTGGGAAGTTGGCGACGATTGTTGGTCGATACTACGCGATGGATCGTGATCACCGATGGGAACGCACGCAAGTCGCGTATGATGCGCTCACGGTTGGTTCAAATGTTTGTACGATGGACTATCTTGGTGAAATGCGGAAATCGTATGACGCGGGGAAAACCGATGAGTTTATTGAACCAATAAGCGTTTGTGGCCCTGATGGAAAACATCGTGTTGTTCAAGATGGTGATGCGGTGATGTTTTTCAATTTTCGCATTGATCGTCCTCGACAACTGACGCGCGCGTTCGTGCTCCCCAATTTCGAATCGGGGACAGCCACGGAAGCATTCGATCCCTACACCGTGAAATATCAAAAATCTCATATTAGTCATGTTGTTGCGGGTCCAACCTTTCAGCGGAAAAAAATCATCAAAAATATGCTTTTCACAACCATGACCGAGTACGAGCGGGGTCTCCCCGCGTTAGTCGCGTTTCCTCCCGAGTTTGTGTCGATGCCGCTGGGCCGCGTGCTTTCAGAAAAAGGCTTGCGCCAACTCCGCATCTCTGAAACAGAAAAAGAACGATTTGTTACGTATTATTTTAATGGGCAACGAGAAGATCCTTTTTTTGGAGAAGATCGTGTGATTATTCCTTCTCAAAAAGTCGCAACCTACGATTTGAAACCCGAGATGAGCGCACGTGAGATTATGCAAACGATTATCGATAAGATTCAATTAAATATTTATAATGTTATTATTGTGAATTTTGCGAATGCGGACATGGTCGCGCATACGGGAAATTTGGAGTCGGCAATCAAGGCGTGTGAGGTTGTTGATGAGTGTGTGGGTCGTGTGATCGAAGCGGTGAATATGCGAAAAGGTGTAACGCTGATTACTGCCGATCATGGAAATGCGGAAGAGATGATCACCGACGGAGGAAATGTTGACACGGAGCATAGTACCTACCCCGTTCCGTTTATTATTGCTTCCACGCGATACACTAATCAAAATGGAAAGATGGCTGAGCGTGGCATACTTGCCGATATTGCGCCGACGATCTTAAAACTGTTGAATATTGAACGACCTGCAGATATGACAGGGCGACCGCTGATCTGATCTTTTTTTAAGCTATTTTTGAATTAATCTTGATGTAAGTTATTTGTAAGATAGATCATGTATCGTGTGAGGTATGAAATATTATTCTCCTATCCCAATCTCACGCGGTGTCCTTAACGATTTTTTGTTACACGATCAACTTGTGCTTGAACCAATTATCACTGAATTGCTAGAGAGAATCAAAAAGTTAGAACAAAGGATTGAGGGGCGTGGAATCAAAAACAAAGCACAGCTCAATCGTTCAAATGATACAATCTAGAAATGTTTGATCTAAAATCAATCTCAGGCATTTTCGCCATTGTTCTCACTTTTGTGAGTTATGTTCCGTATATTTACGAAACAGTAAAAGGAAAGACAAAGCCCCATATTTACAGTTGGTTTTTGTGGTCTTTTGTCACCTTTATCATTTTTGGTTTGCAAATTGTTGGGAATGCAGGGATCGGTGCATGGGTCACATTTGCTACAGGAGTTCTGTGTTTAATCGTTTTTATTTTAGGAGCTCGTAACGGTGAACGGAACATTACACTTTTTGACACAATAACTTTTATACTAGGGCTTGTGGCAACAGGAATCTGGATCTTTGCAAAACAACCAGCAATCTCAAATATATTAATTGTGACAATAAACAGTTTGGCAGTTTTGCCAACAGTGAGAAAATCGTGGAATCAGCCACACTCGGAAACACTTTCAACTTGGGTGATTGCAGGTGTGAGAAATATATTAGGTATCATCGCACTTGAACAATATTCAATATTGACTTGGCTTTATCCCGTAGTTTCTCTTGTTATTAATGCTTTGTTCAGTCTTATGCTGATCATTCGTCGCAAACAACTCGCTTAATTCGTAAATCTTCGAATCAATCCCACCACTTTTCCCTGAATGCGCACGTTTGTGGCATAAATAGGTTGCATGGTTGCATTCGCGGGTTCCAAGCGCACACGTGTTGCTTCGCGAAAGAATCGCTTCAGTGTTGCGAGTCCGTTTTCCAGCATCGCCACCACAATCTCACCGTTGTTCGCGTCTTGAACTTCCTCGATCACCACGAAATCACCGTCTAAAATACCATCCTCAATCATCGAATCACCGCGCACCTGCAACACGTATGAACGCTTGCTCGCGCTCACAAGTTCGGGTGAAACTTTAAATGTTGCATTTGGATCTGTGTAGGGCTGAATTGGTCGTCCCGCCGCGATATAGCCCAAGATGGGAAGATCGACGCTTTCTGACATGCGTAAAAATGTGCGATCAATTAACTCAAGTCCGCGAACGGAGCCTTCGTATTTGCGAATGATCTTTTTTTTGATAAGTGCTTGAAGATGTTCGTGTACCGTCGCGAGTGAGGAAACGCCTAAGGATGTGGCGATTTCTTGCAACGTTGGAGAAAATCCGTTTTTTTGGATGTATTGCGACACAAAATCGACGATTTGTCGTTGACGCTTATATAATGTGACGGCCATCTGCCTCCTTGTGGCGTTTTCTTCGCGCGAATGAAAAGCGAACTCTATCCACAATAACCGAAAAGAGGGCGAAGGGTCAAGGGGGAATTGAAAACTTGATTATTATGTGTAGAATTTGGAATATGAAAGAAAAACTGAATCTCTATCCTGCAAATTTCATCCTTGTTTTGCAATATGTAACTTCACCAGAGATGTCAAACGCGACTCAGAAGGCTTTATATGAAAAAGTTGTTCGAAATTTCCCCATTTTCACATCTTGGATTGAAGAAAACCAAAAGAAAATAATCGAACTTACTTCATTACTACACGAAAATGATAAAATTTTTACACAAATAGTAGACGATCGCCCTGAGGGGCAAGAATTGCATCAATTGTTAGACAGAAGTCAAGAATTGCAGCATCAAACCAACGCGATTATGGAACAAATCATCGCTTCCTTGCTTGCTGACGGTATTGATATTTCCCAGCTCAGTTGGTGAACGGGGGGAAGTTTGCAATGTGAATTTGCCTAGGGTATCATTGCGGAATGAGACTGAAAATCGCATTAATATCTCTAATTCTATCTCTGTTAGGGATATTTGTTGTTGGTGCGAAATTGCGCTCATCACAAATTGAAATCGATGCGTTGCAACAAACAAATAGAAGATTATTAGAAAGTGCTAAAGAAAATAGTACAGAAAATGAACTTGCGCAATCAAATATTGAGTTGCTCACAACACAGAGAAATCAACTAGATTCTGAACTTAGTTGGATTTCTTTGAAATATGATTTGTCTGGTTACCTCTTTTCATATAATTTTCATATCAAGCCATTTCATAAAGAGTGGAAATGCGGCAGATTCCAATTTGAGGATGTTGATCCAATATTAACTTGTGAGATTATAAGAAGTTACAATGATTCTGAAGGTATCATGCCATCTTTTCCTGCATACGAAAACATCCCCGACGAGAAAAATCGAGAATTTCCTGTTTATGCGATCAGCTCAATGGAAATTCAAGTACAAGCAAGACAAGACGCATACTATCCAATCCAAGAAGCCGAAATTAAATCGAGATATGAGATTAACGATGAATTGAGAACGGTGTTCTCAAATGATTCCCGAACGGTATGGTATTCTGCAGAAAAAGATACATATTTTGCGTCGGCCACGTTTAATACTAATGTTGGCCACTATGATAAATCGGCATTTGCCTTCTCAATTTCAATCAAGCCCACGAACCCCATCGTGACTCAGAAAATGGTAGACGGTCTTGTTACAAAAATGGTTTTAGCTGTTGAGTTGATTAGGTAGTGCCAAATATTCACATTAGCGCGTACAATCCAAAAAATGACAGAAACATTTTCAAGATCAGAATCAATGAAGAGGAATTATCCTACCAATTTTCTTCTTGCTTTAGAATGTGCACATTCTCCCAGGAAGGCAAATGCATTTCAGAAGGCTTATTTTGACAAAGTAGAGAAAGCGTTTCCAAGCTTTAGTAATTGGACTCAGAAAAATAAATATCTTTTACAAGAACTTATCCCACTATTACAACAAAAACAAAAGATGATTGATCAAGTAATAAAATACCGCTCACAGGTTGCTAAACTTGATCAATACGTTCTAAAAGACCGAGAGTTGAGTTTACAGGTAGACATGATCATGAAACAAATAATCGCCTCCTTGCTTGCTGATGGAATCGATATTTCCCAGCTCAGTTGGTGAACTCCTGTTACAATACACCCATGTCTTTTGTCGTCCATTCACCCTATCAACCTGCTGGTGATCAGCCACAGGCAATCGAAAAACTCACGCGCGGGTTTCTCGAAAAAAAGCAGAATCAGGTTCTGTTGGGTGTGACGGGAAGTGGAAAAACCTTCACCATGGCACATGTGATCGCGAATCTCAATCGGCCAACGCTGATTATTTCGCACAACAAAACGCTTGCGGGGCAGTTGTATCAGGAGTTTCGCGATTATTTTCCAGAAAATGCGGTGAACTATTTTGTTTCGTACTACGATTACTATCAGCCCGAGGCCTACATTCCCACCACCGATACCTATATCGAAAAGGAGACGCAGATCAATGATGATATCGACAAACTTCGTCTTGCCTCAACGACAAATCTGGCGACGCGCAAAGATGTGATTGTGGTCGCCTCGGTTTCCTGTATTTATAACCTTGGCTCGCCTGCGGAATATGCGCAGAACTTGCTCGAGATCATGGAGGGTGAACTCATTCAACAGCAAACCATTCTTGATCAACTCACGAACATGCAGTACTCGCGAAATGATTTTGAGTTTAAACGAGGAACAGTGCGCGTCCATGGTGAGGTGATTCAGGTTTGGCCGGCGTATCAAGATTTTGCGTACTCGATCGAGTGTGCGGATAATCTTATTGAACATATTCGCGCGTTTGATCCAACAACGGGAAACACTATCGCGCAAGAGAAAAATCAACAAAACAATCGTGTGGTGACAATCTATCCTGCCAAGCATTATGTAATCGGTCATGGTGATAAAGAACCGATATTCAAAGAAATCGAGCATGATATGCGCGAACGAGCCGAGTTTTTGAAGCAGAATGGAAAGCCACTTGAAGCCTACCGCCTTGAGCAACGCGTGAGTTTTGATCTGGAAATGTTGCGTGAAGTGGGTTTTGTGAATGGAATCGAAAACTATTCTCGCTACTTTGATGGAAGAAAAGAAGGCGCTCCTCCGTTTACTCTCATTGACCATTTTGCGGCATCAGCAAAAAAATTTGGCGATGGATCGTTTCTTACCATTATTGATGAATCACACATCACCCTGCCACAAATCCGCGGTATGTACAACGGTGATCAGGCGCGTAAGAAAACGCTGATCGATTATGGATTTCGCTTGCCCTCCGCACTCGATAATCGCCCCCTGCGTTTTGAGGAATTTTTGCGATCGGTCGATCAAGTGATGGCGGTTTCCGCAACGCCAAATGAGTGGGAGATTTCATATGCGAATAATGAAGTTGTTGAACAACTCATTCGTCCGACGGGGCTTCTGGATCCAATCATTGAGGTTCGACCAAAAGAACATCAAATTCCGGATTTAATTCGCGAGGTTCTTTTAAGAAAGCAACATGGTGAACGCGTGCTAGTGACCACGCTCACAAAAAACATGGCAGAAGTGCTCACCGATTTCTTCAACAATCCAGAAAAACTGAAACCGTTTGCCGATGATCTTGAAAAAGAAACAGGGATAAAAGTGGAGTCCTATCCCAAAGTGCAGTATCTCCATTCTGATGTTGATACGCTTGATCGCTCAGATATTTTGGACGATCTTCGTTTGGGGACGTTCGACGTTCTGATTGGAATCAATTTGTTGCGAGAAGGCCTCGATCTTCCTGAGGTGTCGCTGGTTGCGATTCTTGATGCCGACAAAGAAGGCTTTCTGCGCAGCGCGCAATCGCTCATTCAAACCATGGGGAGATCGGCGCGACATAAAGAAGGAAAAGCGATTATGTATGCGTCGAAAGTGACAAACTCGATGCAAAAAGCGATTGATGAGGTGACGCGTCGTCGCGAAGTTCAACGAGCATATAACGAAAAACACAACATCACGCCACTTTCGATCCAA
>Ga0075858_104_pt1 | contig 74786 bp, 56 predicted proteins | sample RifGroF2_FD_67960 | JGI IMG/M metagenome (GOLD analysis project Ga0075858, IMG submission 67960) | Microgenomates bacterium GW2011_GWF2_45_18
TGTGGTGACCTGTGCAACGGGAGGATCAAGTAATTACTGGCAATTGAATAATCAACAGATCTCTCCCGTGAATGCGCTTTGGCATGATTTGATGATTGGGGGAACGGCTACCTCCTCTGCTAAGTTCTATGCTCAGGCGAATACGGGCAACGCATCAATGTCTGGTACACTCACCATTGGCAATGGGCAAGCCATCCAAAGCGCGTATCACGACCTCGTCTTAAACTACAAAAATGGAGCGAACTCGTGGACGCCAGCAGTAACATTCACCACGTATGGGACTGCAAAATTTGCAAGCGATGTTCAACTCCTCAGCGACGATCTCCTTGATTCAGATGGAACCACACTCGTTACCTTGGATGCAAGCAATAATCACGTGCTATTCCCAGGAGCTGGAAACGTGGGAATTGGCCTCGCAACCCCAACCGCCAAACTGGATGTTGCGGGAGATGCCTCAGTTTCAGGAATGTTAACTTTTAGAGGCACAACCGATCCAAAGATAAATATTTTGAACGGAGAAAGTTTTGGAATTCGAACTTCAAGAGGCGGAGACGCGGGACTGAGTGAAAAATTTACTGTCCTAGCGGATGGGAATGTGGGAATAAATGAAGCTTCTCCTCTTGCAAAGCTGACAATTACAGAAACCGATGCAACAAATGCACTACGTATTAATGTAAATGGTGCAACAACAGCATACTCTGCTCTCTCATCAAGTACCTTAACCATGAATCGAAATGATACATCTACGGTAGGTTTTATCATTAAAACCACAAATAATGGATCATGGGGAACAAATGGTGGATATATCGCACTCTCACCAAATAACAGTGAGACGATGCGTGTAACAACGGCGGGGAATGTGGGGATTGGAATAACGAATCCTGCGTATACCTTTGATTTGACAGGAAAAGGACATGTCGCGTATACAGGAACACCAAACAATGATAATGCTCTTCAAGTAGAGTATCTAAATACAAACGATACAGTTGAAACTTTGCACGAGAGTGCTGGAGTTTATATCTCCAATGAACCAACTGGAACAATTACTTCGGACACAAGTGCTTCAAGTAGAATAACGAACGGGTTAAAAATTTGGGTGGATGATTCAACTGTTCTCGATGCAGCAGATCTAACTGGGATCGCAACTAAAAATGTTAAGGGAATTGTTATTGATGCAAAAGACACGGGGGGAGCCTATGCAACTACCGGAGAAAATATAGCTGTGGTATATGGGGGCATCTTCAGAGCTCAGGGAAGTAATAGTAACAGGAGTTCAACAGCATATGGGTTGTGGATTGATTCAAATGGTGCTGACAACAACTTTGCAATCTATGCCAATGCAGGAATCAATTACTTTAATGGAAACGTCGGTATCGGCACCACCGCTCCAGGATATAAACTCGAGGCTAGCGCTGGTTCAGGAAAAGGAATTCACGTTGTTTCCACCTCCAGTACCGCACTCGAAACACTGTACTGCGAATCCTCGGGAACCAACGGCTGTGGTGGAAACCGCGCGTGGTACAACTCGTCCGATGCGCGTCTCAAACACGACGTTGCCACCATCACCAACCCACTCGAAAAAATCGAGGCGCTTCGCGGTGTTACCTACAAATGGAACGACTCTAACGAATCAGATATGGGGTTCATCGCACAAGAAGTACTTCAAGTTGTTCCCGAAGTCGTTGGACAAGATGCAAACGGCATGTACGGACTGCGCACAACACAACTCATCGGACTCCTCGTTGAGGGAGCAAAAGCACAACAAGTGCAGATTCGCGAACTCCAACTCGAAAACGCGAGCATTTCCCCATCTCTGGTAGAGATGCAAACATCATTGGACGAACTCGCGCAAACACAAGACGCATTCGCTTCCATCACGCTCTCAAGTACGGGCGATGTCCAACTCGAGCGATCCATTGCGGGTGAATACACACTCAAATCAACCATCACACAGTCCCCCATCACCACAATCCTCGCCTCGGCTCAACAGATTACCGCCAACCTCACCGCTGGAAAGATCAAAACAACGGAACTTCAATCGGCGAAAATCGAAACAGAAGAACTGAACACATCCGTTGTTCGCTCCAATGCCCCGTTAACAAACACCGAGATCCGACTGAATCCAGATTCCATTGATATTGTGAACACAGAAAGTGCGCAAAACCCCATCACTGTTGCAACCTTTGATGCAGAAGGAAATGCGAGCTTCTCAGGCGAGATCACCGCGGAATCCACACGAACCAAGGTGTTGCGCGCACAGAAGATCGAATCAGAAGAAATCACCTCCACACAGGCGCAGTTTGGCGAAGCAACCATTTCGGGAACCCTCTACGCAGACTCAATCACCGCAAACACGATTGCAGGACTCAACGACACCGTCGATCAAGCCGTGCTCAAGTCTGTGCAAGAACAGATCGACACCAACGGATTTATCTCCACATCAAACACCACCGCACTCCAAGAACTCATCGCCTCGCTCCTCCCCGCCGACTCTGCCTCAACCGAGGCCGCACTCGCCGAACTTTCCATGGAACCCACAACCGTTCCCCTCTCCGTCGAATCACTCACCATCACAGGCGACCTCACAACGGTGAACGCATCTGTTCAACACCAGCTCTCTGTTTCGAATACGGTCTTTATATCTCAAAATATCATATCAGTACAAAATACCGACACACTCTACATAGAACCATATAAGAACGCATCAATCGATATCCTTGCAGGCACCCTTAAACTCAACAGTTTAGGACACATTGAGATCAACGGAGACGTGTCGATCAACGGATCACTTCTGGCCGACCGCATAGAACTGCGCGATTCCGTCACCGGCACCACCGCCGCGAGTATTGATGCGTCGGGATCAGCAGTTGTCCAACAGCTCACCACCCCAGTGATCGCCATCGCAACAGACGAACAACCCACCATCAATCTCGACAACTCCATCACCTCAAACACCACCGTAGGTCAAGCAGTCCTGCCAAAGCTTCAACAAACGCTCACCATCTATTCCAAGTACATCAAAGATACAAGCTTAATCTACCTCACGCCAACCTCATCCACACAAAATCAAACGATGTACGTCGCGTCCAAAACAACCTGCGCACCCGACGCGACAATTCCGTGCGAACCTTCATTCACCATCTCGGTTGACGCACCCGCAACTTCACCCATTGCATTCAACTGGTGGATTGTTGATCTGCAAGCGAGCGAAACATCGGGACTATAAAGGAGAAAATCTAACTCAAAAATCGTAATCAGAAAAATAAAAAAATATGTCAATAACACACACTTGACATACCAGACAAAAACTCATTATGATGATACAAGATATGACACTTCCATTCACACATAAACAGTTCGCTCTATACGCATCGCTATTTTTGTTGCCAGTGATTTCTGCCGTTGGATATAAAACAATCTCGGCAAAACAGCTCACACCACCCCAAGAACTTCAACCCGCGCAATCAACGGTAGCAGAAGAAACAAGCGCGTCATCCGATTCATACGCGCTCACGGGCGCACCAACCACATACACCAACGCATCTGCAACCTCGAATTACGAATATGAACTCTCTCTTGCGCAAGGATTCTTGAAAAAAGCTGTCGCACTTTCAAACCAATCCCAAGTACAGTCCGTAGAAGAGAAAAACAAGATCGTCACCTATCTTAATCAGGCTGTTGGATCCGCCTCTCGCGCGATCGAACTCAACGCTAACGACGCGCGTGGCTTCGCGATTCGCGCAAAAATCTACACCGCGATCGCAAGCATCAATCCTGAAATGCAAACCCTCGCCGATGCAGATACACAACAGGCAGCGTCACTTTCCGGATCAACCCTGCAAGCAACGCCAATTCAAGAAAACCCACTCGATCTTCTTCCCACACAACAAGCGCAAGCCCCACAAGCAACCGACACGCTGATCGCAGCCCCAACCGACGGCGAACAAGCAACGTTGCAATCAACAACTGAAACAAACGCCACCTCTGGAACTGCTATCATTAAACAAAACGAGCAAGAGGTTCGCGTGGATACCACCGCCCTCTTGGAATCCTCGCTCGTGTTTGCAACCGGACCAGATGGCGTCTCAACATTCATTAAAAACAAAGAACCAAACAACGGATTCACCGTTGGAACCACTGCCCCCGTATTAGAAGATACCCAAATCCATTGGGTGATCACACAACAATAAAAGAAAAGGACACTATGGATCAACAGCCTCAGTCTTCGCGTCTTGTCGAACTCACAAGTTCACTTTCTTCGTATGTCGTTGCGGGTTTTCTCGCGCTGTTTCCCATCTTTTTCTTGTTGTTCACCTCAAATCCAATCGAAATCAACAAAATCGCGCTCATGATTGTGGCGTGTTCTCTTCTTGGATTGGCGTGGATCGTACAGATCATGAAAAAAGGATCAGTGCTGATCCGACCATCAACCATACTTGCGGCGCTCGTTCTTTTTACAGGTACATCTGTGCTTTCCGCACTTGCGACATCTTCAAATCGCATTGATGCCTTTTCCGGTCGCACGCTTGTGATGTTGGTCATGACAGGATTTTTCTTTTTCTCGACCACCATCGCGCGCCGATCAACCACCATCGCGCTTTCTTCAAAATCAAACCTCTTTTTGTGGGCGTACACCTTTTCCGCTGGACTGTTGGGTATTTTTGTTCTACTCCAACCCACGGGATTCGGACTCCCTTGGTTTATTAATCGATCGTTTGGCGTTTCACTTCCAAACAGTATCACCTTTCAAACAACAGGCTCCCTCTTGCTCACACTGTTTCTCCTCATTTCTGCAACAATCGCCCATTTAACCGAAGTGTTTGCGCAAAAAGAAAAACTTGAAAAAACGATCCACTCTGGGTTTTTTGCATTTTTCTTGCTCGCATCGGTTGTCACGGGCTATTTCTTGCTTCCAAACAACGAAGGTGCGCTTATTTTTCAACCGTTTTCTTCGAGTTGGTCGATTGCAATGGATATTTTGAAACAACCGAAAACCGCGTTGATTGGTGTTGGACCAGAATCATACCTTTCCGCATTCACACAATACAAACCCGTATCACTAAACACAACGCCATACTGGAATGTGCGATTCGGGTCTGCACGCATCGAGGTACTTCAAATTCTCACCACAACGGGAATCATCGGATTACTCGCATTCGTCTTTTTCTACTCATCCGCGTTTCGTACTATGTTTCCTCTTCGCGCACAAACACGATCGTTGGTGACCATTGCGGCCACGCTCTTGCTGTACCATCTCGTGTTCCCCGCAACCACCGTTTCCTTTGGAATCTTGGTTGCGATCTTGAGTGCAATCTGCATTGAAAAAAACAGACAGAACGATCAAGACATCATCGCCCTTTCCCTGTTTTCTGTTCGATCACGCGACCTGTATAGCTCCTTCACCGAACAAAAAAGCGAACGACTCGTCCGCCAAATCTCGGTTGCACTTGTTTCGTTACTCGTGTTCCTCGGTCAAGCATGGAGCGTGCTGTGGTTCGAACGCCTGTATCGTGTTGAGGTACTACTTCAACAGTCATACATGGCCTCTGTCGCAGGGGATCTTCAAAAACAATACGATCTTCAAGCAAAAACCATTGCACTTCTTCCGCAAAGTGATCGTGTTCGACAGATTTTCGCCACAACAAACTACTTGATTGCTACTGGAATTGCGGGAAAGAAAGAGCTCAGCGAACAAGATAAAACAACCTTGAATGCACTTGTTCTTCAGGCTGTTCAAGAAGCCAAAAACGCAACCGCGCTCAATCCGCTTAAAACACAGAACTGGGAAACACTGCTTTCAATCTATCAACAGTTGATTGGGGTAGTACCAGAAGCCGAACAGTGGGCAGTCGCCGGATCTGTGCGCGCAATCCAAACCGATCCCGCAAACGCGATGCTTCGCTTGAACCTTGGAATGTTGTACGCACAACTCCAAGATCACAATCAAGCAACGTTGCTGTACCGACAAGCGATCGAGCTCAAACCTAACTTGCCAGGAGCCTATTTTCAGTTAAGCATTTCCTTGCAAGAATTGAGTCGATTTGAAGAAGCCTACCAAGCGATGGTGCAAGCACAAACGCTCGCAAAAGACCCAACGTTGCAGGTATCGGAAGAAGAAATCAAGGTGATTGATGAACAAGTTGCAGCACTCAAAAAAGTTGTTGACGATCTGCAGAAACAACGCGAAGCGCAACAAGCGCAATCGCAAACAACTGGCACAACGTCATCAACACCAACGGGAACAACGCAACAACAAGAATCCTCGCTCCCCTCAGGTGCCATCCGACTTCCCGAAGAGCTTGGGCTCCCAGAAGAAGAAGCTCCCACGGGCGTACCAACGGGTACAAATGAGTCCACACCAGAACCTGTTGCGACCTCTCCCTCACCGGAACCCACACCAACACCAGCAGAATAATGGAAATTCCTTATTCACACACGTAATACGTTGCGCTCTCTTCATCGGGTGACAATCCGCATCGTCGCTGACTTTCTTGTGCAGAAGCGTCTGCGGGATTTTCCAGTTCGGCCGACAGTCGATACGTGTCGCTATCCTCAAATAAATACACATACGCGCGTGCGTCATACAACGGATCTTGTGGCACATCCTGCATGTACATCGTATCTCCATCCGAAAATGGAACTTGGAAAGAAAAGGTTTCGGGAAATGATTGATGATCGTTGTAGTACATACGCAACGCATTTTTAATCTGAGACAAATCCTGTTTTCGGCGCGAATCCCTTCCCCGCTCACGCACAGACGAAAAGTTTGCAAACAGCGCAGAGGCCAAAATCCCAATGATCGCAATAACAATCAGCAGTTCAATTAATGTAAAACCGCGGAGACGTGTGTTCATATTACTCCTTTTTGCATGATCTATTTCCCGCAACAAGCGGAGTGTCCATTGAAATATTCGAACTTGATACGCCGAATTGACAATCCGTGACATCCGTTTCGAAACTCAGCGCGTACTCTTTGTCTTTTTCGTTCTCAAGATGGGTAAAAATTTGATACGCACGCGGGTGCGTGTCGGCATCGGGAACATACAGATAGGTATAGCTTGAATTTGGATCAGCGGGAACTTTCGACATGTACACCACATTGCCTATCGCAAACGACTCTCCCGTATCAACAGAAACAGGTATTCCGCTCGCATCAAGATACGAAAAAAAGCTACTCCCACCTTCATACGTGGGGTACTCCCCTTTATCATTCATATATGCTTCCAAAGCCGTTTGGAGTTGTTTGAGATCGCTTTTTCTGCGCGCGTCGCGCCCTTTTTGTGTTGAACCAGCAAAATTCCCCGCAACGACCGTAGTAATCACCGCAAGAATCGCCATCGTGATGAGCAACTCAATCAAGGTAAACGCTTTGATGTTCCGTATCATAGTATTCATCATACGCGAATCTCAGTCCACGCTCAAGCAGAACTCACCCGAGTCGTGACAGATCATTCCCGCACCCGTACACCCACCACCAGTATTCGGAAGACAGGTACACACGCCGAGTTGATTACAATCATCTTGAATAAACATTTTTCCCCAAGAATAAATGCGATCGTATCGTAAATTTCCACTGGTGATCCCATACTGATAATCGCCTACCTCTCCATCTTCACTAAAGCCGATGTGAACAAGATTTCCTTCTTCATCTTTTTCGGTTACACTCGGAACCTCGACGACCGTCCACATTCCAAAAAAATGCGGGGTCATGCGATAGTACTCGTACGGTTTTTTTGTCATCGGATCGCACAGCACCACAGGAAGATACGGTTGGAGATCGGCTGAACCGCAGCGTTGAAGAAGTGATGGATCGGGATACTCGTCGTTTTCGTCGTAATACCGTTCCAGTGCGATTTTATATGCCTGCAAATCGCTCTTTCTGCGCGCGTCCATTCCGCGCAAATAGCTCGTACGAAACGAAAACAAAATACTCGCGATAATCGCACTTAAAATGCCAATCACAATGATCAACTCGATCATGGTAAAACCAGTGGAAGAAAGCGTTTCACGCGAACGAAACAATCGGAACATAAAAAAAGTATAGCACGCATCATAGGAAAATGATCTGCGACCTGTTGTGGACCTGATCGGACTCGAACCGACCACCTCACGAATGCGAATCGTGCGCTCTACCAGATGAGCTACAGGCCCGTATGTTTTCCTGTTGCGTCGTCACAAACACACACAACAAGTGGACTCGAGGGGAATCGAACCCCTACTCTGTCTATGCCATAGACACGTGATACCATTTCACTACGAGCCCGATCCCGAAGTCGAGTGAATTATAACATCTTTACACGCATGAAAAAAAGGGATATCGTGATAAATATATGAACGTACTATCCTTAAAAATGTATTTTCGCTCCCACAAAACGAAAGTTCTTCAGGGATTAGGGGTAATATTCTTCCTTCTTGTTTTAGGAATAGGCATCGCATTTTCCTCTGGAAGAATCTCTTTGGATGTGCGCCAACGCGCTGCAACGGGAAAAAGTGATCCCGTTGGATGGATTGATCTTGTCGATCAAGAAGGCAATGTTGTGGGATGGGCACTCGACCCCGATCTCCCCGCTGACTCGATTGATATTCATGTGTATATTGATGGACCCGCGGGGGTTGGAACATACGTCGGGTCAACAACAGCGGGCAGAGCAAGAAATGACGTGAATGAAGTCATGAAGGTTTCTGGCATGCACGGGTATTACTATCAACTTCCCGATTCTTTCTTTGACGGAAAAACGCACACCGCCTTTGTTCATGGAATTGATCTAACGGGAAACGTCAATCAGTTATTACTTCCACAGACGGGAGCAACGTTTACACTTCCCAAAAAAGATACTCCTACCCCCTCAGAGATTCCAGTACCCACAGAGGTTCCAGGAGCAGACGAGCGTGTTCTATTTCATCCTAGCTATACTGTAGATGATAATGTTGTAACTCAGTCATTTACTACAAATGCTTACGGCGTAACATCATTACGTTACATAGATTCCCGAAAGTTACGCATGTCATTAAAAGCTCCAGATAGAATCGACCCTAGTGATGGTCCTCTTATCTCTCTGCAAAAATCTTTTCCAAGCTTTCAACTCCCAAATGATTATATCGTTGAGGTTGAAACAAAATTAGACAAATCTTACGACGGAAATGCTTGGTATATTATAGTTCTCAATGATCAATCAGTAGATAAACCATTTAATGATAATGCATATAATGTTGGCATTCATCAGAATTCGGGTTTGTATAGAATTTCTAAAATGGTAAATAGCTTGGAGACAGAGATTAGTAATAAAAGGACAGATACTATTGATCCTAGTTATGTAAACAAAATACGAATTGAGCGGAAAGGTGATAGTATCCGTTTGATAATTAACGGTATTTTTGTTGATGAGATACAAGACAATTCGTACAAAGGTGGGGTTATTTCACTTTTAGCAAAGGGCTATGCGTCTTCGTACGCAGTAATAGAATTTAACAATTTTATGGTAAAAGAATTTAGTGAAACAAGTAAGTGAGCTCACAAATTCTGTTTTTGGGTTCGCGAATCAATACGTAACCAATTTTAAGATGATCACTAGCCCTACCTTCGCGCCAGCTCGACCACACGTTGTGTGAGATCCTCAACGCCCTCTTTTGTTGCAGAGGAAAAGAACATCACATCGAGTTTTTCAGCTTGAAATGCGCGCGCGATCTCTGCTTGTAATTCCTCATCGTACAAATCGCATTTGCTGACACCAATAACTCGATGTTTCGTCATCAGAGATGCGTGATACGATCCCAGTTCTTTTTCAAGCACACGATAGGTTTTCACCATCGAGTCCGCTTTTTGTGATGCGGAAAGCGATTCATCCATCATCACATCCTGTTCCAACGCAATCACAAATAACAACACACGACATCGCTCGACGTGGCGAAGAAAATCAAGCCCCAACCCTTTTCCTTCCGACGCGCCTTCGATCAATCCAGGGATATCTGCCAAGATCAAATCAACGCGTTCATCACCATATTTTTTCGTAAGAACACCAATATTCGGCGATAAAGTGGTGAACGGATAGTCGGCGATCTGCGGTGTTGCGCGAGTAAGCGTTGCGAGCAAGGTTGACTTCCCCGCATTCGGAAGACCAACAAACCCCACATCCGCAAGTACCTTAAGTTCCAATGTTACGTTCATGGTTGGCGTTTTTTCGCCATCTTCCGCAGTCATCGGCGTGGTGTTTGTGCTCGATTTGAACGTGGGATTCCCGCGGCCACCCTTCCCACCCTTGGAAATACAGACACGTTCTTTGTCGCGCATAATCTCCGCGATCTGCGTTCCCTTCCAAAAAACCGCGGTACCTAATGGAACCGCGATCTCCAAATCAGCGCCGTTTTTCCCGTGCTTCTCCCATTTCCCACCGTTATCTCCATCCTCGGCTTTGAACTCTCGGGATCCGCGAAACTGCATCAAGGTGTTGAGATTGCGATCTCCAATCATCCAGACCGATCCCCCATCGCCACCATCTCCACCGTCGGGACCGCCTTTTGGCATGAATTTTAATCGCAAAAAATGAACGATTCCATCGCCACCATTCCCCGCTTTCACCGAAATTTCAACATGATCAACCATAAATATCATTCCTTTCGAACGACGCAATCATATCATACCAACGGTCAGCACGCGTTAAAACAAAGCGCTACAAATACGACAGCGGATTTTCGAGCACGCCACCTTTTCGAATCTCAAAGTGCAGATGCGTCCCCGTGCTTCGACCGGTGCTCCCCATTTGCCCAAGTACGTCACCACGATTCACGGTTTGCCCTTCTTGCACGCTAATCGCCGAAAGGTGTGCGTACAACGTCACATATCCATTGCCGTGATCAACCATCACGCGATTTCCATATCCCGAGTTGTCCTTCCACCCTGCAATGATCACCGTGCCCGCATCACTCGCAAGGATTGGACCCCCGCCCGCACTCGCGATGTCGATTGCTTTGTGATAAAACTTGTATTCTTGCGTGATACGACCTGCCGCGGGCCACACAAACGATCCCAATGCGGAAACCGCTCCCGCGTTCGGCGTAATCTTGGAGGCAAAGGTCGGCGACGGAAGCTCGGGTTTTGGCATCACCCCATCGGGAACCACAAGCCCCTGACCAATTGAAAGCGCAAAGGTTTCGTCATTTGAAAACGTGTTGAACGGATAGTTAATAATCGCTTGCGCTTGAACGTTGTCGAGTCCATATCGTTTCGCGATCGAATAGATCGTCTCCCCTTTCCTCACTTTGTGATACACCCCATCAACCGGAAGAATTTTGATCGATTGATTCGTTTTTACGACAGGTTTTTTCTCATCAAGATTGTTCAACCAAATAACGGTAGTTTCTTTTAGTCCGTATCGCTCCGCAATCTGTTTGACTGTTTCCCCTTCTTTTACGATATGCTCCACAATTTCGCCACCGCGGTACTCGAGCACCTCTTTCCCCTGCGTGGTTGTCAGACTTGTTTCATAATCAATGGGTGCATCAAGCACACCACCAACAATCGTCGCCTGTTGTTGATCATCTGCCCGAACCTGCTCCAAAATAAATGGGCCCAGAGACATTCCCAACAACAACAAACTCATCAATCCTACATGCAACACCGCGCGCGCGTACTTCCCACGCTTTTTGTACAGCGACCCAACAAGAATATCTTTTCCCTTTTCAAATGCAAAAAAACGCTGGTAAATCGAGTTGCGAATGTAGGTTCGCAAAAAACGAATAAACTGTACGAGATCAGAAAAAAACTGTTTTGATTGTTCGCCAACTGTTTGGTGACCAGACATGAACGATTGCTCCTTTGAAACGCCTCGCGCAACAATGCGCGCGCCGAACAAACGGCAGACGTTACCCTTCTTTTAAGCTCGCTAAAAATTCTTTATTCGAATCTGTTTTTTTGAGTCGTTCAATCAATAATTGTGAGCGCTCATCTTTTCCAAGCACATCAATCATACGACGCATCACAATCACACTTTGATAATCACTTGGAGTAAACAACAACTCTTCTTTGCGTGTTCCCGACCGTTGCACATCAATCGACGGGAAGATTCTGCGTTCCGCGAGCGTGCGATCAAGCACCAACTCCATGTTTCCCGTACCCTTGAACTCTTCGTAGACGAGATCGTCCATGCGGGAACCCGTATCCACAAGCGCGGTGCCGATAATCGTGAGTGAGCCGTGACCTTCAAAGTTTCGCGCCGCACCAAAGAAACGCTTTGGCGGGTACAACGCCGCGGGATCAAATCCACCCGAAAGCGTACGACCACTGGTTGGAATTGCCAAGTTGTAGGCGCGAGCCAAACGCGTAATCGAGTCCAATAGAATCACCACGTGTTGACCATCTTCCACAAGTCGCTTGGCTCGTTCAAGTGCGAGCTCCGCAATGCGGGTTTGTTCCTCGGCTGGCTCATCGAAATTACTTGCCGCGACCTCACCTTTTCCACCGGTGATCGATTCGATATGACGACGAATCTCGGTCACTTCTTCTGGGCGTTCACCGATTAACACCGCCATCACATGACTGTCGGGATAGTTTTTCGCAACTCCCGTTGCGATTTCTTTCGTAATGGTCGTTTTCCCCGCTTTTGGAGGTGAAACAATCATTCCACGTTGTCCTTTTCCGATAGGCGCAACAAGATCAATTAAACGTGTGGAAAGTGGTTCCTTCCCCGACTCGAGCGTGTACTTTTCATCCGGATGCACGGGGGTGAGGTTTTCGAAGCGGACGCGCTTCTCCATCTCCTCGATTGGTTTCCCATTCACTTTTTCAACGCGAAGGAGACCATAATACCGTTCGTTTTCTTTTGGAACACGCGCCACACCCTCAACAAAATCCCCTGGACGCAAATAATATCGGCGAATCTGCGACGCGCTGATATAGGTGTCCTTGGTCGATGGTGAGTACGTTGGTCGAAGAAGCCCGTGTCCCTCTGGGCTCGTGTCTAACACACCATACACTGCTTCACTTGGCCCATCTTGATCGGTTGATTGTTCTGGGTTGTACGAAGGCGCACGGAACGCCTGTCGGCGGTAGGGATCCTGATTTTGATTCTGATATCGATTTTGATTGTTGTTTTGGTAGCCATTCTGATACCCGCCACCCTGATTTTGATATCCGTTGTTTTGGTAGCCACCCTGCCCGCCCCCTTGACGATTCGTGTTTTGGTAGCCATTTGAGTACGAACGTGAAGATCGACTGGTCACTCGACTCATGCGCGACTGTTGCCCTTGGGGTTCAGGTTGCGTGGGTTGTGTGGGAGAACTGGGTTGAGAAGGTGAAGGTTGCACAAAAGAAGGTGCAGAAACAGGCGAAGATTGAACTGGTTCTGCAGATGGCAGTTCAGCCGTTTTCGCAACTGGAGATTCAACAACCCGCTCAACACCTTCAGCGCCCGTTTTCGCCTCAACTTTTGCTCCCTTTGAGGTTTTTTTTGCATCTGCGCTGTCTTCCCCAACACTTGGGGGTGCCCCGATTAAATCCGTTAAATCCAGATCATCGCCTTTTGATGTCTTGGTGCTGTCGTCGCTCATGGAAAAGCCTCCTTATAAGCCTATACATTCCTTCAAGAAAAAATGAAGTTCATACGTTTCGAAAAAAAGAGAAATTCGAAGCGGAAACCTCCGCTGTGTGAGTATTCTTGCATAAAAGGGGCTGGGTGTCAAATATTGACGAGCGGACACCGGTTTCATCCCTCTCTATTCAATCTTGAATGAAAACTATTTCATATTCTCTCAAGAGAGAATGACAAACCAATCACATCTCTTATCATTCGAATATTACTCCCCTTCGGCAAGAATTGCGCGCAACGCCTCGTGAGGAAGTCGAATTTCGCGATGGACAACAAGCAGACCAACAAGTCCCGTTATCGAAAAAATCGCCCCCAATATTCCCAAGGCGCCTTGGTTTCCAAATCTACTGGCAAAAAATCCAGCGATAATGGGACCCACAATATACGCAAAACTCACCGCCGAACTTTGCAATCCCATTAGATCGTTCCCCATCACGCCAAGCTTCTTGACGTATTCTTGAATCGACGCATCTAAGCTTGGATAGCTGATCGAATACAATGCCGAACTCACAAATGTGAGTACAATGATCCATGGAATGGAATGAATCCAGAGAAACGGAATGAGCACCATTCCAGATAGAAAAGCTGTGGCAAACGAGGTTCTTTTTTTACGAAAATGCTTAGTCATGGTTCCTGTAAGAAGCCCAAAAAATAATGGAGGGGCGGTCCACATGGCAAAAAACAGTATTCCCAATGGAGATTCTTTTCCTAGATCGTTGGCAAGAAGCGCGCCAACACTCCAAAACCCAGACATAACCAACACGAGCCCCAACTCAAGTAAATATACTGGCCATATTTTTTTTAATAGAACCCACCAGATTTTTACTTCTTGACCATACGAATTTAAATGGGTATTCACAGGTTTAATAGTTCCAACACGCGCTCGTTTTTGATGCGTTGCGATGAACGCAAGAAATGTTGCACAATAAAAAAGAAGAGCTAGGAACAGTGGCCCCTTCTCCCAATAAAACGCCACAAGTGTCGCCAAAATCGGCGCAATAAACCACGCCAAAGACCACACGCTACTCATCACTCCCCAAACCCACGGCTGGTGTTCGAGTTGAATCTGTTCATCCACAAAATGATAGTTGCTAAAACGAACAAGCTCGTAATACATCCCCCAAATCGCCATGGCTAGAAGAATCGCAAACAACGAACTTCCAAATACAATCAACACCCCCGGTAATGCGATTGCGAACAACACCGCCCAATACGCGATCGTACTGTATTTCGTTTTCTTAAACCATTTCGAGTACACAAAATCACAAATGAATCCAACAAACGACGAACTTCCCAAAATAATCCCCATGGTTAACTGATTGTTGACCGTATTTTCAATCATAATGGGAAGAAAATACGACATTACCCCATCACCAATCATGAGAAGCATGAGTATGCCACAATAAATACCAATTTGAGTTTGATGAAACACATGCCACAAACGCATTCGACTATGATAGCAGATTATTAAATAATTTCTATCCAAAACAGATGAAAAGGATTACATGTGTTTGCGGAAAATCGCATTAAGCGTTCCCTGTTGATCTTCGGAGATGTCTGTTTGAGATGTGTGTAAAAGCGTTGAAGAACCATCTTGATTGACCCCATACACGCGAAGACCTGGGTTTCTTAAACCATTGTCGATATGCGAACCACTTTTATTTTCAAAACCCGGATCATCGTTAATGGATTTTCCTATTGCAAGGTGGAAAATTTCTCGCATCTTTTCTGTGATTAATACGGAAAGAATATGGAGACCTCCGCCTAGATCAACCTCGGGATTATTTGCCAAACGGTTAATTCCTAATCCCAACTCCGCGATTTTTAATGCGGCATTCGGCAATCTGTTTTCTCCTAACTGCGCAGCATTCGCATCTTCTATCACTTTCTGTTTCAAATACGCTTTTAACATTCGCGCGCGAAGGCTCGACTCATCAATCGCATCGACTTGAACATGTCCTCTTTTCACGACCAGTCGAATCGGATCCTGTAAATCACACACGAGTTGATGTTTTGGAATAGCATCCAGTTGAAACCCGTACACATCCTTATTACGAATTGCCCATTCAATTACATCGGTATCGAGTTGATATAGCACAAATGTTCCTTCGCTATCTCGAACATTTGTGCAGATTTCTCCTGGCGGATTATCCGCCAAAAGAGGAGATGATTCCCAAAGTGAAAGATCAACCTCATAGTCTTGTGCGCGGAGATCAAATCGGTTATTTGCTTCATTCACCCACGAAACCGGACTGGGTTTAATGAGAAGATCTGTACCATCATCTGCAACAAATCGAATGTACGGATATTTTTCCATTTCTTCAATAAGCTCGGTACCCAACCTGCCCATCTTTTCTCGATCTTCAGAAAACATTTCACTCGCAAGCGCTGAGATATCTGCCGTCGGGATCTCTAACCCACTGCAAGAAAGCCCGTAGTCAAATAGATCTGGATCACTTTCTGAAGAAGATACTCCCAAAATATGATCCAAATCGGCTCGCAAATCGTACGCATCGGACAAATTCGAAACGATTATTGTTGGCCTATGAGAAGCGAACAACGCATACGCCTGTTTTAGTCGTGCTCGGTGTTTTTCTTGTAGTTCTTGTTTTTCTTCGGGTGATTGCTGATCGTTCATCTTCGGCTGATTCAAGTAATCGAAGAAATCCACCCGAATACCGAGCGTCCGCAGATCGTCCAAGTAGTGCATCGCTATTGACGCATCATCGAGATCAATAGAACGATAATAGATAACGTGAACTTCCGCGCCCATCTGCCTTGCCATCGTTGCAATGAGTTTGAGTGCGGGGAGATCGCCCGCGCTATCCCAAACAATGCTCAATCTATCAGTCGGATATGTTATTCCATTTTCAACAGATGCCGTTCGTAACTTTAACATGTTCTTCAACAATCCATGAACGCATTTCTTTGCGCGCTCCATGTGTGGGGTGGCTTCGGCATCCATTCGAACGATCTTTTGAGCAATCTCAATAAAACTTGGATGAACATTGTTGCGAGTATCAAATCCCCGCTTGAGACGAAAGTCTTCCCAAGGATTATATGATGGTGTTTGTACAGAATCTGGTTCAATATGCATATTCAGATAGTATATCCTTTCTTTCTATTTTCTCAATCAATGCGTATTTATTCGTTTACTCCGCTTTTTCCGCCACGACCAACAGCCGTTTCCACGTTGTTCCAGGTGGCCAACACGTCTGAAGGATCACCTGTTCTTTTTCCGTCTGCGGTTGGAGTAACGAAACATCGTCGGCAGCAACAATCTTGGTTTCCTTCACCGAATACCAATGTGACTCGCCCCAAAACACAATCTCCACCGTATTCCCCACCTCAAGATCTTTCAAAGAGTAAAAAATCGCGTTGTAGGTTGAAACATTCCAAGAAGCATCTGTTGAGTGCGCAAAAAGAAACATCGTTTTGTTGCTGTTGTAGTCTGGAATCGCACCATCAAGATCCGACGGAAAACCCGACCCCTTGGCGTGCGCGATCCCCTTCTGTAGCGCGGGCTCATAGGATTCTGGATCAGATGCGTCCACATTCGCAATTACTTGCGCATCAACGTTAATTTCGGGAATGCGAATACGAAAGTGATCTTCAGGAGCTATTTCTTTTTCTTGTGTTGTTGCTGGAGCAACGATGTATTCCGCAGATGGCAAAAACGAGTTCGTCGAACGCATCACAAGACTACGAAACTCGAGTGCAAAATAGGGAGCCATTAAAAACAGAATGGATGACATTCCCAAAACCATCGACGTGCTCGCCAAAAAATTGGAAACGGCGTATGTTACAGGATGTATGAGCTTAAAATACGTCGCGCGAGAAAGCGTGCGGATTTTCCCTGCAATCGAGTGCTCCACCTCATCATCGATCGCCTGATCAAGAACCACCCAATTCCCGATAATCGTTCTTCGCTCCGCCCAATCTCTTTTCGCCTGCTCCAACAGAATCTCACCTGCTTTTTTTGTTGAATCAAGTGAAAAATCAATCGAAATGGAAGTGATGAACTCGCGATGCTTCATATGTGTTTACGATCTCCCTACCCATGATACGAAAAATGGGATCCTTGCGGAAGTTCGGATGCCTGCCCAACGCCCGAACCTCCGCACGAACCCCATTTTACCTGCGCTCTTCTCTATTCCTTGCCCATTTATTCGCGTAACCATCTCCGGACCATTGCTCCCAATATTGTCGAGATTCCCGCTCCGAATATCATGATTACGTCTTGAGTTCCTGTTTTTGGTAACTGTTTTGGAGGTGTCGCCTGTTCAACCGAGGGTACCGTTGGGGTTGGAGTTGGGGTTGGTGTTGGAGAGGTTGAGACGTTTCCAAATCGAACAATAATGGTGTCGTTATCACGAAGGGTGATCTCGACTTGTGTTGCGGTTGTTGCTCTCCACCCGTCGCGAGATCGTTCGCGAATCACGATTCGATCACCAGCGTTCAGTCCGCCAATGCGACCACCTTCTCCAGTACCGCTGTAGGTGCGATACTCGCGCCACGCGTTGTTATCTTCGTGCACATATTTCCAGTCGAAGTACCATTCAAGTCCTTCTTCATTGTTTGCGTTCTGCGTTTGTTCCCATGTGCCGTTCGCATTGCGATCGTTGAACTTCATGATGAGAAAGCCTGCATCGCGGGGAGGAGGGGTTGGTGTAGGTGTTGGAGTGGGAGTAGGTGTGGGGGTTGGGGTTGGTGTAGGAGTTGGCGTTGGTGTAGGCGTGGGTGTAGGGGTTGGAGTTGGGGTTGGTGTGGGTGTCGGAGTTGGTGTGGGAGTAGGAGTTGGAGTTGGTGTGGGAGTGGGGGTTGGTGTAGGTGTTGGAGTGGGAGTAGGTGTTGGCGTGGGAGTAGGTGTTGGCGTGGGAGTTGGCGTCACAGGAACTTCCGGCAACAAATCCAGTTTGAACTTGATTTGAATACGAGGTCCAGGCTGAATTGTTCCTAAGTTCAACTGCTCATAAAAAAACGTTTCTGGAATCGAACAGCCTGTTGGACAGTTATATGTGCTTGTCACTCCATACAACATGGCGTGTCCCGTTTTAAAACTTAATCGAGATGGTTGAGAAACACGAACAATCACATCATCCGTTACTGTATCAGCATTCCCTGCTCGCAAGTATATTGTTGGTCGAATTTCTGTTGAATGATTTGTTGGAAGATCAATAAAAATTGTCGCATTTTCGGCATTCACTGTCCCACTCACACCAAAATCGACAAATAACTCAATCACGTGCAGAGGTTCAGCGGTGATCTCGTTTCCGATCGCCGACTGCAAGGTGTTGTTCATTCCCGTTAACACATTTCCCGACTCAATCGTTGCTCGAGTTGGTTGAATGGTGAATCGAGAACTCACCTGCTTCCAATCGGGAACTTCATTTGCCTTCACCTGAAGAATATCTGTAACTTGCGTCCCATTTGGAACAGTGTCTTTCACTCTCACGCGAAACTTAAACGACACCTCGCCGTTTACTGCAAGTGCGCCCGCGTTTGTCCCAGATGAAATCCAACCGTTATCGATCGTAACCGTTTGACCATTTTTCGTCATTGAAGCGGAATTTTCGACATACGCCACATGTTCAGAAAGCGATTGTGCGATCAAAACATCGTTCAGCGTTTCCGATCCCGAGTTTCGAATGACCAGAACATGGTCCACCTCTTGGTTTTGCGCGTATACCGTTTCGTTCGGCGTAAGTGAAAGTTCGAAATTGGGAGCTGTTTGAGCCAAAGGAATGAGATTGTCTTTATTGAAGAAGATAAAAACGGCATACAATCCTACAAAGAGTGTTAAACAAGCAGTTGTAAGTAGTGTTTTTTTCATTGCGTGTCCTTACGGAAAAACGGGAGTTGTGGTTGCTACTGCATCTGTTGGAGTTAGTATTTGTGTTGAAGTTGCTGTAGAAGCAGGAATAGTTGAGGTCGCTCCTGGTGTTGCCGGAGGCTCAACTTCATTTGTTGGAATATGCGTAGGAGTAAACGTGGGCTCTTCCCAAGGAAGTGTTTGTGTAAGCGTTGGCGTCCACCAAGGAAGGACTTCTTGATCTTCATTTTCTCCACAAGGAAATGTTGCTTCAACGCTGTTTTCGTTTGCGTTTTCATCATAACTACCCGTATTTTCTCGTTTCTCCAAACCTGTTGCAAGAAATCTTCCCTCTTTGAAGATAAATTCAGCAAGCTCTTTAAACGACACTGTTTTCCCCGCATATCGGTTAAGAAATGCGGTTACCGCAGACTCTGGAATAACTATTTCAAGTTGACCACTAGACATTCCATTTGTCTCATGTTCTTGCGAAGGTGAAAAATCATCTTGAGAGTTATAGTAATGATCTTGTTCCCAGATTTGAAATTGTGACATTTGACCTTGATTCAGCATTGTTTCTGGATTGTCGTTGATTCGACAAGATTTCAAAAGAACGACTTGTTCTTTGTCTGTGTTCCCCACCTTTTCTACGACGTGTGCCTCTGAAACCGTATTCGCAATTTGTTCAGCGAAATACAGAAGATCTTCTTCAGTCGGAGAAGTAAAGGCACATCGCACATCCAAAGCTGAACATTTTTCTAGTAACTGATTTGTCACTCCAGTCCAAATATCGTTCATATCTCGTGTTTCAAAAATACCGTCATCTTTCAAGAAAATATTTCCAAAGATCGTTCCACGTGCAGAGGTTGCAAATTCCGATGCACCAATATGATCAATAAGCCAGCCCGCCTCATCTTTGTTAAGACCCAATCCCAAACCTTCTGGCGTATGCAGATCGACCTCATCCGCACGAACAAAAGGGCTTAGAAAAATATGAAGTAACGGGTGTTCAAAAATCATATGGATATCTCCCGAAAACTCCTCTAAAACATGTTTCATTTCTTGCTTGGTTTCTTCCCACAACCCCTCTGCCATGACGAATTTGCTCAATGTATCTTCATTTGCAAGAATGGGAAATAATGACGGAGTGTTGAAATGTGCTTGGAATTGTGTCCAAAAATCTGGCGTGGGCGCATTTGTCGGCGTACTCGTGTTGGGGGGTTTAGGTGTATCCGAGGGAACTGGAACAGGGGTATCAGTTGAGGGTTCGGGAGTTTTAGAAGATTCTGGAGGAGCTGGAAGAGAAGGAGGAATGGGAGTGTTTGTTAATGTCGCAACGAGTTGGGCTAATTCAGCAGCTGTGACTTGTGGATGGAGGTGATTATCGAGTTTTTTCTGAAGAAATGCCCATCCAAGAAACCCTAGGCCACATCCCACTAAAATACTACAAATGATGAGGACATTCTTGGCATACTTTTTATTTTTTCGTTGTACCTCGGCAAAAAATGCTTCGGCCTTAGCTGCGTCTTCTTGCTGATCGGTCTTCTGAAGTTCTTCAAGTGCAGAACCCTCAAATGGATTTGGAAGTCCTTGTTCTTCAGATGGCAACGCAAAATCAGAAAAATCAAGAGGACTTTGACCTTCTTGTTTTGGATAACCAGAATTGTCGGAGTCGGGAAGTACCAATTTGTCCTTTGTGCTATTGACAACCGCTTTCGCGATTGTTAGGCTGTACGTACAAAGAACCGTTCTCAGTCCTAATGAGAACATCAGTTCTTTTCAAAAAGCATTGCTATTCGTGGTCTCTTCCAGCGGTAGTGATGCTTTTTTCTTAAGCCTGATTATAATTCTTTTTTATGCCCCTTGTCAACCTATAACATATTTCCTCCTTCTTTTTGTTTGTCCTATAGTTGTGTTCCTGTACGTTTTTCTCAAGAGAATCACGCGTTTCCCACGAAAACAACGCATTGTGGAAAACACAATTCCAGATCATCTCTTGTAATCCCTAATAGAAAATCAGTGCAGTTCTTCAACAAGTTGCTTCAGCGAGCCCGCATCATTCCCCACCACGTGGGCATATCCCATTCTTTTTGCTTCTTTACGACGTTTTTCAAGCATGGGAACTTTTCGAATTTCACCTAATAATCCCACCTCACCCGCAAACGCAGTTTGTTGCGCAATAGGTTTATTTTTGATTGATGACACAATCGCCATTGCTACGGACAAATCGCCCGCGGGTTCCCGCAACTGCATTCCGCCCGCTAAACTCACAAACACATCCATCTCCCCCAAAGCGAGATGGCAATGCTTTTGCAACACCGCACAAATCACCTGAATACGCGAAAGTTCAATTCCTCGACCTACTCGGCGTGGCATGGCAAGTAGAGACTTCACCACCAACGCCTGCACCTCAACGAGCATAACGCGCGTTCCTTCCATCATGGCGCACACCGCGCTCCCCGCTCGACCAATGCTCGCGTCCGATAACAAAACCTCAGATAAATTCTTTTCTTCGCGCAACCCCTTTTCATCAAGCTGAAAAACACCAACCTCATCGGTTGCGCCGAATCGATTTTTTGCCGAACGCAAAAATCGCAAATACCCCGACCGCTCCCCCCAAAGTTCGAGAACGGCGTCAACGACATGCTCCAAAACCTTCGGCCCCGCAATCTCCCCGTCTTTCGTGACATGCCCAACCAAAAAGACCGCGGAGTTCGTTTCTTTTGCAGCTTGCGTTATACGATAGGTCGATTCGCGAAGTTGACCAAGCGATCCCGCGGCTCCCGTGAGATCGGTCGTGCACATACTTTGAATACTGTCCACAATCACGAGCAACGGTTTTTTGTCCCGCATTGTTGAAACGCACGTATCGGTATCGGTGCTGGATACAAAAAGGAGTTGATTCTTCCAATTCGATTGATCTTTCGCAGTCTTTTTTATCTTTTCCTCTGGTGCAATACTCATCACGCGACGGATCCTCCCCAAAATTTGTTCAGGATTTTCCTCGCCACAGACGTACAAAATGCACTCTGTATTTGATTGATCATTCAAGATATTTATGACAAGTTGAGTAAGTAATGTTGATTTCCCAATTCCCGGCTCTCCGCCCAACAACGTCACCGAACCCGCAACAATTCCCCCACCTAAGACACGATTCATCTCTTCAAAACCCGTATCCAGTCGGGATTCATGGGTTGATTTTGTGTCGAGCTCGGCAAACGAAACCACCTGAGCGCTCAGCTTTTTTGAGCCCTGTTTGGTTGTCCGATCAATCACTTCCTCCTCGAATGCGTTCCACGCTGAACACGTCGGGCACTGCCCCATCCATTTTGGAGATTCGTATCCGCATTGCTGACAGACAAATACCGTAGAAGATTTCGACATGTCGGTATTGTACGCATGCACCGGAAGGATGCGCAACAAGGAACATCTGTTCGTGTAAGATTAATGAAAGGAATCGCGAAAAAGCGCGAAAAAGCGCAATCAAAACTCATGCGTAAAAAATCGACCGCGTAAAATGCTCAAAAATCGTCTTTGAAAAGATTAGCTCGTGGATTGTTGCGTCATACTCATCACAGCTTGCAGGTAGGCTTGCATCTCACGCTCAACTTTTTCCCAATCTCCCCCTGCTTCGCGGATCGCATTGAACAACAAATCCATATCGATCAATAATTGATCATCGGTCACAATCATACGTTGCTTGGACATTTTTCCTCCCCATTCGTGCGCCGTTGGGCAAACGACGCCATTTCTCATTATATATGCTGTTTATTTATACCCAACAGGAACTTCGGTCAACAACACGCCTAATCGAATGCGTTTGGACTCGGCTTCGACTTTTTCAACCGTGACCTCGATTTTTTCACCAATCTTGGGTTCCTGACCAACAGGCAACTTGCTGATGTGAATCAAGCCGTCAATTCCTGGACGCAAGTTCACAAATACACCAAATGGCGCGAGGCGAGAAACAACACCTTGGACGCTCGTTCCCTCTGGGAAAAGATCCGCAACCTGCAACCAAGGATCGTCAGACATCTGTTTGATCGAAAGGTTGAGTTTTCCTGTTTCTTTATCAAGTGAGAGAACTTTCACGCGAACATTGTCGCCTTGTTTCATGTATCGTTTTGGATCCTCGACTTTTTCCCATGAGATTTCGCTGATGTGCACGAGGCCTTCGATTGTTCCCTTGGCTTCTTTTTCTCCTGCAATCGGAACGGTTACCGTGACAAATGCACCAAATGGCATTACACCAGATACGACACCGTCGTACGCTTCGCCAACCTTAATCTCGTCGAGCACCGCCGCTTTTTTCGCAATCATCTGCGCTTCAGAAACATGACGCTCGCTGAAGATTAATCGATTTTTATCTTTCTGAACCTCGATCACCTTCACACGAAGATCTGTACCGAGCAATGATTCGAGTTTTCCAATCCACTCTTTGCCGAATTGGCTTGTTGGCACAAAACCTCGGAGGCCTTCGTTTCCAACAATCATTCCACCACGATTCAGTTCAATGCCTTTGACCGTCACGATTTCATCAGCCGCCATCGCGCGTTCAAACTCTTCCCATTTTTTGTTCGCGAGCGCTTTTCGAAGCGACAAGATCACCTGACCTCGATCGTTCTCCACGCTACTCACGTACACTTGCACTTTATCTCCCAAATTCAAACCAGAAATGTAGTCTTTTGCCATTTCGTATTCTTTTTCGGCAATCACGCCCTCGGTTTTCGCACCGATATCAACAAGCACCGCTTTTTTGGTGATTTCTGTGACAATTCCCTCAAGAACATCGCCCCGTTGAGGAACGCGAAGTTCATGTTGAGATTGTTTGAGTAAATCCTCCATTGTGAGAGGTTGTGTTGAAGTTTTTGGAGCGACCGGCGCGCTCACCTTTTTTGCTGACGTTGTTTTAGCTGGCATAGTAAATTGAATCCTCCTTATTGAGATCCAGTGATTGTACCAGAGAAAGCGGTGGGGAGCAAGGGAGATTGGCATTTTGTTGACACAAGGCAACAAACACCCTTTTCGACTACGTTTCAAAAACTGGACAATTAAGAAAGATTTTGTGCGGTGGAGTAAATTCCACTTTCAAAAATACAGCGCCTAGTCTTATTGTCGAAGGATGAGACTCGAGAAAAATCAAATTTTCTTGGCGAATATCGTTGAGTGGTATTGTCATACGCTCCTGCTAAATATTTTAATTCATCATGAGGGTAACCATTGTGTAGAGCCCCCAATTCGTTATGTGAGATAAGTTCGCTGTTATGAATCTGTGCATAATATGTGTCAATACTTGCTCCTGCGCTAACTCGAATCTGTTCCGCAACAAACGCACAGGTAATACTTCGAAGATACAGGTAGATTGCATGTTCTACTATTTGAAATTTTTCAAGTGAGAATTCAAAGCCTTTTTTTGTAAAAAAGGTTGAACAATTTTGAAATGAACAATCTTCTGTACATAATATCTGAACAAATTCACTAACATCAGCATAAAACCTGTAAAATTTTTCTTCATCTGTTCGAGAAATCAGAAAGTCATCAACATTAAGTACGTATTTAATCAACACTTGTTCTAGGGTCATTCCCTCGACGGAAGGAGTAGAAAGAAGTTGATCTTGCATGCGTAGGATTTCTTTAACATCTCTAGAAGAGAAGCTTTTCGCTTTTATGAATATGACATGATCTTTAATAAGTATCGCGGGAGCAGCAACAGAAGTTGCCTGTTGAATAGCAATGATCCAGCCATGTGGAAACCGAAAATGTTCCCCAGGATTTCTCGTCCACCATGTGTCCTGATCGTAGCCTGCATATGCTCTTCCGTTTGCTAACAAAATGTCATGTAAATCTCCAACGAGAATATATCCTTTTGCTTCCCAAGAACCAGTAAGATGCGCTCGAACGGGCTGATGTAATGTCGTATGAAAAGAATTTCGAATATATTGCCCCTCCGATCCGCTAAAGCGATCGGGCTGGGAAAGACCATTTGTTATTTCCTGAGGATATTTATCAGTACAATGAAATACTGCCACTCCCGCATATTCTTTCGCTTCATCTTTTGACACAGGATATTCGCGATCGGCAACGATTTTGTGCAAACACTGCGCGGGATTTTCATTTCCTGCAATACGCAATGCCAATTCTATTAATGCTTTCCCAGAGTGATCTTGATTCGTCATCGTTTCAAGAAGAAGCTTGTCTAATACACCCCAATCAAATGAGTCATACTCCCATCGTTCAATCCGTTGTATTTTCTTTCGCACCATATCGGAAAACAGAGAATCCTGCGAAAAGAGTAACAGTAATTGATAAAACCCAAAAAGATCTGGCGTTACAGAGACAAAATAATGCTCTTTTTGTTGGTCCTGAGATCTCATTCGTCTTCTCCACTCGATCACTTGATGATCAGGAAGATGAATTGGGCTCCTCCCAATAACCACATTAAAAGAAGAATGCTGTTGTTCAGGCAAAACTGGCAGCTCTTCTCGCCCCCGAAAACTCACCATCATTCGCTTTCCATGAACATTGATAGAAAAAATACGTCTCAGTAAACCATCTCCATCCAACGAATCAAACGAATTTTTAAATTCTATATCTGTTTCGATACGATTATGATTCTCATGATCTGGATCAAACATATCAATATACTAGCAGAAAATGAACAATAGTGTGAGAATTTAGCCATAAAAAATCCCGGCCTTGACTTATCTTCACACTCCCTTGTGAGAGCATTATTGTGGGCGCTGGTGTGTTTGACGACTCTGTTCGGAATGGGAAGAGGTAGGACCACACCGCTCTAAAGACCGGGAAAATATTCACTTGTACGAACGATTATACCGCTCGCACGCTAAAAAGTGAAGAGAATGGGGTTTTGAAGGATCCATGTGATACATGATGCTAAAAATGTTCAATCGACCGATTAGTACGGATAAGCTTAGTCTGTCGCCAGACTTACACCGTCCGCCTATCAACCTGCTGTTCTCGCAGGGGTCTAAATGGAGATATCTCATCTTGGGGTCGGCTTCCCGCTTAGATGCTTTCAGCGGTTATCCAATAAGAATGTGGCTACCCTACAGTGCGCTTGACAGCGACAATAGGAACACCAGGGATTCCCTCACTCCGGTCCTCTCGTCATCGAATCTTCTGTTACCAGAAGGATAGACTATACCTTCACCTTTTTGTGCGAACACAAGGAAGGTGCTTGCCGTGTTATGGAATAAAATTCCATCTTCACTCGTTCGAATTCGAACGAGATCCAGTCGTTACGGGGATGAGATGATGATCAATACGTGATCTATCACACTCATCTTCCCTCGGTATTGTCCTTTACAGCCATAGGACCATGGCTTTAATGTAATGGATTTCACCGATTTGAGCAAGTGTTTCATCTTTCATTTCTGAAAGAAGTAGCAATATTTACTAGGAGCAAATCCCCTCAGATATCTAACGCTGGCAGTGGATAGAGGCCGACAAAATGTTATGTACTTGTGTACATTCGCTTTCGCGCTTTATGTCGCCATAAAGATCCGACCATATCTTCACACAAACGTGTGTTCGACGTATGGCCTGTGAGGATTCTATGAAAATGACGATCATTCATTTATTTTCATAGCCTTTCCTGCTGATTGTCTTGCGTCAAAATTGACTGGGTTACCATTTTCACTCGCATGCAAAATGCATATAAGTAGATAACCATTAACAAGAGTTTCCAGCAATTAGTCGAATTTATAGTGGTATTACCACTGCTGTATTTTTTATAACAGATCTCGATAAATAGAAATATTCAAAAACGTCAAACTACAGCTGAGACCGCAAGGCCTTATTACTTTACTGTCTCACGACGTTCTGAACCCAGCTCGCGTATCCCTTTAATGGGCGAACAGACCAACCCTTGGGACCTCGTACCTTCCAAAATCACTTTTGGGGTAAGACTATTCCATCATCTTTTATGTGTTGTCACCAACACACAGTCAGATGCAAGCCGTATGATAGATCTTGACGTAAATCTGATCTATCTCATGTGATTTTTTGGAAATCACAATCAGTCGTTAGAGGAAGAATGTTCAAGAATCTTTGACGCATAGTTCTTTCGCCTTCCGAGCGAACGAACGTTAAAACTGCTCAAAGAGTCTGCTAACCGAGCAACCATCAACAAATCATCTTTCGAAGTTATGGTATATCGTAAGATATCGAGAGCAAGATCAACCTGCTTTCGTTTCCCAATACTATACGGAAGAATCAAACGTAAAATGGTTTCACAATCATGCTGATTTTTCACGATCCAATCTGACGTTGTTCTATTTTTCTGAATGCGTCCAAGGTGCGTGTGTGAATACGCCCAGTGCAACACATCAAGATTTTTCTGCGTAATTTTTAAGATTACGCGAACACGAAATTTGAATCGTTTCTCTTTATGAGATTCGATCGAAGCCATAATAGCTCCATCTGAATCAAAAAGACCAGCAAGATACGCTCGTTCAACTAAAGAACATCCTTTTCCTACGGAACCAACCATATTATCAAAGTACCAGATAAATCTGGGACCTGCAATACTATGGCCTCCTCCGTTTTGAGCTTGTTTAATTACCTTTTATTTCTAAAAGGAGAGAAGGTGCGCAAATAAAAATGCGCGTTTTCTCCAGCCCCAGGATGGGATGAGCCGACATCGAGGTAGCAAACCGCGCCGTCGCTAGGAACGCTTAGGCGCGATGACTCTGTTATCCCCAGGGTAGCTTTTATCCGTTAAGCCCGGTACCTTCCACAAAGTACACGAGGATCACTATGACCTGCTTTCGCACCTGCTTGGCTTGTTTGCCTCACAGTCAAGCATCCGTATGCCGTTGCACTTCCAGTCCGGTTTCCATCCGGACCAAGGATACCTTTGTGCGCCTGCGATACCCTTTCGCAGGCAACCTCCCCAGTTAAACTACCCACCAGACAGTGTCCGTCCTTTCGTATGCAGAAAGGGTACGTAAGATATTCTATATAAAACGAGTGGTATTTCACTGTTGCTCTGCCAACGAGTGGCAAAGCTCCCACCTATACTAAACAATTCCACATAAAACATCAGTGTCAAGCTGTAGTAAAGCTCCATGGGGTCTTTTTGTCCTACTGCCAGTAGGCCGCATCTTCACAGCCATTTCAATTTCGCCGAGTCATGGTTCAAGACAGTTTGAGGCTCGTTACACCTTTCGTGCGCGTCACCAATTAAGTGACAAGGTACTTCGCTCATAAACTTCTTGTTCGATTGTTCATTGCTGAACAGTCTGTCTGATCATTTCTGTCAGACGCTCATGGTCGCCCATGAGATCAGACTATATCTTCACGCGTTTGGTCGCGTGTTGTGCGTATAGTCGTTGAGGATTCTTGTTTTTGACTGATGAATATATGTTATGAGATTATCCATTCCTTCAATTGAATAGTGAACTTTACAAATCATTCTTGAAACAACTTGATCAAAAAGCTCAAAGTCATTCCGTTTTGAAGTTTGTAAAGCATATGTTCGAAAAAAAGGAATAATTATCTGATGAAGTTCTTCTAGATTGCGAACGCAATATCGATAAATATCATCATGATGATTATCATGTCGATGATTTACATATATACGACCACATTTAAAAAACTTCTGAATTTGTTGGAGAGATGACAAACTTTTAATGCTCTGTGTAACAACAAATTCTGGTAATATTTGTTTACCATAACGTGTTGATGTATTTCTACACACAGAAACACCAAAATAGCCTTCTCCGTCAACAAACCCTACAATCCATCCAGACAAAACAAGTCTTTCCTGCTGATTTGCTGCAGTTGTAACATTGTCAGTTGTGTTTGAGATTGTGGGCATTATTTTCATAATACCCGAATCTTACCCAAACATCAACTAGTTCAACATCTTCAGCTCTCGAGGTACCATCTCGGAGCACAGCTCTTCCAGCATATGGCACAATTTTACTATGGCAACGGTTTTTACCCTTAACCATAGAACAGTTCACATTTGTTGATACATCCGTCTTTTTTGATGGATGCTTTGCGAACATTTCTGTCGCAATCTTTATGTCTCCATAAAGGTCGGACTATATCATCTGTTTCTTGTTAAGAAACAGGTCGGCGTATAGTCTCTGAGGGATCATGTTTATAAACATATAAACAAGACTTCCCTGCTGATTGTCTCTATTTGTTTGATTTTCACTTTTTGATTCATCTTGCGAAAAATCAAATGAGTACAAACAACTTATCGAGAGTTTCCAGCATATAGCCAACTTTTTTAACTACAATGTTTTTATAGTTACTGCTGCCGTTCACCGGGGCTTCAATTGAAAGCAGTATCTTGCGATACCACTCTCGCAGTTAACCTTCCGGCACTGGGCAGGCCTCAGCCCGTATACTTCCTCTTTCGAGTTTGCACAGACCTGTGTTTTTGTTAAACAGTCGACCTCAAATCTTTCGCTGAGCCTCTCCTTGCGGAGAGGAAGGCATCTTCCAAAGGTACGCCTAGTTGTTTTGCCGAATTCCTTAAACCATGTTCTCTCGCTCTCCTTAGTCTACTCGACTAGTCCACCTGTGTCGGTTATCAGTACGATTTGGCATGTTTCTGCTTGCGAAGCTTTTCTTGGAAACTGAAATCACGCAACTTGCGCTCGGCTTTCGCCTCGCGCTCGTGGTCCCGTCTCGAATAAACGCCCCCGTGGATTTGCCTGCGGGAACTGTCTCGACGGTTCAACGACTCGTTCATCGGAGCGTTTGCGCTATCCGATTCCGTCCCTCCCCAAGTCGTAACGAAACATACCAAGGACCGGAATATTAACCGGTAATCCATCAGCTACGCCAAACGGCCTCGCCTAAGGGTCGCCTAACCCGCACACGACGAACGTGGGTGCGGAAACCTTGGACATTCGGAGATGAAGATTCTCACTTCATTATCGCTACTCATACCGGCATTCGCACTTCTCCTCGCTCCAGCAGATCGGTTACCCGCCGCCTTCACAGCACGGAGAACGCTCCCCTACCACTTTACATCTTTCGAAATAAAATCCACGTCTTCGGTACACAACTTGAGCCTCGATACGTTTTCGGCGCCATAAACCTCGGCTAGTGAGCTGTTACGCTTTCTTTCAAGGATGGCTGCTTCTGAGCCGACCTCCTAGGTGTCTGAGGATTGTGACTACCTTTACCACTGAGATGTGTTTAGAGACCTTAGACGATGGTCTGGGTTGTTTCCCTTTTGAGCGGCGAAATTAGCTCCGCCGTTCTGAGTCCCGTACAGCGCCTTCTGGTATTCGGAGTTTGGTTAGATGCTTCGGCTTGCGCCGAGGACACCCATCCAGTGCTCTACCCCCAGAAGGGTTCATACGAGCCTATACCTAAATATATTTCGGGGAGAACCAGCTATCTCCAGGTTCGATTGGCATATAACCTCTAACCACAACTCATCCGACAGCCTTGCAACGCTGAACGGTTCGGTCCTCCAATAGGTTTTACCCTACCTTCAACCTGGTCATGGTTAGCTCACCTGGTTTCGGGTCTATAGTGAACTCCTAAGCGCCCTATTCAGGCTCGCTTTCACTACGCGTCCGCTGTGACAACAGCTTACACTCGGAGTACACCATAACTCGCCGGTTCATTCTTCAATAGGCACGACATCATCGGTTTAACCCGACTCTGTCTGTTTGTGAGCAAATAGTTTCAGTTGCTATTTCACTGGGTGTTCCACCCTTCTTTTCACCTTTCCCTCACGGTACTCGTTCACTATCGGTCAATATGCGTATTTAGTCTTGGAGCGTGGTCGCCCCAGATTCCTCCCGGAGTTTGCCGTCTCCGAAAGTACTTAGGAAATCCATATCGTGTGAATTCGTTTAACATACGCAACTATCATGCTCTTTGGTCGCCAATTCCATGGCGTTCTGCTACAAATTCACATCGAACATTTGGCTCCTACAACCCCAGCTAATGCTGGTTTAGACTATTCCCTGTTCGCTCGTCGCTTACTAAGGGAATCCCATACGGTTTCTTTTCCTGCACCTACTTAGATATTTCAGTTTGGTGCGTGCCCCTTTTTCAATAAAGAAAAATTTTCTGGAATAACCCAGAAAAGGTTGCCCCATTCGGACACCGCCGGATCATTGCTTCGTGACAGCTTCCCGACGACTTTCGCGGTCTTGTGCGTCCTTCTTCGGCACATATTGCCAAGGCATCCACTATTTGCCTGAGTTTACATTTCTAGCGATCATGAATCACTGTAAAATGCTTCAAAACCCTAAAATTCTCTTCACTTGTTAATGTGCGAACAAAACTTTTTTAGGATACACCACCGAAGTGATATATCCATTTAAAGGTTTTATTTTCGCGAGCGCTCTTTCTTTTCCGCGTCATCCACATCACTCGATTTTTTGTGGACCCAAGCGGGCTCGAACCGCTCACCTCATCATTGCAAATGATGCGCTCTACCAGATGAGCTATGGGCCCCACTTCTTCGTTCGTATCGCCCAAAAACAAAAAACTCTCCTGAGGAGAGCGTTTATTTATCAGTCAGAAAAAAGGGTGTTACATTTCCCCTTTCTGTGTCCATTGAGACATCTGACTAATAATAAACAAGCCTTTTCTCCTCTGTACACTACTTCGCTGAAGAGTCGAGTATAAGACAGGATTGATTGATTTGCAAGAGGCAAATGGGGATTCGTTCAGATGTGGACAACGCGCGTCGTACACATCCATTTTTCGCAAACACCGCATCGAATTTATATTTATTCATACCTCAACGCGTTCAGCGGCTCGATCATGCGCGAACGGTACGCGGGGTAAAATCCGGTTACCAACCCCACCACCGTGGAAAGAACCAACACGCCAATCAAAAACACAGGTGGAAACTGAAACAGATGAACCGAGGTATTTCGAAACAGCACGAACAAGTAATCGGCAAATGTTCCCAGCACCACTCCTGAAACAATTCCCAACACGCCACCAGTAAATCCAATACACGATGATTCAACAAGCAATAGGCGTGTGATATCGCTATCGCTCATTCCCAGCGTTTTCATCACCCCGATCTCACGCGTACGTTCGAGCAAGGAAACCGTCAGCGTGTTGAACATGCCAAACACCGCAACGATAAACGCGATCATGCCAAAACTTCCCAGTAAAAAGCGCATCACCCGAAACAAGCGATCCACCTGCAACAGTGTGTCCGAAATGCTTCGGGTAATGAATCCCAAGGACTGGATTTGGTCGCGCACAAACACGAGTTGTTCGGGATCTGTTGCCAACACTTTAATTAAAGAATACTTTGCCAAACCGAGACTTTCAAACTCTGCCAACGGAACATAGACCAAGAGATTCTTATCATCGTTGAACACACCAACGATCGTATAGGTCTCGGGTTCGGTTTGAATACGACTCGAAATATTTGAAATGAGATTTCCACCTAAAATAAAGTCCATTGTGGTTGTTTTTCCGATCACTTCAGCGGGAGAAAGCTCTAAAAAGCGCGCCAATGCAGATGAAATGAGAATTTCTTTTCCCGTGTCGCGTGTAATTTCCACACGCATGTGCGAAACAAGACTCGTTGGTTTTTCCCCTGCTGTTTGTGATAGAAATTCTTGCAAGGAAGCGGCGGCCGTGGAGTTCTGCGCTGATTGATCGAGAATGACAACCTGCGAGGCCTCCGCATCCTCAACCGCTTCTGCGCTCGCTTCGCTCGCGCTTTCCGCATTCACCACTCCCGTTGCGTTTGCTCCAGAAACTTCCGCCGATCCCGTCGCATCACCCAACACCGCCCCCGATACTCGATTCTCCATCCGAGTTACCGAACGATACAGATTGTTCAACGATTCTTCGTCCTTGGTGAGCGTGTACACATGATCATATGGAAGATAGCCCATTTTTTTCACACGGTTACCCGCATTGTCTGTTTCGGGAACATAGATCAACCCTTCTTGCTTTTGATAAACCAGCAGTTCTTCGGTTTGAATCCATTTTCCGTTCCATGTTCCATCGGTTGAATAAAACGCCTTTCCTTCAATGCCACCATTGTCGTACGGACCACCCCACACCTCCATACCTGGGTGACTTTCAACAACCGATCCGCGCACATATCCCACAATCGCGCCTTTCTCTTTTGGACTACTCCGCAAAGGAATGTACACGCCGTCATCAATACGATATGAAACAGATTGACCTGTGATGGGGCCAGCGAACTCAACCTTACCGTCGATGCGAACCCCCGCAACATCGCCTTGTTCAGTAAGGTCAAGTAAGGTCGAAAAGTCATCTCCCACACCCAAGTATTCTTCATCGGCTTCTTGCGAAAACATTCCACCTGCTTCAAACTGCGTGTTCGTAAAATCAAGATATGTATTTCGAGCACCCATCACCACAACTTCTGTTCGCGACTCGCCAAACTGCATCGCCCCTGCGAGTGATAACACAGGCACAACTGCCTCAACCCCTTCGATCTCGCGAATGGACTGCACTTGTTTTTGATTGAGTTCGAGCGCTGTCGAGCTACTTTGCACATCCGCGAGTCGCAGAGAGTTTGGTTGAATAAGTCGATCGGTCACAATGAACTGCAGTCCGTATACAAAACCAACCAACATCACAATCGCAAGTGTTCCAAACGCCAACGCTCCTACGGTAACGGTTGTTCGCGATCGCGCAAAGAACAGATTTTTGAGCGCCATCGAACAGATCACATCCCAAGAAAGCACTCCCTCTTTTGAGGTGCGATAAAACGCACTCATCATCTCAACAACAATCTGTATTTTTTCACGCACAACGACCGTTTTTCGCGCCAACCAATCAACGCTCTTTCGAATCAAACGATGACGTTCGTAAATATGTTGGCAGACCGTACTCCACACGGCGGAAAATAAAATCAAAAATGAATACAAGAATGAAAAAAACGTTTGAATAAAAAAGAAAATCGGGCGAAAAAGAGTTGAAATAATCTGCGAAATCGTGCGAGTAATCAAAACAGATATCGCGCGAACTCCACGAAATCCAAGAACAACCGCGTGTTTCAAGACAAACAGCGCGTGACGAATCAAGCGCCATCCGCGAAATGCCAACCGATGCACAATACGTCGAATCGTCATATCAATTTTTCGTCCACAATCACTCGTCCATCATGAATACGGATGCTTCGTGTTGCGATTGGAAGAAAACTCGTTTCGTGTGTAACCATGATAATTGTTTTTCGCTCCACACGATTCAATCGAGCAAATATCTTGATCATTTCGCTCCCCGCCTCACTATCGAGATTTCCCGTGGGCTCATCCGCAATAATGATGCGCGGATCCCCCGCGAGTGCGCGCGCAAGTGCAACGCGTTGTTGCTGTCCACCCGAAAGTTCGGTTGGCATTTTTTCTGATGCCTGTTCCAACTGCACTTCCCGCAAAAGTTCGAGCGCGCGTCCTTTTGAATCCGCACGCGTGAATCCCGCGAGCCACAACGAAAACGCCACGTTCTCCCACACGAGCAACGACTTAATCCAGTTGCTCTGTTGAAACACCACGCCGACTTTTTCTCGACGAAGTTGTGTTCGCTCATCTGTTGAAAGACGATAAATCTGTTCATCGCGCATCTCAACCGTTCCCGAACTTGGTTTTTCGAGTCCAAGAATGGTGTGCAAAATTGTGCTTTTTCCCGACCCCGACGGCCCATGAATAATCACAAACTCGCCCGCATATAAATTAAACGTGATATCTTTCAACACATGTTGGCGTGGTGGCGTGTTCCCAAAATATTTATTCACCTTCTCCAACTTCACCACAACATGATTTGATCGCGATTTTTTTGGAGGCAACGACGCTTCAATTGCATCGATATCGATTTGATAGTTTGCGTGCGTTGGTTGGATATTGCGTTGGGCAGTCATAGGATTACAGTAATTTTAAGAATCCGAATACTTCGTCAAGATTTTTCAGAATAATATCCAGCGCGGCTTGTTGTGCAGTTGGTGTCACCACAACCGTGTCCACACTTTCCGACACGTTTCTTGATTCATCTTGTGCAATGATTTTTAAGTGATACGAGGTTGTGGGGTCAAGATCGCGCAACACAATCACGTGTTTGGTTCCAAATCCAAGTTGTGTTTCGGTACTGTTTGGATATTCCGATCCCGTTCCCTGTCCCCAAAGGATTTTTGTTTGCGCGGGTTCATCGGTTTCAAAGGAGATGATTGCTTGTACTTTTGTTTCGATTCCCGTTCCAGAAACAGGTGTTTCGATTACCAAGTTTTGAATCGTTGGAGGACGCGTATCCGCACCGGTCACATATCGAATAGGTGTGCTTGCAAACTCATTTCCGTACTCATCGCGACCGCGAATGGTAAAGATGTACATCAACCCATCCTCAAGATCGGATACTTTTTGTACCCGTTTGAGCGCGTATACGCCGTCGTACACATTTTTCGCTTCACCTTTGGGAACGACTGGAATTGCGAGAAGCTCGGATTGCGTGAAGTTGCGCAACGAACCGACATCAACCTTCATCCCTTCATCTGTTTCAACAAATAACGTCTTTCCACGTTCGGTTTTGGCGTACTCGGGATCCACATCCACCGCCTGATACTGCACCTCACCTGTGGTCATCACATTTGTGGAGTACGCAAGTGACACCATCGTTCCCCCCTGCGACTGGTCCGTGGTAAACACCACCGCGGTCACCTTCGGGAAGGTTGTTGTGGAAAATGTGCTATCCTGCGAGACAATTTCATCACCATCGCTGGTCGTTCCACGAACGCGGAAGTGATAGGTTGTTGAGTGCGCGAGATCAGAGATGCGTGTGGTGTGTGTGGTCTCGCCTCCGGTTGAAGAGAGCGTGACCGTTTCTCCGTATTCTTGCGTTTCACCGTACTCAATGATCGAAGAAACTATCGAGATTGTTTTCCATGACAACACAACCGAGCTCAAGGTTTTGTCGCTGATCTCGATTCCAGAAATTTCCGATGCGGTTAAGGTGGTAAAGGTGTAATCCGTGGAGTACGCGGCGGTGCGTTCGTACCCAATCAACTCAGAATCATCCAACGAATACGTGCGGTAGTGGTAGGTTGCCCCAGGACTCAACCCGCGCAGTTTTAATGAGTGCGTTCCGCTTGCGCTCGCTTCGCTCGCGACCGATCCATACGCGTTCGTTTTTCCATACTCCACCGATCCAAACGCCGTGCGATCGGTCGTCCACTCCACTGTGGCGGTCGAGGCACCAACTTGGATTGTTGGCGCACCCGAAGCAGAAGGCGGGCTCACGTACTTCCCAAGCGGTTGCTCAGAAACCGTGTTCGACGCGATCGAGGTACTTCCCGCGTCATCAAACGCGTACACTTTGTAGTAGTAGGTTTGCGCTCGCGTTAGCGCGGTGTCGGTATACGCCGTGGAGGTTGTTGATCCTGCAAGTGCGAATGTTTCGTTGTCGGTTGATCGATACACTTTGTACAACGACGGCGTCCCCCCCGTTGAAGGTACCGCCCACGTTAAGGTGAGACTCCAGTTGCTTTTTTGTCGATCAGAAACATCAATAATCGAAAGGCTTGTGGGTGCCCCAGGCGCGGTGGTACTTGCGTAAAAATCAGCACTCGCGTAGGAATCAAAATTGCGGTTTCCCGTTCCTGTAGTAGCATTGATGTTGTTGTCTTCTGCAACTAAATAGAGGGTATTTTTGCCTTGCTGTGTTGCGAGCGCGAGATTTGTGAGCGTGCGATTCACGGTTTGCGTGGGTGTGGTTTCGGTCATGGTCGAAGCAGACGGTGTGCAGTTTACACAGTAGTAATACTTTGCAAGTTCGCCGGAATACGACGCAGGTTTATCCCAACTCACCGAAAACACATTCGACGCTGAAGGGGCGGAAACGGTTGTCGCGGGTGTCACGGTGAGATTTTGCGGAGAAGTTGGCGCGGATTCGTTGAAATAAAATGATGAAAGTGCGAGATTATTCGACGCAGTTCCTGAATAGTTCCCCGCGTTGTCTTTCGTGCGCACATAGAAAAAGTTCTGCCCCTCTTGATATGCTTCAATATTTGATATTGTGGTTTCTGCGGTAAACTGCCATGCAGAAAATGTTCCCGAACTCGCACCTGTTTTATATTCATATCCCGCTACTCCGCTACTTCCCGTATCAGTAGCGGTTGGCCAGAAGAAAGTAAAGGTGTTGTTCGCGGAGTACCCCACCGTGGTACTGGAAACGCTTGCGGGCGCAGAAGGAATAATGTTATCAAATTTATAGGTGAAGATCGTCACCGCCGATGCGAGATTTCCCGAGTTATCTTTTGTTTGAATGCGCAAGTAGTACGTGTTATCCGAAAGTACACAACTTGGCGCATCACCACCAACCACAAACTCACGATCGTCACTTTCAAACCACGCGTAACAATCGTCCGCCGTAGATTCCGAAGGAACTGCAACCGCAGAAGTTGAAAGCACAACGTGATATCCGTCAATACCACTCGCACTTTGACCAACTTCCGCGCTATCAACTCCTTCTACCCAAGTGAACTTCGGATTCGTATAGTTGTACCAGTTACCCGAGGTTAAGTCTGGAGTTGCCGAGGCGGTGCTGGAGTACGCAAGCGCGGTATCGGTTGGATTCGTTGGCGCGGAAGAATCCTGCACGTACGAAATCGCAAGATCGGTGATCACTGGCGAATCATTCAGCTCCGCGTTCGCTTGCAACTCCGCCTTCCATTGCAGGTAGCGGTACGGACTGGACGCGATGGTACTCCCCGACACCGCCTGCCAATCTGACCATGTTGAATTATTTTGTGAACTTCTTGTGTAGTACAGTATCGATCCACCGTTTAAAACGTGGGAAATGGAAAACGGCGTTGTTCCCCATGCACCATTTGCCGTTAAATCAATTGAGGGTGAGGTGTAGGTTTTCACACCCGCATCGTATCGATCGTCCGACTCTGTTCCTTGTTGATGCGTCGCGAGACCGGAGTTGTAGAGCGAGGCAACGTCGGCACTAGAAAGCGCGTTGTCGTAGATGCGGAGGTCGGAAATGGTTATATCTCCAACATCGCTACCCTCATACGCGCCAATGTACATACTAGTCGTAAAATCATTTCCCGCAACGTAATTTCCCTATGAAGCTCCCGAGTTCGACCCGTTCACATACACGCGAATCGCGTTATCTGTCGCAGACCATGTTCCAACAACATGTGCCCATTTTCCTTCGGTAAACGCAGCACTATTTAAGAGTGTTGAGGAATATGTACTTCGCGCGTCCATTCTTCCGTAACACCCATGCGCCGTTTCGTAATACAGATGAAAGTTGAGATTTGTCCAAGTTGGATCTGATCCATTCACACGAAGAATCGTGAACTTCCCGCCATTTCCATGCACCGAACACGGCTCGTTCAGTTTCACCCACGCACTTATGGAACCTTGAGTTTTGCTAATGTTGGAGTTTGCGTATGTCAACAAGGGGACTGTTCTCGTACTCGTACTGCTATTTGCCGTCCCCGTCCACGCGTACCCCGTGCCCAAAGACCCATCGGCATAGGACGTAACATAGCCTCGCTGCTCCGTCTGCACCCCATCAACATAAATGGTTTTCCCCGGCTTCACCTCCACCCCCCACCGATACGTTCCCGCGGGAATGGTAGGCGTAGCATAGGTCAACCTCCACCACCCTCCACCCATGTCGGTGTAACTCGGAGTGAGGCTCGCCGAATCACTCGCAATCGTCGCCACAGTTGCATCAACGGTTCCCGCAAGATTTGAGCTCGTACCACTAAAGACATACGCCGAGATCGTGTGCGCGCCGTTGGCTGTGGTTGTGGTGGGAATCACATATTGATCTGGCGCGTCATACCCAATGAGTTTTGCGGATTTACTCCCAGACTTGTAGTACGGCGCAGAGGTGTTTTCAGTAGCCGAGGCGGTAACGAAGGAGGTCACGGTCATGTCAGACTGCGCCGTGCCATCCATATAATTACCAAACCGTACCGCTGTTGGTGCAACCGAAAACGCCCCCGGACTTTGTGTGGTTGCCACTACCGTTCCATTTACTTTCACCGTCGCTACCAAACTGGCATAAGCAATCTCAATCGTATAGGTAGTGCCCGCAACAAAACTTCCACTCAAAGCTGTTTGTTTGTCGACTCCATTGGCCCGAGTATATAAGTAATTTGCCGAGCCATTTGAATACAACCAAACAAAATTGGTTCCGTCACCAATAAATAGATGCGAGATCCCGTTACTATAGCCAAATTTCCCACTATCAGCCGTACTATGTCTGGGAGTCATTTTAAATTTCACCACTCCTCCCCCTGTTGACCAACCAGTCAATGGTTGTGATAGTGCGTCCCCTCCGTCCACCCGCAACCCCGAGGCCTCGGTGGAACCGGCTTGGGAAGCTGGGGTGACCGTGAGGGAGACGGCGGTAAGGGGGAAAAGATAATAATCATCTGTACTATATACGGCAGTTCGATCATATTCAGAATAGACTATTTGCTGACGATGATGTCTATCAGGTGGGGTCAAATCAAATCGGGCAACGCTTTTCAAATATCCATCTTGACTTGTAGAAGATATTGAATGCATATTCGTGGTGTTATATGTTGCCTGCTTAATGTATCCACTGTTGCTTCCACTACCGATATACGCCTGTCCACTTTCATAATTTGTCCAATAACCAACCGAATAGTAGATACCCTGAGTCGCTGAAGCAATTGATTGATAAATGCCGACATAGGACGATGCAATAGTCCTGTTCAACTTAAAACTGTTCGATCCTGAATTATATGAGGTTGTATCTCGTATTCCTGCTCCTGTTGACACTCCCCCATTGGTCCATCCTGCAGGGATGAAAGGATCTGCGTCTACTCCTTCCATCGAAGGATTGTTCATTAAATTCGCATACACCTCCACCTGATGCCAGTTCACCGTCGACGCTGTCGCCGAGGCGTTCACCAACTTTACCCGCACCGTCGTACAGTTCGCGGGGGCTTCACCGGTGAACAGAAGGACGTCGGGATCAGCGCGCGTGCTCGAGGTTGTGCCGTACAAACTCCCGATCTCCGCGCCATTCGTTTGATCGTACAAAATCAACTGAGGCTGACTGGTCCCATCCGAATGCGCAATCCCACGAATCACCACATCTTGCCCCGCCGTCACGGTAATGTCGCGATAGATTCCTCCCCATTGAGGTGAATTTACCGCATACCCTCCCGCGAATATTTTACTCGCGGTGGATAGCGCTGAAACGGTAACTGTTCCAATATCTGCGAATCCATCACTTGTGTATGTTCCGTTTAACATAAACCCACCAGTGTTTGTTGTATTTGTGTAAAGCAAATTACTCGAATGAGGCATACTCCACGCGTTCCCAGTTCCTGTAGATAGCGTTCCAGCAGTCGCGCTGGTGGGCAATGCAAACACTACATCCCAACTTCCTGTCACCAAAGTCGGATCTTTCCCCGTGCCCGCACTGTAAATTTGATTTATCTCATCCCCATTGCCTACATCAATACCATACGTTCCATCAAAAAGAGGGCGACGATAGATTGTAAGACCTTCGATTAATGCATCAGCTGAGTTTACTTCGTCAGATCCAATAACAAGACTATTGCCATTGTAAACACTTCCCCCCATTGAAGTGGTCATAAACGTCGCACTATCATTAACAGTCATAGAAAGGTAGTTTGTCCCATCCAACTTCACATCTCTATCCCAACGAATAACAACATTGTAGGTTGAACCTGCCGTCCACGATGACACATCTACCTTAACGAAAACATTCCAACCCAAATTGTAATATAAATAATTATCCGTTTCTTTATAAACAGCTCCTATGGCAGCCTGATATTGTTTGACAATGGCATGTTTTTTCCCATCATTTCCATTCCATTCGGGCGTAATCCAGAACACAATCGAGCCCTGAGATGGGTCATAATTTGAATAAAAAACGCCACTTATTTGCGTTCCACTTGAGGCACTTATGATATCCGGACTCGTTGCATTCGAATATATCCCCTGACTCATCACCCCCGCCGCAAACGGCCCCGCACTGTTTCGCTTCGCCATCGCCCCTGTAAACGTGGCACTTGCCGTCGCATACGTAAAATGACTTGGCGTCCAGTTTGTGCTAAAGGTTGCGTGCTCAAAACTCGGATTCGACACCAAATTCGTCACACTTTCTTCAATCAGCACTCCCCCATGCGAAGCGTACGCTCCCGAAGGCAAAGAAGAATCCGTGACATATTTCGCCCCCGCGATCGTACCATGATACCCATTCCCACTGGCATCAATCGCCTTGCCCGAGTTGCGCGGATCATCCCCATTTTCATCAAAATGATACAAAATTAATGTATTATTATCCGATTCGTACGGATACGTTTGTGGAGTAAAAGCACCACTGTACCTTGCTACATTCGACATTCTCAGTTCATCTATCATTCCATTCCCATAAAATACTCCCCACGCTTCCGCCAAACCCACGTTAATTGGATTGTCCAAAGTTACATTTCCAGATGCGACACAACTTGCCGTGGGAGTGCCATTCACAAACAATCTCATGATTGAACCATCATATGTAAGTGCCACATGTGTCCAAGTATTTACTGGTACTGTTCCCCCAGCAAATAATTTGTTAGAACATGAAGTTGTTGGAACATTCAAACCACCGGAAAGCGTATTCCCTGATAAATACAAGCGGTTGTATCCAGCCGTATTACCTCCCCAAATTGCTTGATTTCCCGTTGATTGCGTGTGATATACCCAAGCTTCAACCGTTAATTGATTCGTTACCGTGGGTCGACTCATCGAAACATAGTCATTTTTTCCATCAAAACTCAGCGCCGAGTTGTTCTGGTACCGAATCGCCCCCGTCGCCGTACCATGCGTTTCCCCATCCGCGCAGGTTGTGCCCCCGTCGAACGCGCACGCGAGCGTCGCGGTCGCACCTCCAACCGTGTACCCATTCCCGCTCGGCGCGGTCGCGCTGGGGTTTGCGTAGTACAGCTCGTAGTTTGCGCTCGATCCCCCACCCCACAGCGTTTCCTGCATGGGAAAGGTCACGATGGTTGCTTGAGAATCCGAACAGTTTGTCGCGCTCGACTCAACCTTGTACGATCGTGCGAGCTCGGTTCGCGCATTTGCCGATGTCGTGGCAACAAAGGCCACACGAAGATCATCACAGTCCGCCTGCAAACTCCCCGCCGTCACCAACGCAGAAGTATCAACTAAAATCTGAGCAGTTGTTCCAGAAAGAATGTTCCCCGATCCATTGTTTCGCATCGTGACCGTTTTCTTTTTGAGATAGTTTGGATTCCACCACGCGGAAGATGTCGCAATACGAATCTCGGTCGAAAGCGCCGAAACCGCACCCGAATCGTTATCGTACCCCGCAGCGGTGTACTCCAAATCGGTCGGCATAAGGTAGGTACTTTCGGTCAACGCGCGAATTTTTTCCGGTATTAAATGAAAGTCGCGAACTACTGTCACGCATCCAACAAGAATCAATGTGAAAAAAATGGTAAAAAACGAAAACACTCGAGGTGTTTTTTGATGCTTTCCATGCAAAAAGAAACGTTGATGTACCACAGTTCAGTATACGCAGATTTTAAGAGGAAAAACTAGAGGGAATTAGTATCGTTGACCCCTCGGCTTTGGCACAAATGGACGCAACGAAACGATCTCAGACGGACTGTGTTTGTACAAGTATAAAATTTTGTCGATGTAGTTGCCGAGATCTTTGTAATAATACACATCGCGAAGGTCAAGATCGTCGTTATTCACGATATTTTTTTGCATCGCCGTGTCAACATTGATGATTGTTGACCCCGCGTGAACCGTAATATTCCCCACGTTGAACACGCGATACCACACATTTGGCGGAAAGGTCTTCACCTTCGCCGTTTCATCCCACGTAATCGCGCGACTGTTAATTGCAAACACGTTGGTCGGTTCAAATCGGACGAGTCGTCGATCGGTGAGATATGCCACGCGTTTCGAGTTCATTGCGTGAGTTAAGAAAGCCCCAATCAGCGCAACAATTAAACCTAAAAGAACACCAAAAGTGAACATAATGGGACTCATCACGCGGAAGCCAAAAGAGCCCAAAAGAATCAACAACACCAACCCAAATAATCGAACATATCCCATGATTTCTGCAATGGGATGCGGAGTGATCACATACAACACGCGCTCACCTTCTTGTTGACCTAAAAATTTGGAAGTTGTCATGGTTCCGTTTTGGAGTTCGGCGCTTTCTGGAGATTCATTCATACGCGAATTATACTACGAATGTTCTTCGGCGATCTGAGGTAGAATAGCAGTATGAAACACTGGATTTCATGGAGTCCCGCGGTACACGTAACGCAGTCAACGCGATTGATGGTATGTTTTCCCGTTCGGGGTTCGGATCTCGAGATACTTCGCGCGTGGTATGTGCACGAAACGCACCGCGAGTTTTCCGTGTACTCCCCACACATCACCCTCATCCCGCCGTTTTTTTGTGATCTCGCACATGCGAACAACGTTGCTGATGTGATTTCCAACTCCCAACCGTTTCCTGTTCCCATTTCACTCACCGATTCCGGAGTTTTTCATCAGAACGGAAAATCGATATTATTTTTGCACGCCGAACCCGCGGAAGAGATTGCAAAATTTGCGGAAAATCTTGAATTAAAATTTGCTGATATGATCACCATCGATCTCACACCCTACACAAATCAGCAACGCCCCCCATTCGAGGCACATCTCACCGTTGAGTACGATTGGAAAGATAGCGTCGCTTCAACAAACGCCAACATAAAAATTCAGACAAAAACAGCTGAATTGTGGATTGAAACCGGATGAAAACTATTTGGTATTGTTTAAGAAAAATTGCCAAGCTGGAATCAGCTGTTTTTACTTTCCTTGTGATAAGGAAGGTTTGCACCAAATGTTTCCTTCTGTCAAGGAAACTTTTGTCAAAAAAGGTTTTGAAGAAGCTTTCAAAGCTCTCGTTCTCTTGGTGGGTCAGGATGGAATCGGACCATCGACCTCCTTCTTATCAGGAAGGCGCTCTACCACTGAGCCACTGACCCATTCGAACACTTTGCACACAAGCAATCTGCATTTTATCATAAAAAAAGCCCCACTTTGCGGTAGGGCGATCAGAATTCCCGCGTTGGGTGATAATCAACGCAACTCATAGTCCAAAATCGATTCGCGAACACATTGTGCGATTCATCGTGTGTATGCGAAACAAAACAGATTGCTTACAGCGTGGCAAGAATTTTCTTTTTCACTCTATGGTGAGAGTGTTTTAACCGCGGCATGACCGCGGACGGGCACGAGCGTGACTTCGTGACCGTTTTCACTCCTAGAAAGGAGGTGATCCATCCCCACCTTCCAGTAGGGATACCTTGTTACGACTTAACGCTTGTCATTGACCTCGCCGTAGTGGCGCCCCTCGCTTGCGCGTTAGGGTCATCCGCTTCGGGCGTTGCCAACTCCACTCATTTGACGGGCAGTGTTCTGAGATAGTTATGTCATCACTGAACATACTTCTCTCCCGACTGGGCACACGGTTTTCCCGTACCCTAGCCGACGCTTGATTTTTTGGAATACACATTCATTCGTTTCCTAATCTCTCTTAATTTATCAATTCCTGATAAAGAAAGATGTTCTTTCTTTTTAAATATCTCAATCGCCTCTAAAAAGCAGGCATATGAAAACCGCTTCTTAGCTCGTAATGGATATTTCGAAAGAAAAGGAACTAACTTTTGTGTAATCTCTTCCATAGAAGATATTTTTAACTCAACATGTGGATGCCATCCATATCTTTCGTAAGAAAGTGTATAGATTCTACCACAGCCGATTGTTTCACGAATTGATTGAAGAATATCTCTATCATCATCCCGAAGTTCAATTTCGAAATAAATGCGAGCATCTATTCCTAATTTTTTCGTTCGATGTTTTGAGATGGATATTGTAAAACATCCTTCTCCATCAATAAATCCAGAAACATAATCTCCCGGAAGTATCATATCAAGTGCGTCCTTCCCGATCTCTCGGTACTACGACGCTTGCAGACTTCCACATTGATTTTTGAACCAATCACTCGATTCATACTCTACATATCATATTCTATTTCTACTCAAAGTAGAATATTTCAATAGAGATCAAAATGGATCTCCCTTCGTATCTATATCATCGATTTGAATCTATCTCGAGCTCAAATACATATATGTATATATCAACAAGAACTTCCCCCGCTGCACGTGGGGTCGTGATACATATATGCCTGTAAAACTTCAAGCTAAATTCTGCTACTTTCACCCTTCAACCTGCTTGTTACCAAGAGAGGTCTGTAATTTCGCTTTAGTCATCTTGTTGTGACTAACCGGATTTACACCGGCTTAATGATATAAACGGAAGGCGCATATTTACGTTGTGCAAGGAGCGAGAACGTATTCACCGCAATCTTCTGATTTGCGATTACTACCAATTCCGACTTCATGGGGGCGAGTTTCAGCCCTCAATCTGAACTGAGGCAAGTTTTATAAGGATTAGCTCGGGGTTACCCCGTCGCGACCCGTTGTACTCGCCATTGTAGGATGTGTGTGGCCCTAGACGTAAGGGACGTGCTGATTTGACGTCGTCCCCTCCTTCCTCCGATCTTGGTGACCGGCAGTCTCGCGTGAAATATAACACGCGACAGGGGTTGCGCTCGTTGCTGCACTGAAGCAGACGACTCACGCCACGAGCTGACGACCGATAATCTATTCAGTTTCCTGATAGACGGACTATACCATCACCCTTATTTCAAAGGGGCTAAGCGTATGATACGAAATGTATCTCACCGCGTTTGCGGATCAGTCTCTACGGGGCTACAAGAAGCTTTTGCGCTTTTGCTGAATACGGCTCTATTAATCTCAAGAATTCATGAGATGCGTCTGTATGAATATACAAAACAAACGTCTTCGCGTGTTCGTAATGATAAATTGATGAAGTAATAGTGGAAGATAAAATATTTACATATTTTTGATCTCGTTGTGCATCTTCAAATGTTGTATATGCGATCCGAAAATCGTTTTTCAAATTTTTAGACACACTTCCATCACCATCAAATCGACCTGCAAAATAGGCTTGTGTATTTTGCAATACACTCCTCTTTTGCAAATCTTCATTAAAGAATGCGCGAATAAACGGCCTACAATTCACATATATCTGATATGCGGGATGCTTTGCTTTTTTTAAAAGATAAACTTTTGGATTTTTCGCAAAATCATATTGATAAAAATCCTTCATTGGAAGGTACTTTCGCACCTTTATTCGGGAATTATCAAAATAAAGTCGTAAAAAAGCTCGAAATCTATCAATTAAAATGGGATAAATCGATGTCAGTCCAAAACTGCTTGATCGTAAATATCCATCTGCACTCCACAAACCAAGAATATATGAATCAATATTCAACAAAGGAAAAACTTTTTGCCTTGAGCTTCCCACGGGGTTGCCAAACATTCGATGTGCCATATGTAATACATAACACATTTTACGCTAGGGTTCACCGTTATGAGCTTAGTTGTCACTTACACATTACTGTGTAAGGGGTCATCGTCTGTGCTTTCGCACAAATGCATAACCATGCATCACCTGTGTACCACCCTCAAAGGCGACTGTGTTTCCACAGCTTGCAGGTACATGTCAAGTCTAGGTAAGGTCTTCGCTTCGTCTCGAATTAAACCACATGCTCCACTGGTTGTGCGCTCCCCCGCCAATTCCTTTGAGTTTTAGCCTTGCGGCCGTACTCCCCAGGCGGCTCGCTTAACGCGTTAGCTTACGACAGCCCACCGAAGTGAACCATCTAGCGAGCATCGTTTAGGGCCAGGACTACAGGGGTCTCTAATCCCTTTTGCTACCCTGGCTTTCGTCCTAGAGTGTCAGTACTGTCCCAGGAACCTGCCTTCGCTTTTGGCATTCCTCTCGATATCTACGGATTTCACCCCTACACCGAGAATTCTGATTCCCCCTAACAGACTCGAGACACGCCGTATGACGAGCTGGTCCGGAGTTGAGCTCCGGGCTTAAACCCGCCACGCGCGCGTCCACCTTCGAGACGCTTTACGCCCAGTAAATCCGGATAACGCTTGCACCCTACGTATTACCGAGGCTTCTGGCACGTAGTTAGCAGGTGCTTTCTAGCGAGGTACCCTCATTTTTTTGTTCCCTCGCCACAGTGGTTTACAACCCGAAGGCCTTCTTCCCACACGCGGTGTCGCTGCGTCAGACTTTCGTCCATTGCGCAAGATTCCCAGTTGCTGCCACCCGTAGGTGTAGGTCCCGTGTCTCAGTGACCTTGTGGCCGGCCATGCTCTCACACCGGCTACCCGTCGTTGCCTTGGTGGGCGTTTACCCCGCCAACTAGCTGATGGGACGCAGGCCCCTCTCTTCGCGCCTTACGGCTTTGATCTTGCGATCACATGCGGTATTACCCCGCCTTTCGGCGAGCTGTCCCCCACAAAGAGGTAGGTTCCTACGTATTACTCACCCGTCTGCCACTGCACATCATTGGACTTTGGAATCAACAACACAAATTACTCTATAAAAGAGCGATCGTGCCGTTGAGTCATCCAAAGTCCAACAATATACCGTTCGACTTGCATGCTTAAGGCACACCGCCAGCGTTCATCCTGAACCAGGATCAAATTCTCAAAAAAATAGAAAATTTGATTCTATAAGAAAAAAATTTCAAAGAAAAAGACGGAAAAAATTAACTGCACGTTACACACGGCAGCAATCATTTCCGAAGAAATATCCTGCCACTGTGTAAACAATCTGTTTATTCGATTCTGAACTTGTTAAAGGGCTTTATCGACTCAAAAGCGTCACCGCTCTCGAGAAAAATGGATAGTTCGAAAAGAAAAAAATCCCCAGCCGAGGGGGATTGGTATCCGCCTAGCCGAAGAAACATCAATTCATATCCGGTGAGTATCATAGCAAATATCCAAGGCGTGTCAAGACATAATGTTGCGCATTTTCCTATTGAGTCGCATCACCCCACCACCCAAACACTCCTCACCAAAATACAACACCGCGCTTTGACCATCGGCAACACCTTGGATTTTTTCAGCCAACGAAACGCGTAAAGAATTTCTACCATCCTCGAGCTCAACAGAACAGCGGAACAACTTTCCCCCATGACGAATCCGCACAAACACCTCCCCCGCATTCAACTCGCTCGCGTTCATTATGTGCGACTCATCAATCCAATGCATCTCATCAATCGTAAACGACTCACACAGCGTTTCTTCACCGAATCCCACAATCAACCGATTCTTCGCTACATCTTTTGCGATCACATAAAACGGTGGGATCACCTGCTTCCACTCCCTGCTCTTCGCGCGAATCTTCCCCAACAACCGAAATCCGTGCCGCTGACCGATCGTGTAAAACCACAAGCCATCGTGTTCACCAATCACCTCACCTTGCGCGTTCACCACCTCACCCCGCTTTTCACCGAGGCGCTCCTTCAAAAACGAATGCACGTTGATCTCGCCGATAAAACAAATTCCCTGTGAATCGGGTTTTTTCGCCGTTTCCAACCCACGCTCCTCGGCCAAGGCGCGCACCTCCACCTTCGTTAAATGTCCAACGGGAAATAAAATATGCTGCAGTTGAGATTTTTCCAACAAATACAAAAAATACGACTGATCTTTTTTTGCATCCACCCCGCGCAACAAACGTCCATCAACGGAGCGCGCGTAGTGGCCAGTCGCAACAGCATCAAACCCATGCTCCATCGCCCAGTCATAAAATAATCCAAACTTGATTTCTTTATTGCACATCACGTCGGGGTTCGGCGTGCGCCCTTTTTCGTACTCAGAGAAAAAATACTCCACCACTTTTGTTTTATACGCATCCTTAAAATCCAAAACCTGAAAAGGAATCCCCAATGTTAATGCAATCGCGAGCGCATCCTTGCGATCTTCCTCCGCCCGACACCCAGGAGCGCGCCAGCACTCCAAAAACACACCCGTAACCTCGTATCCCCGATCTTGCAACAGCACAGCCGAAAGCGAGGAATCCACGCCACCAGACATGCCAAGCGCAACCCGTTTTTTTGTGCCAATTTTCATCCCATTTTTCGATTGCATACGCGTATTTTAACAGAGGTATACTGCTGAGATGATTTCATTTGTGTATTTTGATGTTGGCGGTGTTGCAATTCGCGATTCTTCGCACACAACCATGTGGAATCAAGTTGCTCTCGATCTTGGGATTCCACAGTCGCGCTTACCCGAATGGAAAGTATTTAATCAAAAATATGCGTATTCATTCTGCATTGATCGCGACATCGATTCGATTCTCCCCGAACTCGCCTCTACATTTTCCTTACAGATTCCTCCATCATACTCAATGCTAGAAAACCTCGTTGATCGCTTTAGTCCAAATCCTTCGATTGTCCCCGCAATGCAGTTCGCGCAACAACGCACGCGCGTTGGATTACTCACCGATATGTTTCCTCGAATGTTTACAATGCTCGAACAAAAAAACCTCCTCCCCTCCATTCAATGGGATTGCGTGATTGATTCTTCACAAGTTCGCGTGCGCAAACCCGAAAAAGAAATTTTTACAATCGCGCAGAATCATGCAGGAGTTCCCGCAGATCAAATTTTGTTTATCGACAATCAGCAAAACAATCTCGATGCCGCAAAAGCCTGCGGCTGGAACACATTACACTATGATTCCACACAATATGAAGAGTCGGGGAAACGTGTTCTTCTTTCGTTACAAGAACTCTTGTGAGTTTTTACGATATAATACAGGAGAAGAAAAGAGAAACAGTTATGAAAAATATTGGTGTATTTTTTTCACAACCCGAAAAAATGGGCTATCCTTTCAACAAACCTGGTGAATATTGGCAATCGTATCAAGAACTCAACCAGGAAGCAGAAGATGCTGGAGCAACACTGTATATTGTCCGTTCACAAGCAACATATCTCGGCAAAGGTGTATTTTCAAAAAGTTGGAGATTTCAAAACGGCGAACTCATCGACTCTGGCAAGATAAAAATCGATGTCCTCTACAAAAAAAGCCCATTTATTTCCGATGGCGCGATTCCCGTATTAAATAATGAGGAAATCGATGAAATCTGTACGAATAAATGGATAACATATCGTCTCTTTCCTCAATATTGTCCCATCGCAGTTCTAGCAAATACGGAATCAGAGTTTCTCTCCTCTCTTAACAAAATCACTTCAGCAACAAAAGTCATAAAACCTCTTGATGGTGCTGAAGGAGATCATGTGTATATTGGCGATACGGCGTTTTTGCAGAAATGTCCCAAAAAATATCCTCTTATTATTCAAGATTTTATTGATTCCAGTGGTGGAATACCGGGACTTGTTGAAGGAATGCACGACTTTCGGATTGCGCTTATGAACGGAAAGGTTGTGTTTTCGTACATTCGCACTCCCCCAAAAAACAGCTTTCTTGCCAATGTTGCTCAAGGTGGACTGCAAACAACGGTTGATCCAGAAAAAATACCTCAAGCTGCACTCGATCTTGTGATGGCGGTTGATGCTCAAATGTCCAGATTTGGCACGCGGTACTACGGGATTGATATTGCATTGTCCCCGACTGGATATAAAATCATTGAATTAAACTCGCGACTCGGATTAGATGAAAATAGTCGCGGTCTAATATTTAAAGAATGTAAAAAACAGCTCGTCCAACTTTTAATCAACATGACCTAAATACCTATGAAAAAACTGTTGTTTTTGGTCAATCAGCAAAAAGAATCATATCAGGCTTTTGTTTCTGCAGGCAAAAAAGCAGATGTTGAAGTTCAGGTCGTCCCCTCCCACGACGTCGTGATACAAGTAAATGATCATAAAAACGAAATTTTTGCTCAACAACACCCATTAGAATACTACGATCTCGTATATTTTCGTAGTTTAATTCGATCGCCTGAAACACATATGGCAATCGTTGACAAATGTAATACCCTCAACATTCCTGTGTACGATAAAAGCGTGCGATGTCAGCACCCGTACATTGAAGGAAAAATGTTTGATTATATGAAACTCAGTAGAAATGCTATTCCACTCATTCCCTCACAGTATCTTGATTTCAATCACTACGCAAAAATTGCACATCAGTTTTCGTATCCACTCGTTGTAAAAATTTCAAATGGATCTCAAGGAAGAGGTGTCCATTTATGCCACAACAGCGACGAAGTTAAAACAGTCTATTCACAGTATTCGCAACCATTAATGGTTCAACCATTTATTCAAAATGACGGTGATTTGCGCGTATTTGTCATTGGTGAAAAAGCAATTGCAACAATCAAACGAAAAGCCTCAAAAAAAGATGAGTTTCGAAACAATGCGTCTTTAGGTGGAGACGCATCTTTGTATCAAATAGGACCAGTCGAAGAAGAGCTTGCAATCAAAGCAGTTAAAACACTCAATCATTCCATCGCCGGAGTGGACTTAGTTTTTGATGAATCTGATCAAACTTGGAAAGTCCTCGAGGTAAACAGAGCGCCACAATATGACGCACTCGTTCGAGTAACTGGAATAGATATTCCATTAAAAATGGTTGAGTTTTTACGCGATCAATGTTAGATAAAATCTCAATATCACTTACATCTTCGATGTCTCATTCATTGTTTGTATCGCTATCATATTTGCTTTGTACGCATTTGGGTCATCTGTGTAAAAACTCGGAAGTGTTGGCTGAAAACTTGGACTCAACTCCATCGCTTTTTCGAGATCTTCCACCGCAAGTTTACCAAAATAGAGCGGGGTTAGATCAAAATGATGTTGCTCTAGCCAATGTAATACATGAATTCCCCCACGAAGATATGCTTGATCGCGCGTGAATGCGCCCGCCTTTGATGTATCTTTAATTCCCCGCTTCACACGCACGCAGGTGTTCCAACGGCGTAGTTTATCCTCCATGTACGGCTCAAGTTGTTGAAACACGCTCGAAAACGAAGATGTGCTTCCCAAGTACACTGCCAAGTATCGCAAAGATTCAAATCGTAACAGTTTTTGTGAAAGCGGAATCAATTGGTGCAACACCGCCAACCCTTCCTCGGTGTCCATGTACGGATGCAGTCCAAACTCTGCGTGTTTTTCAAACCACGGCTGTTTTTCTTCATTGATGCGTCGCAACATGTGCGTGCCAATTTCATGATGGAGCGTTCCCAGAAAGCTTTTTTCGCGGTACTCAATCGGCAATCGAATGCGAATAAGATCTTTTTGTACCGAAGTACGCGCAATGTATGAATACGAAAAAAACACGCGAACTTTTTTGTCTAATCCAAGTGTGGCGAGATACGCGTGCAACTGCTTCTCCACTTCCTCGCGTTTCATCATCGGTCCCTCAACATCATCCAGATACGCCCCCTCGGTCTTCCAGTTTTTTTTCACATGCTCCAATGTGTTGATCGCAAACTGAAGATGCTCACTCGAAACATCGCCATATTTTGTCAACACCGACTCTGGAATTTCCTGCGCGTACTCAAACTGTGGATTGTAGTTTTCATCAAACAAGAATTTTCGCTTCTCATCTTCAAGATTCGTCGGCGTAATCATCTGCGCAATGGTTAAATGTTCATCTGGTTTTTTGGCAAAAAGGTTCATCGATTCACCCCCACAAAGAATCCTTCAAGATCATTTCGTCCTAATTGAATTTTATACGGCGAGTCATTGAGTTTTTTCGTCACAATCATCGGCGAGCGATACACCGAATCCTGCAGTTTATATCTCACCTCGACCACCGCTGCCTTCCCCTCACCTGCCACCTGCTGCATCCACAACAAATCATTCGGATCAACAAGATTGAGCTCCATCGCGAGATCATACGCAATCGCACTCATCTCACGACCTGTGTTCATGAGCGCCTTCGTGTCGTGATGACGATCGTCATCATCAATCAGCGCCACCTCTTCAACATGTGAGAGAATTTGAATATCACCCTCTGATTCAACAAACGAAGAAAAACTTTCCGCAAACAACGACTGCCCAATCTTCACCGCATGATTCACATTTCGCGCCGTGATTCCTTCAAGTCGCTCCAATCGCTTCCGCAATCCCGCCTGATTGCACAGTTGAATCGAAAGGCCGGGATATGCATTCACCTCAGCAACAAGTGGCCCACGTTCGGGATGCAAGAAAATATCCACACCCATGTATCGCAGTCCCGTTGCGTTCGCGGTTCGCGTTGCGGTTCGAAGCGTTTTTATCCAGGTTGGAATTTGAATATCAGAAACAGGTATCTGTGTGTCTGGAAAATACGTGATCATCTCTTTTTTTCCCGAAACACCAAACAACGTCTTCCCCGTCCCCATGTCAATCCCCAATCCAATCGCCCCCTGATCTAAGTTCGCTCGGCCACCAGAAGCGTGGGTTGGTAACCGCGTCATCGCCATCACAGGAATATTGTTGAATAAAATCACGCGAACATCGGGGGTTCCGATGGGAACGTAGGGAGCAAGGTCGGGATGAACGGGGATGCGTTCCTCAATAATCGCGCTTCGAGTTGTGTTCCACGTGCTGTACTGTCCCGCCAAAATATCGCTCACATGCAACCGAAGATCCTCCTCTGTCCATTCTCTATCCTCAATATCAACCCAAACATCCTCACCGCGTTTTCGTGACTTGATCACGATCACCCCTTTACCTGCACTTCCATTCGACGGCTTCACCGCAAATCCGCCTTCGATAGAAGAAAAATCAAATGCGCGAAACTCCTCTTGCGTGCTCACCATCGCGTAGAGTTTTGCAACACCAACGCCATGTTTCTGTAAAAAGTTTTTTGCAACATATTTTGAAAAACCATATCGTTTTGCGCGACTCGAATTAAGCGACGCGTACAATTGATTGCGCGCGTTCATTCCTAAAATGTGTGAAAGTTTTGCCATGATTTTTCTCGCGAAAAAATACGATGCTACTCCTCCGATTCAAGAATCGATCGGAATCGAAGAATCTCCATTACGCGAACACCGGTGTACTTTCCAATCATTAAATTCAACGCGAACATCAACGCAATGGTGATTTCGGGATGCAGAATCACGAATTCCTGCACACTCAGCGAACGCATCACCGATGCACTAATAAACGCGAGCAGTAATGTTTCTCCCGTTAACTGAATCGCAGTCCACATGGAACTCGACGACTGCACCTGCAAAAAGTTTTCAGAAAGTAAAACCAGTACGAGCATTGGAAAAATACCAATCGTCGCCAGATTTGTGAACGGAATATAGGGAGATAGAAGTAACACAAAAAACATTGAAAGCGACACGAACCACAGCACAAGACTCGTGCGCGGAAGATACTGTAGTTTTAATCGAGAAACAATCATCTTCCCGATCGTTGTGGAAATAAAAATGGCAAAAAACAGCAACAACCCTCGTAAAAATCCCGTCGACACAAACGCCACAGCCAATACCGCAGGGGTGTACACACCAAACCCCTCCAACCCAATCACATGTCGAAAGAAAATAATCAAGGTTGAGATCACGGGGAATAAAATCAACAACACGAGAATGTTCGCCGGCACCCCATTGTCAACCGCTTGGCGAATCAACAGTTGCATTGAGTTAAATGGGAAAACCAGTGTTGGCTCGGTTCGATCAAGGTACTGCGCGAGTGGGCTTTTTTCTTTTGTCGTTGTTTGTGTGAGATCTTTAAGTTGATCTTGTTCGAGCTTTTCTTGATCAATAATCGAGGCCGAGGAACTCGCCAGCTGTGCTTCTCCCGTTGACGAAGAAGAATCCGTGGCAACACGTTCCGCTAATCCCACCGACTCCACCTGTTGCAGAATCTGCACTCGCTCACTTGGCGGTTGTTGTGACTGTGCTTGGATAAAAGAAAAAAACGGAATCACTCCAATAAAAAAGAAGAGGAACGGTATGAGATTTTTCATACCTTGTATTATACCGCAAACAGAACCAAAGGTGGCGCCTTTTCGGCGCCACCAGTTTTCTCACAAGATTAAATCTACCCTCGCACTTATTTCAACACCGTTTTAAACAACTCATATGCCATGGTGCCAACAATTTCCTTTTTGTTGACCACAAAGGTTGGAGTCGCGTTGATCCCAAACTTCTGAGAAAGTAGAGAGTCATCCTTCACCGCTTGAGCGATTGCTTCGTCTTGTTGACACGCAACAAACTGCGTTTTATTCATCCCCAAGCTCGCCGCGTACTCAGCAAATTTTGCTTCTGCGTCGGCTTTCACAAGAGGAGACCATTCTTGTTGTTTGTTCATGATCAAATCATGCATATCCGACCATTTGTTTTGTGGAACCGCACATCGAGCCGCAACCGCTGCGATCTCCGCGTTTGGATGAATCGAGGTTAACGGCATATCGCGATAGATAATTCTCATCTTTCCGGTATCCACAAATTCTTTTTTGATCGAAGGATAGACCGAAACAAAATGGCGATAACACACGGGACACTGATAATCAACAAACTCAACCATCGTGAGTTCGGCCTTTTTATCTCCCACCTCACCCACGGGATTTTGTAGCATTTCTTTCCAAACATCATCGCTCAACACACGAGGAGCGGGCGTTGCTTGTTGTTGGTTCTGTGCGACCGCTGCGCCAGTCGGAGCGCCAGACTTTAAGTACCGCACCTCGGTTGTGAGAACGCCAATTAAGTACGCGGAAATCAACAAAAGTCCCGTTGTGAAGTTGTTCAACACCGCGTCGGTGAGTTTTGTCCACGGCTGTTGCGCATCTCGTTGCGCGGATTGATCGAACTGCAATCCACGAAACCAAGACTGCAGATTTTTTATCACAGATGAAACACCTGTTGAAAGCTTCTCACCCATTTCTTGCGCAGTTGCAGTTGCAAGCGACACGTTTTCTTCAACAACCTTCGTCGTTCGCACTGAACGTTGTGCGTGTTTTTTTGATTTTTTTGGAGACATGCTCCTCCTTGCTATAGATGAATATTCTCACGCACAATAACAGATTATCTTCCCCTTAGCAACATCGCATCCACAACGCGTTTTAACGCACCAACATATGCCGACATCCGCAGATTTATTTTTTTATCTTCATGCGTCGTCCACATTTGATCGAATGCGCGAACCATCAACGGTTCGAGTTTCGCAAACACCTCTTCCTTGGACCACGTGTATCCGTGCAGATTCTGCACCCACTCAAAATACGACACCGTCACCCCACCCGCATTCGCCAACACATCGGGAACCGAAAGAATCTTCCGTTTCCATAGAATCTCATCCGCCTCGGGAGTCACCGGACCGTTTGCCATTTCTACAATCGCCTTCGCGCGCATCTTTTTTGCAACCTCGGGCGTGATCACATTTTCAAGCGCAGATGGAACCAAAATATCCACATCCTGCAACAAAAACGCTTCGGAAGTTAACGCAACCGTGCCACGAAAACCCTTCACCGATCCCTTAGACTTTTTATGTTCAATTAATTCGTCTATATTGATTGATAGGTCCTTTTTTGATCGCACTCCCCCGCGACTATCCGCCACCGCAACCACGCGGAACCCCGCTTCGACCGCGAGTTTTGCAAACCACGATCCCACGTTCCCGATTCCCTGAACCGCAACCGTAAGGTCACTGGGTTCTTTCCCAATCCGTTTTGCAAACTCCAACAACACAAACACTCCACCTTTCCCCGTCGCCTCCTCGCGCCCAAGCGATCCCCCAATCTCCAACGGTTTCCCAGTAAACGCCGCGGGCTCATGATGACCAACAATGCGTTCAAACTCATCCAACATCCACGCCATAATTTGACCATTTGTGTTCACATCAGGAGCGGGAACATCCTTCCACGCACCCACATATGGCGCGACAACACGCGCGTACGCGCGACTCAACCGCTCCAACTCCGCGCGAGACAGCTCCCGTGGATTCACCACAACACCACCTTTACTTCCACCATATGAAATTCCCGTGATCGCACATTTCCAAGTCATCCACATCGAAAGTGCTTTTACTTCTTCTAATGTGACATTTTCATGAAAACGGATGCCACCTTTATATGGCCCACGCGCATCGTTGTGTTGCGATCGAAACACCAAGTACTGATTTTTTGATCCATCATCCATCTCGATTTCAACAGATTCCTGAACCACGCGATCTGGTGTTTGTAATCGTTCAATAATCTGTTCAAATGCTTCCTTTTTATCCGCGTACGACGACGCGAGAATCGCAGAAGCCTGCTTAAGTTGTGTCACCGCATTGCTGTACGGATCGCTTCCTGTTTTTTCCATAGATTCCTTTCAAAAATAGTTTCTGTCTCGCCAATAACGACTCGCGCTCGCTTGTTACACCAAGTTTATTCCTGCGCATCTAGCCATCGCTCGATGTCCAACGATGCCATCGTTCCAAATCCCGCCGCGGTACTTGCCTGACGATAGCGGAAATCAACCACATCACCCGAAGCGAACACACCCTCGATCGAGGTCATGGTTGGAAATGTGACGAATCCGTTTTTGAGTCGAGTCTGCGCGAGCGCGAGGCTTGCCTCGCCGAGCGCAAAACCTGTCACAATGTAGCCTTTTTCATCAAGCAGAATCTGATCTTTAAAAATATCCGACGCCGGCCTGTGCCCAATCGCCACAAACATTCCCTGCGTTTTCATTTCTTCCACCGTGGCCGTTTGCGTGTTCTCAATCAACACAGAATCAATCACTCCGTTCGCACCACGAACTTCTTTTACTGCCGAGTTCCATCGCACACGCACCTTAGGATGCGTGAGCACGCGTTCTTGCATGATTTTGCTTGCGCGGAAACTGTCCCGTCGATGCACAATCGTGATTTCATCTGCATATTTGGTGAGGGCAAGTGTGTCTTCCATTGCCGAATCGCCTCCACCAACCACAATCACGTTTTTTCCACGATAAAACGGCGCATCACATACCGCGCATGTTGAAACGCCACGCCCAATCAACTCTTGTTCACCGTTTGCGCCCGTGAGAATCGACTGTGCGCCCGTCGAGATTAAAACCGCATCCGCGGTAAACGCTTTTTCTTCACCCGCAATCGACGCCCAAACCGTAAACGGCCGAGCCGAAAAATCCACTCGCGTGACAATCGATTCGATCACGCGCGTTCCAAACTTTTCGGCTTGTTCACGCATCCTCATCATCAACGCAGGCCCCTGCGTTCCATCCAGTGTTCCGGGGAAGTTTTCGATTTCCGTGGTGAGCATTAACTGTCCACCAATCTGATCGCCCGCTAAAACCGTGGGGTGCAACATCGCACGCGAAAGGTACAACGAAGCCGTCCAACCCGAAGGGCCAGACCCAATCACAAGAACGCGAACGTGTTCGGGTGCGTTATGCATATCGCTCCTTTTCTGATCTCTCTTTTTTTGACGATTATTTCAAAACCGCTTGAATCATCGCGCGGTAGCCCTGCTCGCCACCGTAGCCCACTTTGGTATCGGTCACTTGCCCATTCACAAACATTTTTACACTGGGAATACTCATCACCTGATACTGTTGCGCGAGGTCACCGTTTTCATCAACATCAACCTTCACGATTTTTACTTTCCCCGCGAACTCATCTGCGAGCGTGTCCAACACGGGACCCGCCATTTTGCATGGACCGCACCACGTCGCAAAAAAATCGACGAGCACGGGAAGTTTTTCTTCTAACACTTCTTGCTGAAATGTTGCGGACGATACATGATTTGCTGGCATATTGCCCTCCTTAAAAATTACATACGATTATATTGCGAACAATTTTTGTAGAATCGCATCAAATGATTGTTTTTTTGATGCCGAGCTCGAACACTTCACCGCTTCGTGTGCAAGATATTCTTTTCCTGCGCGTGAAAGCGCATTCCGCGCCGCGAGAATTTGCTGAATCACATCAAGACAATCTCGCTCGTTGTTGATCATCTCCATAATCCCGTCCACCTGCCCGCGCACGCGACGCAATCGGTGCAGTACGGGAGTTTCTGAAGCTGGTTTTTTTGATACAGGTGCGATCTTCATATACTCCCCCCTAGTATATTGATCGAACGTAATTCTGTCAACGGGAAAAAAGAATAACCTCTCCATCGCGCAACGTTTTGAACGGCATCTTGTGATCTTGAAAATACTTTACCGAGAGATCCACCATCCCCGCTTCAGGATGTTCTGATTGATAGTGTGGCGCAACCAAGTACTCCACCAATCCCAAACCATCCCACAACACTTCATCCCCATATCCTTCAGCTGATTCATGCGGAGGATCAACCAACTCCAACCCGCGCAAGGTTGGTGCGAGAACGCATACACCCGCGCTGTATCCCGCGTACACAAACTCAGAATCGTTTGTGTCGCGAGCTTTTTCTTGAATAAAAAGATCAAGTCCCGAATACTTCATCGCTTTACGTAAAAGAAACGTGTTGCCCCCTCGAACAAAAAGTCCACCATAATTTTTCATCGCATCATACACTTCTTTTTTGTCGTGATGAAAAAACCCTCGTAAATCGAGCTCGCGTGATTCAATCCCAATCGAACGCAACTCAGCGATATTTTCTTTGATTTTTTCTGCTCTTTCGAGAGGCTCAACAAAATCCGCAGCGCTCATAATAATCGCAAGCGGTTTCCTCCCAACGCACCACTTCTGTAAAACGTCTGCCGAGTTTCCAAGATGAAATGAAGAGAGATAGTAGTTCATCTTACCTCGCCCACAGTAAGTATCCCCCCATCGCCAGCAACACCATCCCGATACCCAACTTCATCCACTTCTCCACGCGGTGTTCCCATTCTTTCAATGAAACCACGTGTTTAAATTTCCACACCGCAATCAACACCACAATCAGAGGCAACACAAACAAAAGGTTGTAGTACAAAAAGTACAGCGAGACCATAAACGGAGACATCCCCGACTGCGCGAGGATGTTGGCTGTTCCAACATAGATCGGTAAACTGCACGGCGTTTCCAGCAACGTCACCAATATTCCCAGCAGAACCGCTGACGGGAAAGATGATTTTTCAATCAATGGCATCAACTTCGCGCGACTTGCAGAAGGAATGCGCAGATGAATCGGCCATTCTGGTTTGAAAAAATCCTTCACTTGAATTGCAGCCGCAACCACCAACAAGAAACCCAACACCGGATTCACCACCGAACGCACCACATCCAAATGAAGCGCGCTAATCGAAGCGTAAAAGAAAAACCCAACAAGTAAGTAGGTGAAAAACACAGACAGAATGTACGTCACTCCAATCAGCAACACGCGTGTGGGAAGTTTTTTTGAATCGGGATGCGTGAAGGTCATAAGATATCCCATCAACAACAACATCATCCCGATCGCGCATGGATTAATTCCATCCACAATTCCCGCAATGGTGATAAGTGGAAAACTCACAAGCGCCCCATTTTCAGCAAGATAACAGGAAAGACGTGAACACGTGGCAACGGTTGGCATGCGCACTATGGTAGCGTAATTTGCACGGAATCTCCAACATCAATTTGCCATCGATCGGCATCGTTTGCTTGAAGTTCTAACACGTACTCAACTGGTCGTGGAGGCGAATATCGCGAAAGCGCCGAAGTTGATTGATTAGGTTCGGGTTGAAGATTGCGATCAATTTTTATCACCGCGTTTTCAGAAATCCAAAGAATATCGATTGGAAAACGCATCCCTTTCATCCAAAACGTTGGTTGCGAGGCAGGCGAAAAGAAAAACAACATCCCATCTGCTCCTGCAACTTCTCCGATCGAGTTGCGCCCACCTAATCCCAACGCACGACGTTCATCGGTATCCGCAACCTCAACTCGAAACGTTTTTTCTGAAAATGTCACAACCCCCAACGACGCACGAAGAGGAACAGATTGAATATCTCGAAAACGGGAGATCGTGTGCATCCACACACTCACACAAACAAGAAGAAATAGCAAAACCACCCGCATCCATCTACGTTGAACGGCAAAAAGTGATACGAGAACGAAACCAATCGAGATCCACTGTGCCAACGACAGTGACCAAAAAACCGGAAGAAATGATTCGCGCAGAGGTTCAAGAAAAAATCGGATCAACCCATATCCCCCGATGTACCAAAAAAATACGTTTTTATCATTTTTCTTTGCACGAAAAAGAAGCGCAATCCACAACATCACATTCAACACACTTTCGTACAAAAAGATCGGATGTTCCCCTATCCACCTGCTCGATACGCCACGGATCTCTCCATTTACCAGGTTTCCCCATCGTCCAATCGCCTGCCCGATCGGAAAGGCCAACGCGATCATGTTTAAAAACTCGCGAAGGAGACGCGCGCGTTTCGTGATTACCAAACTCAAAACCAACCCCACAACCGCACCAATCAACGCGCCGTACACACCCAGCCCACCATTCCACACCGCAATCCACGCAGAAACTCCCAACCCCTGATACAGTTCCCAATCCGTTGCCAGATGATACACGCGCGCACCGATCAACGCGCAGAGCATTGTCCAGATTGAAACACCGATCACCAGTTTTTCTGAGATTTTTTGTCGTTCGGCATACCAAAACGCCACCCACAACCCAACCGAAGCACCCACGCCAACCAACAGGCCGTACCAAGAAAAATTCATTTTTGCTTTCGTTCTTTTTTTAACTCGCTAACTTTCCACATAAACAATCGACCTCGATTACGCGCATTGGCATCTAATATAAAGGTTCGCGCCTGTTCCAAGATTTCGCGAGGCGTTTCTTTTGCCATTTTGATATACAACGCCTTATGCGCCATATCGTTTAACTCAACAGCCAACCGATACCCATAGTCTTGAAACTCGCGCGTGATACGGTTGTCAGGCTCATCAACAGCAAATCGTTCAAGAATAGAGCCTATCGTCGCCATCGATGATGTTTTTTTCATGTACGTTCCACCAGTTTTTTTGCGTGTTGCGCACGCATGTCGCGCGTCACCCGCAGTAATAACATGACGCACAGTGATCCAAACGCTCCAAAAAACGGAACGCTTCGCGCAGATCCAAATGCAATAATCACGAACAAAATACAAATCCAGATCTGCATCTCGCGCGTTGCAGAAAAACGTTCAAGTTCAATAATGTGACGAAATAACGTTTTTGTTTGGAACTGTTGATATAAAAATGATTCGAATAACGGAACTTGAACCGATGAAAACAGAAACTCAAACACCTCGATTAAGAAAAACAGCTCGATGCTAAAAATAAAAAACTGACCAAGTCCGCGAGTGAACCAAAGAAGCGCGAGCGCGAGCGAAGCGAGCGCAAAGACACGTACGCGAACACGCTCGGATGGGAGAAATCCGATCAGAAACACCGCACACACCCCCATCCAGCTCGAAAGGGTAAAAAATGATCCAAACTGCGAAAATGTTCCAACGATTGAAAAAATAAACACGGTCCACAGAATTGCCATCGTCGTTTGTACACTGCTTCCAAGTACTGCGATTCGCATATGATTTGGTAACAGATGATTGTCGTGAATGTGTTTTGCAGTTTCATTCGTTTTTTTCTCATTTTTTTCATTTTTTTCATTTTTTTCATTGGTTGATGTAATGCGAATGTGGCGCATAGGAAACAGCGCGAGCGAAGCGAGCGCAAATAGGAAAAAACAAAGCGTGAATAACACGGGAAAACCCTGCGTCGTGATAATCCACGCCCCAAGTAGAGGAAACGATGCGTGAATCATCAACTCTATTCCCCGTGAAAGTGTAAATTCTTTACTCATGTTCTTTTTCTCAAGATGTTCAGTTACAAGAAGATGAAAAGGAACCCAATACAGCGCAACTTCTGCCCCAAACAACACCGCAGAAACAAGTAAAAAAATCGGCGATTGATCAACGAAAATCAACGCAAACGATCCAACTAAAAGAAAAACCATCGACATCATCATCGACTTTGTTACACTCATTCTTCGTAGGATGTTTGGTAACATGCGCGCAACCAGAGCATGTGAAATTTTTTCAATCATAAAAAAAACACTCACCGCGCCAAGACCGACGACATAGGGTGAAAGATCTTCAAACACGCGCGATTGCGCGTTCACCCACCACCGATACCCCAACAAGTACACAAAAATGGGTGAAAAAAAACTCAACATATCTGACGCAATGGTACGCAAAACATGCGCACGCAATAACCCAGCAAACTGCGGAGGCAACCCCCGAAGAACGGACCATTTTCTTGTTCTAGAGTGTAGATGTGATCTGTGCATAAAGCATCTCAACAACTTCTTGCATGGATGTCTGAAGATCTGTCATTTCTGGTTCGCTCAATGGAAGTAACACATACGCTTCTCCAGGAATCGTTTTTAGATCTTCACGCGATTCGGTACCAATTCTCACATGCGTCATTTCTTCTGATCCAAACGCGCGAATACACGAAAGAACACCGTTGTGCACCTTTGGATGTTTCCCATGTTGGATTTTTATGATTCCAAATGGAAGATCAAGATCGTCATACATCAACATCAGATGTGGCATGTGTTCTGGTGACAACGCATCACGATCAAAATATCGAATGACTGCAGTTGCAACCTCCCCACTCGTGTTCATAAAACCCATAGGCTTACACAACGCAATGTTTCGCGATCGATCAATCCCGACATATGCAGGAAACGTATTTTTTTCTTCCCAAGTAATATTGAGTTTTTGCGCCAACCGATCAATCGCCATAAATCCCGCGTTGTGACGTGTTCGCTCATACTGTTTGCCTGGATTTCCCAGACCAATAATCCATCGGAATGACATGGTACAATCCTACCATGTCTCGAAACCCCTCGACAGAAGGAAAACGCTCTCGTGTAAGAACATTGTCATCTCATATTTCTCAACCGTTTTTTTCCATTGTGATTCCTGTTCTCAACGAACAGCGCGTCATCTCCCACCTTCTTCTTGATCTCCTCGGGCAAACATTTCGCGATTTTGAAGTTATTCTCGTCGATGGTCAATCCAACGATGCCTCCCTTTCAAAAATTGCATCGTTCGAATCCAAATATGCATCTGTTGGAGTTCCACTATTTGTCTTTCAATCAGAAAAACGACACGTGTCGGTTCAACGAAACAAAGGCGCTTCGCACGCACACGGTGAGTACCTGTTATTTCTGGATGCGGACAATCGCCTCCCGCATTATTTTCTCGAAGGACTGCATTACAACTTGATGAAGAAAGCGGTGGGATTGTTCACGTGCCTAGCTGAACCGGACGATCAGTCAACTTCTTCACAAATTTATATGCAGATTCAAAATGCGGGGCTTGAACTTGGAAAAAATTTAAACGTCATCACCATTCTTGGCGCCTGTATCGGATGCCAACGTTCCGTTTTTGAGAACTCCGCAGGTTTCGACGAAACCATTTCGTTTATGGAAGATCGCGAGTTTGCTCAGGCAATTGTGAACACCGGTGTGAGTTTTGAAATCTATCCGGACCCAACCTACACCTACTCTTTACGTCGCATCAAAAAAGATGGCATTGTTCGCCACGTAAGCCGACTCATTCCCACCTGGACAGAAAATCTTTTGCTTGGAAAAAAAATCACCGAACCCGTTGCGGCCTATCCTATGAAAGGTGGTTCGTACTTTGATGAAAAGGAAGCGCTTCCTCCCCGAGCGCGAGAGTGGATTAAACGAATTGTAGATGTGTTTAACAAATTAATGGGTGAAGAGCGCATAGAACTTGGAAATGCGTTGAGCGAGCTTCAAAAAAAGAAAAAAAGAACGCGATCTTCTTAATAAGCACGATCATCTAGAAAACGCGTTCACCCATCCTTCTGATTTTTCTGAATCTGTTGCACTTCAATCAATGTTGTCGCCTGCTCGATCATCTTATCATCGCGAAAATTGACCAGTCGTGGAAAGCGAAGTGCAACTCCCGCGGTGTGAATTGGACTCGTCGTGATGTTGTCCGCGCCAATCTCCACCACAATCTTCGGGGTCACCCAGACATCGGGCGTGAGTCCCTTGGGGACGTCATACAACTGTGGGGCCTCAGAAACGCGAATCGCCTCGCATCGCGTCCACATCTCACGCCATTGATCATCAACTAATCCCGTCCCAATTTTCGCCAAGGTTTTAATCGATCCATCCTCATCAAAAATCCCAACCAAAAACGCGCCAATCCCAAACCCCGTCCGCTTCCCCTGCCCAACGTAATACCCCATCACAATTGCATCAATGGTATCGGAAAGTTTCCCCGACGCCCCCTCCTCTTCCTTAAACTTCACCCAACTGAAACCTTTTCTGCCAGGTTGATACTCGCTGTGAAGTTGTTTGATCACCACACCTTCTAATCCTTGTTCTAAATATGCCGTGTGCAGTTCGCGCAAGCGCTCGGGAGATGAAACAATCTCAACCGGCGCCTTCACAAACACCGATCCGTCGCGCACAACCGTATCCAAGATTTTCTTACGTTCATCCAACGGAACTTTTAATAAACTTTTTCCGTTCAAATCGAGTACATCAAACACAAAAAATCGGAGAGGAACCTGCAGACTCACCTCGGCGATGTCGTGTTTTCGTTTACGCGTGATCGTTTGCTGAAATGGTAAAAGAGCACCCGTGACCGAGTCATACCCAACCGCCTCGCTATCTAAAATCACTTCCTCTGCCCGAATGTCATTTAATGCTTGCTCGTTCAATAATTCGGGAAACATCCCACTCGATTCCTCCAAGTTGCGCGTAAACGTGCGCACCTTCCAGTTTTTTCCCGCTTTCCGAATATGAATCATCACACGCGTACCGTCGTACTTTGGTTCAGTAATCACCGTCCCCATTTTTTCGATCATTTCCTCGGCAGTTTTAAGTCGCTGACACAGTGCGGGGAAAAGTGGCACACCCAACTCCACATTTATTCTTCTTGTACCCTCAATGCCCTCTTTTTTGAGCGCACGCGCCATCTTTCCTAAATCGGTGTTGCGCTGATACGCGTCTTCCAACTCGTCGCGCAACGATTTGTCGCCGGTCAACATCCACGAAAACGCATCAATGATCGTCATATCGGAAAATCCAAGTCGAAGCGTGCCCAACACAATTCGCGTAATGTACTTTGCAGAAAGCGGCGCACTCTCGCGCAAAAGCGCGATCAACAAATGTTGCTTTCTTTCCTGACTTCCCTCGCCTGATTCTTTTGCGATATTTTCCAAGGCGCGATACACATCGAGCAATTCACGCGCATCTTTTTTTTCTGATGTGATTGATTCTGCGACTGCCCCCAAATCTCCCATGTGTGAAAACGCCGTTTTTATTTTTGATGTTTGATCAACCGACCCAAATAAATCCGCACTATCGTTCACAGAAGTTTGAGAAAGATCATTCACCACAACCTCACTCAAGGCACGAATCATCATTTTTTCCGCAACTTGAAACTCGAGCGACTCGAACTTCGGCACCAACCGCCCCAGTGTCATCCACACCGCATGCTCGATCTCCTCGTCATTCAATCGTGCAAAAAGATCCGCGAGTAGTCGCGTCATTTCGAGACGCGCAGAAACAACTTGAATTTTTTCGAGCTGATCACAAAACGTTAGAAATGTCATATCTGTAGCCTACGCAGGTCTCACGCGTTTTTCAAGACGTAGTAACTATCCCGCGTGGTTCCCCTTTTCTTTTATTGTCAATAGTATTGTCAACACTATTGTCAATAGTTTTTGTTGACGCTTCGGAGCGAAAAGGCCTCACTTCCTCAACACGTAGCGTACTCCCTTTGTGACACCCATTTTTTCAATAATCCCCTTGTCCATTAAATCTTTAATATCGCGCAGAATAGTATCGGGCGAAACCAATGGAATCAAGTAATTCGCCTGTTGGACACTAAACTCCTCATGCTCGTGGAGGTATTCTAATAAAATAATCTGACGTTCGGTAAGCGCCACTTGCGTTCCACCAAGCTTCGTTTTTAATCGAGCGTCTTGTGAGAGTTTCACAACTTGCGACTTGATTTTGTCCAACTCAACCGCCAACCCAAACGCAAAAAATTCCAACCAATAGGTCAAGTCTTTTTGTGGATGTTTTTGCACCGAAAGAATCGCGTTGTAGTACGCGTTCACATCATGATCAAAATATTCTTCCAACGAAAAAAATCGCTTCACATCATACCCCTCCGCATACAATACATAGGTCGCCAGCGCACGTGCAGATCGACCGTTCCCTTCAATAAACGGATGAATTGCAACGAGTTGATAATGCGTGATACCCGCGCGCAAAATCGGATGAATCGAACGACCTTCGTCGCTGTTTAACCAAGAAAAAAACGCATCGAGATGCGCGGGAACGTCCATCGCAAGCGGAGGACGATACACAATCTCCCCCGACTCCGCACTTCGAACCACAACCTGTTGTGTTCGATATCTTCCAATTTGATCCTCGGGAATAATGCGCGCCGTTACCAGTGCATGCATGTGCTTTAACATGTCTTGTGTGTAGGTTGGTTTTTCTTGTGCGTCTTGATTTGGTCCCCGCGTGCGGATTAAATTTGAAAAAGATGAGGACGTTGAACCATGCATATCGATCCACTCGAGAACGGTACGAAAGTTCAACAATTCTTGAATGTCGCGCTCGCGCGCGGTAATCCCCGCTCGCTGTGCAAGCGCGATTGGATTTTCTAGACTACCCGTTCGCCCCCCAGCATCGATCAATTTTTCAACTTGATCTTTTGTGAGTCCATTCCCCTCGAGATGTGTTCCATGAAACGCGGATCGCACGTGTGCGAGTTTGCGAAATTGAAATTCGTGCGATGGAACAACCGGCGCGTTTTGAATGACTTCTTTGCACGCTTCAATACGACCGATGTACAACAACAACAGTTGCGAAATGGAAAATGTGGGATGAAAAGTTACCTGCATACGCAGTTATTCTTGCATATTTTGCGGAAATAACAAGAGAAACAAAATTACAGCAACACGTATTCAAAATAGGATTCAGGAATCTCCGAAAACTGATGTTCTTTAAGCCAATCCTTGAAGATCGATTTCGATTCTTGCATCTCTCTATGAAGGGTTACTTCAAACACGCGCGTGCGAAGACCAAATATCACCGAAAACGCTTCCTGTTCAATCGGCATTTGATCTCGCAGTTGACTCACCAAATCAGTGATACGTCGCTCTTCTGCACTTGGTGAACTCAATATCGCCCCCGTCCCATCCAAAGGAACCTCAACAATAATCGGGGATTGCGTAGGCTCCACTTCTGCGAGTTGCATTGAGGTTCGCAGTCGTGTTCCAGATACATACCCCACACCCAAAAGAAAAAGAAACGCACCAATATATATGAGTTGTTTTTTCATAATGATGATCCTTCATAGGTTGCTGAAACAAATGAAACTGATCCCTGTAATAAATACAACCCTGAACCGCAATCGTATTCATATGGATTGTTGATATCATTGGAGTACGTGCACTGCCTCACCCCAAAATATGGATCTAATAAGTGAAGCACGGGGATACCCCATTGATTGAGCGTTGTGTTTACGATACGAGAGATATGTGGGATTTTCTTTCCATTTAAAACAAATATTGCCGAAAAAGGAACCTCGAACTGTGCAACCCCTTCCATGGAACGAAATTCCTTCTCTAATTTATACACACCATTGATCGATTCAACAACGAATCCCACATCTTCCAATTCTGTTTCGATCGCCGAAGAAGCTGAACCACCGCAACTCCAGATCCCTTCTTGATATAAATAAATACTGTTGCGATTCATATACCCTTCGACAATAGTCTGCACCGATTCGCTTGGATTCACGTATTGTTTATATAACATCGCGTACGTCATTGCTCCACACACAAAATGTTTCCATTCTTTATCGATTATTTTTTGTTGTTGTTCGTCATAACATTGATGCGTGTTCGTCCCCCATTTTTCATCAAGTTGACTGCAATACACGTACTCATTGTTCCCTTCTGTCACAATTTCACACTCGGTGAGCGCATCACCCGTAGCACCTTGCTCAGTTCCATCCACACAGACGTTTCTTTTTATGCCGTTTACAACAACATCCACGCAAGGTGCCGAAGGTGAGGAGGGTGTTAGTGCAAGTTCATCGGAAATCGCATCCTCTCCTCCACTCATGATTTCATGTTGACACGCACCCTGGTTGCACGCTGTACCAATTGCACACGGACTGGGAATGTATCGCCCAGTCATGGTGTTACACAGAAGCACATACGCATCATTCGTTGCTGAACAATATGAGCTTCCATGACTACAGGTGCGTAACGGCGCACAACTCCCACCGTTTTCATCGGGCAAGCACGCCTTTCCATCACGCGCGCAAGTGTCGGCAATATCCGAACGACAGTATGTTGCATTTGATGTCGAATCCGAGGTTGTTGTTTCCGGAGTTGTTGTTTCTGACATTGATGATTCTGAAACTGTTGACTGCGCTATTTTCTCTGCGCGAGACAACGTTAACGAAGGATCTGAAGATACGCTTGATGATGTTTTCCCTTGCAAAGAATCGACACCTGTTTTTCGAACACACACCTGTTGTTTCTGTTCTCCAGAACAATATCCTTGATCGGGGTAACAATTCTCTTGCTCTTGTACATATGAACCTGAACATACCGTGCTTTTTCGCACTTTCCACGAACACCCCATCGTGCTCGAACACAACACGTCGTCCTCAATTCCCCCACATCTCGCACCACCAACACAAGACTCTTGTACGAGTTCTTTTTTCACACATCCCTGTTGCAAACACCCCGACTTTGTTGAACAAGTGAGCGTTTCTTTACGTGTTGAACATATTGTTGCACCTTCATGCCAAGCACACCCCGCAGTGCAGGAAGATTCTGAAAGACCATTACAAGAAATCAATGTCGTCTGTAACTCACATTCTGGTTTTAATAGACACGCATGAGTATTCCCAGTGTACTGCGAACAATCCACCCCCGATGAGTTTGCCGATCGACGGAGATCATATCCAGATTTTTCGAGCGAGAGAGGATTTAATCCAACAAAAAATGCAAAGACGAAACTAAAAAAGTAGAACGCGCCAAGCGCGCGAATACGTTGCTGTACAATCACCGAACCGTCTCCCAAAGTACCCGAGTTACTTCGTCTGCGAGTTGCGTTGCGTTGTAAAACGGACCAAACTGCGCAAACAATCGATCTCCTGCCCGTTTGTTCACCCAAGAACCAACCACCGAAGACAAAAACGCGGTATTAAAACAATATACCGACGCGATCAACCCCGCAAGAACATCCCCCGTTCCCCCTTTTGTCATCCCCGCATTCCCACCTTCAACTTGCTCAACAACGTGTTCTTGCGCAATTACATCAACTGCGCCCTTCACCACGATTGTGCAGTTGTTGTGCGCGTGAGAAACCGCTTGAATGTCTTCAGCGGTTGGATTCGCGATACCAAACACCCGCTCAAACTCACGCGTATGCGGAGTGAGAATCATGGTGTTCGTAAGAAGTGACGGATCAATCATTTGAAGCGCCCCCGCATCAATCACCCATTTTTTCTGTGGATATGCGCGAACAAGCGCGTTCGTAATTCCGTAGGTATCACCATCCCAATCAATCTGCTCCGATTTTGACTGTTGCGTGCGCGCACCATCTTGTCGCTCCATCCCTGGGCCAATAAGCACGACATCTGCCTCATCGATATAATTCAAAATCTCATCGCGGGGAACAACGATCCCATCCCAAAAAAAGCGCTTCGCTTCCAGTAAAAGATGATTGTTTGAAGGAACAGATGAATAGAACACCATATCAACAATTCTGGATGCAACCTGTAAACTCCACGCGCTTGCGGAATGGAACAACGCACTACCACCAACAATGAACAGTTTTCCATTTTCTCCTTTGTGCGCGTCGCTCGAAGGAAAACGAACATCATTGTGATATTTCAAAATGTCTGCCACAGATGAACTTTTCATATCCGTATGGTATCATTGATCCAACAAAACGAGGAGGGACGTGGCCAAGTTTTCTGTGTTAGATACATATTCAAAAGCGGTCTCACTTGCATCGCACAATATTGGAACCTTCCTCATTTGGGCTCTACTCTGGGTTGGAATCATTATTATTTTCTTTTTCGTTTCATTTTTAGCAATCGGCATAGGATTGGCTCAAAATCCAGAAACACCTTCCATGGCGGGTATCACGCTTGTTCAAATTCTTGCATATGTTGTTGAGGCATTTATGGGAATTGGACTTATTCGACTCTCTCTTCAGATCGTTGACGGAAAAAATGTTTCAATCTCAGAAGCTCTGCCAAACTCATGGAAAACAATTCTGTGGTTTTTCCTCGCAGGATTGATGTATGGATGCATGCTACTGGGAGGATTTCTGGTTTTTATTCTTCCCGCGTTTTACATCGCATTGCGGTTTTGGATGTTCCCCTTCGTCATCGCCGATCGAAACGAAGGACCTATTCGCGCGCTGGAGATCATCGCAGAGACAACAAAAGGCAATCTCATTAACCTGCTTTTGCTTTCACTCGTGACCTCGTTTTTCAATGTTGTCGCCATTTTAACCTTGGGGATTGGGTGGATTATCACCATACCCGCAACGCACCTTTCATTCGCGATTGCATATCGAGCCATGTCTTCCGAAAATAATAAAGTCAAAGAAAACACACCCCAAACATCATTAGAAGGCGCCGTTGTTTAGTTGAATTTGTTGTGCATCCTTCATTTTCTCAACCGATTCAGGATTCGACGTTGTAAGAATTGTTTGATACATCTGTAAGAGAGGTAAGATCAGCGATTGATGTCGTTCATCGAGTTCGGAAAACACATCATCCAAAAGAAGCATTGGCTTTTGATCAAGTTTTTCATGAAGATAGGTCAGCGCAACAATTTTCAACCAGATCACACACATGCGTTGCTCACCACGAGAACCATACAGCGCTATTTCTTTTTTTGTTCCACCATCGCATTGCTCAACGCGAATCTCATCTTTATGCGGACCAACCATGGTATACCCCACCGCCACCTCCGCATCCGCGTACTTTCGCAACCGGTCCTCAGAAATTTGCGAAGAATCATATTGAATCTGATATGAAATCGGGAAAGAAACATCGCGTTGCATCCACTCAAGAAACTGCGACCGTTTTTCGTGCAAAATCCCGCCGTGCTTAATCATCGTTGCATCCCAAAACGCAAACGAGGCGCGCGTGGTGCGCCCCTCACGGAGCACATCCAACAGCGCGTTTCTTCGCTTGAGCGCCTGTTGATATTGTTCAAGTGAAAACGCATAATCTGAATCGCCTTGCGACAACACATCGTCAAGATACGCGCGCCGATGTGCGGGAGACCCAGAGATCAACTCCATGTCTTCTGGCCGAAACAACACGGTCGGAAACTTTCCATGCAACTCTTTGCGTCGTCGCGCGACACCGTTTAACAAAACTTTTCGCTTCTGAACTTTTACCCCATTCACGACACCTCGTGTTAATAACACTTCAATCGTATCGTCATGTTCTTGTTCGGTGTGAATCGTTCCACTCACGCGAGCGAACTCGCTATTCCATGCGATCATCTCGTCGATTTTTTTGGCGCGGTCACTTTCTCCCGTCGAAAGAAGTCGAATCGCCTCGATCAAGTTCGATTTTCCTGAAGCGTTCGGGGCAAGTACCACCGAAATCGGTCGATCAAATGAGAGCACAAGATGAGAAAAATTTCGAAAATATTGAACTTGGATACCAGTGAGCGTCATTGTGGGTTGATTATAAACTACTCTAACCGCGACAGCCCTTTCGCGCGACTTTTTTCAAACATTTTTGCAAAGATTAAGATTGATCCTGTCAGATACGCTACATTTAACACGATACTTTTGAGTAATAAATCGTATGGCATCGAGCCTGTTGCAATCACCGCGCGCATCCCTTCAAAAATGTAGGTCGTCGGCAACAGCATCGCTACCTTTTGAACCCAGTCTGGAAGAGAAGAAAGTGGATACATGATCGCGCTAAACGGCGCGAATAAAAATCCTGTTGTCCACGCGAGTGTTTGGATACGCGTTCCCCAATACACGATCATGCTCGAAGCGAGGAGGCCCATAAACCACCCCGAGACCATCAACAACGCAAAGAACGGCAAAATAATCCATCCAACAGAGAAAAGATTCACCGTGTACAACATCCACACCGCTCCCGCTCCAACGCCAATTGTCACAAGCATCTTCATCGAGCCAATCACCATCACCGACGCGATCCATTCGCGTAACTTCAATGGACTCGCAAATAAATTGACTAGATTTTGATTCCAAAACTCCTCCAGCAAGTTCACCGAGATCTCGTAGTTCGCCCGCCACACAATCTGCCAATAGACGAGTCCAGAAAGCACAATCAACAAAATGTGAGGTGTTGAGTTTTGCGACAACATCCATTTACTCGTGATTCCCCACAACAAAATATCCATAACCGGCCAATAGATTGCATCACTAATACGATCAAAACTGCGGACGTACAAGTACATGTGCCGAAGCACGACAGCCCAAATTCGATGCCATTTCATACGCGATCCTTTTTCTGTTCTTTTGATTTCTGGATAAAGTAATCTTCCAAGGTTGGCGTTTGAATACTGATCTGCGAGTACTCCACTCCGCGTTTCGCGAGCGTGATTAGAAGATCAGATATTTTGCGTTCGTCTATTGCTATTGTGATTGATCTATCACTCACTTCTGTTTCGCATTTTAATTCCTCAGCAACCGCCTGAGTGCGCTTCAATCCATCTCCAACCATCAGCTCCACACGCGCAATCGACACGCTTTTTGCAAGATGTTCGGGCGTGTCATTCGCCACAATCTTTCCTTTTTGGAGAAACAACACGCGATCGCACACCTTTGCAACTTCCGCCATGTTGTGCGAAGTGAACAGAATCGACACGTTGTAATCTTTTTGTTGCTGACGAATAAAGGTGAGCACTTCCTCGGCGATATCGGGATCGAGCGATGCGGTCGGCTCATCGAGCAACACAACCTGCGGATGCGCAAGAAACGCCTTCGCAAGCATCACGCGCGTTTTCTGCCCCGCCGAAAGCGAGCTGATTGTTTTTGATCGCATCTTCCACATCTCAAAAAACGTGAGGAACTTTTGAATACGTTCCTTGCGTGTTTTTGTGTTGAGTCCATACAGCCGCGCATACACATCAAGATTTTCTTGAATCGTGAGACGATGCGGAAAGTTGATATACGCGCTCGCAAACGACACTTTCTGCATAATCTCGCTTCGATGCTTAAAAAAGTTTTTATCAAAATACGTAATGCTTCCCTGCGTTGAGGTGAGCGTCCCCAAAAGCATTTGAATCGTGGTCGTCTTGCCCGCACCGTTGGGACCGAGGAGACCTAAAATTTCACCCTCGCCTAACGCAAACGAGATCGAATCGACCGCAGTAAATCTTCCCTTCTTTTGGGGAAACGTTTTGGTGAGCTGATCAACCTTCAAAACATGCATACAAAGACACCGTTCCAAAACGGGCGCGCTTCGTACGTTGTTTATGTGGATAGATCGGAATAAACCACTCTTTTTACTGAGTAAATGATGGTATGGTAAGGCCA